>Ga0207651_10001293_pt1 | contig 11264 bp, 7 predicted proteins | sample KBSM23metaG_FD_184328 | JGI IMG/M metagenome (GOLD analysis project Ga0207651, IMG submission 184328) | Miscanthus rhizosphere microbial communities from Kellogg Biological Station, Michigan, USA - KBS M2-3 metaG (SPAdes) (version 2) | ecosystem: Host-associated > Plants > Roots > Rhizosphere >... | reverse complement strand
CGTCTCCGCTGCCGAAGACGGCATCATCGACTCTTATGTCATGGACGCGGGGACCGGGGCGCTGACCCCGATCGGCAAGGCCGAAGCGGGCAAGACCGTCATGCCGATGGCGGTCGCTCCCGACAAGAAGTTTCTCTATGCCGTGGTCCGCTCGGAGCCGATGCGCGTGCTCACTTACGCGATCGACAGCAGTAGCGGCGCGCTGACGCAAAAGGCAACAGCGCCGTTACCGGACAGCATGGCCTACGCCTCGACCGATCGCAGCGGCCGTTTCCTGCTCACGGCCTCCTATGGAGGCGACAAGGTCGCGGTGAGTCCGATCGGCGGCGACGGGCTCATCACCGCTGCGGCAACCCAGGTCCTGCCGACCGGCCGCAACGCGCATTCGATCCTGGTCGACCGCACCAACCGTTTTGTCTACGCGGCCCTTCTCGGCGCCAACTGTGTGCTGCAGTTCGCCTTTGACGCCAAGACCGGCAAGCTCACGCCGCTCGATCCGCCGGCCGTGAGCCCCGAACCCGGTCACGGGCCGCGTCATCTGGCGTTCTCACCGGACAACAAATTCCTCTACGTGCTCAACGAGCTGTCCGGCTACGTCACGCAATACGCCATCGACAGCACGAATGGCACGCTCAAACTCGTCGACTCGGTGCCATCAGTGCCGGCTGAGCTTGGAATGAAATGGGGCCAGCCGCAGGTGCCCAGCAGTGCCGCGCCGACAGCGCCAGCGCCCAAAGCGGACACAAAGCCGGATGAAAAACCTCCGATCTGGGCCGCCGATCTGCGCCTGACGCCGAACGGAAAATTTCTCTATACGACCGAGCGCAACACCGACAAGATCGCACTGTTCACGGTAGCGCCCGACGGCGGCAAGCTCACCTATGTCACCAATTTCGCCACCGAGCGGCAGCCGCGCGGCATCAATATCGATCCGAGTGGGCATTATCTCGTCGCCGCCGGTGTGAAGTCGGATCGTCTCTCAGTCTATGGGATCGATCAAACGAGCGGCAAGCTTGGCGAGCCGAAGCGCTATCTGGTAGGAAAGGGTGCGAACTGGATCGAGATTGTCGAAGTGAACTGAGCGACTGAGACGCGTGCCGCTCGTCCCCGCGAAAGGGGAGATCCTATCAGGATACCTGCGCTTTCCATCTGGATTCCCGCTTTCGCGGGAATGAGCGGATTTTGATTTGATACAATTGTTGCAAACTTCACTCGCGATCTACGCCCAATGAATCTCATGGCGCATCACGAACGGATCGAGACCCTCGTGAACCCGCTGGGCGACAGCTTCTCGTGACTCGGCTGGGACATCCTTGATCGTCACAGTCGCCAGACTGCCGTGCGTGTCATGAGCGACGACATTGACCTCACAACGTATCCCCTGCTCGACGAGCGGAGCGAGACTGCGGGCGAACACCCGTTGCGCCGCATCCCAGCGCAGCTTCGGCTTGAACACCTTGCCGACCGCGGTCAACGGCATCGGGTCGATCAAGATGATCTGTTGCGGCACCGCGGCCCGCTCCGGCGTGCGCTCGCGCACCCAAGCTTCCAGCTCGCCCGGCGCCACCGACGCGCCGGGCTTCAGCTGGATATAGGCCACCGGCAGTTCACCCGCGTACGCGTCGGGCTGGCCGACCAGGGCGGCCAGTGCGACGGCGGGATGCTGAAAGAACACCTCCTCGATCGGTGCCGGGTCGATGTTGTGGCCGCCGCGGATCACGGTGTCCTTGGCGCGCCCGGTGATCCACAAGTAGCCGTCCTCATCGAGGCGCCCGAGGTCGCCGGAGTTGACCCAGCCGGGTTCGACGAACGCGTCCTTGTTGTGCGCTTCATTCAAATAACCGCCGAACACGCCCGGTCCGGCCATGGCGACTACGCCGATTTCATTGCTGGCACAATCGCGCTGGTAGCGACCATCGGCATCGAGCTTGACGACGCGCACGCGGCTGTACGGCATCGGGTGTCCGACGGAGCCAAGCCTGATCGGCCGGTCCGGGTAGGCGATGGTGTGCACGCTCGCGGTCTCGGTCATGCCATAGACCTCGAACACCGGGATGTTGAATTTTTCCTGGAGCGCCTGGCCCACCGCGACCGGAATCGCCGAGCCGCCGCCGGCCGCAAAGCGCAATGAGGAAATATCGGCATTGCCGACCGGCACCGTGAGCGAAGCCGCGAGAACCGTCGGCACGCTGGAAACAGCTTCCGGGCGATAGCGCTCAACCAGCAACCACAGATTTCTCAGCGCGGCCGGATTTCGCCAGCCGGTCGGCGACAGCACCACCAGGCACGACCCGCTCGACAGCGTCGCCAGGCTCTGCGTCAAGGCGCCGCCGACATGGAACAGCGGCATGCCGAACAGAAGGCTGCGGCCCGGCGTCGACTTCAGCAACAGATTGCACGCCCAGGCCTGGTAGACCTGGTTGGCGTGGGTATGGAGAACAAGCTTCGGCGTGCCGGTGGTACCGCCGGTGTGGAAATAGGCGGCGACATCGCTCGCGGCAATTTGCCGGCCGCTGACCAGCCGGTCTGCCGGCTGCCTACTGATCAGAGTATCGAAGGCGTAGATGCCATTCGCCTCGTCGCCCGGCCCGTTGACCTGGACGATGGCTTTCAGGTGTTTCAGCTGGCCGCGGACCTTGGCCACCTTGTTCCAGATATCGCTGCCTTCGGTCGGTCCAAGCGCCACCAGCACCTTGGTGCCCGCCGCTTCCAGAATCTCGGCGATTTGATGCGCCTCAAGCAACGGATTCACGGGATTGGCAATGCCGGCTGCTTCGGCGCCGAACAGCGTGAAGAAGCTTTGTGGCAGCAGCGGCAACAGAAAGCTGACGACATCGCCGGTGCCGACGCCCAGAGCGTGAAACATGTTCGCCGCCTGGGTGACGCGTGCGACAAACTGACCGTGGGTGATCACGATCGGCGTGTCATCAGCACTGGCATTGAGCAGGAACTGAATTGCCGGCGCGTTCGGGTTATGCGCAGCGCCCAGCTTGATGGCATCGAAGGTACTTTTCGCGGCAATCCGCTCCGAGCACGGCACCGCTTCGAAAGCCTTCACCTCGGCGGCGCTCGCCAAACTCGGAAATGAGTCCCCGACTATGCGGTCCAACAGCATCGCACCAGACACTGTTCATTCTCCTTGTTTTTTACTTCGGTCAAAGCCGGCGTTTCGTCCCTATGGCGAAGATCAGCTTATCACCGAATTTATCGGGATTCGAAGCCTGCCAATCGACCACGCCCGGATCGGCCACCCGGGCCGCGGATGCAGGGAGCCCGCCGTATTTGACATGGCCCGCGCGGTGCGCACTGCAGTTCGCGCATCGCTCGAGGTTCCGGGGCGCCGGACCGCATTGCCATTCCGGCATTTGCGGTGCAAGTCTCGACCAACGACGAACCGGCCATACGCTTGAACCGGTCGATAAACCGGACAGTCCGGCGCCAGCCCGCTCGATGGTCCCGGCAGCCGCGACAACGGAGGACAACATGCCGAGCATTTCCAATCTGTTTCACGTGGCAATCAAGACCAACGACCTTGAAAAGACCGTGCGCTTCTACACTGACGTGCTCGGCCTGCGTTCGGTCGCCCGTCCGGATTTTGGCTATCCGGGAGCCTGGCTCGCCGCCCCCGGCGGTGCGGCGATCATCCACATTTACGCCGGAGGCCCGGCGCTGGGGACCGCCGGCCGTGCGCCTTCGGGCACCGGCGCCATCGACCACGTGTCCATTACCGCAACCGACTTCCACGGCTTCATCGAGAAGTTCAAGAAGCACGGCCTGGACTGGCGCGAATTCAACATCCGCGACGCCGGCCTGTGGCAACTGTTCGTCTATGATCCGAGCGGCGTCCAACTTGAGATCACATTCGAAGCCGCGAAGGAGAGCGGACCCGAGCCGGACATGAAAAACCGCGGCTACGTCGCGGGCTCATCCTTCTTCAAAGAAACCGAACTGGCCTGACGCCGGCTTTCGGCTCGACTCAGTCGGGGCGATGATGTTTTCATGTCGCGTTCGACGCTCAGCGAGGTTCGATCATGCGCATAGGCGTGCACAAAATGCTGATGAACAGCCCGAACGACGTGTCGTCGCTCGAGCGGATGATCGATGCCGGCACCATCGATCCGCGCGAGATCGTCGCGCTGATCGGCAAGACCGAAGGCAATGGCGGCGCCAATGACTTCACTCGCGGCTTCGCCACGCTTTCGATATCGCTCGCCTTGGCGTGTCGCCTGAATATTTCAGCCGACGAGGTCGCAAAGCGCATCGCATTCGTGTGGTCCGGCGGCACCGAAGGCGTGCTGAGCCCGCACGCCACCATCTTCACCCGCAGCACGGCGTCGCCTGCGGCCGCAGGTGCCAAGCGGCTCGCGCTGGGAATAGCAGTGACCCGCGACTTTGCCCCCGAGGAGGTCGGCACCATGGCGGAGGTGCGCGAAGTCGCCGCGGCCACCAAACGGGCGCAGGCCGAAGCCGGCATCAAGTCGGCCGCGGACGTCCACTACGTTCAGGTGAAAGGGCCGCTACTGACCCCGGCGGCGGTTGCGGACGCGCAATCGCGCAACGTCAAGCTGGTCACAACGGATCCCAACGGCTCCAAGCCCTACGCGCGCGGCGCGACGGCGCTCGGTGTCGCTGTTGCGTTGGGCGAGGTGGCCGAAAGCGCGCTGAGCGACAGCGCAATCGCCCAGCGCATGGACCTGTTCTCGAGCGTCGCCAATACGTCCGCTGGCGGCGAGTTGCGCAACTGCGAAGTCCTCCTCTTTGGGAACTCGGACGCGGCCGGTGGAGATTTGGCCATCGGGCATGGGGTGTTACGCGACGTGATCGATTCCGACGGCGTGCGTGCGGCCATTGGCAACGCCCTCGGCGATGGCAAGGCCGTCGATCCGGCTCGGGTTCTTGCCATTTTCGCCAAGGCCGAAGCGCCGCTCAATGGTGTCCTGCGCGGCCGCCGTACCACCATGCTGTCGGACGCCGACATCAACTATGAACGCCACGCCCGGGCGGCGCTCGGGGCCGTGATCGCTTCGGTGACTGGAGATGCGGCGATCTTCGTCTCCGGCGGCACTGAACACCAATGCAAGCCGGGCGAGGCGCCGATTGCCGCAATCGCGCGCGCTTAGCTCCTCTGATGGCATCGAATTTGCTAGTCTGGCAATGGGACTAGCTCAGCTCCCCGGCCGAAGGTCTAGAGCGCCGACCGGTAGGGGTTACAAGGGAAAGGACGCCTCCATGACTGCCAACACCATGACCAGTTATTTGTACCGATCAATCGCTGCTGCGGCGCTCGCCGTTCTGCCGGCATTCGCCTTGCCCGCAAACGCGGAGGAACCGAAGGCTGCCATTCTGCTTCCGGGCAGTGCCAACGATCAAAGCTGGAATGCGCTCGGCTATTCAATCTTGAAAAGCCTCGAGCCGCACGGTTTCAAGACCGCGTATTCCGAAAATGTGGCCGATGCCGACGAGGCCGAAGCGCTGCGCGACTATGCCAACCATGGTTACCTCATCGTGATGGGTCATTCGGGACGCTTCGTCTCGGCGATGGAGCAGGTGGGCCCGGATTTTCCCAAGACGCAATTCATCGCCGTGAGCGGCAACGCGGGCAAAGCGCCGAACGTCATGTCGATTGACTGGAACAATGCCCAATTCGGCTGTCAGCTCGGCATTCTCGCCGCGCGTATGAGCAAGACCCACAAGGTCGGCGGCGTCTACGGCCTCCAGGGCGTGCCGAACATCACCGCGCAAGCCGGCGGCTTCCGCATCTGCGCAACCAAGGCCGGTGCGCAGGTGACGATCCTCTACATCAAAGACATGGAGGACGCGGCCCAGGCTAAGGAGGCGGCGCTGTCGCTGATCGCCCAGGGCGCCGACTTCATCACTGGCAAACTCAACGCCGCTGAAACCGGCCTGGTCCAGGCGGCAAAGGAAAAGCACGTCTACGCCAGCGGCCGCGGCTTTGATCAGACAAAAATCGCGCCTGATCTCGTGCTCACCAACATCATCGAGGACTGGCCGGGAATGTTCGGCAGCACGGCTGATCAGGTAAAGGGCGGAAAGCTGTTCGGCAACTTTGTTCAGTACGGCTACGATACCGCTCCGGTGACCGGCGCCAAGCTGGAATACGCGGAAGGCAAGATGTTCAATCCGATCGTGCCCGAAGCGGTGGTGAAAGAGCTCAGCGATGTCGCCGCGCAATTTGCTTCCGGCAAAATGAAAGTCGCGCCCACGGAGAACGATGCCCGCAGCGGAAGCTAGGCCGACGCCGAACAAGTCGAACGATTGCTGCCTGACCGGGTTGTCCGAGCCGCCGTCCTCCCCTGCCGGGACAGACGCACGCCACACCGCTTGGTCTGCTGAGGTCGTGCATGGGTTAGCTCGACCGGGAGGACGTTCGTGCCCTCGCTCCTAGAAATGCGCGGGATCGTTCGTTCGTTTGGTGCGCTGCGCGCCAACGACGGCGTCGACCTCGACGTCCAGAGCGGCCAGATTCTTGGGTTATTGGGCGAGAACGGCTCCGGCAAGAGCACGCTCATGAAGGTGCTGTTCGGCATGCTGCCGCCGGACTCTGGCACTATCGTATTCCGCGGCCATGAGCTCTCGCACCATCATCCTGCAGAGGCGATGGCGGCCGGGATCGCCATGATCCACCAGCATTTCATGCTGATCGACGCGATGACCGTCGTCGAAAACGTGATGTTGTGTTGGCCGCAGGCGGGGCGCGTTCTCAAGACCGCGGACATGGCGGCACGGGTCCGTGAAGCGAGCCGGCGCTTCGGCCTTGATCTCGATCCCGACGCGCTGGTTGCCTCGCTGCCGCTCGGCCGGCGGCAGCGCGTCGAGATCCTCAAGGCGATCCTGCGCGAGGCCGAGCTTCTCATCCTCGACGAACCGACCTCAAATCTCGCGCCAACTGAAATCGCCGATCTGTTGACGATCCTGCGCCGCCTGCGGGCGGAGGGAAAAGGCATCATCTTTATCAGCCACAAACTGCCGGAAGTCCTGGAGCTCTGCGACGAGGTCGTGGTGCTGCGCGATGGCCGCGTGTCGGGACGCGCGCCGGTGGCGGGAGCAAGCCGCGCGCAGCTTGCTCACATGATGGTCGGCCGCGATCTCGTGCGCTCGCACGTTCCTCCTCATCATGCGCTCGGGGCGGTGCGCCTGTCGGTCAAGGACCTCGCCGCCGCGGGATTTGGCCCTTTGACGCTCGATGTGCGCGGCGGCGAGATTCTCGGTGTGGCAGGCGTCGACGGCAACGGGCAGATCGAATTTGTCGAGGCGCTGGCCGGGCTCCGCCCCGTTGGCGCCGGCACGATCGTCATCGATGGGTGCGACGTGGCGCATGCCTCCGTCGCCGCGCGCATGCGGGCCGGCATGGCCTACATTCCCGCAGACCGGTCAGCGACTGCTTTGGTGCGGCGGATGTCGGTCGCCGAAAACCTCATGCTGCGCGACAGCAACCACTCGCCCTACGCAAAAGGACCGCTGTTGGTCCGCGGCCCGGCAGTCGCCAAGGCGCTTGAGTTGATGGCGGAATACGATATCCGCGCGTCCGGCCCCGGGACCGTCGTGATGCGATTGTCCGGCGGCAATCAGCAGAAGATCGTGGTCGCACGCGAACTCGACCGCGCGCCGGCGGTGCTGGTGGCGCACCAGGCCGCCTGGGGCCTCGATCCGGGCGCCACCCGCTTCGTGCTCGACCGCATGATCGCGCTGCGTGCCGCCGGTGCTGCCGTGGTCTACGTCTCGTCGGAACTCGAGGAGGTGCTGGAGATCAGCGATCGCATTGCGGTGATTGCCAACGGAAGGTTTGCCGGCGAGACCCCACGCGCGGAAGTCGATCTTCGTCAGATCGGGATCTGGATGGCCGGGCGCGCCGCATGAGCAACCCCGCTTCATCATTGCCGGCCCCGGCGTCGGAGCAGATCCGGAAACCGCCGCGGTACACCTCCTTTCGCCTGCAGCTGCGCGACAACCTGGCCTGGCGAATCCTTGCCGCGGTAATGCTCTCCATGCTTTGCGCCGCTGCGCTGATCGCATTGTCCGGTCACAATCCGCTGACCGCTTTTGCCGCCATGGCCGTCGGTGCCGTCGGCTCGCCGCATCAGATCGGCGCGGCGCTCAACCGCACCACTCCTTATTTGCTTGCCGGGAGCGGCGTGGCGATGTGCTTCCGCGCCGGCATCATCAACATCGGCGCCGAAGGGCAGATCGCGGTCGGTGGCATCGGCGCGACTGCCGTCGCGCTGATATGGCCGTCGGCTTTGCCGGAATTGGCGATCGCGGCGTCGCTGCTGGCCGCCGCCGCCACCGGGGCAGTTTGGGCCGGGATAGCGACCGCGATCCATCTCGGGCGGCGGGTGCACGAAGTTCTCGCTACCTTGCTGCTGAACTTCATCGCGCTTTTGCTGGTCAAGCAGATGCTGGTCCGGCCGCTCGGACAATTCGGTGCCGGCTTTCTGCAATCGCCACAACTGCCGGCGGCAACGCGGCTGTGGCGCATTCCCGAAGTGGATGCGCATTTCGGCATTGTGATCACCGTCATCATCGCCGCCGGGCTTTCTTTCGTCTTGTGGCGGACACGCTTTGGCTTTGCGTTGCGTGTCGCCGGCAATTCCCGGCCGGCAGCGGCCTATGCCGGGTTTTCGTTGCCGCGTCTGACTTGGAGCGTGATGCTGCTCGCAGGCGCCGTTGCCGGCCTCGCTGGCGGTATCGAGGTGCTCGGCGTGCATCGCCGTTTGATCGAGGGGTTTTCGCTGGGCTTTGGATTCAAGGCGGTGACGGTGGCGCTGCTCGGCGCGCTTGAGCCGATGGCGGTCATCCCGGCATCGCTATTCGTCGGCCTGCTGGAAGCGGGATCGCTCTCAATGCAGCGCCAGATCGGCGTCCCTTCCGCGCTCGTCGTGGTCATCGAGGGCTTGACGATGCTGTTTGTTCTCGCAGCGACAGTGCGGCGCGTATGACCGACCTCCTCGCCGCCGCCATTCGGATCGCGACGCCGCTGGTGTTCGCCGCGCTGGGCGGCATTCTCTCCGAGCGGGCCGGGGTCTTTGCCGTGGGCCTCGAAGGAATGATGCTCACCGGCGCGTTCGCCGCGGTCGTCGGCGCGTGGTGGAGCGGCAGCGACCTCGTCGGAATCTTGCTGGCACTACTCGGCGGCGCGGCGATTGCGCTGACGGTTGCGGTCGTGGCCGTACGCTTCCGCGCCGACAACATGGTCACCGGGTTGACCGCCAATATCCTGGCCTTCGGCCTGACCAGCTATCTCCTGCGCGAGCTAGCCGGCGGTGGCGGACGCCCGATCGCCATCCACCTCACGCCCCTTGCCGCGTGGCCGATCCCTGGATTGAGCGATTTGCCCGTGCTCGGCCCGCTCCTGTTCGCGCAACCTCCCCTCACCTATCTCGCCGTGCTCGGTTGTCTGGCGCTGGCGCTCTTCCTCAACCGCACGCAGGCCGGTTTGACACTGCGCGCAACAGGGGAAAATCCGGAAGCGGTGTTTGCCGCCGGCGGCAATCCGATGCGCGTGCGCATGCTCGCGGTGATCGCCTGCGGAGCGGTCGCCGGGTTGGGCGGTGCCGTGCTCTCCTTGCAGCAAGTAGGCACCTTCACCGATGGCATGATGGGCGGGCGGGGCTATCTGGCGCTGGCGTCGCTGATCGTCGGGCGATGGAATCCCTGGGCGGCAGCGGCAGCCTGCCTCGTTTTCGGCGCCGCAGAGGCTTTCGAGTTGAGGCTGCAGAGTTTTGGTGTACCGGTCGGCTCCTACATCGTCCAGATGGCCCCCTATGTGATCGCACTCGTCGTACTCGCGGGACTCGGCCGTTCCACCAAGCTGCCGGCCGCGATCGGCCAGCCGTTGCAAAGTGATTGACATGGAAGAAACGAAAGAAAACATCTCCGAACTCGCAGCAGCATTGCGCAGCGGCTCGCTGACCGCCGAGGCGCTGCTCGACCGTTCCCTCGAGCGCATCCGTCGGCTCAATCCGCAGCTCAACAGCTTCGTGGCTTTGGATGAGGCCGGCGCGCGCACCGCGGCCAAGGCAAGTGACACGCTGCTCGCGACCGGCAAGCCGCGTTCGACACTTGAGGGCATACCGATTTCGATCAAGGACAGCATCCACGCTGCCGGCCTTCCGACCACATGGGGGAGCCGCGCGTTCAGCGCCGCGGTGCCGGACAAAGACGAATTGCCGGTCGCCCGGCTGCGTGCCGCCGGAGCCGTCATCTTCGGCAAGACCAACGTGCCCGAACTGACGCTGGAAGGCTATACGCGCAATGATTTGTTCGGCGTCACGCGCAATCCCTGGGACATACGCTTGACGCCGGGCGGCTCCTCTGGGGGCGCGGCTTCCAGTGTTGCGGCGGGCCTGGTCCCGGCCGCGATCGGCACTGACGGCGGCGGATCGATCCGGCGGCCGGCGTGTCACACCGGCCTCGTCGGCTGGAAGCCGTCGACCGGCCGCTTCCCCCGCATTGATGGACTTCCCGCGATCCTCAACGACTTCGAGACGATCGGCACGCTCACGCGCACCCTCGACGACGCGTTGTTGCTCGACGCCGCGATGGCTGGCCCGGACGCCCGCGACCGCCGCTCGCTCTATGCGCAAAGCCCGCAACAGACGCGGCCAAAATGGCGCATCATCTATATTCCGACATTCGGAGACTCGCCCGTCGATCCTGAGGTTGATGCGGCCACGGCGGCCGTAGCGGAGGCGTTGGCGCGCGACGGCCACGACGTCACCGAGGGCAAGGTGTTCTTTGATCTCGAGGACGCGGGGCGCATCTGGCACGTCATCTCCCGCGCCGGCGTCGCCTGGTTGATGGGCTGGAGCAAGGGGCGGCTCGACGCCGCGGCGGGCGACAATGCTCGCGCCATGGCCGCTGACGGCGCGAAGCTTACCGCTGCCGACTACGTCGACGCGCTCGAACGTATCGCTGCCTTCCGCCGCCGCTCCGCGGAAACATTCGCGACGACGGATCTGATCCTGACGCCAACCACGGCGGCGCTCCCTTGGCCCGCCGAGACGCCCTATCCCAATCGCATCGCGGACCGCTCGGCGGGCCCCCGCGACCACGCCGTGTTCACCGGCTGGGTGAACATCGCCGGCCATCCAGCGATCAATCTCCCGGTCGCCGTCTCCAAAGCCGGGCTGCCGATCGGCGTTCAGTTCGTGGCCGGGTTCGGCGCCGATACGTCGCTGCTCGCGTTCGCCCACACGTTCTCGCGGCAATTCCCGCCGCCGCCAATTCGCCTCTGGAACAGCGAC
>Ga0207651_10001292_pt1 | contig 11267 bp, 8 predicted proteins | sample KBSM23metaG_FD_184328 | JGI IMG/M metagenome (GOLD analysis project Ga0207651, IMG submission 184328) | Miscanthus rhizosphere microbial communities from Kellogg Biological Station, Michigan, USA - KBS M2-3 metaG (SPAdes) (version 2) | ecosystem: Host-associated > Plants > Roots > Rhizosphere >... | reverse complement strand
GACCGGCCTGGCGTGGATGCCGACCGGCGGCGACATCCTCTTCATCGAGGCGTCGGCGATGTCGGGCAAGGGCAGCCTGATCCTCACCGGGCAGCTCGGTGACGTCATGAAGGAATCGGCGCGCGCGGGCCTCTCGTGGGTGCGCACGCACGTCGAAGATCTCGCGATCGCGGTCGACTTCGAGAAGACGGACATCCACCTGCACGTGCCCCAGGGCGCGGTGTCGAAGGATGGGCCGTCGGCGGGCGTCGCAATCACGGTGGCGCTGGTCTCGTTGCTGACGGGACGGCGCGTGCGCGGTGACGTCGCGATGACCGGCGAGATCACGCTGCGTGGGACGGTGCTGCCGGTCGGCGGCATCAAGGAGAAGGTGCTGGCCGCCCACCGCGCGGGCATCAAGCGCGTCGTCCTCCCCGAGCGCAACCGCAAGGACATCGTCGACATCCCCGAGACGATCCGGCAGGAGCTGGAGCTCGTCTTCGTGAAGAAGATCGACGAGGTGCTCGAGCTGACGCTGGAGACGGTGCCGGTCGTCGTGCCGGGTCCGGATGCGCCCGCCGCGGGCGAGGTCACCGCCCGCGCCTAGCTCAGGCGCTGGGCGCGAACGTTTCCACTCTGCGTCAGAACGGCATATACTGCCGGCGTGCGCCCCCTTACGCTCGCCCTCCTGGTGGTGGTGGTAGTTGGACAATTTGCGTGTGAGTCGGGCGGAGGAACTCCCCCGCCCGCCACACCGGCCCCGACGGCGGCCGCGCAGCCGCCGCCGCCCCCCGCACCGCCGAAGGCGCTTTACGATCGCCTGGGCGGCAAGCCGGCGATCGAAGCCGTCGTCGACGAGTTCTTGAAACGCGTCGCGGCGGACAAGCGGATCAACGGCCGCTTCTTCAACACGGATCTGGTTCGCCTGCGCGGTCTGCTCGTCGAGTTCGTCTGCTCGGCGACGGGCGGGCCGTGTCAATACACCGGCCGTGACATGAAGTCGGCGCACGCCGGCTTTCAGCTGGTCGAAGAAGAGTTCAACGCGCTGGTCGAAGACCTTGTCGGCGCGCTCGACCAGTTCAAGGTGCCCAAGAAGGAGAAGGACGAAATCCTGGCCGCGCTCGGACCGCTGGCGAAAGACATCGTCAATCCGCCACCGGCGGAGGCGGCGCAGCACGACGCGGGCCTGGCCAAGAAGGCGTTGGACAAGGCCGCCGAGCTCCGCAAGGGCGGCAAGGGCGACGCCGCTGATCTGCTGGAGGTCGCCACCGCGGCGCGCGTGCGCGGCCAGCGCAACTACGCCGAGCAGCTGTACAGCGCGGCGGAGCGCCTCGCGCCAGCTGGCGCGATGACCGGGCTGGATCCGCTGTTCCGCGCGGGCGCTCCCGAGCGCATCACCACCGCGCTGAAGACGATGCCGAAGGACACGCCGGCCCAGCCCAAGGACGCCGTCGGCGGGTCGGACGAGGAAGAGGCGAAGCCAAAGAACGGTTCGCTCGGCGGTGCGATGAAGGTGGAGGGCGCGTCCGGTCCCGTCCTGGGCGTCATCGCGCTCGAGCCGGCCAGCGGGAAATGGAAGAAGCGTTCGGCCAAGCAGCGCGTCATCGAACAGCGCGATCGGCAGTTCGCGCCGCGCATGCTGGCGATCTCGGCGGGTTCGACCGTGTCGTTCCCGAACTTCGATCCGATCTTCCACAACGTCTTCTCGACGTCGCACGCGCGGGGGTTCGACCTCGGCATCTACAAGAACGGCGAGTCGCGCGACGTGACGTTCGCGAAGGAAGGCCTGATCCGCCTGGGCTGCAACCTGCACTCCAACATGTCAGCCCACCTGGTCGTGGTCGCGGCCCCGCACTACGTGGTCACGGATGCTGCCGGCAGCTTCAAGTTCAAGAGCCTGCCGCCCGGCAAGTACAAGCTGAAAGCGTGGGCCGAGGACACGGTGGAGCCCATAACGATGAACGTCGAGATCAAGTCGGGCGATAACACCGTGAACGTCAGCGTGCCCCGGGGCGCGGCTGTGATACCCGCCACCGATAAATTCGGGCTTCCACGTGGGAAGGCGCCTTAGCCTTGCAATCGCCGTAGCGGGACTCGCCGCCGCGCTAGGAATCTTCCTACTGGGACGGAGGGCATCGCCCGACGACGTCGCGCGCGCCGCGGCGGCCGATCTCGCAGCGCAGGTTCGTGAGACGGCCGCGGGCGTGCAAGCGCGCGCAGACACGCTGGCCCAGCTGCCACGGCTCGCGGTGGCGGTGGCGACCGACGAGAACACGATGCGCGATCTCACGACCGACGAGCTCGCGTTCCGCCCTCACCCGGGCGAGCACATCGAGATCACGCAGATGCGAAAGGGAGGCGGCGAACCGCGCCGCCTGCTGCGCCTCCCCTCTGAGAGCGACGTGACGCTGCCCGTCCTGGCGGGAACGCACGTCGTCGTGCTGGCGAACCAGCTGCACGTGGTGACCGTCGTCAACGTCGAGCCGCGCGAGCGCGCCGACGAGCTGGTCGGGATCCTCGCGGTCGCCAAGCAGCTGGACACTTCGGCCATCGAGCAGCGTCTGGCGGCGCGCGGGGTCAACGCCGAGCTGCGCACCATCCAGGGTTCCATCACGCTGGCGGGCCATGCCCCCGACGCCGCTTCGATCGAGGAGAAGATTCCGCTCGCCGGACCCGGCGGCGAAGGGGCCGAGCTTGTCGCGGCGAAGCTCGGGCGCCCGCGCTGGCCGCGCATGGCCGCGCCTGGGGTCCTGCTGCTGGCGTTGCTCGCCGCGGGGCTGGTCTGGCGGCGCGGCCCGACGCCGGCCGCCCGTTTCGCCGACCTTCCTTCCGGGCTGGGCCGGCTCTCCTCGCCGCCGCTCGGCGTCCCGGGCCGTTCGACCGCCCCGACGCCCGTCCACAGCGTGCCCGCCAACCGGGACCCGAACGAAGTGACGGCGCAGTCCCCGCCCGCGGCGGAGGTCGCGCCGCCGCAGGCCACGCCCGCGATGGGCGTCCCGCCGCAGCTCACGCCCGCGACGGGCGTTCCGCCGCAGACCACGCCCGTGATGGGCGTTCCGTCCGATCCGGCGGCACCGTCGGTCCTCATCGCCCGCGAGCGGACGTACACCGGACGGGTCGAGATCCCGATCGGGCGATCGGGATCGGTGTCCCTGTCGCCGCGCCCCGGCGCCGCGCCGTCCTGGCCGATCGATCCGAACGCGCCGAAGGCCGCGCCGGATCCGCACACCGAAGAATACCGGGCGCTGTTCGCCGAGTTCGTGAAGATGCGCCGCACGACCGGCGAATCCGTGGAAGGTCTGGACGCGAATGCGTTCGCGGAGACGCTGCGCCAGAAACGCATGGCGATCATGAAGCAGATCCCGGTCAAGGACGTGCGGTTCAAGCTCGCGTTCGCGAACGGGAAGGCGGCCATCCGCTACCAGACGGTGACCTAACCGCTTCGCGCAGACGCGAGTCAGAACGTCGAGAAGTACGCGTACGAGTATTCGCCCGCGCTCGCTTCCATGCAGTAGCCGCCATTGCGCCTCGCGGGCAGCGAATAGTTCCCGGCCATCACGCAGTTGATCGACGTGCCGTTGACGGTGAACGTCCGCGGCGCCACGAAGTTGCCGCAGTTCATGCCCTGGCCCATGCCGACCACCTCGTGACAGGTCGCGCCGGTGCCGAGCCCGCCGGAGTTCGTCATCAGCGGGACGTTGATCGGGTTGCTGCACATGCCCGCGCACGGTCCGGTCCCGCCGGCGCCTGTCGTGGCGCCCGCCTGTCCGCCGGTCCCCGTCGTGCCCCCGCGGCCCGCCGTCCCCGTCGTCCCGCCGCGTCCCGCTTGCCCGGTGGTACCGCCCCGTCCCGTGGTCCCCGCCATTCCGGTCGTACCGCCGCGGCCGCTGGCCCCCGCCGTTCCCGTCGTGCCGCCGCGGCCCGCCTGCCCGGTCGTGCCGCCGCGCCCGGTGGTGCCCGCCATTCCGGTGGTTCCGCCTCGTCCGGTGGTCCCGGCCGTCCCCGTCGTCCCGGCGGTCCCCGTCGTACCGCCTCGGCCCGTGGTCCCGGCCATCCCCGTCGTCCCCCCGCGCCCCGTCGTGCCCGCGTTGCCGGTCGTGCCGGCCTCGCCCGTCGTGCCCGCGAGCCCGGAAAGGCTGCCGCCGGCCCCGCCATGTCCGGGGCCTCCGTTGCCGGCCATCCCTGCCGCGTCGACGGGCGGAACGTTCCCTGCCGAACCCGGGTTTCCCTCGTTACGGAAATACTCGTCGGGTCCCTGACAGGCGAGCAGCGCAAAAGCCAGCGAGGCGCCGAACGCGAGCCTGCGACCAACCACAGCGCTAACGGGTGACATTAGGGGAACCTCCGCGCTTAAGCGCCAGCATTCTACCGTCCTTTGCACCCGGCGCGAAGGTAGACTGGCATGCGCCTTTTCTATGTCGTTTGGCCGCAAAACCATTGGGGATAAAGCAGAAAAACCGGCGATCCCCGACACGCAGTCCGGGTTGCCGCTGGAACCCGTCTATCAGGCCGGCGATCTCGGCCCCGGCTGGGACCCTGCCCTGACGCTGGGCGTCCCGGGCCAGTTTCCGTTCACCCGCGGCCCTCACGAAACGATGTACCGCGGCAAGCCGTGGACGATGCGGATGTTTTCCGGCTTCGGCACGCCCGAGGACACGAACCGCCGCTTCCGCTACCTGCTGGCGCACGGCCAGACGGGCCTGTCGACCGCGTTCGACATGCCGACGCTCATGGGTTTCGATCCCGACGACCCGCTGGCGCGCGGCGAGGTCGGCCGCGAGGGCGTGTCGGTCGCGTCGGTCGCGGACGTCGAGCGGCTATTCGCCGACATCCCGCTGGCCGAGGTCAGCACCTCGATGACGATCAACGCGCCGGCGGTGGTGCTGCTGGCGTTCTACGTGGTCGCGGCCGAGCGGCGAGGAATCGGGCCCGAGAAGCTGCGCGGCACGCTGCAGAACGACATGCTCAAGGAGTTCATCGCGCAGAAGGAGTGGATCTGCGGTGTCCGCCCGTCGCTGCGGATCATCCGCGACATGCTGGTCACCTGCACGGCGCGCATGCCGCTGTGGAACACGATCAGCATCAGCGGCTACCACATTCGTGAAGCGGGCGCGACCGCGGTGCAGGAGCTGGCGTTCACGCTCGCCGACGGGATCGGCTACGTCGAGCTGGGTCGCGAAGCCGGCCTGGACGTCGACGTGTTCGCGCCGCGCCTGTCGTTCTTCTGGGACATCCACAATGACTTCTTCGAGGAGATCGCCAAGCTGCGCGCGGCCCGGCGGATGTGGGCCCACATCATGCGCGACCGCTTCGGCGCGAAGAACCCGCGCGCCTGGATGCTGCGCGCGCACGCTCAGACCGCCGGCGTCTCGCTGGTCGCGCAGCAACCGCTGAATAACGTTGTGCGCACGACGCTGCAGGCGCTGGCGGCGGTGCTGGGCGGGACGCAGTCGCTGCACACGAACAGCTTCGACGAGACGCTGGCGCTGCCGACCGAGGAAGCGGCCACGCTCGCGCTGCGCACGCAGCAGATCATCGCCGAAGAATCGGGACTGCCCGCGGTCGCCGATCCGTTCGGCGGCAGCTACTTCCTGGAATCGCTCACCGATCGGATGCAGTCGGAGGCCGAGCGCCTCATCCGGACCATCGACGACATGGGCGGCATCGTGCGCGCGGTCGAGATGGGCTGGCCCCAGCGGGAGATCGCCGCCTCCGCCTACCGAACCCAGCAGCAGATTGACCGGGGCGAGCGGCCGATCGTGGGCGTCAACCGGCACGTCGAAGCCGATGCAACGGCGACGATCCCGACGCTGAAGATCGACATGGCCCCGGAACGGGCGCAGGTGGCGCACGTCCAGGCGGTGCGCGCGGGCCGTGACGCCGTGCGCGCGCGGGAAGGCCTGGAAGAGGTGCGGCGCGCGTGCGCCGGAGACGCCAACGTCATGGACGCCGTGCTCGAGGCGGCGCGCCGGGATGCAACTTTGGGTGAAATCTGTCGGGTCTTCCGGGACGTCTTCGGCGAATATAGAGACCCAGCAGAACTTTAGGGCCAGGGGGGCCCACAAAAAGAATGCCAACGCCAGGAGTAGGACAGGACATCGAGGCCATGTGTGGACGGTGTGGACAGGTGTGGCACGTCGTCATGGCGAAGATGGGCGACAAGATCGCGAAGGTCGTGTGCAAGCGCTGCGGTGGACACCACCGCTATCGCGACGAGAACGCGGACAGCGCCGCAGCAGGCGGAAGCGGCGGCGATCCGGCGACGCGTCCGCGGCGGCCCACCTTCGGGTCGGGACGGCGATCGCGCGCCGCGCGCGCGCCGGCGGAGACCCCGGTGCCGCCGTTCGATCCCGCCAAACCGCCGCGCACGTACGCGGCGCGGGACAGCTATGTTGCCGGCGAGCGCGTCGCCCACGCGACGTTCGGCGTGGGCGTGGTCGCGGGCTCGCCGGGCTCGGGCAAGGTCGAAGTCGTGTTCGGAAGCGGCGCGCGCGTGCTCGCGTGCGCCAAGGTCGCCTCGACGCTGGCGCGGCCGGTGGCCACGCAGGGCCTGCCGATCCCCGACCGCCCGCCCAAGTGAAGGGCGGCAGGGGCGTCGCGCGCGTCGAGCTGCGCAAGCGCCTCGAACGGACAATCGGCGGCGGTCACCCCTGGGTGTATCGCGACGCGCTGGCGGGCACGCCCCGCTTGCCCGACGGGGCGGTCGTGCAGCTCGCTTCCCGCAACGGGCGCCCGCTCGCGATCGGGTTCTGGGATGCGCGCTCGCCCATCGCCGTGCGCGTGCTGGGCGACGCGACGGCGATCGGGGATGTGCCGACGCTTGTCGGGCAGCGGATCGCGGCGGCGCTGGCGCGGCGGCTGGCGCTCATCGACCGGCGCGAAACCGACGCCTTCCGCTGGATCCACGGCGAGGCGGACGGCCTGCCCGGTGTTCACGTCGACGTCTACGGCGAGGCCGCCAGCATTCGCTGCGACGGCGGCGGCGCGGCGGCGTTCTACCGCGGCCTGCCCGCGCAGCTGCGGGAGGCGGCGCGGGCGGCGGGCATCGCGCTGCGCACGATCGTCGAGCGCCGGAGCGCGCGGCGCGGCGCGGGCGGCGGCGAGGATCGGACGGCGGTGGTTCTGGGCGCCCCGCCCGACGACGAGATCGAGGTGCGCGAGAACGGCCTGCGCTTCGGCGTCGATCTGCTGCACGGACAGAAGGGCGGCCTGTTCCTCGATCAGCGCGACAACCGCGCGCTGGTGCGGACGCTGGCGTCCGGCCGACGCGTGCTGAACCTGTTCGGCTACACGGGTGGCTTCTCGGTCTACGCGGCGGCGGGCGGCGCGCGGACGACGGTGACCGTGGACGCCGCGACGCCCGCGATCGCGGCGGCGCGCCGCAACTTCGAGCGCAACGGGTTGCCGGCGGGCGACGCGCGCTTCGTCGCCGGCGATGCGTTCGCGTTCCTCGAGCGCGCGGCCCGCGAGCGAGAGCGGTTCGACGTCGTCATCTCGGATCCGCCCAGCTTCGCGCCCAGCCGACGCGCGCTCGCGACGGGCCTGCGGGCTTACCGCCGGCTCCATCGCCTGTGCGCGGCGGTCACCGCGCCGGGCGGAACTCTGTGCGCGGCGTCGTGCTCCAGCCACGTCGATCGAGCGACCTTCCTCGCCACCGTCCGCGACGGCGCCGGCGACGCCGGGCGCCGGTTCCGGCTGCATGAGGTGCGCGGCTCCGGCGCGGACCACCCGGTCGTGGCCCAGTTTCCCGAAGGCGATTACCTGAAATTCGCCGTGGGTGCCTTATGATTTGCCGCGGATGGCCGTAGCGACCTCCCCCGCCCCCGAGTCGCCAGCGGCGACGATCGCGACCCCGGCGTACAGGTGGACGGTCGGCCTCGCGCTGGCGTTGCTGCAGTCGGCCGTCTACTTCGGCATCGGCCATCTGCACCTCAACCGATCGACGGAGATCTTGCGGACGCGCTTCGACGACGCGATCCCGTTCTGGCCCTGGACCGCGTGGTGCTACCTGCCGTTCTACGCCGGCGTGTTCATCATCGCGATCGCGGCCTTCAAGCGCCGTGCGCTGTTCAACGGCGCGGTGCGCGCCGTGCTTGTTGTGATGTCCATCGGCGCGATCTGTCACATCTTCATCGGCGCCGAGTACCCGCGCCCCGTCCTCCACCCGCCCTACGCGGACTTCTCCGCGACGTTCATGGCCGCCGTCCAGGGCATCGATCCGCCCGGCAACGTCTTCCCGTCGCTGCACGTCGCGCACACGACCATGCTGTCGTTGATCCTCATCAAGGATCGACCGCGCATCGGGCGTGTCGCGCTCGCGATGGCGACGGCGCTGGCGCTGTCGACGCTGACCACCAAGCAGCACTTCCTCGCCGACGTGCTCTCCGGCTACGCGCTGGCGTTCTTCGGACGCTGGCTGGCGCTGCGCAAGCTGCCGGCTATCTAGCGCCTAGGGCTTCGCCGGCTTCGCCGCCTTGGCCGCTTCGCGGGCGGCGGAGCTGATCGGATCCTTGAAGTTGATCTTCTCGTAGGCGATCCCCTTGTCCTTGATCTGGGGCTCGATGGCGGCGGCCTTGCCCACGATCACGACCAGCATCGCGTCGGGATGCAGCAGCTCGGCCCCGGTCGCCTTGGCCGCGCTCTGGTCGACCGCGGCGAGCCGGACCGGCAGCTCGCGCACGTAAGCCGCCCCCAGCCCGTGCAGCTCGGCGCCGACCAGCGCCTGCGCAACCCCGGCCGCGGTCTGCAGCTTGAACGGGTAACTGCCCGCGTAGAAGCCCTTCGCCTTGTCCAGCTCGGCGGCGGTCGGACCCTCGTTCTTGATGCGCCGGACCTCGTTGACCGACGCGAGCAGCGCCTCCCAGGCGGTCTCGCTCTTCGTCGATCCGACGACGCGGAAGGATCCTTCGTACAGCGTGTTCCCGAACGACGAGCCGATGCCGTAGGTCAGCCCGCGCTTGGCGCGCACTTCGATCATCAGCCGCGACGCGAAGTCGGATCCGCCCAGCACGTAGTTCGTCAGCGTCGCCGCGTACCAGCGCGGGTCGGCGTGCTTGATCCCCTCGTGGCCGAGCACGAACGTCGCCTGCGTCGAATCGGGCCGATCGACCAGCAGGATGCGCGTGCTCGTCAGCTTGGGGATGGTCCACGCCGGCCGGGCGGGAACCGTCGCGCGCGCCCAGCCGCCGAACTGCTTCTCGACGCCGGCGCGCAGCTTGGCCACATCCACGTCGCCCGCCACGGCGAGAATGGCGCGGTTCGGACGGTAGAACGTCCGCCAGAAGGTCTCCAGGCGCGCGCGCGTGATCTTGCGGACGTCGTCGGCCGACAGCGCCCACCCGTCCGGGTGCTTCTCGCCGAACAGCAGGTTGGTGAAATGCGCGTTCGCGAGCTCGTGCGGGTTGTCGAACACCGCCGCGACCGCCGCCAGCATCTCGTCGCGCACCTCGCCCATCTCGCTCTCCGGGAAGGCTGGGTGCAGCAGCATGTCCGACAGCAGATCGAGGCACAGCTTGGCGTCCTTCGACAGCGCCGAGCAGGCCGCCGTCGTGCTCTCGTTCGTCGCGTGCGCGTCCAGCGTGCCGCCCACGAAGTCGATCGCGTGCGAGATGTCGTCCGCGCTGCGCGTCTTGGTCCCGCGGCGAAGCATCGACGCGACGAAGTCGGACACGCCCAGCGTGTCGCGGTCCTCGTCGTAACCGCCGGCCTGCACCGCGAGGCCGAAGCTGACGACGGGCAGCTCCTTGCGCGGAACCACGATGACCTGCAGTCCGTTCTTCAACGTGAAGCGCTGGACCGGCGGCAACTCCAGCTGCGTCGGCTTGGGCGGCGCCGGCGCGTGAATCAGATCGCTGCGCCCCGCCCAGTATTCCGCGGGCGGCTTGGCTTTCGCCGGCCCCTGGCCGGGAACGTTCTCGTACTGAACCTGGACCGAGGACGCCGCAGGTGCGGGCGGCGCTGGTGGCGGCGCCGACGCGCAACCAGCGAGAAGCAAGGTCAACGTCAGCGTCAGCGACTTCATTTGGCGGCACCGGGAGGGGCAGGCTGCGCCAGCGTCACGCGCGTGAGGTTCGTGTCGACGAGATACTTCGCCGCCACGCGCTGGACGTCGGCGGCGGTCACCGCCAGGTAGCGGGTCGCGCCCTCGACGAAGCGCTTCCAATCGCCCTCGACGTACTGCGCGCGGCCCAGCGCCTGCGCTACGCCGTCGACGGTCTGCAGTCCGAAGACGAAGCCCGCCGCCAGCTGGTTCTTCGCCTTGTCCAGCTCGGCGGGCGTGATCGGCTTGTCGCGCACGTTCGCGATCTCCTCCGCCAGCACCGCCTGGACGCGGCCCGCGTCGCGATCGGGAAGATAGGCGGCGTAGACGAGGAACAAGCCCGGATGCTCCAGCGCCTCGGTCACGCCGCCGGCCGCGATCGCCAGGTGCTCGCGCCGGACCAGGCGCTGGTGCAGGCGCGACGACTCGCCGCCCGAAAGCACCGCGGCCAGCACCTCCAGCGCCGGTATGTCGGGGTCGGCCGCCTTCGGGATGTGGTAGCCGCCGACGACGACCGGGATCTGAACCTCGATGTGCAGCGTCTCCTGGCGCAGCGCCGTCTGGGGCGGCTCCTCGGCGGCGGCGCGCGCCGGCGCGGGCCCCTTCGGAATCGGACCGAAGTGCTGGTCGATCAGCTTGCGCACCGCCACCTCGTCGACGTCGCCGATGACGACCAGCGTGGCGTTGTTGGGCTGGTAGTAGATGTCGTAGAAGCGCTGCGCGTCCGCGGGCGTGACCTTCTCGAGATCCTCGATGGTCCCGATCGGCGTCCAGTTGTAGGGGTGCTTCGTATAAGCGAGCAGGCGGAACTTCTCGATCGCCTTGCCGATCGGATCGTTGTCGATGCGCAGCCGCTTCTCTTCCTCGACGACGTGCCGTTCGGAGTCGACCGTCCCCTGAAACAGCTTCAGCTGGCGCATGCGTTCGGCCTCCAGCTCCAGCGCGAAGCCGACGTACGAGGGCGGAACGGTGTCGTGGTACGCGGTCAGATCCTCGGTTGTGAACGCGTTGACCTGGCCGCCGACCTCCTTGAGCAGGCGCGCGTGCTCCTCGGGCGGGACGTGCGCCGATCCCTTGAACATCATGTGCTCGAACATGTGGGCGACGCCGCGGATGCCGACGTGCTCGTCCTTGGATCCCACGTGATAGAAGACCTGCACGGTCGCGATCGGGGCCTTGTGATCGGCGAGGAACAGTACGTTGAGGCCGTTGGCCAGCGACCACGCCTTGACGTCCAGCTTCGGCGAGG
>Ga0207651_10001290_pt1 | contig 11276 bp, 9 predicted proteins | sample KBSM23metaG_FD_184328 | JGI IMG/M metagenome (GOLD analysis project Ga0207651, IMG submission 184328) | Miscanthus rhizosphere microbial communities from Kellogg Biological Station, Michigan, USA - KBS M2-3 metaG (SPAdes) (version 2) | ecosystem: Host-associated > Plants > Roots > Rhizosphere >... | reverse complement strand
GCTTCTCGACCTTCGAGAACGCAACGACCGCGATGGCCGACGTCGTCTTTCCCCTGGAGACGCACGCCGAGAAAGACGGCACTGTCACTCACCCGGATGGTCGCTTGCAACGAGTGCGGCCAAGCGCTTCTCGACCTGGCGACATCCGCCCGAACTGGGGTGTGCTTGCGGAGATCGCCCTTGCCTTGGGGCACGACACAGGCATCTCGTCCCAGCCTTCGGCCTTCGCGGCACTGACCGAAGCTGTTCCTTTCTACGCGGGCATCACCGACTCCGACATCGGCGGCCGCGGAATCCGCTGGCAGGAAACCCAGGGTTCAACTCAGCTTCCGGATCTGGGACGGGCGAGCACTCCTGGGTCGCCGGACACTCAAGCGCGAAGCGCGTCCGCCGACCCAGGGGTGCTCGCCCTATCTACGTACCGCGATTTGTGGGCCGGCCCGATCACCGAGCTGAACCCGCCATTGAGGTTTCTGCTGCCCCAGCAGCGGGTTGAGCTTTCGGTGCCCGACGCTGAGCGGCTCGGGCTGAAAGCTGGGGATGACGTCGTGGTGTCGCAGAACGGCAGCAGCGTGCGTGCCCGCGTGGCAATCAAGGAACGTGTGCCCGAGGGCGTTTGCCTGATGCTCGAGAGCGTCGCCGAGGGCAACGCGAATGCGCTGCTCAACGGAGCGCCGGTCAGCGTGCGAATCGAGAAGGATGCCGCTCGCCGATGATGCCTCTCGCCGACACCCAGCTCGTCGAAGCGACCTGGATCATGGTCGTCAAGAGCCTCGTCATCTTCGCCGTGATCTTCGGAATCCTGCCGCTGATGACGGTGCTGGAGCGCAAGCTGATCGGCCGCTTCCAGCACCGCTACGGCCCGAACCGGGTCGGCCCCTTCGGTCTGTTGCAGCCGCTCGCCGACGTCGGCAAGCTGATCTCCAAGGAGGCCTTCCGGCCGGCGAACGCGATCCCAACCCTGTTCATCCTCGGGCCGCTGCTCCCGGTGCTCTCGGGGGTGCTGGCGCTGGCGATCATCCCCTGGGGCGACGTGCAGGACGGCGTCGGCCTCTACGGGATCGACGTGCCGATCGGCATCCTCTACTTCTTCGCCGTCGGCTCGATCGCCTTCTACGGCGTGCTGCTCGGCGGCTGGTCCTCGGGCTCGAAGTACAGCCTGCTCGGCGCGATGCGCGGCGCCGCGCAGCTGATCTCCTACGAGGTGGCGATGGGCCTGGCGCTGCTCGGCGTGATCATGATGGGCGGCTCGCTGTCGCTGGTCGACATCGTCGAGGCGCAGGGCGCCATGTGGTTCGTCGTCCCCCAGTTCGTCGGCTTCCTGATCTTCATGCTCGCCGGCTTCGCCGAGACCAACCGCACCCCGTTCGACATGCCTGAGGCCGACGCCGAACTCGTCCAGGGCTTCATGACCGAGTACGGCGGCATGCGCTTCGGCAGCTTCCTGCTCGTCGAATACATGGAGATCCTCGTCGTCTCCGGCGTCGCCGCGGCGATGTTCCTCGGCGGCTGGATGGGCCCGGGCCCGAGCTGGCTCGACCCGGTCTGGATGCTGGCCAAGATGCTCGGCCTGGTGCTGGTCTTCATCTGGGTGCGGGCGACGCTGCCGCGCCTGCGCTACGACCAGCTGATGAGCCTCGGCTGGAAGGTGCTGCTGCCGCTGGCGACGCTCAACGTCCTCGTCACGGCCGTCCTGATGGTGACCACATGACAAGTGCAACGCGTTGGGGGCCAAATGGACCCCAAAAACGTTTCACCCGGGAGGGGGTTGGGCATGGCTGAGTTCCCCTATCTGAGGGACCAGGACGTGGTCGAGGTCCAGCGCGGGCCCGAGCCGGGCGGGGCCGGCGGGGCCTACCGCGCCTTCGGCGAGACGCTGCGCGGGCTGAAGACGACGCTGGCGCGGCTGATCGAGGGGCCGCTGACGATCGAGTACCCCGAGGAGAAGACGCCGGTCTACCCGCGCTTCCGCGGCCGCCACAAGCTGCACAAGTTCGAGGACACCGGCCTCGAGAAGTGCGTCGGCTGCTCGCTCTGCGCCGCCGCCTGCCCGGCCGACTGCATCCGCGTCGTCGCCGCCGAGAACATTCCCGGCGAGCGGGTCTCGGCCGGCGAGCGCTACGCCGCCGTCTACGAGATCAACCTCTCGCGCTGCATCTTCTGCGGCTACTGCGAGATCGCCTGCCCCTTCGACGCGATCACGATGGGCCACGACTACGAGATGGCCGACTACGACCGCGACGACCTGATCTTCACCAAGGAGATGCTGCTCGCCGAGTCGATCGAGCGCGCGCCGCTGAGGAGCGAGGGCGAATGAGCCCCGGGCTACTCCGGGTCGGGGCGGACCAGGACGGTGTCGGCGACGGCGATGATCTCGTCGGCCGGGAGGTCGGCGCGGTCGGCGTGCTCCCTGATCGCCTCGGGACTGGTCGCCTGGTAGACGCAGACGGTGCCGACCGAGCCGCCGCCCTCGTCGAGGACGTAGCTGCGGATCCAGCGGATGTCGTCGGACATCTCCTCGTCCCCCACCTGGCGGGAGCGCATCGCGGCCTCTTCCAGCTCGGGCGCCGACTTCCAGCCGCTGCGCCGCAGGATCACGTAGGTCTGCATGGTGTCTCGCTTTCGCTAGTGGTGTTCTCGTCCATCCAAGCACCGCGCCGACCCGCCGTCAACGAGCGAAGGGGCCGCCGGTAATGGAAGCGGTCCTCTTCTTCGCCGCCGCGCTCGGCGCCCTCGCCGGCGCGATCGGCGTCGTCGCCTTCCGCAACCCCTTCTACGGCGTGCTGGCGCTGATCGTTCACCTCTTCTCGCTCGCCGTGCTCTTCCTCCTGCTCAGCTCGGCCTTCGTCGCCGCCGCCCAGGTCGTCGTCTACGCCGGCGCGGTGATGGTCCTCTACGCCTTCGTCGTCGCCTATGTCGGCGGCGACACCGAGCCGGCCTGGGACCCGATCCCCGGCCAGCGCTTCCTCGCCCCCCTGCTGGGCGCCGCCCTCTTCGTCGAGCTCTCGATCGCCGTCCTCGGCTCCTCGCTGGTGGCACTGGGTACAGACGGCCCCGATGTCGGCCCGGGCTTCGGCGACCCCGCCGCGATCGGCCACCTGCTTCTCGAACGATTCCTGCTGCCCTTCGAGGCCTCGTCCATCCTGCTGCTGCTCGCTGCGGTTGGAGCCGTGGTGCTGGCCGGCAAGCGAGGCGCTGCATGAACGTCGAGTGGTACGTGGTCCTCTCCAGCCTGCTGTTCGCGATCGGCGCGACGGGGATCCTGATCCGCAGGAGCCCCGTGGTCATCCTGCTGTGCCTCGAGCTGATGCTCAACGCCGGCAACCTGGCCCTGGTCGCCTTCAGCCGGATGGTGGGAAACCAGCAGGGGCAGGTCTTCGCGATCGTGGTCATGGTCGTCGCCGCCTGCGAGGTGGTCATCGGCCTCGGCCTGATCGTCGCGATCTTCCGCCGCAGGCTGCCGCTCGACGTCGATGAGCTGACGGAGCTGCGCGGATGAGCGCCACGGCCTGGGCCTGGCTGGTCCTGCTCTTCCCGCTGCTCGGCTCGATCGCGATCGGGCTCGGCTTCCGCGCGCTGCCGGCCAAGGCCGCAGGGGCGATCGGCACGGCGACGATCGCCGCCGCCTTCCTCTGCGGCGTCGCGATGCTCGTCAACCTGCTCGGCGACTCGCCCGACGCCCGCCACCACGCCTCCTCGCTCTGGGACTACGCCAGCGCCGCCGGGCTCGACATCAAGCTCGGCATCTACGTCGACCCGCTCTCGACCTTCATGGTCCTCGTCGTCACCGGCGTCTCGGCGCTGATCCACCTCTACTCGTTCGGCTACATGCAGTCGGACGAGGGCTACCACCGCTTCTTCAGCTACCTCAACTTCTTCGTCTTCTCGATGCTGCTGCTGGTCCTCGCCGGCAACTTCGTGCTGCTGACCGTCGGCTGGGCCTTCGTCGGCTTCGCCTCCTACGCGCTGATCAGCTTCTGGTACCGGCGCACGACGGCGACGAAGGCCGGGATGAAGGCCTTCGTGATCAACGTCATCGGCGACATCGGCCTCGTCCTCGCCGCCTTCCTGATCTTCCGTGAGCTGGGCTCCTTCGACTACGGGACGGTTTTCGAGACCGCGCCGAAAGTGTTCAGCGTCAACGAGTGGACGGTCACCGCGATCTGCCTGCTGCTGCTCGTCGGCGCCTTCGCCAAGTCGGCGCAGCTGCCGCTCCACACCTGGCTGCCGGACGCGATGGAGGGCCCGACCCCGGTCTCATCGCTGATCCACGCGGCGACGATGGTCACCGCCGGCGTCTACCTGATCGCCCGCACCCACACGCTCTTCGTCCTCGCCCCCACCGCCGCCGACATCGCCGCCTTCACCGGCCTGGCGACGCTGCTGGTCGCCGGCACGATCGCGCTGGTGATGACCGACCTGAAGCGGGCGATCGCCTACTCGACGATGAGCCAGATCGGCTACATGGTCGTCGGCGTCTCGATCGGCGCCTACAGCGCCGGCATGTTCCACCTGATGACGCACGCCTTCTTCAAGGCGCTGCTCTTCATGGCGGCCGGCTCGATCATCGCCGCGATGGCGAACGAGCAGAACATCGACAAGATGTCCGGCTTCGGCAGGGCGATGCGCTTCACCTCGATCGCGATGCTCTGCGGCGGCCTGGCGCTGGCCGCCTTCCCCTTCACCTCGGGCTTCTTCTCCAAGGACGAGATCCTCGCCTACGCGACCGCGCGGGGCGGCATGTACCTGATCTTCACCGTGCTCGGCTACGTCGGGGCGCTGCTGACCGCGATCTACACCTTCCGCCTGATCTTCCGCGTCCTGCCCGGCAAGCCGTGCCCTGAGGCGCAGGAGCTGATCGACAGCGGCCACGTCCATCACGCCCACCCCTTCAACCCGGCAACAGGGGAAGAGGAGGACACGGAGGTCGGCTTCCCCGGCGCCGAGCACCACGTCGCCGAGCAGTCGGCGCCGATGCGGATCGCGATGGCGGTGCTCGCCTTCCTCGCCCTCTTCGGCGGGCTGGTCCAGGTGCCCGGCGTCGACGAGACGATCACCAAGTTCCTCGACCCGGTCTTCGCCGACTCGCCGCTCAGCGAGATAGTGCCGTCGGTCGGAGCCTCATGGGCGGGCCTGGCGATCGGCGCCGCGATCTCCCTGGCGGGGATCGGCATCGCCTACTGGGTCTACGTCCTGCGTCCGGGGACCTCGGCGGCGCTGATCCGGCGCCTGCGCCCGGTCCACACCCTGTTCGCCAACAAGTGGTACTTCGACGAGGCGATCGACCTCCTCGTCGTGCGGCCGGCGCTGGCGGTCGGTCGCTTCGCCAACCGCACCTTCGAGCGCCTCGTCGTCGACGGGCTCGTCAGCGGCACCGAGGACTTCGTCGGCGCGGGCGGTCGCGTCGTCCGCCTCGTGCAGAACGGCTTCGTGCGCAGCTACGCGCTGCTGCTGATCGTCGGCTTCGCCGGCCTCGCCCTCTACTTCCTTCTCTCAAGCTCATGATCAACTCGCTGCTCTGGACACCGCTCGCCTTCGGCCTCGCCGGCCTCTTCCTGCCGCGGCGGCTCGCCGGCTGGTGGGCGACGCTCGGCGCCGCGGTCACGCTCGCGATCGCGATCGCCCTGCTCGCCGGCTTCGACTCCGGGGCGCCCGGCCTGCAGGACACGGTCGACGTCAGCTGGATCCCCGGCCTCGGCGTCGACTACAGCCTCGGTCTCGACGGGCTCAACGTCTTCCTCGTACTGCTCACCGCGGTCCTCTGGACGGCCGGCACGGCTTTCGCCGCCTTCCGCGAGCAGGAGCGCCCGCAGCTCTTCTTCCTGATGATGCTGCTCGGCGAGACCGCGACGCTGGGCGCGTTCGTCGCCCAGGACCTGCTCCTCTTCGTCCTCTTCTTCGACCTGATGCTGGTGCCGTTCTACTTCCTCTTCGGCGCCTGGGGCAGCGACCGCGAGGACGGGCCGACCGCCTCCGCGGCGACCCTGAAGATGATCGTCTACACGCTGATCGGCTCGCTGCTGATGCTGGTCGGCGCGATCGCGACCGCGATCATCGCCGCCGACGGCGGCCACGTCACCTTCTCGATCGCGGAGCTGGCAAAGCACCCGATAGGCGAGGGCAGCCAGCGCTGGATCTTCTGGTTCTTCGCCGCCGCCTTCCTGGTCAAGATGCCCGCCTTCCTCCTCCACGGCTGGATGCCGGACGCCTACCGGGCGGCGCCGCTGCCGGTGCTCGCGGTCTTCTCGGGAGTGCTGGCAAAGGTCGGCGCCTACGGCTTCCTGCGCGTCGTTCTGCCGGTCTTCCCCGACGCGACGGTCGAATTCCAGGAGGTGGTCCTGGCGATCGCGCTCGCCTCGATCCTCTACGGCTCGGTGATGGCCTTCACCCAGACCAACGTGCGGCTCGTCGCCGGCTACTCCTCGGTCGCGCAGCTCGGCTTCATCACCGCCGGGATCTTCGCCCTCTCGAGCGACGGGGCCGACGGCGCCGTGCTGCAGATGGTCAACCACGGCCTCGTCGTCGCGCCGCTCTTCGTCATCGTCGCGATCCTCGCCGAGCGCTCCGGGACCGAGGACCTGCGCGAGATGGGCGGGATGGCGATGCGCGCGCCCGTGCTGGCCGCGCTCTTCCTGATCGTCACCCTGGCGACGCTGGCAATGCCCGGCTCGGCCAACTTCGTCGGCGAGTTCTACATCCTCAACGGGCTCTTCGACTCGAAGATCGTCTTCGCAATCGTCGCGATCTCCGGCGTCGCGATGTCGGCCTACTACGCGCTGCGGCTCTACCAGCGCACGATGCACAACCGCCTGGCCGGCGGGGTCGCGTCGCGCGAGATCGGGTGGAAGGACGGGGTCGTGCTGGCGCCGCTGGTGCTCTGCATCCTCGGGTTGGCGTTGTACCCGCAGCTGGTCCTCGAGCGGACGGATAACTCGGTGGCCAGGTCGGTGGCTGCGATTGGGGGGTCGTCGGGGGGGCCTCCCAAAACGCAGGCTCGCGTGGATCGGAAGTCGCCTCTCGCGTGCGCCGGTGGCGATGCCTGCTCAGTGTTTTGGGAGGCCCCCCCGACGACCCCTTCGCGAAGCGGATCTAGCCAATGAATTTCCACGCGCCAAGCATCGATTACGGAGCGCTGTCGCCTGTCCTGGCGCTGACAGTCGGACTCTGCGTCGTCCTACTGACCGCTGTGTTCAAACCCCTGCGACGGACGGCGCCTTTCTTGAGCTTGTTGACCTTGGGAGCGGCAGCCGGGCTCCTGATCTGGCAGTGGAACGACCCGACGGAGCTGATCTCCGGCGCGCTGCGCCTCGACGACCTGGCGATCTCGATCTCGCTGATCGCGATCCTCACCGCCGCCTTCGCCGTCCTCTTCTCGCTCGGCGAGCCCGCCGTCGAGCAAGTCGGCTCGGGCGAGTACCACGCGCTGCTGCTCGGCTCGGTGCTCGGCATGACGCTGCTGGCGCAGGCGACCGACCTCGTCACCTTCTTCGTCGCGATCGAGACGCTCTCGATCCCGCTCTACATCCTCTGCGCCGCCAACCTGCGCCGCGAGCGCTCGCTCGAGTCGGGGCTCAAGTACCTGATCGTCGGCTCGCTCGGCTCGGCGACGCTGCTCTACGGCATGGCCCTGCTCTACGGCGGCTCCGGCTCGACCGGATTCGCCGGCATCGCAGCCGGGATCTCGCGGGAGGGCGTGCTCGGCGACCCGCTCGTCCTGATCGGGATCGGCATGACAGCCGTCGGCCTCGCCTTCAAGACCTCGGTCGCCCCCTTTCACCAGTGGACGCCCGACGTCTACGAGGGGGCGCCGACGCCGATCACCGCCTTCATGGCGGTGGCGACCAAGGCGGCCGCCTTCGCCGTCTTCGTCCGCTTCTTCGACGTCGCCCTGGCGTCGCAGGCGAACGACTGGCAGCCGGCGCTCGCCGTCCTCGCCGCGATCTCGATCGTCGTCGGCAACGTCGGCGCCCTCGGCCAGGACTCGCTCAAGCGGCTGCTCGGCTACTCGGGCATCGCCCAGGCCGGCTACATCCTCGGCGGCCTCGTCGTCGCCAGCGAGGCCGGCGTCGAGGCGCTGGTCTTCTACCTCGCCGGGTACGCCTTCATGAACCTCGCCGCCTTCGCCGTCGTCGTCGCCCGCGAGCGCGAGACCCCTTACGGCGACGACATCGCCGCGGTCCGCGGCCTCGGCGCCGAGCGCCCCTGGCTCGCCTGGCCGCTGACGATCTCGATGCTCGGGCTCGCCGGCCTGCCGGCCACCGTCGGCTTCATCGGCAAGCTCTACCTGATCGAGGCGCTGGTCGAAGGCGACTACACCTGGCTCGCCGTCTTCATCGCGATCGGCACGATGATCTCGCTCGCCTACTACCTGCGCGTCGTCGCCGCGATGTGGATGCGCCCCGGCGCCGAGGCCGTCCCGGCGATCGCCGGCGCCTCCCCCGAAGCGGACCCGATCGACGCGGTCGCCGGCCGCCGCCTCTACCTCGTTATCCCCGCCCTGCTCGCCGCCGCCGTCACGATCTTCTTCGGCGTCATCCCACAGCCGCTGGTCGAGCTCGCCCAGCACGCGGGCTCGTCGCTGTTCTGACTCGACGTTCACATTGCTGGCGTGGGAAGGGTGCCCCTCGCCCCGACAAGTGCCTCGCCAATTGGCTCGGCACTTTGAGTATCCGCCGGTTCGAGGGGCACCCTTCCCACGCCAGCCGCCGCGAGATCGCCGATATGGTCAGCCGATGACTTCGCAGCCGAGAGCTTTGTCTGCGCGAACCATGTGCGAGGCGTTTCAGATCACTGCGGAAGAGTGGGCGGACAGCCCGGCGCTGCGGCTGAAGGACAGCGACTACGAGGCGAGCTGGGCGGAGTATGCGGAGACAGTGCGCAAGCGGGCGGCAGGGCTCGCGGCACTCGGGGTGACGCGCGGCGAGACGGTCGGCTTCATGCTGGTCAACCGCCCGGCGCTGCACCTGACCGACGCCGCCGCGATGCACCTGGGAGCGACCTGCTTCTCGGTCTACAACACCTCGTCCCCCGAGCAGGTCGAGTACGTGGTCGCCGACGCGGAAAACCGGGTGCTCGTCACCGAGCAGGCCTTCCTCGACACCGTGCTCGCCGCTCGGGAGCGCGTCGACAGCCTCGAGCACGTCGTGGTGATCGACGGCGAGGCGCCTGAGGGGACCATCCCGATCGAGGAGCTGGAGGCGATGGGCAACCCGGACTTCGACTTCGAGGCGGCCTGGCACGCGGTCGAGCCCGAGGACGTGCTCTGCCTGATCTACACCTCGGGGACGACCGGCCCGCCGAAGGGGGTGCAGCTCAGCCACGCCAACATGATCGGCGTCTGGCGGGCCTGCGACCAGGTCCGCGAAGTCGAGCCCGGCGGACGCAGCATCTCCTTCCTGCCCAGCGCCCACATCGCCGACCGCTGGGCGGCGCTCTACGCGCAGATGATCTACGGCACCACGGTGCACTGCTGCCCCAACCCACGTGAGATGGTCGCCTACTCGATCGAGGTGAAACCGACGGCATGGGGCGGCGTACCGCGCATCTGGGAGAAGCTGAAGGCGGCGATCGAGGCCGGGATGGCGGCGGAGCAGGATGCCGAGAAAAGGGCAAGGGTCGAGGAGGCGATGGAGGTCGGCCGCCGCCGCGTCGCCGCCTACATGGACGGTGGCGTGCCCGATGAGCTGCAGGCCGAGTGGGAGCGTGCCGACGAGCGGGTCTTCTCGAGGATCCGCGCGATGCTGGGGCTCGACGAGGTCGAATCGTTCGTCGTCGGGGCGGCGCCGACGCCGCCGGAGGTGCTCGAGTTCTTTCTCGCCATGGGGATCGAGATCTGCGAGACGTGGGGGATGTCGGAGACGAGCGCGATCGCGACGCTCAACCCGCCAGGCCGCATCCGGGTGGGCACGGTCGGCCCGCCGATACCCGGCACCGAGCTGAAGCTGGCCGAGGACGGCGAGGTGCTGATCCGGGGGCCGCAGGTGATGGCCGGCTACCGCAACATGCCGGAGAAGACCGCCGAGGCGCTGGACGAGGACGGCTGGCTGCACAGCGGCGACGTCGGCGAATTCGACGAGGCCGGCTACCTGCGGATCGTCGATCGCAAGAAGGAGCTGATCATCAACGCCGCTGGCAAGAACATGTCGCCGGCCAACATCGAGGCGAAGCTGAAGGCGGCCTCGGGGCTGATCGCCCAGGCCGTGGCGATCGGCGACGCCCGCCCATACAACGTCGCCCTGATCGCGCTCGACCCCGAAAGCCTCGCCGCCCGCGGCGCTTCGGCCGACGATCCGGCGATCGCCGCGGAGATCGCGCAGGCTGTCGAGACCGCCAACGCCCGCCTCTCGCGCGTCGAGCAGATCAAGCGCTACGAGATCGTCGCCGGCGAGTGGCTCCCCGGCGGCGACGAGCTCACCCCCACGATGAAGCTCAAGCGCCGGCCGATCGAGCGCAAGTACGAGTCCGAGATCGACGCGCTGTACTCGTAGAGCCTCAAGCCGGCGAGTCCTGAAAGGGTCCCGCGATCGGGGTCCTGCTGACAACTGTCGCGATCGTGGTGGCCGTCGCCGTCGGCGTCGGCTCGGAGCGGCGCTGGCCACAGGGAGCGGCGCGGGCGGCGCGGCGCTCGCTGACGCTGCTGCTCTACGTGCTGCTGCCGCCGGTGATCTTCTTCAACACCGCCGCCAGCTCGGTTGACGTCACCCACGGCGTCGGCCTGGCCCTTGGGATCGTCGCCTCCTCGCTGGGGGCGCTGCTCGCCTGGTGGGTGGCGAGCCGGGTGCTGAAGCTCTCCCGCCCACAGGTCGGCGCGGTCGTCTGCACCGTGCTCAGCGTCAACACCGGCTACCTCGGCTACCCGCTGACCGTGGCCCTGCTCGGCCGCGACCAGCTCTCGACCGCTGTCCTCTACGACGTGCTCGTCACCGGGCCATGCCTGCTGCTGGGCGCCTTCGCGGTCGGCGCCGCCTTCGGCACCAAGGCCGGCGAAGGCCCCCGCGAGCGCGTGCGCGCCTTCTTCACCCGCAACCCTCCGCTCTACGCGGCGATCGCCGGCCTGCTCGCCCCCGAGGCGCTGGCCCCCACCGCCCTGGTCGACATCTCCCAGGCGCTGATCGTCGCGATCCTGCCGATCGGCTTCTTCGCCGTCGGCGCGACGCTGGCCGAGAATGCCGAGCACGGCGAGCTGCCGATGCCGCCGCCGATGACCCGGCCGGTGGCGCTGACGATCGTCACGCGCCTCGCAGTCGTCCCCGGCCTGCTGATGTTGCTGGCGGCCC
>Ga0207651_10001288_pt1 | contig 11280 bp, 10 predicted proteins | sample KBSM23metaG_FD_184328 | JGI IMG/M metagenome (GOLD analysis project Ga0207651, IMG submission 184328) | Miscanthus rhizosphere microbial communities from Kellogg Biological Station, Michigan, USA - KBS M2-3 metaG (SPAdes) (version 2) | ecosystem: Host-associated > Plants > Roots > Rhizosphere >... | reverse complement strand
CACGCCTATCTGTCCAGGCGATCCGCCGCCGGTGCCGACAGGTTTCACCGCCACCACCGGCACCTGTCCGAACCAGATCGTGCTCGACTGGGCCGATACGCCCACAGCCACCAGTTACCTGCTCTACCGCTCGCCCTCTCCCACAGGCCCGGGATACTGTCGAACCCATTAGACCCATAGTGAGACAGATCTTGGAATCGAAGCTTGTGAACCGGGAAGTTGAGCAACAGCCTGATGCAAGCAGCTCTGAACGGCGCGACTTGATCAGAACAGAGCGAGACCAAGCGGTCATACAAGAACTAAGACATGAGCAGCCAGAGGTGGTTGTTTCAGATGTGACTCCCATTGTCTCTGAAGTCATTACTCAGCAGGCGACGGAGCTCGAGACGACATCGAGGAATACAGAAATGAGATCGCGCTCTGTGCAGGACGCGGCCAACTCAATTCTTGATTCAGATGTCAACCCCGATGGTTCTCAGAGGCAGAAGCATGTGGTGCAGACCGTACCAGGCACTGTAGAAAGTCCATCACAGGCTCCTGCCACTGGTGGGGCCGACTCGACCTCTGCTCCAGGTGTTAACACCGATGGTGAGAGCAGGAAGCACGAGGCCCGGGCGGTACCGGGTACCGTAGAAGTTCCATCACATGCTCCGGAGGTTTCACCACCCACGCAAATGGGTACGTCAATCGTGCCCGGGGGAGAGAAAGAAGGGTCGGTTCGCAATATGGCTTCAGCCTCTCCCTCGGGGAAAGGCGCCGGCCCGGATTACGGTTGGTTGAAGCGCTTACTCTGGGAGCGCCTCAATCGTATCAAGCATTATTCGGATGAAGCGTTTGATAAAGAATGGGAAGGCCGAGTGGTCATGGTCGTGACCGTCTGGGCCGACGGCCGGATCGACGATGTGAACGTAGCTGAAAGCTCCGGTAACCGATCGCTGGATCGCGAAGCCGCGAACTTGATTGCGCGCGTCTCTCCGATTGAGCTGGATCGCGCACTCGGTGCCGCACGGGTCAAGTTGCGTGTTCCGATTTCCTTCGGTCTCGAATGACTCAGAAAGGAAGGATGGGGCGACACTAAGCTTTCGGAAGAACCGAGACGCCTTGATGGAGCCGATGGAGCATTCCCTCTTGGCCTTGGCTAAGGATCCCTACTATACGATTCCTATGCGACGCATTAAATGACGGCGACGACGCTAATGTCGTGGAGTCCCTTCGATTCGACACGCGCAATCACTGGTGCGTGTAAGTCCATTCCTGAAAGGAGCTAGAAGTGTCCATACTTGCGACATGCTTGGGGTACCCCCGCATCGGTGCCAACCGTGAACTGAAAAAAGCGCTTGAATCGTTTTGGGGGAACCAGGGCACGGGAGCCGATCTTCAACGGAGTGCCGCTCGATTACGGCGTCGGCATTGGTCGACGATGAAGGCTGCCGGTATGGATCATATTCCGGTCGGGGATTTTTCTCTGTACGACCATATGTTGGATATGGCCGTCACCGTCGGGGCGGTCCCTCAGCGGTACCGGCGCATTACGGATTCCTTGACGCGCTATTTCGCGATGGCCCGCGGCTATCAAAATCACCAGGAAGGCATTGATGTGGCCGCATTGGAAATGACGAAGTGGTTCGACACCAATTATCACTACATTGTTCCAGAACTGGGGGCGACCCAATCGTTCACTCTCAATGCATCTCGGCTGCTGGGCGAGATTGAGGAGGCGATATCGCTTGGCATCGAGCCCCGTCCCGTCATTCTTGGCCCGGTCACCTTTCTCGCGCTATCGAAATATGGACCGGGGGCCCCGACACATTCCACGACGCTTAGTCGCCTGAAAGATCTGTTGCCGGTCTACGAAGCATTGCTAAGCTTACTGGCGGCACGACACATTGCATGGGTGCAACTTGATGAGCCTTGTCTTACGATGGAGCTTGAGGCCGACACCAAAGCGGCCTATCGACAGGCCTTGACCTACTTGGTCAACTGTCCGAAGAGACCCCGTCTTCTCTTAGCTACCTATTTTGGCGCGCTTGCAGACAATCTGCCGATTGCCGTGGAATCTGGTTGTGATGGGCTGCATGTCGATCTCGTATGTGCGCCCGAACAACTCCATCCCGTCTTGGAGGCCCTTCCGGCCTCGATGTGCTTGTCGGCAGGGATTGTCGATGGCCGGAATATCTGGCGCACCGATCTCGACGCGGCGCACGCGACGATTCGACGGGCCGTTGCAACCGTAGGAAAAGCACGTGTGTTCGTTGGCTCGTCCTGCTCGTTCCTTCATGTGCCGATTGATTTGACCGCTGAACACACGATGGATGACGAGCTCAAGAGTTGGCTGGCGTTCGCGACCCAAAAACTGGACGAAATTCGTACCCTTGCTGACGCCGCGCAATCGTCACGGCCGGCACAGGCACCATTTCTAGGGGCGAGGGCGGCGCGTTCCGCGCGGCGGGCGTCTTCCCGAACGCGGAATGTGGCGGTACGCAGCCGCGTGCAGGCGGTGACGGATGCGATGTTTTGCCGGAGCGTGCCATTTGCAGAACGCGCCCCCAAGCAGCAAGCCCGTTTCAATCTCCCGGTGTTTCCCACCACGACCATCGGGTCGTTCCCGCAGTCCAGCGCGGTGCGTGGTGCTCGAGCCGCGTGGCGGGCAGGGCGATTGACGCAGGAGGCGTATCGAACCTTCCTCAAGGCGGAAACGCACCGATGTATCGAAAAGCAGGAAGCCATCGGCCTTGACGTACTGGTGCATGGAGAATTCGAACGTAACGATATGGTGGAATACTTCGGTGAGCGACTCGAGGGATTTGCCTTTTCAGACAATGGATGGGTCCAGAGTTATGGGTCGCGCTGCGTCAAACCGCCTGGATCGTGGGGGATGTCTCTCGGCCGGGTCCTATGACGCTCGAATGGTCGACGTATGCGCAGACCCTCACACGGCGACCGATGAAAGGCCTCCTTACGGGGCCGGTCACCATGCTTCAATGGTCGTTTGTCAGGGACGACCAACCGCGCAAAGACACCTGTCTGCAAATCGCACTCGCGCTCCGTGATGAAGTTATCGATTTAGAACGGGCGGGCATCACCATGATTCAGGTGGATGAGCCGGCCATCCGCGAGGGATTGCCCCTTCGGCGTTGCGAGTGGAAGGCCTATTTGCGCTGGGCGGTCGATGCTTTCAAGCTGGCGACGAGCGGGGTACAGGATGAGACTCAAATCCATACCCATATGTGTTATTCTGAGTTCGGCGACATGCTCGGGGAAATCGCCGAGATGGATGCCGACGTGATGTCTGTCGAGACATCGCGGTCAAAAATGGAACTGCTTCTCCACTTCGCCCGGTTTCATTATCCCAACCACATCGGCCCAGGAGTGTACGATATTCATTCCCCGCGTGTGCCGACACAACAGGAAATGGCGGAACAGTTGACATGCGCCGGTCAGGTATTCCCGGCGGCTCAATTGTGGGTCAATCCGGACTGTGGACTTAAAACGAGAGGGTGGCCGGAAGTCGAGGCGGCGCTTCTTAATATGGTGAACGCCGCGCAACAGGTTCGCCGGCAGGTGGCCCCTTGAACAAACCACCCCACTCGGCGCTTGATCCTTCTCGGTGTCCGCTCTGCAAGCAATTGAATGACTGCGGGATGGCTGCCGGCACGGGGATCTGCTGGTGTTTTGATAAGTCCGTTTTGCAGTCTGATCTCGATCAGGTTCCCTATGGGGCGACCAGTCTTGCGTGCATGTGTCAAGATTGCCTTGTCAGTGCACGCTCTCGGACCCCCGCGTTGGAGAAGTTTCTGGAACAGATTCGACAGTGCAGATAGGAGATGGTCTCATTCAACACGTTATGTGGTGGAGTGGTTTAAAACCGAAAGAAATTATAGGCGTGTGGCCATGCTTGGCCACGCGGATCCTAGTTGAACCCCCCTTCGACATGGAGGTTTGAACAGGTGCCGGTCATCCGGTCTTCGCTCATGGCTCATAGAGGTTGTTTTAAGACGTGTGGAGCTTCTGAAGGTGATTCGTGAGCGCGATGTGCCTGATAGTTGGGGTGAACGTCCATGCCAAGGGTATCGAAAGTAAGCCACGTGACGGACATCGCTAGCCATTCATTTCGACAGGAGAGTCCCGCGAGGGGGGACGTCGGCTTCAACTTCAGTCCTATCGTGCTGACTGTGTACATGAGGAATTGCTTGGTCCGAAACGATGACACTTCGTCGCCTCCTCGGGAACGGCTGAACGCCTCCCAGATTGCCGTGTTGTCCATGACCTGGGCCACGGTCGCCATTCTGGGATGGATAGTCTATTGGAAAGCATCGTAACGGGACCACCGTATGTCATGAAACTGGAGACCAAGCGGGATAGGAAGGGGATTGCTTTGAAGATTGCCGGAATGAGGATCATACGTAACGTTGGGGCTGATGATCTCAGAGGTTCGGTATGAACAGACTTGCCCAACACGCCACTAGTCAGCGCTTAGGTCGGTCCTGGAAACCTCTCCTTCGTCACTGGGATGGCATTCCTTTTTTGAGTATCCATCTGATGTGCTTCTGGGCTTTTCAGACGGGGGTGCAACTGGATTGGGTGCTCCTGGCCATCGGCAGCTATTATGTGAGAATGTTCGGGGTCACCGGGGGGTATCACCGGTATTTTGCACACCGATCGTATAAGACCAGCCGGATATTTCAATTTCTGATGGCGTTCCTCGCGATGACGTCCGCGCAGAAGGGGGTATTGTGGTGGGCTGCCCATCACCGGCACCATCATAAATATTCTGACCAGGAAGCGGATTTCCATTCTCCCCTTCAGCGGGGCTTTTGGTTTTCTCATGTCGGATGGATCCTCTCGGAAAAGTATGCACAAACCGATTGGCCTCTCGTAAGGGACTTTTCTCGCTATCCCGAAATCTGTTTCCTCAACCGGTTCTATTTCATTCCGCCCCTGTTGTATGGCCTGTTGATTTATATGATTTGGGGATTTCCCGGCGTGATCTGGGGCTTTTTTATTTCGACGACCGCGCTCTATCATTGTACGTTTTTCATCAATTCTTTGACCCATCTGATTGGTCGAGTGAGATACCAATCGAAGGACAGCAGTAAGAACAGTTTTGTCTTGGCGGTGCTCTGTTGCGGCGAGGGCTGGCACAATAACCATCATCATTATCAGTCGTCCGTCAATCAGGGATGGTTTTGGTGGGAAGTGGACCTGTCGTATTACATCTTGTCAGTGTTGTCCTGGGTCGGATTGGTCTGGGGTCTCAGAAAGCCACCTGACCACATCAAAGCCGGCACCATTACCGTCCAGCGTTGGCCGCCACTCTCTCTGCGTCAGGAAAATAGATAGTGTACGAACACCGAAGACTCGCTGTGATCAGGAAGGACACTCGTTACCATGAACCCGAAGCAGGTTATTCATCAATTGCTCACCAAGGCTCACATCCACATTAATGGGACCCAGCCTGGAGACGTCCAGGTGCACAATGATCGTTTCTACACCCGGGTCCTGGCCGAAGGGTCCTTGGGGCTGGGCGAGTCCTATATGGACGGATGGTGGGATTCGGAGCAACTCGACGAATTTTTTTCAAAATTTCACAGCGTCCAACTGGACCAGGCTGTAATCGATAAACGTCTGATCTTCAACGCGCTGAAAGCCCGCCTGTTCAATATGCAAAATAGACGGCTCTCCAAACGAGTCGCGCGGCAGCACTACGATTTAGATACCCAGTTCTATGAAAGAATGTTGGGCCAGCGCATGCAATATACCTGTGCCTACTGGAAGCGGGCCGAGGATTTAGCGGAAGCTCAGGAACACAAGCTGGACCTGATTTGCCGGAAGCTTCAGCTTCGCGAAGGTGAACGCATTCTTGAACTCGGATGTGGATGGGGCGGATTTGCACACTATGCGGCCACCCAATACGGCTGTTCGGTAGTGGCCTACAATATTTCTTTCGAGCAGGTCACCTACGCGCGTAGACGATGTGAGGGGCTTCCCGTCGAGATTGTTCAGGGGGACTACCGTGAGGCCACTGGCGAATTCGATAAGGTGGCGGCGATCGGTCTCTGCGAACATGTGGGGTACAAGAATTATCGGACCCTAATGGAAACAGTACATCGAACATTGAAACGGCGCGGCCTCTTTTTACTCCACAGTATCGGCAACAATGCCTCGGTATCGACGTCTGATCCTTGGTTCGATAAATACATTTTTCCAGGCGGAATGCTGCCCTCCGTTGCACAACTGAGCGGAGCGATGGATGGACTGTTCGTGCTGGAAGACTGGCACAATTTTGGTCCTGATTATGACAAAACTCTCATGGCCTGGCATGACAATATGGCCACGCACTGGGAGGAATTGAAGGCCACATTTGACGAGCGGTTCCATCGGATGTGGCGCTATTATCTCCTATCTCTCGCCGGGGCATTTCGCGCTCGAAAAATCCATCTCTGGCAGGTGGTGATGTCGAAGCATGGACTCCTGGGCGGGTATGACCCCGTACGATAGCCGCATGATCTCCTCTGACGCGTATGCCGATAAGCGAGGGCTCATACTCACCTCCCTGCACGAGATCGGCGCCGAGCAACCCTTAGCGCTCGACAAGTCGACGTCCAATCTGTTTCGCCATCGGGTGCAGACGCGTGGGCATCGATTGGACCTGCGCGGCTTCAACCAGGTAATTCAAGTTAATGCCGAGGAACGATTTGTAGAAGTCGAAGGTCTTACAACCTATGAAGATCTCGTTCGGGAAACGCTCCCGTTCAATTTGATCCCGACCGTGGTGCCTCAACTCAAGTCGATCACTGTCGGCGGGGCCATCGCCGGCATCGGCATCGAGTCCTCCTCCTTCAACTATGGGTTTGTCCATGAGACGATGAAGGAGCTCGAGGTGTTGCTTGCAGATGGAACGATCGTGGTGGCCACCCCGGAGAATCAGCACCGGAACCTTTTTTATGGGTTTCCCAACTCTTATGGCACGCTGGGCTATGCCCTCCGAGTCAAGATCGCGCTTGTCCCAATCAAGCCGTTCGTCAAGCTGACGCATTCCCGGTTTTCAGAGCTGGATGCCTATTTTGAGGCTCTGGCACGGGTGAGCAGCGAACGGTCGGTGGATTTCGTCGACGGCACTATGTTTCACGCTCATGAGCTGTATCTGACCACGGGCGAGTTTGTGGATCACGCCGAATGGCTTAGCGACTATACGTTCATGAATATTTATTACCAATCAATCTCACGTCATAGAACCGACTATCTCACGGCCCATGACTATCTTTGGCGGTGGGATACTGATTGGTTTTGGTGCTCTAAACATTTTCTTCTGCACTATCCGATGATGCGGCGTCTCTGGGGGAAAACGCGTCTTCGTTCGGCGGTGTACTGGAAGCTGTGGAAACAATGGCATGAGTCCCGCCTGGCTCAGCTGGTTAGCGGAGTGATCGGGGTTCGCCAAGAGGCCGTTATCCAGGACGTCGAGATTCCCCTGGAACATGCCGCTCGTTTTGCGCAATTCCTTAATCAGGACATTGGTATTCAGCCGGTATGGATCTGCCCCGTGGCAGCCTATGATTCCTCGCGCGTCTATCCGTTATATCCGATGACTCCGGGGAAGCTCTATGTTAATTTTGGTTTCTGGGATGTGGTGCGAACCACACATGACGAAGGCTATTTCAACAAGCTCATTGAAAATAAGGTGCGAGAGCTTGAGGGCCATAAGTCTCTCTATTCCACCTCCTATTATTCGAAGGAAGAATTTGGACGGTTGTACAACGAGGGTGACTATCGTCAACTGAAAGCTCGCTATGATCCCCTGTGTAAGCTCAAGAATCTTTACGACAAATGTGTGCTTAAACAGTAAGGTCCGATGCATCGACACCGCTTACCCCGAATCGACCGGAGACCGCGAGTTGAGCACTCCTGACTTTCCCTCGGCCAGAGAGGTGATCCGATTTCAAAGGGAGTGACCTCGCGAGAGCCGTATCATCTCGACCGTTGGGCTGGCGTGCTTCCGATCTTGACAAGAGTTTTGACCAGGTGATACACCACTTGCACTTGAATCTCACTCGGGTGCCCCCCAGGGCATAACAGGGAAGCCGGTGAAACACCGGCGCGGTCCCGCCACTGTAAGTGGGAAGTCGTTCTTCATGAAAGCCACTCAACCATGGGTTGAGGAAGGCGGAGGGCGGCGTTGAAGGGGCAGGCCCTTTGAGACCCACGAGCCAGGAGACCTACCCGAGATGATGAGCCTTGATTCTCCGCGCGGTAACGGAGATTGCGCCTGTCTGGTCGGCATGTAGCCTCTCGTTCCCGTTGCGGGACTGGAGGTTTTTTTATGTCCTCCGTCGTCGATCAGCGGACAACTGATCGCATACGCGTCGCTGTGTTGGCGTTTGTCTTCCGCACCTCCCCCGTATGAGTACGGGATTGCTCATTGTGGGGCACGGCAGCCGAGATTCGAATGCCAGTATTGAATTCGAAGCCCTGGTTGCGACCTATCGGTCGGCTCGCCCCGATCTCACAGTCGTCCATGGCTATATCGAGCTTGCGCAACCCACTCTGACTGCGGCCCTTCGCGAGTTGGCCCATCAGGTCGATGACGCCGTGATCTTGGCGCTGTTTCTTTTTGCAGCCGGCCATGTCAAAAACGACATTCCCCTCGCCTTGGCCCAAATCCGCAATGAGTGTCCCCGCACCCGTTTTGTCATGGCCCGACCCTTAGGGGTCCATCCCTCCCTGGTAGATTTGGCGTGCGCGCGGGCCCAGCCCGAGTTAGAGGGTGCACGGGAGGAGATGAAAATTGCGGTTATCGTGATTGGGCGTGGTTCGAGCGATCCGGATGCGAATGCCGATTTCTGCAAGGTCGTGCGTCTGTTCGGCGAAGGCCGAAACCTTGGGTGGGTTCTTCCGAGTTTTATCGGTATTACGCGGCCGTTGTTTGAAGAGACGGTCGAACTCGTGGCACGAACTCGTCCGGAACGCATCGTGATTGTGCCATATTTTCTCTTCGGTGGACGGTTGATCGTCAAGCTTAGCCAACAAGTAGCCGGCGTTCGCTCGCGGTATCCTTCGATCAATATCCGACAAGCAGCCTACCTAGGGAGCGACCCCGGTCTCTTTAGTCTCATGGACGACCGTGTCAATGAAACGCTCGCAGGCTCGCGCCCTGTGCCATGTGATACCTGTCAATACCGTGTTCCGGTTTCCGGTGTATCCGACAAGGTGGGGGGAAACAAATGCGCAAGAACTGGCTCACGAACATCTTTTATACGATCGCTCATCGCCATTGACGGATTGTCGGGCCTGGATCGGGTTGGTATGTATATTGACTCGCGCCGGTCAGCAGCGCGCTCAGCGTGATTAACAGGAGGTAAAAAAACTATGCTTGGGTTCTCAGTTCGGGCACAAGTGGCGATCGGGATCGTCTTAGCCCTGCTGATGGGAATGACGCGCGGCTATCACTTCACACCACTTGAACACCTGCCGAGCGCGTCCTGGGCGGTGTTCTTTCTCGCCGGCGTGTATCTGCGTTCTCGGTGGGTCTTTCCCGCATTCCTGGCGGAAGCGGCCTTATTCGACTTTGCTGCCATCACGTGGGGTGGAGTGGACAATTTCTGCGTCAGCCTCGCCTATGGGTTATTGCTGCCGGCCTACGGCACACTCTGGTTTGCTGGCCATTGGTATGCCGAGAGTCACCGGGAGACAGCCACGACCCTCTTTCCATTGGCGATAAGTGTGTTCAGCAGCGCAGCGATCTGCGAAGTGATTTCGAGCGGCAGCTTTTATTTCCTCTCGGGCCGCTTCGAACAGACGAGCGTGATGGAGTTTGCTGCGCAGTTCGCCCGATACTTCCCCCAGTCTCTCTCGTCCTTGTTGTTCTGTGTCGGTATAGCAGCGATTCTGCATGTCGCGTTCGGCGCCGTGAGGACATTAAGGACACCAATAGATCGATTTAGAACATCCAACTAGCGACGAGGGCTTTTGCAGTTCGCAGTCCTCGAGTGGTAAGGCACTCGGAGATCTCGAATCTAATCCATGCACTCTCAGCTAGCACTTCTCCACGCAATGCTTTGTTGGGAAAGGCACTTACTAGAGCTCAACAGCGAATGGAAGGTTCTGCCGTGTGAAACTGATTCGTCACAAAGATGAAGTAATCATTGACAATTGGCCGCCCTGACTGAGATCGATGCCCAGCCTTACACAAGTCACACCGCGCCTTCCGGTCAGTGACTTAAACCGTACCATTGCCTTTTACCGCGACCACTTCGGGTTCGCAGTAAATGTTATGTGGCCACGTCTGTGCCCCACATTCGTGATCCTTCGTCGTGATGGGGCGGGTCTTGGCTTCTTCGAGCCACCTGGACATCAGCCTATGGTGATCGGTTACGCCGAGCTTTATATTGAAGTTACAGACTCCCAGATGCTTCACGACTCGGTCAAAACTCGATTGCCGATCGAATGGGACCCGGAAGTCTATTCCTACCGTCGCCGCGAATTCGCCGTGCGAGATCCAAATGGCTATCTGCTTATCTTCACTGAGACGACGAACGACCCACCGACCACGGATGAACCCATCGAGTGAGGGAGGCGTTTAAAACCACCAGACTCGTATCTCTCGCACTCCAATTAAAACGGCACATTGTCCGTATACCGACCGCACGACGATTGTTCGATGTAGCATCATTGAATGGGTTCAGCAACTGACTCCGCCGAATTAGCGGTTGTAGCCCCTTCGATTCCTCCTTGCGAAATGACCCATGCAAATCGCGTTGTAAGTAATCCTGTCGCTTTTTAATTCTCTCACTCCGGTGGTTCGGACTGACGGGGCATGACGCTGCTTCACCCTTGAGGGAGCCTGAAGTTTTTTCGCCGGCCATCTTCCACTTTTCTAAATAGCGTTTCTTCTTATAGTCACTCATGCCCACAAATGTATCAGGTGCACACGTACATAATGCTTCACTAAGTGCTCCGATAGTAACCCTAGAAAAAACCCTCAAAGGTGGTAACCATGAAAATTGTCTTTGCAGTAATTATGTGCCTTGTGTCGGCTCCCGCATTCGCGATCGTTTACACGCTCGATGCATCGAATGCAATCCAGTCTGGAAATCTGACGGACGGAAATGCACACTGGTCGGGCTTCGCAACAACAACGACCTTCGTGTGTCCCGAGTGTCATGTTTCCGGCAATCCGTCTCCGTTCGTTGAGACACGGTTGACCTTCGACGTCACGCCATTAGGCGAGACACGCATTGTCGATAATGTGGGTCGCATCCTAGCAGAGGGAATCACGACGGG
>Ga0207651_10001282_pt1 | contig 11303 bp, 4 predicted proteins | sample KBSM23metaG_FD_184328 | JGI IMG/M metagenome (GOLD analysis project Ga0207651, IMG submission 184328) | Miscanthus rhizosphere microbial communities from Kellogg Biological Station, Michigan, USA - KBS M2-3 metaG (SPAdes) (version 2) | ecosystem: Host-associated > Plants > Roots > Rhizosphere >... | reverse complement strand
TTAGGCCCTCCCGGTCGCAGCGTTCGAGCAAGGGGACGACAATCCGGCGCGTAGTCCCGAGCATCTGGCGCAGTTCACTGACAGTCGCCGGACCGCTCGACCGGAGTGCTTGCGCGATGCGCGACTTCATCTGCTCGAACGCGTCGGCCGACAAAAGAACATCTTCGTTTAGCACGACGACCTCGCCGGTTTCGCTGAGAAATCGAAACGCCCGATGCGCGGCGGCATCCACGATTAATTCCTTGCGCGACGGAGGATCGAAGGGCCGCGCGGCGAGCGTCGCAAGGATTTTTCGACCTGCTTCCGACAATACAGCCGGCAGCGACGGCTGGTGACTTCGGCGCTTGATCGCGCCTTGCGCAAAAACAAACTCCCGCTGGCTGAGATCGGCAATTAGCGCATTCTCCAATTCCGCATCTTCGAGCGAGAGGTGGGCGCGCAGTTGGGCCAGATCGAGGCCCGCGCGCTCGGGATTCGCAGCGTGTTCCGTGTCGATCGCGTCGATCGCGCGTTGCCGCGACGCGCTCCACCAGGCAGCATCAGCAACGATCGTCCCGCTGGCGAACACCTTCTTCTCGCCCGCAAGGCGATTGACGGCGTTCGTTATTTCTTCTTCGCCGAAGCTTGATTGAAGAAGAAGCGCGGCGCGGCGCACAAACTTGTCGCGTTGCAATTGCGTGCGGAGGAGCGTGATCAAATCGTTAGGCCCGGCCGCCCGCGCTTGAAGGAAGCTTCGTTCTGCTGGACCTCGGAATCTTGTTCCCTCTGCCTTGGGATTCAAAACGACACCGCCCGCGACCGTCTGCCGACCCGAGGAATCACGGATGAGGAAACGATCCCCGGCAAAAACGAACACCGGTTCCGTGAAACGGAGTCGTGCGATCGCCGTTTCCCCCGGGGGCAGCTCACGGCGGTCGAGCAATAGAATCCGGGCCGGGAAACGCGCACTCCCGTAGTGCACCTGGACCACAGAAGCGTTCTTCAGCGAACGCAAAGGCAAAAAGCCACGCGCAGATCGCTCGACCATCGCGTCGATCGCGCGGCTCGATTCCGCGGAGTCAATCGTGGTCAGCACGCTGCCGCGAGGAATTTCATCGGCACGCAGGTCGGGAAGATTCAGGGCGGTGCGCGTTCCGGGAAGGGCCACTTCGAGCGATTCATTGTGACTTTGAATGGAGCGAATGCGCGCACGAAGGTTTTGTGGCTGAGCAGAAATCGTTTTCCCGCGCGAGAGCCGGCCACCAGTCAAGGTACCGGTAACGACCGTCCCAGTGCCACGTAGCGCAAAGACGCGATCAACAAACAAACGAGGCTTTCCGCAGTCGCGCGGGGGCGGGATGCCTGCCGACACTCTCGCAAGGGCTTGTTTCAGCTCATCCAGACCGGTCGCTACCCGGGCGGAGGTTTCCACAATCGGCATTTCGCTTAGCAACGTTCCGCGCAGCTGATCCCGGACATCCGCTGTGATCCGCGGTGGATCGCCTTGGTCGCATTTCGTGATCGCGACGACGCCGTGCCGAATGCCGAGATAATTCAGGATCTGAAAATGTTCCTCGGTCTGCGGCATCCAGCCGTCGTCCGCGGCCACCACCAGAAGTGCGAGATCGATCGCGCCAAGTCCAGCGATCATGTTGCGAATGAAGTCTTCGTGCCCAGGAACATCGATGACGCCGACGGAAAAGCCGGGCAGCGCGAGGCGGGCGAAGCCGAGATCGATCGTGATGCCGCGCGCCTTTTCCTCGGGCAACCGGTCGGTGTCGACTCCGGTTAGTGCTTTTACCAGGGCGGTCTTGCCGTGATCAACGTGACCGGCAGTCGCAAGAATGAGATGCCTCACGCCTGTTTTGTTGTTAGGCATGCAGTCAAGGCCGCGACAACCAGTTCATCCTGCTTTTTGAAAATCGTCCGCAGATCGAGTTGGAATCGGCCTTGCGCGAGATAACCGATGAGTGGCGGGCGAGCACGACGAAGGAGCGTCGCCAGTTCGTTTGGCGAATGACTACTGGAGGCGAACTCGAGGGCAACCGACGGAATGACCGAACGGGGCAATGCGCCGCCGCCAATCCGCGCCTGGCTCGCCACGAGACGCGGTCGAAGCGACAAACCCCGCAGTCGTTCGATCAATTTCTCGCCGCGTTCCCACAACTCGCCGATGGGAATCTGGAGCAACGCGAGAACCGGAAGCTGTCGCCAATCATCGCGCAGGTGTGCTTCGACCGCTGCGGCCAGGGCCGCGAAAACGAGCTTGTCGCAACGGAGCGCCCGAAAAAAAGGCTCACGTTTGAGGGCTCGGATGAAACGCGCTTTTCCAGCGATAATCCCAGCCTGCGGACCGCCGAGTAACTTGTCGCCGCTGAAACAGACGAGATCGACTCCTCGTTTCAGGGTTTCGCTGGGCGTCGGTTCGTGATCTGCGAGGTCGAGTTTTTCCGTTGCTATGACCGCGCCACTCCCGAGATCCTCGACGAAAGGCATGCGTTTGATCCGCGCCAGCGTCGCGATCTCCTCGGTAGAAGGGGCGCCGGCGAAACCGCTGATGAAGAAATTGCTCTGATGTACCCTCAGGATCAGGCCGGTTTCGGAACCAATCGCCTGTGCATAATCGCGGAGGGCGGTCTTGTTTGTCGCGCCAACTTCCCGGAGGCGCGCGCCGCTCGCTTCCAGAATCTCGCCGATCCGGAACCCGCCGCCGATCTGGACTAGTTCGCCTCGGGAAATGATCACTTCGGGTTTTCGCCTCGTAAAGTGGCGTACGATCAAAACGAGCGCTGCGGCGCAGTTGTTAACGACCGTCGCGGCTTCGCTCCCACAAAGGAGGGAGAGACCGCTTTCGAGATACCCGGCGCGGCTTCCGCGGGCGCCGGTAGTGAGATCGTACTCGAGATTGTTGTAGGCCGATCCAATTTCGGCGATGGCGCGGATCGCATCGGATCCAAGTGGCGCACGACCGAAGTTGGTGTGAATGAGAATCCCCGTGCCGTTAATCACCGGCTGAAGGCGACTCTGGCCGAGACGGGTTATGTCCGTTTCGAGATCGCGCACGATCTCCCGGAAGCCTGGGATCGTTTTGCCGCGGCGCAGCAAAGCAAGTTTTTGCCTGACGAGTTGAACCACGAATGGACGTGGCAAGTCGGTGGCACCGAGCGCCTCGAGAACTTTCCCAACCCCGGGGATGGCGCGGCGTCTCGCTTTCATCTGGGAACCGGAAACGATGCCTTCATGACGGCGCGATACTGATCAATTGATTTCGCGCGGAGAGGATTTTGCCGATTACCGCGCGGCAGGGCGCGCGGTGATCACTCAGTAGCCGACGCACTTCCTCCAATCGCCGCTGCGGAACGCAGAGGAGCAACCCGCCGCTGGTCTGGGCATCGGCGAGCAGCAGGCGCCGAGAAATTGGCGTCCTTTTCCACTCCATCAGTGCGCTCGCCGTTTTGAGATTTTCCTTCGTGCCGCCCGGAACACAACCGCGTTCGATCAACTCGAAAAGCTCGTCGCTGATCGCCGGGACATCGTGCGCGAAAACCTCTGCGCTGACGCCGCTCGCGCGACACATTGAGGCGAGATGGCCGAGCAGGCCGAAGCCGGTGACGTCGGTGGCGGCGCGAACGAGGCCGCGTTCAGCGAGATCGGCGCCAATCGTGTTAACTCGCGACATCAAAGTGACGGCCGCCCGAGCGAGAGCCCGACTCGTTAGGCCGCGTTTGATTCCGGTGGTGGCGATGCCTGTGCCTAGCGGCTTGGTCAAGACGAGCCAGTCGCCCGGTAGCGCCTTCGCATTGGTTAGGATCTTTTTCGGCGAGACCATACCTGTCACAGCCAACCCGTAGATCGGCTCCGGGTTGCGGATGGTATGCCCGCCGATGATAACACAACCAACTTCCCGCGTTTTCTCGAGACCGCCGCGCAAAATGGTGGCGATCGTTTTTCCGGAAACAAGGTCGGTCGGAATTCCCATGATGTTCAAGGCAGTGATCGGACGACCACCCATCGCAAAGACATCGGAAAGCGCATTGGCGGCAGCGATCTGTCCGTAGGCGAATGGATCGTCCACGATGGGAGTAAAGAAATCGGTCGTTTGGACGAGGGCGTGGTCGCGATCAAGACGGAAAACGCCGGCATCATCGGCGGTGGCGGAACCGACGAGGACGTCTCGGTTTCGATACTGCGGTAGCTGACGCAAGACTTGCGACAGGGCCTGTTGGCTCAGCTTGGAAGCTCAGCCGGCGCAGGACGAGAGCGAGGTCAGTTTGCGGATTTGCTCGCGCGACATGCTGATCACCTCCTTTCGACCATTCTTGATTTCTGATCGACGATGGACGGGGAAGGGCGGAGAGGATAGGAATCGAACCTACCTCGGCCGGTAAGGACCGACGGCGATTTTGAAGATCGCGAGGGCCACCAGGCACCCTTCACTCTCCTATTAGGAAGACCGGGGAAGGCGCCTCGAACACCGTTGCCTAACGAATCAGGTCTTGATCTTTTTGATCTGGGCAACGAGCGCGTCAAAATCCGGCCATTCGCCGGAATCGAGCTTGGAATGGAGAGGTTTGCCATTGGCGCTGACTTCGAAGGCGCCGCCACCGGATGGAACCAGGGTGAGCGACGCGATCCGATCGCCGAGATCGAGAACCTTAGCCGCCAAACTGACGGCTTTCGGCGCGTAGTTTCAAACTGCGCAGTACTCAATCCGGATTTCGGTTTTCATCGCACCCTCCTTCCCTGTTGCGAGACTAACGGTGAGGAAAGAGAGGGTCAACCTTCGGGCAAGCCCCCCTCCATAGGACCGATGGTCCCTATGGGATAAATGGCGTTAGGCAGCGGCAGCGTTGGCAGCGCGTTTGCGGGCCGTCGCGTCGAGCACGCGCTTGCGCAGGCGGAGCGATTTGGGAGTCACCTCGACGTATTCGTCGGCGCTGATGTATTCGATCGCGCGCTCGAGGCTCATTTTAAGGGGCGCCTCCAGCTGGATGCCTTTGCCATCACCCTGGCTCCGCATGTTTGTGAGGTGTTTCGCCTTGCAGGGATTGACCGGCAGGTCGTCCGGACGCGCGTTTTCGCCCACGATCATGCCCGCGTAAATTTCCTCCTGCGGTCCGACGAATAATTTGCCGCGCGCCTGGATGTTGTTGAGCGCGTAGGCCGTACTAATGCCGGGTTCCATCGAGACGAGGACGCCGCGGCTGCGGCCTTCCATCTCGCCTTTGAAAGGGGCGTACTCGCAGAAAAGGTGACTCATGATTCCCTCGCCGCGAGTGAGATTAACGAGATCGCTTTCGAAACCGATGAGGCCGCGTGTGGGAACGACAGCTTCGACGGAGACGCGCGTGGCGTGGTGATCCATGCCGACGATTTCGCCCTTACGACCCGCGATCGACTGCAGTACGTCGCCTAAGTTTTCGTTAGGCACCTCGACGTAGAGATTTTCGATGGGCTCGAGCAAGCCGTGGTTTTCGTCGCGCCGGAAGATGACCTCCGGACGTGAGACCATCACTTCGTAGCCTTCCCGGCGCATTTGTTCAACGAGGACCGCGATCTGCATTTCCCCGCGAGCATTGATCTCAAACGCCCCGGCAGCTTCCGTGTCGTTGACCTGGAGCGAGACGTTGCCCCGCGTTTCGCGGATAAGCCGCTCGCGCACGTGGCGGGCGGTGACGAACTTTCCATCGCGACCGGAAAAGGGCGAATCGTTCACCAAAATCCGCATTCGAATGGTTGGTGGGTCGATGTCAACAAATTGCAACGGCGTGCGTTCCTCGCGGTCGGTCAGAGTCTCCCCGATGTAAACTTCCTCGAAACCGGTCAGGCCAACGATATCGCCGGCACTGGCGTGCTGCGTCTCGACCTGTTCCAGGCCGGCGTAAGTGAAGAGCGCTGTGACATTGGCACGCTCGCGGCGTCCGTCACGATGAATGCAAACCACGGAGTCGGCGACCGCGACACGACCGCTCACGATGCGACCAAGAGCAATCCGGCCGAGGTAATCGCTATAGTGCAGGTTGGAGACGAGCATCTGGAAATGCGGCTCGGTCGCAATCGTCGGAGGCGGGATGAATTTCACTATCGCCTCAAAGAGTGGCGTCATATCTTCGCTGTTCTCGTGCACTTCGCGCATCGCGAAGCCGTTTTTGGCGCTCGCATATATGATCGGGAAATCGAGTTGCTCGTCGTTCGCTTTGAGCTCGACGAAGAGATCGAAGACCATATCGAGCACTTTGTGCGGACGCGCGTTTTCGCGATCGACTTTGTTGATGACAACGATCGGCTTGACCTTGTTTTCGAGGGCTTTTTTTAGAACAAAACGCGTCTGCGCCTGCGGACCATCGTGCGCATCGACGACCAGAAGCACGCCGTCCACCATTTTCATGATGCGTTCCACTTCGCCGCCGAAGTCGGCGTGGCCGGGAGTGTCGACGATGTTAATGCGGTAGCCGTTCCAATTAAAGGCGGCATTCTTGGCGCGAATGGTGATCCCTTTTTCGCGTTCGAGATCCATCGAATCCATCATCCGTTCCTCCACCTTCTGGTTGGAGCGAAAGGTGCCCGATTGACGCAACAATTGATCGACGAGTGTTGTCTTGCCGTGATCGACGTGGGCGATGATTGCGATGTTGCGGATTTTGTCCATGGCGTGCGTGCCTCGCAGCGCGTACAGCAGGCGTCACCGCCTAGCGGAGACGATTGTAGCAGCCGAAGCGGCTGCCTGCGAGGAGCGCCGAATATGGACGCGACCGCCGTCAGCGTCAACCCCCGTGCCTGGTCAAGAAAAAAGCCTTGCCGAATGGAAGAGCGGAGAAACGAATGGCCGAAATCCACAGTGCGAAAAAACAGAAACGGCAGGTCATGCAATGACCTGCCGTTTCGCTAGTTCAACCTACCTTGTGGGTCAGCGCGGTTTAAGGTGCACAGCAGCTTCCGCATTGATGAAGCCGAAGCCGTCCGTCTTGGAATACCCGGCTCCGTTCTTGTTTTGCAGGGTACCGCTGAAGGTGCCGCCGCCGGTGGTCGTGCCGCTAAAGGTCATACCGTGACGAAGCAGCTCGCCATCCGGCAGGAGTAGCTCCCCGCCGAAAAGATCAGCCATGACAAATGAAGTGGAGGTCGCGCCACCATCCGGCCCGATGCCATTCGTAACCTGACGGTTGTGCTGCGGTCCATGACCGACGGTGAAGTGCAGCTCATTGCCCGAGGTGAAGTTGTTATTCGGGAATGACAACGCCATCGTCCACCATTGTCCCGCGACGGATGGAAGCGGAGCCTGATTGCTGAAGGCAGGGACGGCATCGCCCGTGCCCAGCCCAACCGAGTCACCCATCGTGAATGCCTTTGTGTTTGGCTCGAACACTAGACCCGGATAAACATTACTGAAGTACGGGTTCTGGCTGGCCCCGTTGTCGAGGCCGTTGTTACCGCCGCTCGTGTTACCGGCCGTCGCCGCTGTGCCTTCAGGATTGAAGACCAGGGTCGAGATGGCACTCGGACCATTGTAGCTCACGATGAACGTATTCAGATTGTTCACGCCGGAGCTGGGGTTCAATCCCAAATCGGTGTTGATCGTAATCCGAACCGACCCGCCGTCGCTCACTGGGACTTTCTTCGAAGAAAAGTTCGGATCGAGGTCATGCGGGTAAGCCGCCTGATGCAGGAGTTGAGTCATTTGCGCCGGCGTGACACTGCCCGGCCCGCCATTTCTCTCGAGCACGAGAGCGGCGATGGCCGCGGCATGCGGAGCGGCGGCACTGGTGCCGGAGAAGTTAGGGAATAAATCTATGTCGCCCACGTCATCCCCTCCGAAGAAGGAAGTATTGGCGTTGTCAGCCGCCGCAACGCCGGGTTGGAGGCGCACTTCCGGGCTGTCGAGACGATTGCCCAGCTTATCGAAGTAAACCGTCGCCGGTCCGGGCGAGGTAAAGTATTCCGGAATGCTCATCCGGAAGACACTGTAAGCCGCGGTGCCGTTGCAACCATTCGCCATTGCGTGGCCCTTGGTGTTCGGCGTGTTGACGGTAAAATATTCCGCCGGCCCAATGCCGGAAAGGCCGTTGCCGCGAATGATCCAGCGGATGTGGTTCGCCGGATCGGGTGCGGTCGGCACACTCGAGCGAGCGATCACATATTGGACTTGAGTCTGCCCGGTCTTGGGCTTAGTCGCGCCGAATTCAAACGGGATGTTTGTCGCGTAGTTGTTCGTCGTGAGCGAGCTGGTCGAGAGATAGTTACCCTCGAGGTCGAAAACGAGCAGGTTAAAGTCGGTGGTTATTTGCGGATTATCGCCGATGTAAACGTTGACAGTAAAGGCCCCCGTCGTTCCGCCAAAGTTGGTCACGATGATGGTGTAAGGTCCGGTCACCGGCGGGTAGAGGTTGATCGTCTCGTCCGTGCCGGTGTCCTGATTGTTCACAATGATGTTACCATTCGGGTCCTTGACCGTAACGATCGCGTCGAACGAGCTACCTTCGTCAGCCGTGACGGTGATGACATAGTTCTGCCCTGCGGTCAGACTGGGCGTGACAAAGGTTATGGGCATGTTCGTGTAATCGCCGTGATCCGTGAAAATCGGGTCCGGGTCGAAATTCAGCACCTGATTGAATGGATCATCCCACTGGAAGTTGGTCGCCGGCGGCGAAGAAGGGACGTTGACCGTTTGGGCAACATCCTGCTGACCGGCATTCGGATTGAAGTTGTGGAATCCACCTTGGTAGAGGTTTGTCGGTACCCCAGCGAGTTTGATGTTGGTGCCGTCGAGCGCGTTGGGGCCGTTCGGCACATTCCGATAATCGGAATCGTAGTCGTAGGTGCCGATGTCGTTTCCGGCGGATGAGAAGTAGCTCACGCCGAACGCGGCCACCTCATCCACAGCGTCGCCGATCAGGCCATCTTGAAAGAAAGGTTCGTCGCTGTATCCAACATCGTCGCAGATCACATCCGCCTTAAAGCCCTTCTGGATTTCCGGAGGATATTCAAAACCGGGAAGTGCAGCGAGAGCACGGATGTTATTGGCGAAGTTGACTTCACCCCCGTTGGCGGTGGCAAAACCAATGCGGGCTTTCGGCGCCATCTTGTAAACGATCTGACCCATGCCGCGACCTTCATCGGTTCCGGGAAGGTCCTGCAGAATCACAACCGGCTGGGTATTGACCGGATTATTGCCCGCGCCGGGCAGGTCAAAATTGGCAACGTCGGTCGCCGTGTTGCCGATGCTATCGGAGATGAATCCGATACTCATACCGGAGCCTTCTAGATCAATGGTCGCGTCCGGATTATAGAACTTATTGATCTGGTCGACTCGATGTTGGTAGACGCCTTGGTCGAAAATGGTGCCTAAGATCGACACGGTAGTCCCCGGTCGAATACCGCCGCCTGGACGAACCGGGCGATTGAGGTCCGGCTTCATGCCCAGATTGACCGAGCGCACTTCGTGCATGTTGCCGAGGGCCGAGACATCTTCGAGTGCGATGAAGCCTTCAACCACACCAACTCCATGATATTTGGTGTCCAAAGCGGTGAGCGTAAACGATGGAAAACGCTCTTGCAGCATCGGCACGAGCTTCTCCGCGGTCACCCGATTGTTAGTTGGATAAATGTCGACGAGAAATCGGCCGGTATCGGTGTCTTGGATCGCCTTGCTGGCATAGTCTGCAGCCTGCTGGGTTGCATAGCCATTAAACTGCGCGGAATTGGGTTTGGACTTTACGGCAATGTTGCTCTCGACGAGCGCCCCCAGACCGCCGGACAGATTTTGCGGAACCGGTCTCGCTTGTAGTGAAGCGGCAGCCAGGCCGAGGCTAAGCGAGGATGCCATGAGCAAGCGCCTCCACGGCCGCGCCGAGTTAAATCGAAGTAACGTAGTTTTCATTTGATAGGTTATTAGGTTTTCCTGTTGTTGTGTTCCAAACGCCGACATAACCTAAATCTTTCGCAACCGAACTCTCATCAAAGTTCTCCGAGTCGTGGCCTTCGAGACTAACGAGCGTTCGTGTAGTCAGAAGTGCGGCTCTGCAAGCTTGATTCGATCAGGCGACTGAGGATTTAAGCAGCCTGAAGGAGATCGAATTTTTGCGAATTAGTCCAGCCTTTTCTTACGAATTTGTCAGAATTCTTCGTTCCGTAACCTCGTCTTGGGGCTCCGTCGGGGGATCTACCCATTTTCCGTGTTCCCGAATCAAGTCCTGCAAACGATCCACCGCCTCCGCTTCCGGAATGTTGAATTTCACGGCGACCTTGCCAACATAAAGATTAACTTTGCCCGGCGCGCCGCCGACGTAGCCGAAATCGGCATCCGCCATTTCGCCGGGGCCGTTCACGATGCATCCCATGATCGCGATCTTTACACCCTTCAAATGCACCGTTGCGGCTTTGATGCGCGCGGTCGTGGTTTGCAGATTGAAGAGCGTCCGTCCGCAGGAAGGGCAGGCGACGTAGTCGGTCTTGAAAATCCGGGTGCCGGCGGCCTGGAGAATATTGTAGGACAAGCGCAGCGCTTGTCCCGGGCCGTGCTCGCCCTGGATGAGGATGGCATCGCCAATCCCGTCGCAGAGAAGCGAGCCGATGTTCGTCGCCGCCGTCAGGAGCGTGGGCAAAAAATCCGCATCGGGATTTTGCCCAATCGTTAGGCTGTCTTTCAACAGGATTGGGTGGCGCGGGTCAAGCCTCGCGGCGAGGAGCCGATAGGCGGCGATCACGGGCAGATCAAGATCATTCGCTACCGCTACCAGCTTTGTGTCCTTACGATTGTTGAGGGCAGCAATCCCCGAGTCATCGCGCGGGTCGAGCTCGATAACACCGGCGGTTTCGTAAACGAATTCTGGTTTGTAGTCACCCATTCGTTCGACCTTGTGTGCGATCTTCTCGAAATTCGCCCGCCGGATTGCGACCCGCACCGTCTCCTCCCCAGCGAGGTGCACTCTTAACGGCGTTCCCTGAACGCTAACCGCCGCCGCATGAAACTCGTCCTTTCGACGGTCATAGATCGCCGCTACAACAACCTGTTGCGAAGCACGGCGCTGATAGGAAAAGGGATCGAAGGAAAGGCCGCCCGGCGGAGTTTCAAGCCACGAACGATTAACCTCCGCACCGGCGTTCGTGGTCTCGATCAACGCGCGCGCGACTGGGATCTCGTGAATGCTGTCCTCGGTCAACGAGACGCGGATCGTGTCGCCGATGCCATCTCGCAATAGAGAGCCGATCCCAATTGCGCTCTTGATCCGCGCATCCTCGCCCTCGCCGGCCTCGGTCACGCCGAGATGGATCGGATAATTCCAATCGGCGCCCTCTTCGCGAAGGCGCGCAATGAGCAGTCGGTA
>Ga0207651_10001280_pt1 | contig 11318 bp, 17 predicted proteins | sample KBSM23metaG_FD_184328 | JGI IMG/M metagenome (GOLD analysis project Ga0207651, IMG submission 184328) | Miscanthus rhizosphere microbial communities from Kellogg Biological Station, Michigan, USA - KBS M2-3 metaG (SPAdes) (version 2) | ecosystem: Host-associated > Plants > Roots > Rhizosphere >... | reverse complement strand
CAGCCTTGGCGACGGTCGCAGCGACAGCCTCCTCGATGATCGGCCGCACGTCCTCCGGCGTAAACCTGGCCGGGGGAATCAGCGCCGCCGCCTTCACGGCCAACGCCTCGAGCAGCACGTCGTCCACCACGGCATCCCTGCCGTCCGCCCCGCGCTCGCCTTTCTCGCCGACAATCGCGGCGGGAGACCCCTTCTCCTCGAGCACGGCGATCCGCGCCAGGAGTGGGGCCGTTGCCGACGCGATGGCGTCCGCCACGACGCCCGCCAGATCGTCCAGGTCAAGCTGCACGGGACAGCCTGCGCATCACTTTGCCGAAGAGCGCATCACGCAACATCGACTTGTCCTCGTCAGGCGGGGCCGCAGGCGTCTCCGGCTCCGTAGGCGGCGACGGTGCGGGCGACGGCGTAACCGGCGGTCCCGCCTGATCCCGTTTGTCGAGCGCGGCCAGACTGTAGTTCTGCACCTGCAGGTAGGGCGTATCGCCGCCCTCGACCGGCGCATAGTTCAACTTGTTCCGGCCTTCGTTGGGCTTCAGCACGCCCGCGCCGACGCCGTCTTTGATCGTCTGCATCATCGTGGCGGAGTCCATGCGCAGCAGGCTCTCCGTGTCGAACATCGACCGGTATTCCGGCACGAGTCCGAGCCCTTCATCGAGCAGGACTTCGATCGATTCCAGCAGCACCTGCAGACACTGCGCGTAATACTGCTGGGCAAGGGCTTGGACATTGTTGTAGCTGGGATACGGCCCGACGCCGACCATATAGGCGGGCACGTGGAACGTGGCGCAGATTTTCTCGTCCGACCATCCCAACTGCTTGACCAGATCCGAGTCCACGGCGTTCATCATGATCGGCTCATAGGTCAACCCGGAGCCGAGCACGGCGACCTTGCCGACGTTCGCGCCGCTATAGGTGGCGTCCCAACGCGCCTTCATCCGGTCTGCCACGGGCTGCGCGATTTCTCCGGGCGCGGTCAGGATGCCGCCGGGCTTGCCGCCGTTGGAGAAGAGGTTGGTGGTGTTCGTCTGGATCTTCAGCCCCTGCGTGGCCGCCAGTCCGGAGGCGTGCAGCGGCGACAACCCGACCAGCGGGTGATAGAGGCAGTTGAACCGGTCGTGGATGATCTCGCGCGCCGGGACGATGTCGTCCTCGCGCAGCGTCGAAAGTTCGTCCCGGTTCACGTCGTAAAACACCGACCCATCCGGCGCCACCAGCGGCTTCACGCGGCAGGGATCGAGGACATACATCTCGGTCACCACGCGGCGCGAGTCACGGATCTTCAGGACGTAGGCGTTGCCGCGCGTGAGCTTCGAGATCATCCAGTATTCATAGAACTGGACATGCGTCTGGTAGGGATTCGGCTTGCGCAGGACCGGGCTATACGCCGGGTTCTCGATGGTGTTCCATATGTCGTCCTTCGTCGGCTCCGCCAGCTTCACCGCCAATTTGGCGATGTCCGAGGCGATCAGCGTGACGCACGCCCATGCGGTCGGATAGGTGAGAACATCCGGCAGCGCCACTTCGATGTTCTGCTGCCACGCGCCAGTGAAGGACTCGCGAATGATCGAATACCAACTGCGATCGCCGAAGATGCCATTCCCTTCGACGGGCGCGAGATTCGCGGGCGCCTTGGTGGTGAGGCTCAACTCGAGGCTCGTGCCGGGAATCCGCATCAGCCTTCGGAGTCTTCGGCGGTCAGGTCGCGGCGACGATATGTGCGACGGCCAGGTGCCGTCAATTCGCCGTCGGCTTCCAGATCCTTGCGGACGGGTTTGCGTGGCGCTTCGGCCGCGCGCCCGATGTAGACGAGGGTGCGGGCGTCCGACTCGGAGGCGTCGAACCGATCACCGACCGCCAGCGACCGGCCAGCGTAGACGAGGGCGATCTTGGCGATCAGTGTGACCATGCACGACCTTTGACAAAGTGAAAGGGGCGGGTCTCAGAAGTCGAGACCACGCCCCTTCTGGGGGGAATCGAGAACCGATTAGCCGGTGTAGATGGCACCCTCGATGATGCCGACCGAGCCGTTGCGACGGCGCTTCCAGTTGATGAACCGCTCGGCGCGCAGGCCCACGAGGTTGTTCTGCCAGAGCGAGACCATGACGGTCGATGCGGTGACAGGATTGTCCGGAGCGCTGTTCAACTGGACCGAGGCTTCCCGGCTCACGTCAATCGCCACACCGCCGTCGTCCGCCACGAAGATTTCCTTTGGCAGCACGAAGATGATCCGCGACCCGGCGGGCGATCCGCCTTCAGCGGGCACCGCTTCTGAGGCGATGACCGGGAACCCGAGCAGCGTGCCGCCGGTCATGGACATGCCGGAGAACTCCGGCTGCCCGAGGGCGTTCTGCATCAGGCCGAAGGCCAGCGCTTGCGTCTCCGTCATGATCCAGTGACCGCCGGCCAGCGAGTTGATCCCCGCCGCAACCATTGCCGCGACCATCGCCTTGAAGTCCGTGCGGAACGTCGCCGCCGTGGTGCCGGTGGCATCGATCGGCGTGATGCCGTTCGTGATCGAGGCAGGAGACACGTTGGAGACTGCCGCCACGGCCGGGTCAACGAACTGCACATCGAGGAACGCGGCCATCGTCGCGATCAGATCCTGGCGGACGATGGCTTCAGCCGACGGCGAGCTGGAGCGGACCAACTCTTCGGAGAGGATGACGATGCCAGCAGCCTTCGCCATGCCCAGCGAAATCTGGTCGAACTTCAGTTCGGAGACCTGCTTCGGTAGACCCTGTCCGACCCAGCCGACCGTCGCGCCCTGCGTCTGGTTCGGCATCGTGATGTTGAACGGCACGCGCCGCACGCCCGCCAGCCGTCCGATGATCGTCGCCGGGCGGAGCAGTTCGACAAACTCCGAGGCCAGGTTTTGATACACGACCAGCGGCGCCGCCCAATCCGAATCGGTGGTGGTGCCAGCGGTCACGGCGGCCTTCAGGATCATGCCGACTTCGGGCGTGTCCTTCTCCCACCGCTTCGCGTATTCCGCCGCCTCGAGCCGCGAGCCACGGCCAGCCGCCAGCGCCATCGCATAGCGGGTGAAGCCGGTGCCGGGCGGGAGGTTCGACTTGACCGACACGATGCCGCCACGAGACTCGGTCGCCTTCGCGGGCTCCGTGCCGTTGACCGGCCGCGCCGATTCGGCGCTCATCTTCTCGTGGGCCGCGAGGCGGGCCAAGTGGGCGTCCAGCGACTTCACCTCTTCTGCCAGCCCCTCGTATTCCGTGGTCTGCTCGGCGTCGAGGGTCGTGCCATCTTCGGCCGACTTGTTCATGATCTCCGACATGCGCCCGACCTTGGCGGCGCGCGTGTTCTCGAAGGACGTGATCTGTTCTGCAGTCGTCTTCATGGTGTGTCCGTGCGCCTTGACGGCGCGCAGCGCGGGGACGCCCGCAGATGTGGGCACCGTTCCATCGCCAGACGCGGCTAGGAACGGCGCATCAAACGCCTTGATCGTGTGAATGCTGGCGGCGGCATTCGCCGGGATGACCACCAGCGACATCTCGAAAATTTCGTAATGGGTGAACCGCAGCCCGCCGGTCTTCAGCAACTGGACACCGTTGTCCAGAGCCTTGAAACCGATCGACGTGCCGCGAATGAGTTTCAGCTTGACCGAATCCCACGCCTCGAGCACGCGCTCGCGCAGCGTGGCGGACTGAATCTGGTCCGGATCGGGGAAGGTCGCCGTGAAGGGGATGCCGTCCTTCGTCGCCTTGCCGAAGGTGACCTGGCCGACCGGTCGCGCCTTGTCGTGATTCAGCAGCAGCGGCAGCGGATTCTTGAACGTCGCGCCGAGCGGCTCCACCACGTCGCCCATCCGGTCCGTGTCCGGCGTGGTCGCCATGCCGGTGATCTGGCGCAGATCGGCATCGACCGCTTTGACGTGCAGGATGGAATAGGCTCGATCGATTGTGGGAGGCACGTGTCGCGCCACAATATGCGGCACGTCTGCGGCCGTCGAGGTTGTTTAGTAGGAAAACCTTACACGTCGTCCGTCAACTGGATGATCACCAGCGACCGCACGAACTCGGAGACCGACATCTCCCGTTGGTTCGCCATCTTGATCACGCGCTCGTGTTCGCTCACGCGGAGCCAGGTGCAGACGGCGGACCCCGGTTCGGATCGGCGCGGCCGACCGCCGAGGGACTTCTGGATCACCTTGTCGTCCATCTAGCCTCCAAACACGAACAGGTCATAGTTGGGTGCGGTGGGTGTGGCGTGTTTCAACCAGAGCGCGAGCCCCATCGTCATGGCGATCACCGGGTCGATGCGGCCCCGGCTCTTTTTTTTCACGAACAGCAGATTGTCCTTGCCGTCGTTCTGCCCGGCGGTGTTCGACACCGACCACGCCGTCACCGGGCAGCCGCCGGCATCGACTTCACCCGCCAGAATGTCCGCCTGAATCCGCAGGCAGGCACTGCTCATGCCCGCGTAGGTCTGCGGCACTTCGAGGACGCTGTCATCCGGCGCGGAGATCCACGGCTCTTTTTTCAGATCATCGATCACTTTATCGGCGTGCCACGGGTCGAACCCGATCAACTGGATTTGGAACTTCGTGCGCAGCAGTCGCAGTTCCTCGATGAGCACGTTATGGTCGATGCGCGTGCCGGGCGTGGTGCGCAGCCAGCCCTCGTCCACCCAGATGTCATACGGCGCGCGGTCGCGGTGCGCGCGGTCCTTCAGCGTGTCCTCGGGCGTCCACAGCCGTTGGATGATCTTCCAGGTCGGGCGGTCCTTCGTCGGCGGGAAGACCAGCGACATGGCGCACAGGTCGATCTTCGAGGCGAGATCGATGCCGACCCAGCACGATTCGCCGAGCAGCGCCGCCTCGAAGGCGTCCCTCGAGCCCAAGGATTGACCAGCTCGCCAGCCGTCCACCGAGAGGCACGGCGCCGTGGTATTCACCAGCAGGTTCAGGTGCTTCTGCTTGTAGGTCGCCGCCGCCGACGGGATGCCCTGCGCCTTCAAGACCTTCGAGGCCAAGTCCTGCGGGTTCACCGAAATGCCGTAGTTCGGGTTCGCCTTGGCCGCCGTGGTCGGCAGCGTCCAGTCGTCGCCGACATCCGCGTGGGTGGTGAAGGTGAAGAACGACTCGTCCACCAGCACGCCTTCCAGAATCTTGTTGGCGTAATCGTTCTGGTCGCCCCACACGGAGACCGGGTCATCGCCGAAAGTGGTGATGCCGTAGATCAACGGCTGGCGCCTGGCTCCGGTCGCCGTCTCCATCACGTCCAACATGCCGCGATCCCGCATCGCGTGAATCTCGTCCGCCACCACGACGTTGGGATTGAGCCCGTCCGTCGAGTCGTGGTCGGCGCCGAGCGGCACCAGCTTGGAGGCGGTGTCATCGCGGTGCAGGTTCGACACGAGCACCTGAATCCGCCGCGCCAGCCCCGAGCTCTGCACCATTTTCTTGGCGTCGTTGAAAACGATCTTCGCCTGCTCGCGCTTCGTGGCGATCGCGTAGCCTTCCGCGCCCTGCTCGCCGTCGAAGAAGGTGAGATACAGCAGCACGACCGCCGCGATCAGGCTCTTGCCGTTCTTCCTGGGGATCTGGATGAACGCCGTGCGGAAGCGCCGGAGCCCGGTGTCCTGATGCACCCAGCCGATGACGCTGCCGAGGAGAAACTGCTGCCACGGCTCGAGCGTAATCGGCCGCCCGGCCCATTCGCCTTTGTAGTGCTTCAGGCGGCTGGCGAACCGGAACAGCCGCTCGGCGCGGGCGAGATTGAATACGAACGGGAAGTCCTCGGTGCCTGCGCGCCGCATGTCGCGGAGATGCCGCTCGCAGGCCAGGCGGTGATACTTCCCCGCCGGCACGGCGCCTGCCACGACTTCGACCGCATAGGCGGAGACGGGGTCAGTTGACGGTAGGGACATCGAACTCCGCAAACGGATCGGCCGCCGGGTCGGCGCCCAGCGTCGGCACTTTCGGGCCGGTGACCGGCGTCAACCCGAACTCGCCGAGCAGCCGCGTGATCAGGAGGATCAACTTCTCGCTCCGGCGGATCAGCGGGTTCTCCTTGATCTTTCGGTGCTTGCCGCCGCGCGCATCAATCGTCTCGTCCACGACAAGCTGCTGGTAGTTCATCGTGGCGAACTGCTCGCGGCACCGGACGTAATCCGCCCACGTGTCGCACAGCGTGGTCAGGGATTCGCCGTGCGCAAGTGTCAGGACGCTGCTCTTCGTCAGCCGCGCCACCATCACGTCCCAGACGTGCAGCGCTTTCGCGTCGGCGCGCACGTGCGCCGGGCAGTCGGGTATCCCGGTCTGATACTTCGGCTCGTTTCGGTTGTGCGCCCGCAACTTGCTGCCGTGCAGCAATTTGACTGCTGTCGGCTTGTGATGACGCCCGGATCGACTGGTCCCACTCATGGCTAACCTACTGGTAACACGTCACTTACAGACTTTCTACCTCGACGTGAGGAATAGTTGTTGACTAGCAGACCGCTCCGCTATCTAATAGCGACATGGCAACGACATTCACCCCACAGCAGATTGCAGCGCAAGCAGCCAAGCGGGCTGCGACCGCAGCCGCGAACCGAGCCGCTGGCACGTCCGTGCGACAGCAGCGTGCAGCCGCGAAAGCCGCGAAAGCAGCAGCGGCAGCAGCAGCAGCGGGACAACCCTACACCCCGCCGCCCCCACCACCGCCGTCGCAGCCCCGTCCTGCTGCGCCGTCATACGGCCCGACCCGTCGCCGCCGTCGCAGGGCATACGGCTACAGCGCACCGCCCCCGCAGTCCGCGCCCGTGTTCTCGACGCCGCGCCCGAACTACCGCGCGCTGAAACTCGCCGCGCTGGTCGCGCTCGAATCCGTGTTCACCCAGAAGTTGGCAGAGCAGGGGATCACGGACGAAGTGCGCAGCGCTTACGGCACGTATCGCAAGTTGAAGACTCTCGCGCTGGCCCCGAGCGCGAGCACGACGCCGGAGATGCAGCGCGAGGCGGACGTTGCCCTGCGCATGGCGACAATCAATCTCGTCAAACTCGCATTCTAAGGGACTCGACCAATGACCAAACTTGAAACGCTCCGCGCGCAACTGACCGACCTGAACACGGCGATCGACGCCCGTGTCGCCAGTGGCGACAGCAGTATGCCCTTCGCGCTGCTCGACGCTATCGAACGGGCAGAGAACTTGGCACGAAAGATCCGCCGCATCGAGCGCGCCGAGGGGAAGTGACCCATGACCACGACCCTCGACTTGCTCCGCATCCTCGTCGCGCTGCTGCGCGGCACCGTCGTGCTCCTCGACATAGCAGAGGGGCGGTAAGTCATGACGCTGCGCTCCGCTCAACAGATGCGCGACCACGCCCATGCGGTCGCCCGCGCCTTCGGCGTCACGCTGATGGAGATCGACTCGATGCAGCCCGACGAGGCGATGGCGGTCGGGATGCTGAGTGCCGCCGTGTGCGCGCCCATCACCGACGAGACTACGTATGCGGTCGCGCTGCACGAGTTGGGACATCTGATCGCGCCCGGCGGCGCGGTGCGCGACAGCAGCACGCGCGGCAATCTCGGGCTCACGCTGCACGAAGAGGAAGCCGCGTGGGCGTGGGCGCGATACATCGCGCTCGAATGGACGCCCGTGATGGAGCAGTGTGTCGCCGCGTGGGCGCTGAGCACGTATCAGGCGGCGCAGCAGCAGCAGCAGCGGCACGAGCAGAAGCAGCAGAAGCCGCCGACGAAGGCGATCAACTGGAACGACTGGAGATAACCGATGACCAAAACGCCATTCTGGGATTTCGATCCGACGCGCTGCCCGCTCTGCGCGGTGAAGCTGCCGTCCCTCGGACATTTGGAGTCGGAACGGGCGGGCGTGCTTCGCCGCTGCGCAGACGACAGCAGCGGCGACCGCTCGGTGCAGCGCTTGCGCGCCGATCAACTGCTCGCGCTCGACACGATGATCGCCACTCGATACCCTGACCAGAGACGCGGCTAACCTGTTGACTGGTAAGGACTTCCTGTGCGAACAGTCGATAACTCCTTGAGCGGTAAGGACTTCCAGACTATTTTCAACCAGACCAAAATAGTTGTTGACTAGCAGAGCGCTCCGCTTTACACTTGTTTCATCGTCAATCACGACGAACGAAGGGACACGACAATGACCACGACGACGACGACGACCACCCCGACTCTCGCGACCACCGACCTCGACGTGATCGAAAAGACCGCGCTTGTCACGCTGGCGAAGTCCGCCGCGAAGGACGACTTGGACGACTTGCTGCGCGGGGCGCGCCGCTCGCTGCTGCTCGTGGACTGCAGCGGTTCGATGGGCAACTACATCGCGACCGGCGGACGGCGGATCGACGCGCTGCGCACGGTCGTCGCCTCGCTGCGCGAGACCCACCCGGTGCCCGTCGCCGCCTTCGGCGCGAACGGTCCGTGGACGGTGGTCGTGGACGACATCCCCGAGCCGGACGGCAGCACGCCGCTGGCGGGCGCGATCGACTTCGGGCGCGAGCAGGGCGCCACGCATCTGGTCATCGTGACCGACGGGTGCCCGGATGACGCGGGTCGGGCATACGACGCGGCCCGCCGCTTCGGCAATCCGATCGACACGTTCTTCATCGGCAATCGCGGCGAGCACGGCGCGTCCTTCTGCGCAGAACTCGCCCGCATGACCGGCGGCACCGCGCACCTGAACGACTTGGGCAAGCCCAAGGAACTCGCCTCGCAGATTCGCCTGATGATCGGCGACGGCAGCAACTAGCGTTCCTGTCGTGCGTCTGCGCTCGACAGCATCGGGGCTTTCGAGCGCAGAGCGGAGGACATGACCGTGACCAGACCCTACGCAATCGAATTGACCGACGAGCCCGTGACCGTGATCAGTCTGCCGGGGCGGAACGTGTCGCCCATTCGCGTGACGATGGACGCGACCGATCTGGGCTTCCCGCCCGGACAGTGGCCCGACAAGACCATGCAGTTTGATGTCGTGTTCTACCGTGGCCCGGTGTTCTACACGGGCGAGGACGGCGAAGTCACCGCCGTCATGTATCGCTCTTACGCTGGCGACGTGATCACCGTCGCCAACGACTGAGCGCGCAGCAGCAACCGCAGACGACTCGAAAGGACTTCGACCATGACCCAGATCATCGAGTGCCCCAACTGCACGCAAAAGAACCGCGTGCCGGATCTTGCCGCGCATCAGAGCGCCCTCTGCGGCATCTGCAAGGAACCACTCGTCAGCAGCACGGACGACGAGGACGAGGACGACGACGAGGAGACGCTGTGAACACCCCGCGCATCACGTGGCCCGCGCTGCGCGCCACGCTGGAATCGCACACGGTGCAACCGAGCACGGGGGGTCCGCGAGTCGCGGGCTTCCTCGTGCGCTGCACGAGCACGCGCTGCGAATTGGGTTACGTCTGGAACGCGGGCTCTTCGTGGCGTTGGCAGATGCCCGAGGGCGCTGCGCACTACGGCGAGCGGTCCTCGCAGCGGGCAGCGGTGCAAGTGCTGCGCGAGGCGCACGATCTGGCGACGACCGGCTGCGCGCAGCAGAGCCGACTGCCGCTGCTGAATATCGACTATGTCGAGGACGAGATGCCCTCGCTGCTCGACAGCATCGACCGCGCAGGACGCCCCACGCGCGAGCGCGAAGCCGCGCCCGTGCCATCTGGTGGCGGACGCGCTGCGACACTCTTCCAGACGAAACCGGTGCCCAAGCCGCCGACGCGGAACGTCGTGTGGGACAGCACGAACACGGGCACGCCCGACTTGACGGCGACCGTCGCCGCCGCCTTCCGAAAGGGGCACTAGATGAAACGGACTCCTTCGCTTGCGCTCGAAGAGGCAGACGCGCTGCTGGTGCGCGTGCTGCCCATGCTGTCGCGGCTGGGCGACTTCATCGGCAACGGACCGCTCGACAGCACGCGGCCCGATTCCCTCGGCACGCGCTGCGACTTGATCGGCGACATCAAGGACTTTCTGAACATCGAGACCGGGGGACTGACCGCAGACGAGCGCGATGCCGTCCGCCGGAGAACAGCAGCAGACAAACGAATCCGCGAGGAGCAGACCAATGGCAATGGATGATCGAGGACTCACGCTGCCCGACCCGCCGAAAAACCCGCACGCGGTGAAGTTGGGACGGCGCGGCGGCAAAGCGGGCAGTCCGGCGCAGAAGACGGCCAGGCGGAGCAACATCGCCGGAGTCGGACGCCCGCGCCGCGTCTGTCTCGTCTGCGGGGAACCCGTGACCGGTGGGCACGTGGACCGCGCGCTCGACACGAGTTGCGGCGCGCACGGCTGGCGCTGGCAGCGGCGCAGTTTTCCGGGCGTCGATGCGTCATACGAGGAGAAGGATCTACGCTCGCAGATCGCCCACATGGAACTGCACTTGACCGCGCTGCGCATGAAGTTGGCAGCGGTGCTGTTCCCGCCGGAGACGGTATGAACCTGATCGTGTCCACCGACTATCTGGACTTGATCCGCTTGGGGCTGAAGACGGCCTCGATCCGCACGTGGCGGACCTGCCGTCTCCGGCCCGGCGATCCGTTGACGTTCAACAACTACCGCACCAGTTCGCGCGGCGTCTGCACGAGTGTGACCCGCAAACGGGTCGGCGATCTGGACGTGCGGGACGCGCAGCGCGACGGCTTCGATACCGTCTGGGAACTGCGCTGCGCGCTGCGCAAACACTATCCCACCCTCACGGCATCCACGCGCGTCTGGGTCATCGGGTTCGACTTGCTGCCGCCCAACGATTCCGCCCACAGCGCCCGCGCCGCCGCCGCGTCCGGGTAAGGCGCCCCCCGATACTCGAAGCTGGCGGCCAGCCGTTGCCGCCCGCCGGTCTTCTGCATCGTCCCGCCTTTCGCCGACCGGCTGCCGGCTGCGGCCAGTCGCCATTCCGCCGAGGCGGCTCGAGCGCGAATGAACGCCGGATGGCTCGTGACGCTGCGATACCTGGCCCCGGTGGCCGCCGCCGCCAGCGCCGCCACGGTGACCGACACGGCGTTGCCGATCCCGACACCCTGAAAGTCCGGCAGACACACCGTCCGGTGTTCGCGCCAGATGCCCTTGAACCCGATCGAGGGCAGCACGGCGGTGAAGGCGACCGGCTGATCCCGCCACGTGGCGAGGAAGCACCTGGCCGAGTGGTTCAAGTCGGCGCTCAGATAGTGATGCCCACGGAAGAGCGCCCACGCCTCAGTCCCGCACCGGGAAATAACCAGCTCGATGGCGGGGCGGCGTTGAAGCTCCCTCCAATGGAATCGGCCGGTGTGCGGCTCGAAGACCCAATCCGGCTGCAGCCAGTCCAGCACGTCGTAATGGCAGGTGACGGCGACGAACCGCTTGCGCAGCCTG
>Ga0207651_10001274_pt1 | contig 11351 bp, 10 predicted proteins | sample KBSM23metaG_FD_184328 | JGI IMG/M metagenome (GOLD analysis project Ga0207651, IMG submission 184328) | Miscanthus rhizosphere microbial communities from Kellogg Biological Station, Michigan, USA - KBS M2-3 metaG (SPAdes) (version 2) | ecosystem: Host-associated > Plants > Roots > Rhizosphere >... | reverse complement strand
GTGCAGTCAGTTTCTGACCGACCACTACCGCGACAGAATGGGACTCGTCAGCACGCCGATCGAACCGCCGCTCGAATGGTCGGCCGTGGTGGCGCCCACCGAGTCGCGCGCGTTCGTGACCTTCGTCAACCCGTCGCTCCACAAAGGCTTGCTGCTCTTTGCGCGACTGGCCGACATGCTCGGATCCAGGCGGCCCGACATCCCGGTCCTGGTCGTGCAATCGGGCCACAGCGGCGGCTCCCTGAACGCGATTCCCGGGATCGACTTCAGCAGGTACCCGCAGATCATGGCCGCGCCGCCCGTGCCGACTCCAGCGGACTACTTCGCCTTGACGCGCATCCTCGTGGTTCCGTCGGTGTGGGAGGAACCGTTCGGCAGGGTCGCCGCCGAAGCCATGATCAACGCGATTCCACCGCTCGTCAGCAACCGGGGATCGTTGCCGCAGGTCGTCGGCGGAGATTTGAGCGCGGGTGGGTGCGGACGCGTCCTGCCCATCCCCGATTGGATGACATTCAAGACGACGAAGCTCCCGAGCGAACAGGAAGTCGAACCCTGGTACGAGGCCGTCTGTTCGCTCTGGGACGATCCGGCGCTGTATCAGTCGGTCGCGGCACGGGCCCGCCAGATCGCCGACGAGCGGTACAGCGAAGGAATGTCGCGCGTGAAACATGTCGAGTACTTCACGTCGCTGAAACCGGGAGGCCGACCCATGCCGGGCGCATGAATTCCCGCTGGTCTCCCTAGGACTGGAATAACTGCTTCTCGAAGCAGTGACTGTACGGATTCCCCACGTACTTTCCGAACGGCGGAATGGCGACGTACCCCGCGGACTTGTAGAGGCCGACGGCCTCCGGCTGACGGCTCCCGGTTTCGATTCGCAGCGTTGTATAACCGAGCTCGCCTGCCCTGGCCTCCAGCGCCGCGAGAATCGCGCGGGCAACACCCTGCCCGCGGTGCTCGGGCCGTACGAACATCCGTTTGATCTCTCCGGTGACAGGGTCGAGCTCTCGCACGGCCCCGCAGGCCACAGGCCGATTGCCAACCCGGGCGACCAGAAAGACGAGCCGATCGGTAACGTCTTCAGGGAGAAGTCCCTCGATCGAAGCGCCGGGGTATCGGCGGACCAGCTCCTCATCGAGCGCTTCAATGAGATCGAGCGCATCCCTCGAGCCGGGACCGGCCTGCGCGATCACGACTTCGCCGACGGGCATCGCCTTTCAGCCATTCTTCCAGATGCCCAGCGCCCGCCGGATGTCGACGATTTGAGCGACGTGATAGGCGGTGTGATCGGCGACGAGGAGCACCTCGCGCAGGTAGGTCTGTCCGGTGCCGTGCGGGATCGTCGCGAAGAGATCGACGCGCCGGTCGGCGGCGAGCCGCTGCATCGCCTTGCGATCGCGCTTGAAATCGGCGAGCGATTTCGACCACGCGCTCGCGCTCTTGGGGCCCGGCGTCTTCGGCCAGTAGTCGTCGGGCCACTTCACGTGTTTGTATCGCGGGTTCCTGCAGAAATCGAGGATGTCGTGCTGCGCGATGCGCACGTGCTCGACGACCTGCCATGCCGAATGCGCGAAACCCTTCGGGACCGCGCCGCGCAGCTTCGGTGGAATGCCCTTCACCGCGTCGTCGAGCCCGACGTGCGCGTTCTTCCAGTCGAGATACTCGGACAGCTGCTCGCGTAATGCCTTGTCTGTCATCATCCCCACCCACGGTCCGGCTAAAGCCGGACACTACGTACGACGGAACGCCGGTCCGGCTGAAGCCGGACGCTACGGACAAATCGTTCAGAGCACCCGTATCACATCCGACCGCGTGATGATGAAGGTCTTGTCGGTCTTGAAGTCGCGCACCAGCACCGCCGGATTCTGCGGCGTGATCATCGTCGCCAGCAGTTCCACGGGAATGGAGATGTCGACGAACGGAAACGCCGGCTGCATGATCGATTCGACCGGCTGGCTCTTGGCGTCCGGCTCTTGTACGAGCGCTTCGTAGAGGTGCATCTCGTTCAGCGATCCGACGAGCCGCTGGTTGCGCGTGATCGAGATCTGCGAGAAGTCGTGTTCGCTCATGAGGCGCAGCGCGTGCTCCACCGGTTCGTTGGCTTCAATCGCGCACAACTCGCCCGACAGCTTTGCCGCGACCAGATCGCGCGCGGTCATGCCGGTCTTCTCGAGGAAGCCCTTCTCGCGCATCCAGTCGTCGTTGAACATCTTGCCGAGATAGCGCGAGCCATGATCGTGAAAGATCACGACGACCACATCATCTCTGGTGAAATTGTCCTTCAACTGCAGCAGCCCCGCAATCGCCGAGCCCGCCGAGTTGCCGGCGAAGATCCCCTCTTCGCGCGCGATGCGGCGCGTCATGATTGCCGCGTCCTTGTCCGTCACCTTCTCGAAGCGATCGATGACGTCGAAGTCGACGTTCCCCGGCAGAAAGTCCTCGCCGATGCCCTCGGTGATGTACGGATAGATCTCGTTCTTGTCGAAGATGCCGGTCTCCTTGTACTTCTTGAACACCGAACCATACGTGTCGATGCCCCAGACTTTGATCTTCGGATTGCGCTCCTTCAGATACCGGCCGGCGCCGGACGCCGTACCGCCGGTCCCCACACCGACCACGAGGTGCGTCACGCGGCCGTCGGTCTGCTCCCAGATTTCCGGGCCTGTCTGCTCGTAGTGCGCCCGCGTGTTGGAGCGGTTGTCATACTGGTTCGCCTTCCAGCTGTCCGGCACTTCCTTCTCGAGCCGTGAAGACACCGAATAGTACGAGCGCGGATCTTCGGGATCGACGTTGGTCGGGCAGACGATGACCTCGGCGCCGAAGGCCTTGAGCGCGTCGACTTTTTCCTTGGACTGCTTGTCCGTTGTCGTGAAGATGCACTTGTATCCCTTCACGACCGCCGCTATGGCGAGGCCCATCCCCGTGTTGCCCGACGTGCCCTCGATGATGGTGCCGCCGGGCTTCAGCAGGCCGTCACGCTCCGCATCCTCGATCATCTTGACGGCCATCCGGTCCTTGATGGAATTGCCGGGATTGAATGTTTCCAGCTTGGCCAGCACCGTCGCCTTCACGAGGCCGTGCGTGATCCGATTCAGCCGCACCATGGGCGTGTGGCCGATGGCATCGAGGATGGTTTCGCAGATTTTCGGCACGAATTAAGTCTATACTGAGCCGACGGGCCGCTCTGTGGCCACATCTCATGATGTTCCAACGCCGCCACGTTTTTGTCGTCATTACTGCGCTCTTCAGCCTGTCAGGCGTGGCGCTGTTCGGCCCCCGCGACCGCGTCGCGGCCGACAACCTGCCGAAGCAGCTGTCCGACCGCGCGTTCTGGAAGCTCGTCACCGATTTCTCCGAGCCTGACGGGTTTTTCCGCTCGGACAATTTCATTTCGAACGAGACCACGTTCCAGGAAGTCATTCCCGAGCTCGCCAAGCGCGTGTCGCCAAACGGCGTGTACCTCGGCGTAGGGCCGGATCAGAACTTCACCTACATCACGGCGCTCCATCCGCGCATGGCGTTCATCATCGACATCCGCCGCCAGAACATGCTCCAGCACCTCATGTACAAGGCGATCATCGAGATGTCCGACGACCGCGCCGATTTCATGTCGCGGCTGTTCTCGCGCCAGCGCCCGGACGGGCTCACCCGCACGACGCCTCTCAATCAGATGTTCGACGCGTACAACCGCGCGCCTTCCAGCGAAAAGCTCTTCGCGAAAAACCTCGAGGACGTGCTCGACCGCCTGTCGAAGCGCCATGGGTTTACGCTGTCGGCCGACGATCGCCGCAGCATCGACTACATCTATCGCGCCTTCTATTCGGAGGGGCCCGATCTGCGGTACTCCTTCCCGCGGCAGCAGGTCGGCGCGCGATGGTTCCCGAACTACATGGAGCTGATGACGACGGCCGATCTCGGCGGCCAGAATCACAGCTACGTGGCGTCCGAAGAGAACTTCCGCATGCTGCGCGAGTTCGAGCGGAACAACCTGCTCGTGCCGATCGTCGGCGATTTCGGCGGCGACAAGGCGATTCAGGCCGTGGGCCGGTACCTCCGGGAGCACGGCGCGACGGCCAACTTCTTCTATACGTCGAACGTCGAGCAGTACCTGTTTCAGACCGACGCCTGGCAGCGGTATTACAAGAACGTCGCGTCACTGCCGATCGACAACAACAGCACGTTCATCCGCGCATACTTCAACATGGGGTTCCGCTTTCCACCAGGCATCATCACGCCCGATCTGCACTCGGTGCAGCTGCTCGATCCCATACCGAGCCTTCTCAACGCCTTCCGCGCCGGCGAGTTCCAGACCTACGACGACGTCGTCGCCCGAACCAAGTTCTAGAACGGTTCTGGTCCTTCGTCCTTGGTCGTCCTTTGCCCTGTGGTCCCTGGTCACTTGAGTTCCCTCTTTCGCAGCGAGGACGAGCAAGACCAAGGACTAAGAACGACCAGGGACCACGGACGGACAAGGGACTACGAACCGAAGGACCAGGAACTTGCCTGTCGCGTGGCGCTCAGTATTGGCCTGCCGCCTGGATCCCTGACATCACGGCATTCTTCAGCGCATCGGATCCGACGAAGAGATTCTGAGGCAGCGTCCGGTAGGACAGCATCTCGGCGTAGATCGGCCCGCTCTGATACAGGTTCAGGCCGAGTCCCGCCAGGTATTGAAGGCGAAGATTGCGATCGCGATTGATGGGCGCGTCTTTCAGCCACGGCTTGAGATCCGACGCGTTCCCGGCATACGTCGAAAACAGATCGACGGCGGAGTTGAAGCCGATCTCGCGAAGGGATTGCGCCACCTTTGCGTATTCCGGCTGCTTGAGCCGCGCATCGATCGCATCGAGATTGATCGTGGTCGGCTCCACCTGACCGAACAGCACGAGATCGTAGCCGACGCCGTTGTTCGTGTTCCCGAACACCATCCCGTTTGGAAACGCCTCGAAAAACGTGCCGATCTCGCTTTTCACCGCGTCCGTGTTGCTCTCGTACAGCTGCACGAACAGCGTCACCACGCCGCCCGGATTCAGGTGCGCCTTGACGTCTTCGAAGAATTCGCGCGTGTAGAGCATCGCCGCGCCCTTCACCCATGGATCCAGCGGATCGGAAGTCAGCGCGTCGAACTTTCCGCGCAACGTCGCCACGTAGTGCCGTCCGTCGTCGATCTGGATGTGCACCTTCGGGTTGCGGACGACGTCGAAGTTGTGCGCGGCGAAGTAGGTCGAGACGACGCGCGGCACGAGCGGCTCGATCTCGGCGATGGTCTCGTATTCCACGGCGGGGTCGATCGACACCGCGCCGGCAGTGACGCCGGCGCCGCACCCGATGACGACGACGCGTTTGGCGCTGGCGGGCAGGAGCGTCGTGAGGTGGCCGAGCATCCGCTGCAGGCGCATGTCCTCTGGCTGGCTCGACGCCTGGATCTTTCCGGCATTGTGATAATTGAGCACGCCGTTCGGCATCTCGGACACGGCGACCGATGCCGTCATCCCCTCGTCCTTGTAGATGATCTTGTCCTGGCCGTTCCGCGTCGCCGTATAACGTCCGTAGGCGATGAGGACGCCCGGCACTTCCGGAACGCTGCGCGCGAGGAGGACCGCCACCGCCGCCCCGGCGATGAGGCCGCCCGTCGTCAGCCACTGCGCGGCGTTGCTCATCCTCTCCTGATCGGCCACGCCCCACGCCAGCACCAGCAGCGCGGACACGAGCGAGGCGACGATGAGCACCTGCTGCGCATGCTGGCTGCCGATCCATGCGACGAGCACGAAACTCGCGGCAAGCGAGCCGACGATCGCCCCCACGGTGTTGGCGGCATACACGCCGCCGACCAGGCGCGCGGGGTCCTGGCCGGGCGATGCGACCGACGCCAGCGCCAGCGGGAAGCTCGCGCCCCAGAGAATGGCGGCCGGCAGGACCGCCCACAGGCAGAGCACGAGGTCCAGCTGCATCGTGAACCACGGCGTGATCGCCAGCGACGGGTTGATCGGCCAGAACGGCAGCGACTGCGTCGTGACATACGCCGTCCACGCAATGGCCGCGCAGAGGAGCGCCTGACAGATGCCGAGCGCGACGCGCGGGCGCCTCAATCCACGGCCGATGGCCGCGCCGAGGCTGCTGCCGATGCCGAGGCCGATCAGAAAGACGGCGAGAATCAACGAGAAGGTGTAAACCGTCGCCCCGAACAGCAGCGACAGAATCCGCGTCCAAATCACTTCGGCCGCGAGCGCCGTCGCCCCGGAAAGTCCAATGGCGACGTAAATGGCCCATGCGCCGGCCGCGCCCTTCACGCGCACGCCCGGCGCAGCCGCGGGCTGGCTCGCGCCCGCCGGCACCATTCTGGATACGAGGAAGCCGATGGCGGCGACGAGAACATTCAACGCGACCGCGACATAGGTCGCGACCGCGGTGTCGTAGACGCGCAGAAGATAGAAGCCGGCGGTCAGGCTGCCGATCACCGCGCCGGCGATGTTGCCGCCGTAGAAGAATCCCAGCCACGAGACACCCTGCGGCGTCGTCTCCACCCACCGCGCCACCGCCGGCAGCGTCGCGCCCATCAATAGCGTCGGCGGCAAAAGGCAAATGGCTGCCACGATCCCGCGAACGAAGAGACCGGCGACGCCGGGGCCGGCCCACGCCGTATAGACGCCGCCGATGAGCGGCATGCCCCACAGGATCAGCAGGCCGATGAGGCCGATGCCGAATTCGAGCGTCGCGTACACGCGCAGCGGGTGATGCCGCGGCGAGACGGCGCGCGGCAGCAGCAGGCTGCCGAGACACATCCCGCCCATGAACGTGCCGAGCAGCACGCCGAGCGAGACGACCGACGACCCGATCACCAGCTGAAGGAGCTGAAACCAGACGATTTCGTAAATCAGCGCGGCGCAGCCGCTGCCGATGAAAAGAATGAGCAAAAGGGGCATTGGGATCCTACGGCCGGCAGCCCCTCACCTCGCTGAGCATCGTGCCCAGCTCGGAGCTCAGACCGATCCCGGGCGTCGCGTTGCCGCGGCGCACCGAGCGAATGAACGTACTGGTTTCGTCGAGTGGCAGCGCCGCGACGTTCGCGCAGAAATTGTCCCAGAGGAGGTCCTGGCGAAGATATTGCTCGACATTCGACAGATAGAACGCCGTCACGATCGCGTTTCTATCCTTGAGATATTTGCCGACCGCGCGAATCGCCTTCGGACCGCCGAAGTTGCCGATGACCGGCACGAGCATGTTGCGGGTCTCGAGATCCTTCATGAACTGGAAATTCTCTTCGTTCGCCAGGTAGCTGTGTTCCAGGCCGGCGAAGTCGGCCGCTGTCATCAGATCCGCATAGGTCGGCTGGCCGGAGCCGCCGAAGCTGGTGGTCGAGGAATACTGAATCTTCGGACCGTAGAGGAAGAACGCGTTGTACACGTACTTGATCCCCTCGACATCGTCGTTCGAGAGGGGGAAGCCGTGCTTCTTGATCAGCAGATTGTCGATGGCCACGAGATTATCCGTGAACATCGCCAGGTCGGTTGGGACCGTCCAGAACGCCCCAAAGATGTCGGAAGACGTCGATTTCGCGCTCAGGCCTTCCGGCCGCTTCTTCGAAAACAGGCGCGACACGAACTCCGCCCGATCCGCCGACAGCTCGAAGAGCGCTTTGTACATCAGCTGGAGATCGAGATTGCCGCGCCGGATGTCGACGATGATTGCCATCGCCGGCTTCGTGGCGACGATGTACGTAAAGTTCTGTTCGGGCCCGACGCCCATATACACGCGGCCGGGTTTGGTCGCCTTCGTCAGATCGGGAACGACGAACTGAAATCCCAGTTCGTTCGAAAGCAGGTTATCCGATCGAAACGATCCGTCCGGCTCTGACGACTCCGACGAGAGACGCCAGAATTCCTGGTCGCTGAGACGCGAGGGCAGCGAGGCGGCAGCGGCCGTCAGGCCGATGACGAGCGCCAGACAGGCCGGGATGAAGAAGCGGCGTAGCATTGCTAAACCTCGGAGGCTCTAGACCTCGTAGTCAATCAGGGAACGCTGCTGCCGGTGCGGACCGATGACCGCCTTGAACTCCTCGTGGGCAGGATGCACCTGATATCCCGCCAGCGCCTCGCGCGATTCTAGCTCGGCGTACAGCGCGACGTCCCACGAGTCGGCCGACTTCGTGAAATCGACGCCCCCTTCGATATGGAGCAGCCCGGGAATCCTGCCCCGCATGCTTTCGATCTTCCCCTTGATCGCAGCGGCGGTTTCCTCGCGGTTTTGCTCGTTCTCTCGATTCTTCAGCGTCCAGAGGACGATGTGCTTGATCATGGAGCTCCGACGGTGAAACGGACCCGATACGCGAGATCGGCTTCAGGCTTCCCGGCACTTCCCGGGGCGCGATCGTCCTTCAGTTCGTTGGCGAAGACTTCGAACGCGCGGCCGATCTGATTCCCCTGCGGATCCTCGAGAAACGGCTGCGCAACCAGATTGTACTCGCCGGTCTGCCACGGCGCGACTGGCGTCAGGCTCCAGACGGTGTCGTGCGCCTCCAGGGCGATCTCGCCCTGAATCCGCGTCCCGTCGGCGGCCTCCACGCCGAGCGCCCGCACGAGGATGCCGTGGTCGAGCGAGCGCGGAAACCGTACGGCCAGACGGCCGCGGGTGCCGGCCGCCGGACGGGTGATCGTCCAGTCCGAGAGCGCAATCGGTTCGTCCACAGCCGGACCGGCGCGAAATGCGTGTCGATACCGGGCCAGTAGCGGCTGCCCGTGGGCGTCGGTCCACTCCGGCGCGATATCGAGAACATATCGGTGGCCCGCCTTCAGCGGCCGGCCGCTCTGACGGTTCGGAAAGATACCCTCCTTCACGCGGCCAGGGTCGAAGAACAGCGTGTACCGCGTATGATCCGGGCTCCAGAAGTTGGCTTCGACGGGCAGAAAAGCGCCCGACTCGACGCGCTCGGTCCCGCCGTCGGGTCCGGAGAGCTCGACGAGCTTCACGAAGTCGAGCCCGGCGCCGTTGCCCATCGGCGCGGAGAACTCGATGTAGACCCGCAGCAGATTCTCGGGAACGACGTCGCCCGCAGGATGGACGGCGGTGACGACGGTGGAGGGCTCGGTCGCCACGGCCGGAAGGCGCACGGCGGCGGCGACGATCGCGGCCTGACGCGGACGCGGCAGCCGGGATGGATCGAATGCAATCTGGTACGGACGACCGGGATCGAAGGGAAAGAGCGGCGTGAACGTGATCGCCGACTCGGTAACGGCGTAGCGCCCCTGCACGGCTGGCAGCGAATCGTCCGCGAGATGACCGTCGCCACCACTGCCCTCGCCCACCGTCACCTTCAAGAGCGCCGGCCACGTCGCGTCCGTCGACGCCCGCTGGCGCAAGCCGGAAAGCTCGGCAGCGCTCAATCCACTGACGCTGACGTACGCTGCCTGCGCGCGGCTCGCCGCCGGGTGAAGCGTGATTTGTATCGGGCCCGGCTCAGGCGCGCGCGCGCAACCGGCCAGTGTGAACAGGAGAAGAACGCGGAAGGCAGGAAGGCGATGAAGCAGGGCCGCGCGCCGCGTCCCTGCTCCATCGTTCCTTGTTCCCATGTGAGAAGCCGATGCTACGGGAGCTCGACCGCCTGCAGATCCAGCCCGCCGGCGTTGCTGCCCGCGAGCACCACCGAGTGCGTCGCGTCCAGCAGATCGAGCTGCTGCACGCGAGCCATCGACGGAACTTTTTCGAACGGGACTCCGCCGGTCTCGCTCGTCACCGGCATCGTGATCGGCGCGGCGGTGCCGAACCCTTCGGTCGGGATCTTCATGACGCCGCGCGTCGTGTTCGCCATCAACAGGAATTCCTTGCCGTTCTTCTTGTACAGGATCATGTCGATCGGCCGGCTGCCGGCGCCGAACTCGCCGATGGTCGTGCCGCGGTACGGCTTCCCCGAGGCGGGCTTCAAGGCCGAGACCGGAAACTTCACGAGCGGCGTGCACAGATAGGCGCCAATCACGTACGGCTCATTCCCGATCGAGTACGGAATGAACGCATACATCGGCGCGCGGGTCTCGAGCTGCTGATGGTTGCCGTGGTAGATCTCGACGCTCGTGCCGGCATCGGCCTTCGCGAACGGATAGGCAACCGACCACAGCTTCGAGGCGAATTCCTCGTTCGACAGCCCGCTCGCCCACACGCGGCCGTTCGCGTATTTCACCTGCGTGATGGCCTGTGCGCGCTGGTTGCGTCCCTGCGCGTTGGCGGCGGGCAGGTTCGGGAGATCGACGCTCGTGAACTGGAGGGCGCTCGTATCGATCGTGGTGATCTTGCCGGCGCCGTCGACGCGCAGCAGCGCGGGCCTGGCGTCCGGGCCCTGTCCGCGCATGATCGCGACGAACGAATTGTGCGTCCGCGCATCCACCGCCAGATCGGTCACGTTCACCTGGAGGGCATCCGTGCCGAGCATCGCCGCGATCTTCTGCGTGATGTTGGCGACGTTCGCCGTGCCGGGCGCGCCGCCCGTAGCCTGTGTCCCGAGATCGAGCGCGTAGATCTTCCCGGCGAGCGAATCGGCGGCGTACAACACGCCGGCCGGGCCAAAGGACAGCGGACCGATCGATTGAAGCTCGGGACCGGCAGCGGCAGCCACACGCGTGGAGACGGTCGCAACGGTCGGGAGGTATGCCGTGAGAGCCACGAACGCGAGAACAGCGGCGATCTTGACTGAGCTGCGCATGAACACTCCTTTGTTGAACGCCTATAGTATCGTGCCGAGCGAGGGCAACTCGACGCGCCTATAATATCGCGATGCCACTCATCGAACCGGGCCAAAAGGCCCCCGCCTTCACCCTGAACGACCAGCACGGCAAGGCCCACCGGCTGTCGGAGTACGCCGGCCGGCCGGTCATCCTGTATTTCTATCCGAAGGACGACACGCCCGGCTGCACCAAGGAATCGTGCGCGTTCCAGGACAATCTACCGAAATTCAAGTCCAGCAAGGCCGCGGTTCTGGGCGTCAGCATCCTCGATGAAGCGAGCAAGGCGCGCTTCGCCGACAAGTACAAGCTCACGTTTCCGCTGCTGGCCGACGCGGATCATGAAGTCGCGGACAAATACGGCGTCTGGCAGGAGAAAACCAATTACGGCCGAAGCTACATGGGAATCGGACGCACGACCTACCTCATCGGGCCGGACGGGAAGGTCGTGAAGCGGTGGGATGGCGTCAAGGTGGACGGACACGCCGAGGCAGTGCTCGCGGCCGTCAACGCGCTCCGAGAGAAAGTGTGATCCTTTTTCAGGGTGATCCGGCGAGGCGCGCCAGCGCGTCGCCGGTGAGCCTGAAGGTGCTCCATCCATCCATCGGCTTCGCACCGAGGCTCCGGTAGAATCCGATCGCA
>Ga0207651_10001273_pt1 | contig 11351 bp, 16 predicted proteins | sample KBSM23metaG_FD_184328 | JGI IMG/M metagenome (GOLD analysis project Ga0207651, IMG submission 184328) | Miscanthus rhizosphere microbial communities from Kellogg Biological Station, Michigan, USA - KBS M2-3 metaG (SPAdes) (version 2) | ecosystem: Host-associated > Plants > Roots > Rhizosphere >... | reverse complement strand
CGTACCCATCGGCGTAGCCCGGTCGGCACCGGCCACGCCGATGGGTACGAGCCTGAATCGCGCACGATGGTGGAAGTCGTCACCACGGCGGACGGCGACCTGCCGGACCGGAAGGTGACGCAGGTGGCGGGCTACGCCATCAACCACCCCGACGCCGAGCAGGCCGTCGTCGTCAGCCTTGACCCGCACACGTGGCAAAAGCGCGTGTACCCCATCGACCTGGAAGGCGTCTATCCCAAGGTCAAGGAAATCACCGACCAGGTGATGGCGGGCCTGCAGGGCGAACTGCCGGAACGCGTGTGCCGGACGCCCCGCGACGGCCCCGCCATGTTCTGCCCGCACGTCGCCCACTGCTTCGATGGATGGGAATGGCCCGACCTGGACGACCTGCTGGCAGGCAGCGACCTGCTGCAGCGCCTGGCCGACGCCACCGACGACCTGGCCCTGAAGTCGGCCGAAGCCAAGGAAGCCGCCAAGGAGGTGCAAGACCTGCGCGACGAGTTGGAGCCGCTGGTGCCCGCGAACCAGGACAACCAGGCCCATGGGTACAGCACCATCAAGCGGACCGAATACGACCAGGACAGTTTCAGCCTGGCCAAGTACGTGAAGGCGGGCCATCCGGTCACGCCGGAAATGCAGCCGTTCATCAACACCAGCACGGTGAAGCGGTGGACGGTGAAACGCGAGGAGACAACCAAGTGAAGCGCACGACCGTACTGCTGGCCGCCCTTGTGGCAGCCCTGGCCATCGCGCCCGGCGCGTCGGCCGCACCCAAGGACAACGCCATCCAGCCCAGCCCGGTCTACTTCGGGGCCGTCCAGTCGGGGCAGCACCCGACCAAGACCCTGACCGTCAAGAACGTCACCGCCAAGAAGGTGTGGATTCACAGCTTCGGCCTGGCTGGTGCCGGCGGCGGCAAGTTCACGAACACGTGGCGCACCGCGACGTGCACCACGGGCCTGGGCCTGCGCCCCGGCCAGACGTGCACCATCGTCGTGCGCGTCAAGACGACCCGGCCCGAGTTCTACACGACGGTGCAGGAAGTCAGCTACGGCGGGCCGCATATCCGCCACAAGCGCACCGGCCAGTTCAACGTCACGATTTACGCCCACGTCGTCTAGGGCGGTAAGCAGTCGGCCGGGCTAACCCTTGCGCGGGTCCGGCTGACATACCGGCCCGCCTGCCCCTTCCTTCAGGGCAGGCGGGCCGGTCACACGAAGGGACACCATGATGAATACCGACACCGAGGGCACCAAGTGGGACGCGCTGTACGGCCTTGTGGCCATCGCGCTCATGTTCCTGCTGTGCCCGTTCTACACAGGGGGCCTGCAATGACGCTGGACGAATCCTTCACCGCCACCGAATATGCGCTGGCGCAGTCCATCGTGGACGCCGACACGTGGGACGCCGAAACGGCTGCGCTGCACGGCGAAGCCTGGCTGGACGAGCACGTGCATCGCTGGCTGGACTTCATCGTGCCGGAAACGTTCGACATCGCCAGCTGCCACGAGTGCGTGCTGGGCCAGACGCTGGGATCGTACGGCATGTCCGGCACGCCCAGCCAGGACCAGTGCGAAGCCCTGGGATTCGACGCGCCCGCCGAAACGCCCAACCAGTACCGGGCGCTGCAGAACGCCTGGCTGGACGTGTTCAAGCGGCGGGGCCTGCGCATCCGGCCCGACATGTACCGCAGCGCGTAAACTCCACCTGACCACACGACCCGGAAGGACACGCCTTGCCCGCGAAGACCAAGCCAGCCAAGCCCGCCGACGACGCACAGCCCGAAGCCCTGGGTGACGACGACTTCACCAACCCCAGCGACGAGAAGGGTGCCACGGCCACGTTCGGTGACATGATCGACCTGGCCAAGCACCGCGTGAACGATCCCGGCGCGACGTACGACGACAAGGGCGACCTGGCCCACAAGGTCGTGTCCGCCCTGCACGACCACCTGGTGGACGTGCGCAAGATCAACCCGCACCCCGACAACCCGAACGAGGGCGACATTCCAGCCATCGCGGTCAGCCTTGACCACTACGGCCAGGTGCGCCCGATTCTGGTCCAGAAGTCCACCGGGTTTATCGTCGCGGGCAACCACACGTACAAAGCCGCCCGCCTGCTGGGCTGGCGGTACGTCGCGGCCGTCGTCACCGACATGGACGAAGCCGACGCGCTGAAGTACCTGCTGGCGGACAATCAGATCGCCAAGCGTGCCACCGTCAAGGTCGAGAAGGTCACCGACCTGCTAAACGACGGCCGCCTGCTGTTCGACCCCGACAACCCCACCGTGATGGGCTGGACGACCGACGAAATGGTAGCCGAGTTCGGTGACCAGTTGGCGTTCCTGCAGACGACGGACGCGGGCGCGGAAATGCCCGCCGAATACGCCAGCAATGACGAGCAGAAAGAACGCCGGGACAAGCGCACGACGGAACCGCTGCGCGAAGTCGTCCTGATGATGACGAAGGCGCAGACGGTGACCCTGGGCGAAAAGCTGGACTACCTGCGCACCAGGCTGGACGTGACCGACGACGGCGTGACGGCGGTGCTGCTGGCTGTCGTGGACTTCTGCTTCGACGCGGCGGGCGGGAACAGCCAGCCCGACACCAGCGACGCGCCCGGCACGCACGTCCTGGCAGACCCCGACCCGGACGTGCCGGACACCAGCGACACCGACCCCGGCCCGGACGACAAGCCGCTGTGACCCTGGCCCCGCTACCCACCGACGACGAAGTGGTGGCCGCCGTACGCCAACTGCAGGACGCTGGCCGATACCGCTGGGTGACGGCCACCGAAGTGGCCAGCGCTTGCGGTGTCGATGGCGCACGCCGATTCGGCCGTGGGGCCGTCAAGGGCAGCTGGTCGGGCTACATGGCCGGGGCGCTGCGGATAGCCCCGCGGCTACGCAAGCTGGCCCGCGAAGGCAGGCTGGTCAGCATGTACGGTGAGCGGTCAATCCATACCTACCGGACGGAAGCATGATCCAGTACCAGGTCAAGAACAGGGTACGCCCCGCGGTCATCGAGGCGAAGGTAGGTAAGCGCCTGACGGGCGACGACTACGACGTGCTGATGCACGGCCCCACCAAGGTCACCATGCCGGACGGACGGCCGCTGTGCGTCTACCTGCCCGGCGTCCTGCGCGACGTGATGGAAGCCGCGCACCCCATCCTGACGACGATACGCGCCCGCACCGACAACCGCGCCAACGCCAGCGGGTCACAGATGATCGAAAGCGGGAAGCGCGACCGGGCCAAGATGGTGGCCAGCAGCATCCTGGGCAGCTTCGACCGCACGGACGGCGGCATCAACTACCACTGTCGGCTGACAGCCTTCAACGCTGACAAGTTCGATCAGTTCCAGCAGCTGGTGCCGATCTTCCAGGCCATGCAGCCGTACTTCGAGCGGTACGTGCCCGAACGCTACGAAGCGCAGATGCAGCAGGTCGGCAAGACCAGCCCCGACTGGATCATCCCCGGCACGCCGTTCACGACCATCACCGTCAACCACACGTACCCGACCGGCGTGCATATGGACAAGGGCGACCTGGACGCGGGCTACAGCATGCTGACGACGCTGTGCCGCGGGCCGATTGCCGGCGGGTACCTGGTCTTCCCCGAATACCGCCTGGCCGCGCCGATGAACACGGGCGACCTGCTGATGATGGACGCCCACCAGTGGCACGCGAACACCCCCATCAGGTGCACGCGGTGCGACGACCTGGTGGACCTGCCCGGCCACAGTCACCGCGTATCGCGGGACGACGGCAACACGTCCACCGAAGTGGAAGTGGAACGCATCAGCCTGGTCTGCTACTACCGCACCCGCATGGCCGAATGCGGCGACATGGCGGACGAGAACGCAAAGCGGGCAGCCGTGCGCGAACGACGCAACGCCAAGCAGTTGTCCCCCGACCCGGAAGGCGCACTAGCGTGAGCAACCTGCTTTACATCTTCGGCCCGCCGGGCAGCGGCAAGACCACCCTGGTGGACGCCCTGGTGCGCGGGCAGGATAGGTGGCCGCTGCGGGTCGGAACGGTCCGGGCCGTCAACTACCAGCCCGCCGACGTGACCGAGCTAGGCGTGCGTGACCCCAGCCGGGGCCAGTTCGGCGGGACGGACGGCCTGGCCATGTCCGTCATGCCGCAGGCGTGCGACGTGCTGGAAGACTACGCCCGCCAGGGCGACGACCTGATGGCGGAAGGCGACCGACTGGCCAGCCCCATCTTTTTCAACGCGGCCAAGTCGGCAGGCTACGACCTGGAACTGGTGTTCATGGACTGCCCCGTGGACGTGGCCGATAGCCGACGCCGTGCGAGGGGCACCAGCCAGAACGCTGCATGGGTCACGGGGCGACGCACCAAGGCCAACCACCTGGTGGAAGCCTGGGACCCCGTGCACCTTGACGCTACGAAGCCCGTGCGGGACCTGGTGGCCGACCTACAGGCCGCTAGCATGGTTGCGGCCCGGTTCCGGGCAGCGACCTGACCAACCCACGAACTGGCGTGGGGCAGCCAAGGAAGGGATAGGTGACACGAGCCGCATAGCAACGGCCACAGTCGCACTGGTAATGACCATGACACCGACGACCGCACACGCCGACTACGGCACCCAGGTACACCGCCTGGTCAAGCACGTCCACAAGCTGCAGTTTCGGCTGCGGCACGACCGGACGCCGTACCACGGGCACACGCGCTTCCGCACCTTGCTGCGGTGGCGTGACCACGACCGCTACAACCGGCGGCTGTGGGCACCATGGACAGCGGCCTGGCTGGCAGACGCGCTTTGTGTGCACAGTCGTGAAGCCGCGTGGAACGACCCCGACCGCCCGTATTGGGGGGGCATGCAGTTCGGCTACGGCGAATGGCTGCGCTTCGGTGGCGAGTTCGCACCGACCGCTGACCTGGCCCTGCCGCACCAGCAGTTACTGGCGGCCTACAGGTACTGGCAGCTGTCCGGCTGGTATCCATGGCCCAACACCGCCCGCGCTTGCGGGCTGATCTAGGAGGATACGTGAAACGCCTTGCACTTCTGGCCGTCCTGGTGGCGGCCGTCGCCACCGTCATGGGCGGCTTCCACGAATGGACGCCACCAGCCCACGCGGCCACCCAGGCCCCCAGCAAGCTGGCCGTCATCGTCCTGGAAAACAAGACGTACGTGCAGACACAGAAGGTGTCGGACGGCACCGACCCCTCCAAGGCCGCGCCCTGGATCAATAGCGCGATGGAGCCAGACGCTTGGTCGTCCGTGCCGACGCCAAGCGGGTGCAACTACCCATCCACGCAGGCGTCAGCCGGGACCGGCACTAGCCCATGCACGGCTGGCATGTTCAACAGCTACCGCTGCACGACGGGCTACAAGACCTGCCCCGGCGGGAACTTCCTATCCGGCGGGTCAGCACCCGAATACGCCTTCCTGTCGATGGCGTCAGACGCCAACGTGCGGGACGGCAAGTTCCCATACAGCACGGGCGACACCGGCACCAATGGCAACATCGTCGGCTACACCCCGAACACGGCATGCACGCCGATCAGTGGCAGCAATGGTGAGTGTGCCAGCGGCAGTACTTACAACGTGTTCGACTACATGGACGCCCACAGCGTCACCTGGAAGGCGTACGCCGAAGACTACGGCGGCACCACAAGCACGTGTGACGTGAAGACGTTCAACCCGGCCAACACCAGCAACTTCTACGCCCGCCGCCACGTCGCCCCGATGGAGACTTGGGACATCGTGCCGGACGCCAAGCAGATCGGCCCCATGGCCAGCGCGCCCAAGCCTGACGGATCGTCGTGCAAGGCCAACGTGGCCAACTTCCCCAACAACACGCCGGGCAGCAGCACGGCCGTCGCCACGAACTTCGACGGCACGCAGACGTTCCCGCACGTCACGTACATCTTCCCGTCCATGTGCCACATGGGGCATAACGACAACGGGACGTGTGGCGGCACCAGTACCGACTTCCGCGGGAACATGCGCGGCATTGACCGCTGGCTGCAGTTGAACCTGCCCGGCATCCGCAAGGACGTTGGCCAGGATGGTGCCGTCATCGTCACCTTTGACGAGGCCGGGGCCAGCGTGGACGAATCGGGCAAGGCCCCGCCGACTGCCACCTGGATTCTGCCGGGCACCGACAGCAGCGGCAACCAGGGCGTCCTGACCGCCTGCGGCGACAGCACGCAGATTTGCCAGGACCGCGCCAACCTGTACGACGTGACCAGCGTGGCCAAGACCGTCATGCAATATGCCGGCGGATCGTGCAGCAACTTCGACAACACCGTCACCTATCAGGGCCAGCCCGGCACCGCGAAGGCGCTATGCGACGCGGCCACCCCGCTGCCCATCAGCGTGGAAGTCGGGACTACACCGACAGGCCCCAGCGTAGACCTGGTGGTTCCCGGCAGCAACGGGGCAGCTACCAGCAGCGTCAGCGCTGCCTGGCCAGCCGCCCAGCCCAGCGGTGACTTCCTGATCGCAGCCGTCGCGTGCAAGGGCACGTGCGGCACCATCACCGGCCCCACCGGCTGGACGCAGGCCGAAACCAAGAACAACGCGGTCAGCCTGTGGTATTGCGCCAACTGCACCAGCAGCACGCCACGCACCGGGACACAGACCTGGACATGGCTCAGCCCGGAAACGCACCGCGGCCTGGTCATCATGGCCGACGTGTCCGGCGTCAGCACCAGCGCGGCCCGCGACGTTCACAACACGGCGACCAGCGGCAGCACCAGCACCGACACGACCGCACTTAGCGGCACGACCGGGGCGACATCGCAGGCGTCAGAAGTCGCGTTCAGCGCGTACATGACCAACCTGGGCGGGATATGGGACCCGCCCGCGTCAAGCTGCAACACCGGCTGGGATGAGGTCAGCCAGGGGCAGCAGAGCGACTTCGTGGACCTGCAGCTGAACTGGAACGTCTTGACGGCCAGCCAGTCGTCGGTCTGCAGCCAGTCCGACTTCGACGAGGCCACGACGTGGCGCGGGGTCGTTAGCACCTTCACCAACTAGACCTAGACACCAGGCCCGGCCGGGCGTATAGTCCCGGCCGGGCCACAACGCCCGCACCCCGAGGAGCCAAACATGCAGACATTCCTGGTGCCGCCGCCGCCGGACGAGGCGACGTATCAGCGGCAGATCGTCGAACTGGCCCACTACCTGGGCTATGTCGTCGCCCACTTCTACGCGCTGCGCACCAATCACGGGTGGAAGACGCCCGCCGCTGCTGACGGCAAGGGCTGGCCCGACCTGGTGCTGGTCAGTGGCGTGCGGCACCGCACGATCTTCGCGGAATGTAAGGGGCCGACAGGCACCCTGACACGTGAACAGAAATGGTGGCGCGACCACCTGCAGGAAGCCGGTAACGAGTGGTACCTGTGGAAGTCCGGCACCGACGACCTGGCCAGCATCGCCAACACACTGCAGGAGGCACCCCATGCCACTATCTGACCATCGCCAATACGGCCCCGTCCTGACGGCCGTGCTGGCCCGACAGCCCCAGGACGTGCTGGACATAGGTATGGGCCTGGGACTGTACGGCGTGCTGTTACGTGCGCACCTAGGCCACGACCTCACAGTGGTCGGCGTGGAACCGCACCGCCCCTACGGCGTGCCCGGTTGGGACGCGTACGACGCCATCGTGCAGGACGCGTGGCCGCTTCGCCTGAGCGCAGTACCAGCGCCCGGCGACCTGCCGTACGACGTGGCGCTGATGATCGACGTGCTGGAACACTACCTGGACGAGACTGCAGCTGCCCAGGCCGTGGACGCCCTGGTGGGTGTCGCCCGCGCCCTGGTCGTCGCGTACCCCAAGGACGCGCTGCGCGACGACCTGGCCATCGACTACCCCGACAATCCATACGAGCAACACCACTGGCAGCCGACGCTGCAATGGCTGGCGACCAGGCCATGGATGCACCTGGTCGAAGTCCACAGCCTGCCGGACAGCTACGTGTGCGTGCTGGAAGTCGTGACGTGAAGATGACTGATCGCATTTGCCCCGCTTGCGGTGACCCCCTAGGCGATGACCACGAGTGCTTGGACGACCGCAACCTCCGGGACGCGAGTAGCAACAGCGCGGCCAAGGGGTTCGGGCCGAGCAACGTGTCTGAGGCAGTGGACGACGCCACCGGCCGCGTGATCCCCAATCACGTTGCAGGCGACTACGACGAATACTGCGAGTGCGCGGATTGCCGCTACGTCCGCAACTCGCAGGCGCTTGCAGGTGAGGACGCGACCCGTAATCGCGCGGCCGATGTCATCAACGAGGTGCTCGCATACGCGAACGCCGAGCAGATCGTGGAGCATCTCCGACAGGCTGGATTCGATGTCTAGCCACGCGATCCCCAATAGCGCGGCCGTGGCCACCATCGTCATGGCACACCCCGCCAGGCGCTACAGGGCCGCACGCCTGGCCCGCACGCTGGGCGCTGACGTGTGCCTAGACCCTGACCCCAAAGGCCCGCCCAGCGCCACCAGGACGCAGGCCAGGTGCCTGGCTCAGTACGTGACGCTGAACGGTGCCGACCACTGCCTGGTCATCCAGGACGACGCGGTGCCGTGCCCCGTCCTGCACGACCACGTGGCCCGCATGATCGAACGCCACCCACACGCGCTGATCGCCCTATACACCGGCCACGTCCACGCCTGCCGCAAGCAGATGCTGGGCGACTACCGACGCGGCAAGCGGTACACCCCGCTGCCGCTAAAGCACTTCGTCCCGACCGTCGCGCTGGTCTGGCCACGCGCCCACGCCCACGACTACCTGACGTGGATGGCGCAGCAGGACGACGTGCTGCCCCAAGATGACGAGATGGTGATGCGCTGGCGCGTCCACCGCTTCCGCATGGGCCAGGCCGTCCGGGCAGTCGGCTGCATCCCCAGCATCGTCCGGCACGACAACACCCAGGCCAGCATCATGCGCACCGGCCACGGCGCACCGCACAGCACCGACCGCGACGCGCTGATCCCGTGGACAGCCTGGCGCAAGACCATGCCGTGGCAGGTGGGCTGGTGACGCGCACCCTGGTTGACCTGTATTGCGGTGCCGGGGGCGCGTCCAAGGGCTACCACCTGGCCGGATTCGACCGCATCATCGGCGTGGACAAATGCCGGCAACCGCACTACCCGTACGGCTTCATCGAAGGCGACGCGCTGCAGTGCCTGGAAGCCATGCTAGGCGGCAACCTCCAAATAGACGCTATCCACGCGTCGCCACCCTGCCAGTTGTTCAGCAAGGCCCAGCGCATCCGCCAGCGCCCCCACCCCGACCTGCTGGCCCCGACACGCGAACTGCTGCAGGCCAGCGGACTGCCGTACGTCATCGAGAACGTGCCCGGCGCACCGCTGCACGATCCAGTCGTGCTTGAAGGTCAGATGTTCCCCGGCCTGCGCACCCAGCGCGTCCGGCTTTTCGAGTGTAGCTTCCCGGTGGACGTTCCGTTCATGCGGCCACCGCCACCGGCAGCGCACGCCAAGATGGGCCGTCCGCTTCGGGCAGACCAGTGGGTGCAGGTCGTCGGCAACTTCAGCGACGCCCAGGCCGGGCGCGACGCAATGGGCATCGACTGGATGAACCGGACCGAACTGGCGCAGGCCATCCCCCCCGCCTACACCGAATACATCGGCACGCAGCTACTCGCATACCTAGACCAGCAGGCAGTGGCGTGAAAGACCCCTGCGACGGCAAACGGACGTTCCACACGCACAGCGACGCCCGCCGGTTCATACGTCGCGTGCAGTCGGCACCAGGCGGCCGGGTCAAGGTCACCCACGCATACCGCTGCCCGAAATGCGACTGGTGGCACACAAGCAGCAAGCCCAAGCGGAAAGGACAACATTGAGTACATTCGAGCATCGACTGGACGCAGCCCTGCAGCACGAAGACGCCGTGGCGCTAGCCCTGGAACGGTTGGGCTACACCGTCACCCACTTCGGCCAGGGCCAGCTGTCGGAAGCGGCCCGCGAAGTCCTGAAGGCGCACGACAACCCCATCAGGTGGATGCCCGACCTGCTGGCCGTCAACCTGCGCCACGCCGTCATGGTGGACGCCAAGTTCACCGCCGGACGCAACTACGCCATACAGACAAAGGCGCACGAAGCGCACTACAGCATGGCCATCGCCCTGGGCACGCCCGTCGTGTACGTGTGGGGCGACATGCACGCCAACACCTGGTACCAGGTCGATCAGTACGCCGACCAGTACCTGGGCACCCCGGCCAACGGCAGCGGCACGCCCTTCAAGCTGCTGCGCACCGCGTACGGCCAGGCACTTGACCTGGTGCTGCACAACCTGACCCCGAAGGAGCAGACATGAAAATCGCCTGGGTGCTGCCGCGCTACCTGCCCGACGCGCCAGCCGGTGCGGAATGGACAGCGCACGAGTTCCTGAAATACATGGTCGGGCGGGGCCACCAGGCGCACGCCCTGGTCGTCGGTGACGAAGCCAAGCCCCAGCGCCTGTACGACCTGGAAGGCGTCCACGTGACGCACCTGACGGCCATCCGCGACTGCTTTGCCAGCAACCTGGACGTGGTGATAGGCCACCTGGGCTACAGCGACCTGGCCCGCGACGTGTGCGGCCCGGACACGCTGCGCGTCTGGATGGCCCACGCCGAATATCAGTACCAGTGGTCGGGCGCGCTGATGCCGGACCTGTACCTGGCCAACAGCAAGCACGTCCGCGACGCGGGCCATCAAAGGGGATACGGCCCCGTCGCGCTGCTGCGACCCCACTGCCCGCCCGAACGCTGCGTGTCGCCCAACGCCGTGCCGCCCATCGACCGGCCCTACGTCGGCCTGGTCAGCACCAGCATCGGCAAGGGCGTCGGCACGTTCCGCAAGGTCATGCTGTTCGACAAGCAGCGACGCTACATGGCCGTACGCGGCGGCTACGACCCGCAGACCCTGCATGCCGGCAAGCGGGGCCGCCTGGAAGTCGCAAACCCGACCATGGACATGGCCAGCATCTACGCCCATATGCGGGTCATCCTGATGCCCAGCACAGCCGAATCGTGGGGCCGCGTCGCGGTCGAAGCCGGGCACAACGGCATCCCCGTCATCAGCACCCCCACCACGGGCGTCAAGGAAGCCATGGGCAGCGCCATCATCTACGCCGACCGGCGCAACCCGCACGAGTACGTGTCGGCCCTGAAGGCGCTGGACATACGCCATATCTACCGGGCCTGCAGCGACGACGCCCGCCTGCGGGCCGCCAGCATGACGCACAGCACGCTGCAGGACATGGGCAAGCTGGCAGTCCAGTTGGAAGACGCGACCAGCAGGACAGCGGCATGAGCGTGGGCCGCATCCACCCCGACCGGCTGAACGACCCCCACGTGGCCATATGCCCGTA
>Ga0207651_10001271_pt1 | contig 11353 bp, 9 predicted proteins | sample KBSM23metaG_FD_184328 | JGI IMG/M metagenome (GOLD analysis project Ga0207651, IMG submission 184328) | Miscanthus rhizosphere microbial communities from Kellogg Biological Station, Michigan, USA - KBS M2-3 metaG (SPAdes) (version 2) | ecosystem: Host-associated > Plants > Roots > Rhizosphere >... | reverse complement strand
GGACGAGGTCGTAAGGTGGGCGAAAGTAGTCAAGGCCGCGGGCGCGAAGGTGGATTGACCGGCCGCAATGAAACCCCGCATCGAAATCGCCTCCGGCGTGACTCTCGCTTATACGCTCGACGACTATACCGATCCGTGGCGCGAAGCCGAGACGATAATCCTGGTCCACGGCATCGCGGAGTCCGGTGAGGCATGGCGCGGCTGGGTGCCGCATCTCGCCCGCAATTACAAAGTCATCCGCCTCGATCTGCGCGGTTTCGGCGACTCCACGCCCATGCCGCTCGACTACGAATGGTCCCTCGATGGGCTTGCCGACGATCTTGACGCGTTCGTCACGCGACTCGGCCTTGCGCGCGTGCATCTTGTCGGCGCCAAACTCGGCGGTCTCGTCTCGATGAAGTTCGCCGCGACGCGTCCGCAGAAAATACACACGCTCATCGTATCGGGCGCGACCGTAAAGCTGGATTTCCTCGCGCCGTCGATACCCGGGAAAGTGCGCCGCATGAAAGAGCAGAGCATACGTGCATGGGCGGAGTCGACGATGCGCGACCGGCTCGGCACCGGCATGTCGCGCGAAGCCGTGACGTGGTGGATCGACTTGATGGGCCAGGCGCCGAAAGATTCGGTGCTCGGCGTCTATCGCATGCTGCCAGCCGTGGACATTACAGCCGAACTGTCGCGAATCGCCGCGCCGACACTCGTGATGACGTCGACCAATAGCGGCTACTACGGGACAAGCACGACGTTTGCCAATTGGCAGCAGAACATTCCGGATTCGGAACTTGCGTTGATACCCGGCGATTCGTACCATATCTCCGCGTCGTATCCGGATGCATGCGCAAGCAAGACTGCTGAATTTCTCGCGCGGCGGGCCGCGGCCCAGCAGCGAGCCTGAGAGGATCATCATGAGCAATACATCGCGCATCGCAACTGCGATCCTCGCGTGCACGTTGTCTGCCGGCGCCCTGGCAGCGGAGTCCGGTCCGCAGCAGTTCACGTACCCGGCCGCGCGGCGCGCCGACGTCGTCGACGAATATTTCGGCGTGAAAGTCGCCGACCCGTACCGGTGGATGGAGGAAGCCGACTCGAAGGAAATCGCCGAATGGGTCGCGGCGCAGAACCGGCTGACCCTCGCCTACCTCGAGCGGTCGCCGTTGCGCGAGCATTTCCGGCGGCGCATCACCGAGCTCTGGAATTATCCGAAGCTCACGACGCCCATCGTCGAGAACGGGCGCCTCTTCTACCGGCGCAATAGCGGACTGCAGTTGCAGTCGCCGATTTACATGAAGAGCAGCGCAAAAGCGGCGCCGAAGCTCGTGATCGATGCGAACGCCCTGTCGCCGGACGGCTCGGTCTCGCTCGCCAACTTCCGCGCGTCGCCCGATGCGCGATTCATCGCATACACATTGTCGGAAGGCGGCGCCGACTGGCAGACGGTGCACGTGCGCGAGATCGCGACGGGGCGCGACCTGCCCGAGGCTTTGAAATGGATGCGCTTCTCGTTTCTGTCGTGGACCAACGACAGTCGCGGATTTTTCTATTCGCGCTATCCCGAGCCGCCCGCCGGCCGCGTGCTCGAAGCGCAACTGTCGGGGCATGCTCTTTACTATCACCGCCTCGGAACGCCGCAATCGGCGGACCGGTTGATCTACGAGCGCAAGGACGCGCCGACCGATTTCGTCCTCGGGTGGGTCACCGAAAGCGGCCGCTACCTGGTCGTGGAAACGAGCAAGGCCGCCGGCCCGAAGAGCCGCCTCTATTACGCCGATCTCGAAGATCCGCGGCGGCCGCGCATCGGCGCGCCGGTCAAACCGATCGTCGAGGACGACGACCTCGTGCACGCGGTGCTCGGCAATGCGGGACCGCTGCTCTACATCCACACGGACCGCGACGCGCCCAGGCAAAAAGTGGTCGCAATCGACCTGCGCGATCCGCGCGTCGCCAATTGGAAAACGCTCGTCGCGGAGGGCAAGGACGCCATCCGCAAAGGCGACTTTATCGGCGGCCGCATCGTCCTCGAATACCTGACCGACGCGCGCAGCCGTCTTGCCCTGTTCGATCGCGCCGGCCGCCCGCAGGGGGAAATCGCGCTGCCCGAAGCCGGCACGGTCACCGAAATCCGCGGCCGCGAGGACAGCCCGGCGATTTTGTACTCGTTCACGTCCGCGCTTTATCCGGCGACGGTGTTCATCTACGACCCCCGCACGCGCAAGAGCACGCCATTCGATCCGCCGCCGCGGGTGGCCGACGCCAACCGCTACGAAAGCAGGCAGTATTTTGCGACGTCAAAAGACGGCACGCGCGTGCCGTTTACCGCAACCGCGCGCAAGGATCTGCCGCGCGATGGCAACAACCCGACGCTGCTGCTTGGCTACGGTGGCTTTTCGCTGAGCCAGATGCCGTTCTACCGCCCACATGTCATCGCCTGGCTCGAACTCGGTGGCGTCTGGGTCAGCTCAAACATTCGCGGTGGCGGCGAATATGGCGACGACTGGTATCGCGCCGCGCGCGCCGAGAAACGCCAGAACGGGTTTGACGACTTCATCGCGGTGGCCGAGCACCTCGTGCGCGAGAAATTTACCGCACCCTCGCGGCTCGCGATCCTCGGCGGCTCCAACGGCGGCCTGCTGGTCGCGACCGTGTCGCAGCAACGTCCCGATCTGTACGCCGTCGCGATGCCCGCGGTTGCGGTCACCGACATGCTGCGCTTCGACAAATTCACCGGCGGGCGCGCGTGGACGCTCGAATACGGCTCGCCGGCGGATCCGGCGCAATTCATGCAGTTGATCAAATACTCGCCTCTGCATAACGTTAAGGCCGGCACCTGCTATCCGGCGACCTTTGTGACGACCGCCGATCACGACGACCGCGTGGTACCCAGCCATTCATACAAATACGGCGCCGCGATGCAGGCGGGGCAAGGTTGCAGCCGACCCGTGCTGGTGCGCGTCGAGCCCAAAGCGTCTCACGGCTATCGCCCCACCGACCGGCTGATCGCGGAAATTGCAGACCAGTGGGCGTTTGCGGCGGAACACACCGGAATGCGAGCCGCAAAACCATGACGATTAAGACAGTCGCCATCATCGGCGCAGGCCCCGGCGGCTTCCGGCTCGTCGCAAATCTCGGGTTGATGGGTTACCGCCTGCGACTCAACGATATCGACGAAGCGAAGCTCACGGCTATCCGCGTGCGCGGCGGGATCGACGTCGAAGGCGAACCCGGCGGATTCGCGCCACTAGAACTCGCGACGACCGATTTACGCGCGACAGTCGATGGCGCCGACCTGATCATCGTCGTATCCGGTGGCAACACGCAACCCACCGTCGCACGCGATTTGGCGCCGCTGCTGGTCGACGGGCAGACGATCCTGCTTATGCAGGGCAACACCGGCGGCTCTCTCGTCGTACGGCGCGAGCTCGACCGCGCGGGCTGCAAAGCGAAAATCGAACTCGCAGAGACCGATACATATCCTTATGCGATGCGTTTCGTCGCCCCAACGAAAATGCGGCAGACGACGCAGAAACGCTGGATGCAGATCGCGGCGTTTCCCGGCACTCACAGCGCGGCAGTACACGCCTGCCTCGTTCCGCTGTTCCCCCAAGCGGTCGCCGCGCCCGACATTCTGCACACGGCCTTGATGAACGTGAACGCAATACTCCACGTCGCGAACTGCCTCGCGAACGCTGGACGCATAGAGCGCGGCGGCGGCTACATGTTTTACGGCGAAGGCGTCACGCCCGCAGTCGCGCGCATGTATGAAGCCATCGACGCTGAGCGCATGGCGATCGCAGCCGCCTTGAATGTTAAGGTTCCCAGTCTCGTCGAATGGATCGAACGCGCCTACAACGTGCGCGAAGCGGACCTCGTCAAGACTTTCCAGCGCCTGACTGCCGAACCGGACGGGCCTTATCTAGCGAACAAAGCCGCAGGCACGCTGAACCACAAGTACGTGACCGAGGACGTACCGACGGGATTGATTCCGATCAGCGAGCTTGGTAGGGCGACAGGCGTACCGACGCCGGCGATCGATACGCTAATCGACATGGCGCGGCTGATGACAGGGAAGACTTTTGCGGATGAAGCGAGGACGTTGGAGCGAATGGGGCTGACGGATATGAAAGCGGTGTCAATTCGAAGTGTGGTAAACAATGGGTATCGGTGAATCAACTACACCTACAGTCGTAGAAACGTGACAAAAGATCGCAAATCGAGAGGATCTTTACGGAGACTCTCAGTCTCACTTACTGTGACGTCGTCATATAGCGCTTGACGGGGTTGCGAGCATAGCGGAAGCTTTCGCGCTTGTTACTCAGTGGCGGCTAATGGAAGAAATCACTCTTTACGACCGGTATGGCTGGCAATCGGATCTCCACACATTCTCGGGATCTGAGCCGAAAGTCGTTCGATTGCATCTCCAGAATTTCATTTCAGACGCTTCGCCGGAGCAGTTAAGGGCTTGGGATCAGTCCATTCCGTGGCTTCAGCGGGAATGCCGCGCACTTACGGCACGTGACTCAGCGGCAAACGAGTACACGGCAATTCTTGAATATGAACTACCTAGAGATTCTCGGCGCCCGGACGTTATTGTTCTTGAGCGTGGCTGTGTCGCAGTGCTGGAGATCAAGGGATACCTCAATGCATCACAAGCTGCAGTGGATCAGGCATTGGGGTATGCGCGTGATCTTGCGGCGTATCACGCTGCCTGTGCTGGCAAAACAGTAACGCCAGTGCTCCTAATACGGGGTACTAATGTCGAGCCATATACTCGAGACGGCGTCTACATCGCTTCTCCGGATGGGCTAAATCAACTCCTCGATAAAATCTCCTCCACGAACGAATCTCGCGTAACCATAAGAGATTTTCTCGCCCCGAACGCTTACGCACCACTTCCGTCAATCGTACAGGCTGCACGCGAGTTGTTCCACAAGCGGCCACTGCCGATGATAAAACGCGCGCGAGCAGCCACTGATCCCGCTCTAAAGCACATCACAGCCATCGCGCATGAAGCTGCCCAAACCAAGACCCGCCATTTGGTATTGCTTAGCGGAGTTCCTGGCTCAGGCAAGACGCTCGTAGGGCTGCAGCTCGTTCACGCGGGCTGGGTTGACGATCTTTCAATAGACCGTGGAACCGGCAAACCTTCTGTCGCGGCCGTCTATCTCTCAGGCAATGGACCTCTAGTGGAGGTGCTGCAGCATGCGCTGCATGAGGCAGGCGGCGGAGGAAAAGTGTTTGTACAGGGAATAAAGAACTACGTTAAACATTTTAGTCGACGACAATCCTCTATTCCGCCGGAGCACCTAATTGTATTCGATGAAGCGCAACGCGCCCACGACGCGGACCGCGTTGCAACCGTTCACGATGAACCAGTGGAAAAGTCAGAACCGCAACTACTCCTTCAGTTCTGTGAGCGAATTCCAGAATGGTGTGTTTTGGTCGCTCTTATTGGCGATGGCCAAGCAATTCATATTGGCGAAGAAGGAGGCACGCCTCTTTGGGCGGATGCAGTTCGAAAGATTCCGAACTGCGCAAACTGGGTTGTTCACGCCTCACCTGAACTCTCCAAGGTGTTTGCAACCTCGGGGGGCGACGTTCGATCCGAACCGGCTTTAAGCCTTGATACTGAGATTCGCTTTCACCTTACCCCGAGGGTTCACGAGTTTGTAGGCGGCCTGTTAGATTGCGCACCTGTTAAGCATCTGTCGCAACTTGCTGATGAGCTGCATGCGAGCGCTCATCGATTTCTTGTCACGCGTGACCTTGAGACAGCAAAGAGTTACTTACGTGAACGCTACACCGATGCCAAAGAAGCAAGGTTTGGGATTCTGGCGTCCTCCAAGGACAAATGGCTACTAGACTTTGGCATTGACAACACGTTTCAAACCACCAAGCGATTGCGCGTAGGTCCCTGGTACAACGCGGCAACTTCAGATTCAGGTTCGTGCTGTCAACTTGATACCGTAGCAACTGAATTCTCCTCACAGGGGTTAGAGCTTGACTGTGCGCTAGTTGCTTGGGGCTCTGATTTGCTCTGGGTCGATGGCGCTTGGTCAATTGCTTACTCACGCGGCACAAGAGGAGTACTAAAGGATCCATTAGCCTTGAGAAAGAATGTTTATAGAGTGTTGCTCACTCGAGGGCGAGATGGCTCGGTGATCTTCGTGCCACCGGATGTTCGATTTGACAGCACCCACAACTACTTACTTAATGTTGGCATGCGAGTACTCGATAAATAGATAACTTTATTGCGCCGTGCAACAAATTATGCCGAGCGTCAACGTGCAGCAGCATTCGTGGATAAGGCGAGAATCTTCGATGAATAACCGGCAACTGATTCGTGCGTTTCATGGAACCATCGTCCAGGGCAGATCTGGACAGGTGTTCCGAAAGTTTGATAAATCGAAGCTTGGAACCGCATCAGAAACGTCCGATTCAAAAATTGGTTTTTGGTTTACAACGAGCAAAGAGCGTGCAATCGAGGCGGCTTCGGACGCAAAGGAGCAAGCTGACTCTGATGGGGTGAGCGCAGAAGTATTTGAGGTGTCGCTCCACCTCACAAACCCGGTGATTGTCCCAACAATTAAAGACCTTACCCCCGCTGAAGTGGCGGTCCTCGCACAGCAGGCGAAACGAAACGGACGCGATGGAGTTGTCTTTGCAGCTGGCGAGCACGGCGGAACCGATTATCTTGTATTTGATACAGATAATATCTCTAGTTGCGAAACCAAAAAATCCAGCGGCGCCTAAATTGCCCGGCCACACCTTCGCGAACTCTCGAACTCACGGGTGCGGCCTCTGAAAACATCGTCCAGCATCTCCTTCGTCAGCCCTGTCAACGCGTGGAGTTCTTATGTCATCCCAAGCAATCCCCGGCAGCTGCCTCTGCGGCTCCGTCAAGTTTGAAGTCACCCCGCCATTCGCGGCATTCCGCTATTGCCACTGCAGCCGTTGCCAGAAAGCGAGCGGGGCCGCGCACGCGGCGAATGCATTTCTGCCGGAGAAACAATTCAAGTGGCTGGCCGGGGAATCGTTGGTAAAGCGATTCAATCTGCCGGGGGCCAAGCGCTTTGCGGTCGCGTTCTGCACGGAATGCGGCACGCGCGTGCCGCACAAGACCGGCGAGAACATGCTGATCCCTGCGGGCCTGCTTGACGGCGATCCCGGCGCGCGGCCCGAAAATATCATTTTCTGGAAATCGAAAGCCGCGTGGTACGTGCCGCCGCAAGACATGCAGAAGTTCGACGGGGCAAGCTGATTCGCGTTAGTTTGTTGCACACGGGAATCGGGTCTATCCTAGCTGTCGCAGGCCAACAATAATCTGAGGAGAAGGCAATGCGTCACCTATTGATCGCCGCTGCATCTGTTGTAATCGCAATCGCGCCATTCGCTGCGCATAGCCAATCCTCATATCCGACCAAAAGCATCCGCTTTATCGTGCCCGTCACGACCGGCGGACCGAGCGACCTCGTCGCGCGGCTGCTCGGCGAGAAACTTTCCACGTCGCTCGGCAAGCCGGTGATCGTAGACAACCGGCCGGGCGCGTCGAACACGGTAGGCGCCGCGATGGTGGCGAAAGCGGATCCCGACGGCTACACGCTGCTGCAGGCGGCGGCAAATATGGCGACCATTCACATCCTGATGACGGACCTGCCGTTCGACGCCGTCAAGGACTTCGCGCCGATCTCGTTGACGCACCTGACGCCGTACGTGATCGCGGTGAGTTCGCAGTCGCCGGTGAAATCGCTGCCGGAGCTGCTCAAGTACGTGAAGGACAATCCCGGCAAGATCACCTACGGCACGACCGGCGAAGGCAGCCCGCAGCAACTTGCCACCCTGCTCTTTGCGCAGACCGCCGGCGGGCTCGGGAAAATGACGGAAGTCCCATATAAAGGCAGCTCGGCTGCGCATCCGGACCTGATCGCCAACCGCATCACGTTCATGATCGATCCGCTCGCGGCGGCAGGACCGCACATCAAGGCGGGATTCCTGCGCGGACTGGCCGTCACGACCGCGCAGCGCAATCCGTCGTTTCCGGATATTCCGACGGCAACCGAGGCCGGCGTGGCGGGTTACGATTTCTCGAGCTGGGGCGGCGTCTTCGCGCCCGCGCGCACGCCGCGCCCCGTCATCAACAAGCTCAACACCGAGATCGTCGCGGCACTTGGCAACCCGGAGTTGAGCAAACGCTTCGGCGATATGGGCCTGGTCGCAAAGAGCAGCACGCCGGAGGAGTTCGGAAAATTCCTGCAGTCCGAGATTACGCGCTGGGGAGCGATTCTGGCGAAGAAGCCGTGAAAACGGTTACGCACTTTCACTGATCGGCTTTACCAATCCCCGATTCCTTGATCACAACGCCCCACTTCGCTATCTCGGACTTAAGATAGTCCGCGAACTGCGCAGGTGTCGAACTGGCGGGTTCGAATCCGAGCGCCACAAATTGCGCGCGGACTTCTTCGCGGTCGAGTGCGGCGGCGATTTCACGGTTAAGCAGATTGACGATCTCAGGCGGCGTGCCGCGCGGAGCCACCAACCCATACCAGCTGTCAGCGGCATAGCCCGGCACGCCCGCTTCAGCGACCGTCGGCACCTGCGGCACCAGCGAAGAACGCCGGTCGCCGGCAATCGCCAGGTCCCGCAACTTGCCGGATCGAACGTGCGGCAGGCACGAGCCCAGCGTAGCAATCATTAACTGAACCTCGCCGCCCAGCAGCGCCGCCAGCGCGGGGCCCGCACCTTTGTACGGTATGTGGACGAGGCGCACGCCGGCCATGTGGTTGAACATTTCGGCTGGCAGGTGATTGATGCCCCCCTCGCCCCCCGACGCGTAATTCAACTTGCCCGGGTTGGCCTTTGCCAGTGAGATCAACTCCTTGATGGAACGCACCGGCACCGAGGGGTGGACCACGAACAGCAGCGGACCGGATGCTATCCGCGAGACTGCGGCAAAGTCTCGCAGGGAATCGTAGGGAAGCTGCGCGTAGAAATTGGCGCTGATCGCGAACGAAGCCGTCGCCAGCATGATGGTATAGCCGTCGGCCGGCGCTTTGGCCGCGATGGCCGCGCCGAGCGTGCCGGCGGCGCCGCCGCGGTTGTCGATGATGAACGGCTGCCCGAGCTTTTCGTTGAGCTTCTGTCCGATGACCCGGCCGACGATGTCGGTGCCGCCCGCGGGCGGAAACGGTACGATGAAGCGGACTGGATGCGAGGGATAAGGCTGCGACTTATTGCCGGCGTCCGCGCTCATGCAATCCACGCCAGCGCCGGCAAGCGCACAGAAAACCAACGCTGCGACGAAGTCAGATTTCGACCGTGACACAGCGCGTATCGCCCCACGTCGGGAGAAAAACGGTATGGTTCCCGGCCGCGCCCGCCACGATGATCTGGATGTCCTCCACGCGATCGGCAATGGGTATCGTGGTGGTTTCGCCTGCTTCGGCAAAAACGCGCGGCCGGCGGCCGCGCATGAGCTCGACCGTCTCGGGATTGAAGAGCGCAATGGGGATCCGGGTTCCCTCGAAAATAATCCGCCTCACATCCTGCTTCGACAATCCCGCCTCGCCGAGGATCGCGGCCTGTTCCGGCCCGAATATCAACAGCGGCTCGCCACCGGAATAGAGGTTCTTGTAACCTTCGCGCGGAATCGCGTGGATGACAGTGTCGAGAACCTGGCGCGCGCTCGTGCGCGCGTAATGGATGATGTCCTGCGTGCCGGTCACGCCAATGACGGACACCGTGCTCGCGTCTGCAGCATGGCCTTTTTCCACATGAAACGCCTCCCACGGGCTCGCCTCGATATTTTCGGCGATGCACAGGGAGAACTTGCCTGGTTGGCCGTGACAGGCCTTGTCGAATTTGCCCGGAATGCCGCCGCCGATATTGGTGAGGACGAACCGCAACGCGCGCCCTATGGTCGCGTTGCTTTTCCATCCTTGCCCGAGAACGTTGTATCCGGAGTTGATCTCGAGCTGCTTCACGACGGGACCGTTGACGACGATCATCGGTGTAACGGGGTTGGTCGTCGCCTGCATCGGCAACAGGTTGAACTCCGGCCTGCAGATGGCTTTGACCGCTGCGAGCACGACGGGAAAATAGTCGGGTCGGCAGCCGGCCATGACGGCGTTGATGGCGATTTTCTCGACCGTCGCCAGCGCCATCCGGGGCGGGATCACGCCAATGATAGTGTCGGGGGCCTGCCGGAAGGCCGCCAGCATTTTGTCGACGCGCTCGCGGCGCGGCGGCACGATGGGCAGGCCATCGGTCCAGCCTTGCGCGTAGAAATAGTCGTTGATTTGATCCGACGACGCGGTCTGCGGCGGCATCGGCGCAACGGCGTCGACCGCGTCGTCCAGGCGTTTCTGCGCGGGCGTCAGGAGATTGCGCATGATGTCGGCAAATGCTTTGCCGCCTCTTTCCCGGACTTCCGTCCGCTTCAATTCTCCCAGCGGATGGGCGATCACGCTCGTCCTGATGTTATGCGCGCCGAGCGCGTTTGCGACTTCCCTTCCGAGTTCGAGAAAAACATCGGTCACGACGGTGACAGTCGGGACCCCTCTGTTTTCGAGTTCAATCGAATCATGGAAACTCCATGATGTGCATGAACCTCAATCGGCAACTGCGTTGATCACATAGTCGCAGCGCTCGGCCAGCAACTCGATGTCGGGACACGGTCCCGCGGACTTCGGTTTGACGACGTTTATGATTTCGTAATTTGTCCCGGGCGCGCGAAGCTCCTGCTCGATTGTTTCGAGGAAGAACGCCACGTTCGGCTTGCTGTTGTTGAGCAGGCCTATGACCGGCTTGCCCCGGACTTTGCGCCGTGTAACGGCAGCGGCCTTGCGACCGCCCTGCCGCTCGCCGACTGGGTTAAGGATCTCCTGACTCATTTCGATCTCCTTTGAATTCGGGACGTCTGCACGATCAAAACCGCGAATATTTCACCGCATCGGCGTCAACGGCTCCCCCGCCATCCATGCCTTTATGTTCTTCAGCGCGTTGACGTAGAACATTTTCATGTTGTCGTCGACGACATAACCGACGTGCGGCGTCAGCACGACGTTATCGAGGCGGCGCAGGACGTGGTCTTTCTGCAGCGGCTCGGTCCAGAACACGTCGAGGCCCGCGCCGGCGATCTTCTTGTTCTGCAGTACGTCGATCAGCGGCTGCTCGTCGATCAGTGGCCCACGTGAAGTGTTGATGATGTAAGCCGTCGGCTTCATCAGGTCGAGCTCGGCTGCGCCGACTATCCCGCGCGTGGTCTTGCTCAGCACCATGTGCACGGAAATGAAGTCGGATTCCTTGAAGAGCGCCTCTTTCGCGACGCGGCGCACGGCAACCGCGGCGGCCCGCTCGTCGG
>Ga0207651_10001264_pt1 | contig 11373 bp, 10 predicted proteins | sample KBSM23metaG_FD_184328 | JGI IMG/M metagenome (GOLD analysis project Ga0207651, IMG submission 184328) | Miscanthus rhizosphere microbial communities from Kellogg Biological Station, Michigan, USA - KBS M2-3 metaG (SPAdes) (version 2) | ecosystem: Host-associated > Plants > Roots > Rhizosphere >... | reverse complement strand
GATCGGCGCCCGGCCGGAGCCGGCGACCTCGGCGAGGATCTCGATCAGGCGCCCTCGCACCGCCTCGCCGTCGGCGGGCACCGCGCCGCCCTCGACCTCGTGCTCGAGCCGCTCGACGACCTTGGCGGTCGTCGGCGCTCCCGCGTCGGCGAGGATCAGCGCCTCCTCGAGCCGCTCCCAGGTCTCCTCGTCGATGCGGTCAAAGAAGCTCGAGGAGATCTCCTCGGCCAGCGCCTGGCGACTCTTCGAGAGGCTCTCGCGCAGGCGGCGGAAGACGCCGCGGCGGCGCTCGGCGTCTTCAGGCGTCGCCGAGTCGTTCGCGCTCGCGCGCGAACCGAGGTCGAATATCTCCGTCCAGCTCGTCGCCATCCGATTCGTCGCGGGAGGCTATCCGGGAAGCGGCGAGGAGCTCCTCCACGGCATCGTGCAGGAAGCCGGAGATGCGCTCGAGGTCGTGCATCGAGGCGCGGTCGGCGAGCAGGCCGAAGCCGACCCTGCCGTTGTAGCTGACGATCGCGATCGCCAACGCGTGCCGGCGGGCGAGGAAGCCGACCGGGAAGACGCCGGTGACCTCGCGGCCCAGCACGTAGAAGGGGATCTGCGGCCCCGGGAAGTTGGTCACCAGGAGGTTGAAGAGGCGGGTCGAGAAGTTGATCGTCGCCGTCGGCCGCAGCAGCAGCGGCGGGGCGAAGTCGCGGAACCAGTCGTTGAGGCCCCAGATCGCCTCGGCCCCGAGCGGCTGCTTCGAGGACTTCAGCTCCTCCATCCCGGCATGGACCGCGTGCACCCGCTCGACCGGGTCGGCGATGCCGACCGGCAGCGGCCCGCGCATCGCCGTCAGCCGGTTGCCGAGCTCGCCCTCCTCGTCGATCGTGCGGACCGAGACCGGCACCAGCGCTTTCAGCTCCATGCCCTCGGTGGGAAAGTCGCGCTCCTGCAGCCAGCGCCGCAGCGCGCCTGCGGTCGCAGCCAGGATCACGTCGTTGACGGTGATGCCGAGGGCGTTCTTGATCCGCTTCAGGTCCGCCAGCGGAAACTCGGCCCAGGAGAAGCTCCGCTCTGGGCCGATCTCGACGTTGAGCGGCACCCTCGGCGCCGGCTTGAACAAAGCCGAGGTGACCTCCCAGAGGCCCGAGACCCCGTCGGCGGCGCGCTTCCACGCCTGGCGCGGCTCACCCGCGGCACGGCGCAGCCAACGCACCAGGCGCCCCGCCGTCGCCCAGACACCGCCGACGGCCCGGGCCAGGAGGACACCGTGCGAGGGCGGCGACTGCGGGTCCCAGGGCGCTTCTTCGCGCGAGGGCACCGGGTTCGGCTCGGGGTCGAAGAGCAGCTTGCCGATGTCGACCGCGGAGAAGCCGTCGGCAAGCGCGTGGTGGGTCTTGTAGACGATCGCGAAGCGGTCGCCCTCCAGGCCCTCGACGAGGACCAGCTGCCAGAGCGGCCGCGAGCGGTCCAGGGGTGGCGAGAGGACCTCTCCGACGAGCTCGTGGAACTCGGCGTCGCCGGCCGGCTCGGGCAGCCGAACCCGGTTCAGATGGTGGCCGAGGTCGAACTCGGGGTCGTCCACCCAGAAGGGCGTCCCCAGTCCGAGCGGCGGGAAGGCGAGGTGCTGGCGCAGGCGCGGCAGCAGGTGGACTCGGCTGCGGATGTGGGCGGCGAAGTCATCCTCGCTGGGCGGCTCCCCGGCGCAGACGAGCACGGCGCCGATCGCCATGTGGCCGTTGGACCTCTCGTTGGCCAGGAACGACGCGTCGAACGACGTCAGCCTGTCCATGTGGCGCTGCGCCACGGGCTCCTCCTTTCCTCAGGAAGACACTACCTCGGTCCGAGGGAGGGAAAACTTGCGGTTTCTTTAAGCGGAGGGGCCTACGCCGCTTCGGCGGAGTCCCGCCGCACGACGCCCGGGCTCTGCTCGCCGAGGACCCCCGGCGATGCCGGCTCCTCGCCGCCCTCCGCCTTGACCTCGGCCTCGGCCTCAGCGACGCCGGCGAAAGGGGGCGGCGCGGGGGCATCGGCCCGTCCGTCGTCCTCGCCCTTCCCCTCCTCCACTTCGCGCGGCAGGCGGCGCGAGACGACCTTGGTGACGCCGTCGCCGCCCATGCTGACGCCGTAGAGCACGTCGGCGGCGTCCATCGTGCGTTTCTGATGGGTGACGATGACGAACTGGGCGCGGTCGGAGAAGCGGCGGATCAGCTGTAGGAAGCGGTCGATGTTGGCGTCGTCGAGCGCCGCCTCGACCTCGTCGAGGATGTAGAAGGGGCAGGGGCGGGCGAGGAAGACCGCGAAGACGAAGGCGATCGCGACCAGCGACTTCTCGCCGCCCGAGAGCAGCGAGAGCTTGCGGGTGGACTTGCCGGCCGGGGTGACCTCGATCTCGACGCCGAGCTCCTCCCGCGCTTCCTCCTGCTCCTCCTCGTCGCCCTCCTCGGCGGCGGCCTCGGCCGTCTCCTCGTCGCGGACCGAGCGCAGGCTGACGCGACGGAGGCGGCCGCGACCCCCCGGGAAGAGGTGCTCGACCATCTCCTCGAAGTTCTTCGCCGTCGCCTCGAAGGTCTGCTCGAAGGCGCGCTCGATCTCGACGTCGATGTCGCGGATCAGCGACTCCAGCTCGCGCATCCCCCGCTCGGTGTCCTCGCGCTGCGCCTGCAGCGACTCGACGTGCTCGCGCGCCTCCTCGTATTCGCGTTCGGCCAGCGGATTGACCGGGCCGATCTGGGCGCGGCGGCGCTCGAGCCGCTCCAGGCGCCGGTCGATCTCCGCCCGCTCCTCCTCCCCCAGCGGCCGCTCGGCCGCCTTCACCTCCTCGCCCAAGCGCTCGCCGATCGCGGCCAGCTCCCTCGCCGCCTCCGCGCGCCGGTCGCCGAGGTGCGCCGCCTCGACCTCGGCCTCGGTGAGCCGGTCCGAGGTCGCGTTCATCTGGCTCTGCAGCTCGTACTCGCGCTGGGAGCAGGCGCGCATCTCCTCGGCGATCTCGTCGCCGTCGTCCTCGCCGCCGACGACGCGCTGCTCGATCTCCGCCACCCGGGTGCGTATCGCCGCCTCCGCCCCCGCCGCCGCCGTGGCGGCGGCGCGAACGTCGTCGAGCAGCTGCTCGCCGGTCGCGAGCCGCCTGCGCAGCTGCTCGCGGTGGCGCTCCCCGAGCAGGCCCTCGGCGCGCCGAGCGTGGCGGGAGGCGCGCTCCGCCCCCGCCCGCACGGCGCCGAGCGCCGCCTCGCGCGCGGCCTCGCCGGCGTCCGCCGCCCGCGCCCGGGTCAGCCCCTCGCCGGCCGTCGACAGCCCCGCCTCGATCTCGCCCAGCTCGTCCTCGAGCTTGCGCGCGCGCTCGCCGGGAGCGGCGCCGTCGCCGACGTCGAGGGTCAGCGGGCCCAGCTCCGTGCGCAGGGCCTCCAAGCTGGCCCCGATCTCGCCCTCGCGATCGGCGAGCGAGGCCGCGCGAACCGCGACCCGCTGCTGGTCGCCACGCAGCTTCGTCAACACGCCCCAGGCCTGGGTACGCTCGCGGTCGCGGGCGGCGAAGCGCTCCTCGGCGGCGCGCCGCTTCTCGCTCACCTCGGCCAGGCTCTTCTCCAGCGACGCCCGCTCGGCCCGCGCCGCGGCGGCGGCCTTCTCGGCGGCGGCCGCACGGTCGGCGCCGAAACGCAGCTCCTCGGCGACCAGCTGGCCCTTCAGCCCCAGCTCCTCGCGCTCGATCCGCGCCCCCAGCTCCGCCGCCTGCGCCTGGCGCTTCAACGGGCGCAGACGCGCCCGCGCCTCGCGCTCGAGGTCGAGCGCGCGGTCGAGGTTGTCGCGGGCGGCGCGCAGCTTCAGCTCGGCCCGGCGACGGCGCTTGCGGTGCTTGCCGAGACCGGCGGCCTCCTCAATCAGCAGGCGGCGCTCACGCGGTTTCGAGTGGACGATCGACTCCACCCGCCCCTGGCTGATCACCGAGTGCATCTCGCGACCGAGGTTGGCGTCGGAGAGCACCTCGACGACGTCGACGAGGCGGCAGCGGGCGCCGTTCAGCCGGTAGGCGCCCTCGCCGGAGCGGTCGAGGGTGCGCTTCACCGCGATCTCGGAGAGCTCGGTCGCGGCGCGGCCCTCGCCGTTGTCGATCGTCACCTCGACTTCGGCGACGCGGCGCTGTCCGACTCCCTTGCCCCCGGCCGAGATCACGTCCTGCATCGAGGCGCCGCGGATCGCCCCCGGGCTCTGCTCGCCGAGCGCCCAGAGCACGGCGTCGGTGATGTTCGACTTGCCCGAGCCATTGGGCCCGACGATCACGCTGACGCCAGGCGAGAACTCGAGCTTCGCCCGCTCGGGGAACGACTTGAACCCCTTCATCTCGATCGATCTCAGATACATCTGCTCCGCTCCCTCGCCTTTCGAGCGCACAGGCTCGCGCCTGCGTCGGACGCGACGACCATGGCGCTAGCCACCGAGATGCTTCAGGGCCTGCTCCGCCGCCGCCTGCTCCGCCGCCTTCTTGCTCCGCCCCGCCCCCTCGCCGACCCGCTCGGAGTCGACGACCGCCGCGACGCCGAACGTGCGCCGGTGCGGCGGGCCGGATTCGACGGTCACCTCGTAGCTTACGTGCGACCGGCGGCGGGCGAGCAGCTCCTGCAGCGCCGACTTGAAGTCGATCCTCGTCTCCGCCGCATGCTCGATCCGGCCCTCGAAGGCCTCGGCGACGGCCCCCGACACCGCCTCGAAGCCGAAGGCGAGCAGGCAGGCGCCGATCAGCGCCTCCGTCGCCTCGGGCAGCGGCCGCTCGCCGCTGAGCAGAACCTCGGCCGGGATGCCGGCCTGCATGCCCTTCGGCTCGCTCGTGCGCAGCATCTCCGGCACGCCCAGCTCGCGACCGATTTCGGCGCAGGAGGCGCCGCGCACCGCCTGGTTGTGGATCTTGGTCAGGCCGCCCGCGTCGACTTCGGGGAAGCGGTCGACCAGGTCGCGGGCGACGGCGAGCGCCAGCACGCTGTCGCCGAGGTAGGCGAGGCGCTCGTAGGACTCGGCACGGTCCTCGGTCCAGGAGGAGTGCGTCAGCGCCTGCTCGCGTAAGCCCTCGGGCAGGCGGGCGATCAGCTCCGAGAGGGCGGCGACGCTCACGTGGAAGAAGGTGCGTGCGCGAGGACGAACTCGACGGCGTCGCCGACCGTTGCGATCTTCGCCGCCTGCTCCTCGGAGACCGAGATCCCGTAGCGGTCCTCGAGCTCCATCACGAGCTCGTAGAGGTCGAGCGAGTCGGCGTCGAGGTCCTCCTTGAAGCGCGTCCCCTCGCCGATCGCCGCCGCGTCGGCTTCCAGCTCCTCGGCGAGGTGCTCGCGCACCAGGGTCAGGACCTCCTCACGGGTCATCGACAGGTTCCTATCACGCCGCGTCCCCGCCGTCACGAGCGGCGAGCGCCGCGCGGCCGGCGCCCCCTTCGTGCAGGAGGGCGGCGGTGCGACCGACGGCGTCGACCTCGATGCAGCGAGCGGCCAGGCGCACCGCGTTGGCGATCCCCTCCGCCCCCGAGCTGCCGTGGCCGACGACGGCGACGCCGTTCAGCCCGAGCAGGATCGCGCCGCCGGTCGTGTCCGGCGCCAGCTCGCGCCGCAGGCCGCCGAGCGCCGGGCGCATCGCCAGCCCGCCGAGCGCTGCGAGCGGGTTGGAGCGAGCGGCGTCGCGGATCGCGCCGGTCACGGCCTTCGCCGTGCCCTCCATCAGCTTCAGCGCGACGTTGCCGGTGAAGCCGTCGGTGACGACGACGTCGGCGACGGCGGCCGGCAGGTCCCGTCCCTCGACGTTGCCGGCGAACTCGATCCCCGGCGCGCCGGCGAGGATCTCGTGCGCGGCGGTCACCTCCGGGCGTCCCTTGCCTGCCTCCTCGCCGACCGAGAGCAGGCCGACGCGGGGTCGCTCGACGCCGAGCACCGCGGCGCTGAAGGCGGCGCCGAGGAAGGCGAACTGGACCAGGTGCTGGGCTCTCACCTCGACGTTGGCGCCGACGTCGAGGAAGAGCACCGGCTTGCCGGGGACGGGGAGCCGCACGGCGAGCGCCGGCCGCTGCACCCCCTTGAGGCGGCGCAGGCCGAAGGTCGCCGCCGCCATCGTCGCCCCGGTCGAGCCGGGGCTGACCACCGCCCCCGAGCGTCCCTCGGCGACGTCGGCCACCGCCCTGACCACGGATGCGCCCTTTCTCCCGCGCACGGCCGCGACGGGATCCTCGTCGTTGCCGACCCACTCACTGGTCGGGACGACCTCGACCCCATCCGCCCCTTGCAGATCCAGCTGATTCGGAGGGCCGAAGACCCTGACTCGAATGCCGTCGCCAGCCGCCATGCGCGCCCCTTCGGCGAGCACCTCGAAGCCCTGCTCGGCACCGAACCCGTCGAGGGCGACGGTGACGCCCACGGCTACTCAGCGTCTGGAGATGGAGCCGCCGTCGGATCGACGACTTTGTGCTCGATCACCTCGCGCCCGGCATAAGTCCCGCACGTCGGGCACACCCGATGCGGCAGCCGCGGGCTGTGGCAGCGAGGGCAGCGGTTCAAACGGGCCTTCCCGGCTTTGTGCTGCGCACGCCGCTTGTCGCGCCTAGCGCTGGAAGTTCTCTTCTTCGGGACCGCCATCGGTCGCGGGATGGTAGCGGTTTGGCTGAGAGAGCTGGGCGCCCGGCCCTCTCAGTAAACGGCTTTGACGACCGCCAGGCCGTCCGCCTGCCAGGCGACCTCGCCGCCGCACCAACCCAGCAGGTCTTGGAGCTGCTTTGGCTCGAAGGCGTCGGCGATGACGAAAGCGCGGGATTGCTCGCGGACGCGGCGGCAGAGCGCTTCGAGCTGGTCGCCGTCGAGGTCGCCGGTGGAGAGCACGGAGATGACCAGGTCCCAGGGGCCGTCGGGCAGCGGATCCTCCATGCGGGCGAGCTGCACGTCGTCGTAGGTCTGGCGGGCGCGGAAGACCATGTCGGGGCTGGCGTCGAGGCCGACGACCCAGACGTCGGGATAGGCCTCGATCAGGCGCCGCGTGGTCTCGCCGGTGCCCATGCCCAGCTCGAGGACGCGCTCGGGCGGAAACGGGACGGCGGCGATCGCCTGCTCCTGCAGCTCGTCGTAGCGGGGCACCTGGGAGCGGATGCGCTCCAGGTAGACCTCGGGTGTCCAGTCGAATCGTTCCATTGCGTAACCTCGTCGGAGGCTGCCATCGTAAGCCCGGCCGAAGCGGAGGAGCGCCCATGGCTCACGCATCTTCGATCATCGATCTCGCGCGGTTGTCGCTCTCCTACGGCGAGGGACGCCGGCTGGACCTGCCCGTGCGGCTGGAGCCGCTCGAGCTCGGCGGCCAGTCCTACGCGGTCTCGCCGGCGGGGGTCGACGCCTGTCTCGACGTCTCCCGCCACAGCAGCGGCTACGCCTTCCGCCTGCGCTTCCCGCTGCGGATCGAGGGCCCCTGCATGCGCTGCCTGCAGCCGGCCGGCATGGAGGCCGAGGTCGACGCCCGCGAGGTCGCCCAGGAGGGCACCGACGACGAGGAGCTGCTCAGCCCCTACGTCGCCGAGGACGAGCTCGACCTCGGCCGCTGGGCCCACGACGCAGCCGTGCTGGCGATCCCCACTCGCTTCCTCTGCCGTCAGGACTGCGCCGGCCTCTGCCCGGTCTGCGGCGAGTCCCTCAACGACGCCGATCCCTCTGACCACGAGCACGACACCACCCCGGACCCACGCTGGGCCAAGCTCGAGGAGCTAAAGCTGGAAGAGCAGTAGACGCATTCCGGGGAGGGAGGGCAGGCGGCCTTCCGAACGGCTTGTACTTTTTCTGAACCCACGCCCGCGGACAGCCAATAGCTGTCTTCAGAAAAAGTTGAGTGAGGGAGGCCGCCTGGCCCTCCCTCCTAGATGCAAACGCTAAGCCTGCTCGTCGAGCTCGGCGACGGGCTCTTCATCCCGCCCCGCGAGCCGGTCCCGCCCGCGCTGCACGGCGGCGAGGAACTTCTGCAGGTTGACCTCGAGCGTGTTGAGGATCTCGTCGGCGTAGTCCTCGGCGCCGAGGCGGATCTCGCGCTCACGCGTGCGCGCGTCCTCGACGATCTCGTCGGCGGCGCGCTCGGCCTGCTTGGTGACCTCCTCGTCGGAGATCAGGCGAGCCTGCTGCTCGCGCGCCTCGCGCACGATCCGCTCGGCCTCGCGCTTGGCCTCGGCCAGCATCTCCTGACGCTCCTTGACGATCCAGCGCGCCTGCTTGATCTCCTCGGGGATCGTCGCCCGCATCTGGTCGAGCAGGTCGTAGATCTCCTCGCGATCGACGCGCACCTGGTCCGTGAGAGGCACGGGCCGGGCGTTGTGCACGACATCGTCGAGCTTGTCTATGAGAACGAGAACGTCCATCAGCAGGTCGTAAGCCTACGTGTAAGCGGCACTTTCGGTGAAGAAGCGGTTATTTCCTCGGCTTTTTGCAAGCTCTCGCCCAACTCCCGCCTCACCCCGGAGAAGCCTACCTGCCCGGCAGGCGCTCCGTCATCGCGGCCGCGACCGGCCCGGGCACGAGGTCGCTGACGTCGCCGCCGAACGTCGCCATTTCCTTGACGCCGGTGGACGAGAGGAAGCTGTACTGCGGCGAGGCGATCATGTAGATGCTCTCGATCCCGGGATCGAGCTTGCGGTTGAGCTGGGCCATCTCGAACTCGTACTCGAAGTCGGAGATCGCCCGCAGGCCCTTGACGATCGCCTTCGCCCCCAGTTCGCGGGCGAACTCGACCAGCAGGTTGGAGAAGATCCTCACCTCGACGTTGCCGAGGCTCGCGGTCGCCTCTTCGATCAGGCCCTTGCGCTCCTCCGCCGTGAACAGCGTCTTGTCCTTGCGCATCGGATTGTTGACCACCCCGACCACGACGCGCTCGAAGACCTGGGAGCTGCGGGTGATGATGTCGATGTGGCCGTTGGTGACCGGGTCATAGCTGCCGGGGCAGACGACCGTTCCGTTGCGCTCGGCCATCAGCCGTCCCCCCCGTAGAAGGAGACGTCGGCGGCGCCGTAACGGCGCTGGCGCAGGCGCGGCAGCGACTCGACGCGCAGCGGCCGGCGCGCACCGCTCTCGACGATCGCCCGCCCCCCCGGCTCGAGGAGGCGAGGCAGTTGGGTGTCGATCTCCCGCCCCACGCGGTCGGCGAGTCTATAGGGGGCATCGACGAAGACGAGGTCATAGCGCGGGGCCTCGCCGTCCTCGGGCCGCCCGGCAAGCCAGCGGAGCACGTCGGCGCGCACCAGCTCCGCTCGCTCGCCCAGGTCGAACCGCTCGACGTTGCCGAGCGCGGCCCTGGTGTCGCGGTCGACCAGCGTCGCACGCGAGGCACCGCGCGAGAGCGCCTCGATCGCCAAGGCCCCCGTGCCGCAGTAGAGGTCGAGGACCGTGGCGCCGGCGACCCGCTCGCCGAGCACCGAGAAGATCGCCTCCCGCGCCCGGTCCGAGGTCGGGCGCACCTTCCAGCCGCGCGGCGCGACCAGCCGCTGCCCCCCCAATTCTCCTCCGATGACTCGCATGTCAAAGAGGTATCGGGTCGGCGGCGCCGGCGCCGAAGCGACGGCGGGCGGCCTCGAGCAGGGGACCGAGCTCGGGGGCCTCGAGCGAGCCGTGACGGCGCAGCAGGTCGAGCACCTCGTCGCGGGCGGCGACCAGAGTCGGGGTGTCCTCGGGCAGCTCGGCGACGGCGAAGCGCGGCAGGCCGTGCTGGCGGGTGCCGAGCACCTCGCCCTCGCCGCGCAGGGCGAGGTCGATCTCGGCGAGCTTGAAGCCATCGCTCTCCCGGGCGACGGCGCGCAGGCGCCGACGCGCCATCTCCCCCGCCTCTTCGACGAAGAGCAGGCAGTGCGACTCGTGCGAGCCACGGCCGACCCGGCCGCGCAGCTGGTGCAGCTGGGAGACGCCGAAGCGCTCCGCGCCCTCGATCGCGATCACGGTCGCGTTGGCGACGTCGATGCCGACCTCGATCACCGTGGTGGCGACGAGCACGTCGGTCGCACCCGAGGCGAACGCCTCCATCGCCGCGGCCTTCTCCGCCGAGTGCATCTGGCCATGGATCACGCCGACCGTGAAGTCGCGCAGCTCGCCCGCCGCCAGACGCTCGGCCTCGACCTCGGCGGCGCGTCCCTGCAGCTTCTCGGACTCGGCGACGAGGGGGCAGACGACGTAGGCCTGACGACCTTCGCGCAGCTCCTTGCGGATGAGCTCGTAGGCGGCGGCGCGGTCGTCCTCGCCGACGACCTGCGTCCGCACGGGCTTGCGCCCGGCGGGCAGCTCGTGCAGCGCGGTCGTGTCGAGGTCTCCGTAGGCGGTGAGCGAGAGCGTGCGCGGAATCGGCGTCGCCGTCATGTGCAGGACATGGGGAGCCATCCCCTCCACGCCCTTCGAGTCGAGCGCCCTGCGCTGCTCGACGCCGAAGCGGTGCTGCTCGTCGACGACGCTGAGCCCCAGGCGAGCGAACTTCACCGTCGGCTCGATCAAGGCGTGCGTCCCCACGATCAGCCCCAGCTCTCCGGTGGCGAGACGCTCGAGATGCTCCTTGCGCCGCGCCGCTTTCGTCGCGCCGGTCAACAGCGCGAACGGCGTCGCCTCTTCGGCCAGCAGCTTCCCCAACGTCACCGCGTGCTGCTCGGCCAGCGTCTCGGTCGGCGCCATCAGCGCCGCCTGGAAACCCGCTTCCAGCGCCCGCAACATGGCGTAGACCGCGACCACGGTCTTCCCCGACCCGACCTCGCCCATCAGCAACCGTTGCATCGGCTCGCCGGAATACAGGTCCCCGTCGATCTCGTCGAAGGCCTTGAGCTGATCCTTCGTCGGCTCGAAGGGCAGCGACTCGATCCAGCGACTCACCCGTTCGCCCGGCCTTCCCAGCCTCGGCGCGGGGCGCGCGACCCGGTGCGACCGCTTCCGCGTCGCCAGGATCGCCTGGTAGAGGAAGAGCTCTTCGAACCGCAGCCGCTCCCGCGCTTCCTCGACGTCCTCGGCGGTCTCGGGGAAGTGGACCGCCTGCACCGCATCGCCGACGCCAGCCAACCCCCTTCGCCCCCTCAGCCCTGCCGGCAGCGGCTCGATCGCATTCCCCACCCATCCGATCGCCTGCTCGACCCACTGGCGAACCTTTTGGGCTTTCAGCTGCTCGCTCGCCGGATGCACGGGCATCAACTTCCCCTCCTCCCGTGACGGACCCCCCGGGTCAGCCCCTTCGACGAACTCGTATTCCGACACCCGGAAGCCGCGTTTGTCCGTCGAGCCCGTAAGCAGGAGGGACGTACCGGGCACGAGCTTCGGCGCAACCCACGGCTGGTTGAACCAGGTGGCCCTAGTGGTCCCGCTGTCGTCGCCGACCTTGACCCCGACGATGCTCAGGCCTCGTCGTCGAAACGGACGGGGCGTGCTG
>Ga0207651_10001260_pt1 | contig 11410 bp, 11 predicted proteins | sample KBSM23metaG_FD_184328 | JGI IMG/M metagenome (GOLD analysis project Ga0207651, IMG submission 184328) | Miscanthus rhizosphere microbial communities from Kellogg Biological Station, Michigan, USA - KBS M2-3 metaG (SPAdes) (version 2) | ecosystem: Host-associated > Plants > Roots > Rhizosphere >... | reverse complement strand
GCGACGCCTCCCTGCAGACCACGGCACGGGCCGCCGGCGCGTCGGATTTCCTGCGCACGCCGACGTACATCCGCGACGTCGTCAGCGTGGGCAAACTCAACGCGTACGGCGACGACGGCGAAGGTCTGCTCACCGAGTATCACGGCCTCTTCTACCTGCTGCGGGCGATGTCGGCCGTCGCGCGGTCGTGCGTGCTGCGCCTGTCGCGGGGACCGCGACGCGCCGAGATCCGGTTCAAGGACGGGAAGGTCGTGTCCGCGACCGTGCGCGCGCTGCAGAACCTGCCCGCGCTGCACCACCTGCTGCTGTGGGAAGAGGCGAAGGTCTCGATCGTCAGTGGCACGGTCGCGAAGCCCAGCCAGTTTCCGCTGTCGTCGCAGGAGATCCTCGACGAGTGCGAGCGCTTCCTGCGCGACTTCGCGCACGCGGCGCGCGATCTCGGCCCGCCGAACACGATCTATCAGCCGGTCCCGGAACCTCGTCCGGCGGTCGCCGGCATGCAGCCCAACCAGATGGCGCCGCTGCTGAATCTGTTCGACGGCAAGCACGGCCTCGCCGACGTGGTCGAGGAGAGCCCGTTCCGCATCTTCGACACCATCCGGATGATCCGGCGCCTGGTCGAGGGCGGCGTGCTGGCGTCGCGCACGGCCGCGCGGCGCCCCACCGGTCCGCAGCAGCGGATCTCCCGTCCCGTGGTGCCCCTGAACGGCACCGGGCCCCAGTCGATGCTGGGCCAGTGGGCGATGGTGCCCGACCAGCGCGGCGTCGTCGGCGATCGCCGCAGCCCCAGCCGCCCGCTGATGCCGTTCGGTCCGGGCGCGCTCGACCCGGGAGGGGGCCGCGATCGGCGCAAGCCGAGCCAGCCGATGCAGCCGATGCAGCCGATGAGGCCGTTCGCGACGCCGGGGCCGACGCCGCTCCCCACGCCGGGGCCGACGCCGCTCCCCGCGCCCGCGCCCATTCCGCTCACCCACAAGAAGGTCCCGTCCGGCGAGATCGCGGCCAAGGGCGATCTTCCACCCGTCAAGCACCGCTCGAGCCCCGGCATCCTCGCGCTCGAGCCGACGGTGCAGGTGCAGCTCAATCCCGACGGGACACCGAAGGAGCCGCCGACGCGGCGGCCGACGCCCGCGCCGGCGCTGGTTCTGGAGCCTGCTGCCGCGGCGCTGCCGCCCCCCGAGCTGACGCTGCCCGAACCGCCGCCGCGCGAGCCCGAACCACCGCCGCGCGAGCCGGAGCCGCCGCCGCGCGCCGTGGTCCGTCCGAGCAAGGGCAAGACGCCGATCCCGGCGCGCGTCACCCCCGCCGCGGCGTTCAATGCCATCGAGGCCGACTTCTTCGCGCGCGAGGCCGATCTCTACAAGCGAGACGCCGTCGACACCTTCGACGATCTCGATCCGGGTGGCGGCGGAAATCACGACTCGCGCTCGTCGAAGAACCGTCGCAAGCGCAAGTAGACCCCGCGAAAATATTACGCAGGGCCAAGCCGCGGGACGGGTATTAGCGTGTCGGCCATGCGTATCCACGATCGTTCGCGGCTGACGGTGTTGCTCGCGATCTCGTTCGCGGCGCTGCTCCACGCCGGATGCAGCAGCGACAACAACAACGGCCCGACGGGCGGCCCGGTGATGGGCGCGGTGGACACGCATTGTGCCGGCGGCGCCACGATCATCGGCCTGTGCATGACGGGCAACGACCCGACCGACGCCGCCGCGCCCGATCCCGACGCGGGCGCGCCGACCAGCGACTACAGCGAGACGCTGCACAACGACGAGGGTGACGACGACGATTGCAAGTACCACGTCAAGTGGACGGCGACGCCGATCCGGCAGAAGAGCCCGGTCACCTTCACGGTGACGCTGACCAAGCTGGCCGACGGAACGCCCGCGACGGAGGCCGGCATCAACGCCGAGGTCTACCTGACCGAGACGCATCCGGCGGCGCCGCCGCCCGGCGCGACCGAATCGGCCGGCGGCAAGTACGCGGTCGGCCCGATCACGTTCGACTCGGGCGGCGACTGGACCGTCCGCTATCACTTCTACGAGGACTGCAACGACGCGCCCGAGGACTCGCCGCACGGCCACGCCGCCTTCCTCGTCCACGTGCCCTAGCCGTAGGTGTCCTTGCCCTCCAGGCTGGACTGAAGCAACGCTTCGTCGGACCACTCGTTGCTCTCGGTGTCGTACTCGTACGTGCCCGCTTCCAGGTCGGCGGCGATGGCGGCCAGCCACGCGCCGACCGAATCGGCGACGCACAGCCGCTTGCCATCGTCGTGAAAGAACAGGATCACCTGGCCGCGCTTGCCGCCCGGCGCCGGGTCCATGTCGACGCAGAAAAGATGTCCGCTCCCGCTGGAGACGATCGGGATCCAGCCGACGTTCCACCACGCGGACTTGATGCGGCGGTGCTTGTCCGCCTGGGCGTCACCAAACGAGCCGTCCTCGGCGAGCTTCCGCATCAACTGCGCTTCGTGGGCGATCGTCTTCGTAGCCAGCAGGTTCCAGCCGCCGATGAGGCCCTCGGCCCCGTCGTGAATCGCGAGGCTCTCCGCCAGATCGGCGGGGAGCGCCAGCTTCAACGCGCGCGCGAGCGACGCGAGGGCCGCCTTGCTCGCGCCACGACCGGGCTCGAGATCGTTCCAGTCGCCCTTGGGCGGCGCGTGCGATTTCAGCCAGGCGTCGATGCGGCTCCACGATCTGGCCACCGACTGCTTGCCCCTGGCCACGGGCGGCGCCTTGGCCGCGGCACCGCGCGGGGCCTTCGCCGCCGCCGGCGCGGCGCCGCCGATCCGACGCAGCTCGACGCCGCCGTCGGTGCCCACCGCGAGCCAGCCGTCGGCGCTGATCGCGAGCGCGCGCACCTCGTGCGTGCTCTTGCGCGTGATCGTCTCGACGACCTTCCCCTTCGCCGAGTACACCGTCAGCGTGCGTCCATTTCCGGCGGCGACCAGCGCGCCGTCGGGCGCCACCGCCACCCGCTGGACATCGCCGGGCTTTCGCCACTGAACGCGCCCCCGCTCGTCGAGCGCGACCACCCCACCCCGCCCGCCGACGACGATCAGGCCGCCCGCCGCGCGCAGCGACTTGTCGGTGTGCAGGTTCGGGACGTGCGCGCGCTTGGGTTTTCCACCCCCGATCGGCCAGCGCTCGAAATTTCCGTCGCGCACGGTGACGACGTGGCTGGCGTCCGCGGTGAAGCAGACCTGGGCGATGCCGAACCCGCGGTCGTCCTCGATCACGCGCAGGCGCTTCCCGTCGGCGGAGAAGATCTCCACCGTCGTCTTGGCGCTGTTGAGATGCCCCGTCCCGACGGCGAACGACGACCCGGCGGGGCTGAAGGCGATACCCTGCGCGACATCGACGCCCTTGCTCAGCGGCGTCGAGCGCAGCCGCTTGCCGCGCGCGTCGCAGAGCGCGATCGCCCTGTCGCCCGCGCAGGCGACGAGGGCCGCCGTGGGGCTGGCCGCCAGCGCGCGCGCACGGACGCCGCTGAAGGAAACTGGCTTGCCCTCGCGCGGGAACGCCAGCACCTCGCCCTCGCCCGCCACGTAGAGCAGCGAGGCGTCGGCGTTGAACGCGACGTCGCGCGCGTAGAGCTGTACGGAGAAGCGGGGCGGGAAGTCGGGGCTATTCGGCATACGCGGTGCTCCGGGTCGCGTTCAGTTGTTCGGTGCCATGCACATCAGCCAGCCCAGCAGGGCCGCCCGCTGCGCGGGATCGGTCAGCTGCGGTTCGGTGGCCGGCGGCATGGCGCAGGAATAAAACACCTGTTGCAGGACGGCGCCATAGCGTGAATTCGCCTCCGCCCAGCTGGTCAGCGGCTTGTTGAACTCGACGCCGCCCGGGCCGTGGCAGCGGACGCAGTACGTCTGGAAGATCGGGCTGACGTCGGTCGCGTAGCTGGGCGCCGGATCGGGGCAACTCGGCATCTGCGGAATTGCGCAGCCGCCCGCCGGCGCTGGGTCCGAGCATCCGGCGGCGCAAGCAATGAGCAATACGGGGAGAGACCAGGCGCGCGGCTCGCGCATCGGGGGCGAAGCATGCCATGGACCGACTCGGACGGCGGCTTCCAACAGCGGTCGCGCGCCGCGGACATATACTATTGCTGCAATGGCCGTCCGGACGCTGTCCCCGACGATCGCCGGCGCGCTTGCGGCGCTGGCGCTGCAGGGCGCGTGCGGCGGCGGCACCACGCCGGTCGTGCCGCTCGATCGCGAGGCGCTGCTCGATCCCGAGACCTGCAAGACCTGCCACCCGGTCGCCTACCAGGAATGGTCCGGCAGCATGCACGCCTACGCGTCGGAAGATCCGGTCTTCCGCGCCATGAACAAGCGCGCCCAGCGCGAGACCAGCGGCGCGCTGGGCGACTTCTGCGTCAAGTGTCACGCCCCGATGGCCGTGCGGACGGGGATGACCACCGACGGCCTGAACCTGGATTCGGTGCCGGCGAAGATGAAGGGCGTCACCTGCTACTTCTGCCACGCCGTCGAATCCGTCGCGGGCACGCACAACAACCCGCTGACGCTGGCGCAGGACGACAGCCTGTTCGGCCCGTTCTCCGACCCGGTCCCGGGCACGCCGCACAAGGGGATCTACTCGCGTCTCCTCGACGGCGCGACGATGGACTCCGCGGCGATGTGCGGCGCCTGCCACGACATCCAGAACCTCCAGGGCGCGCACGTCGAGCGGACATTCGAGGAATGGCAGGGGACGTTGTTCTCGATGCCACCCAACGGCCTGGGTTGCGCGAGCAACTTCTGCCACATGAAGCCCACCAGCGGCCCGATCTCGACGGTCTCGGACAAGATCCGCACGCTGCACGGGCACGGGTTCCCCGCCGTCGACCTGGCCGTCACGCCGTTCCCCGAGAAGGAGACGCAGCGGACCCAGGCCGAAGCGCTGCTCGCCGATCTGATCCAGCCGACGCTTTGTTACAACACGTTGACCGCGCGCATGGAGCTGACCCTGGAAAACGTGACGGCCGGCCACAGCTTTCCCAGCGGCGCGACCCCGGATCGCCGCGCCTGGATCGAGCTGACGGCCTACGCGGGCGACGCGGTCATGTTCGGGAGCGGCGGGAAGGACGTGTACCCGCTGGAGGACTCCAGCGATCCGAACCTGTGGTTGATGCGCGACTGCCTGTTCGACGGCGCGGGCCAGGAGCTGAAGATGTTCTGGCAGGCGAGCAGCGCGGCCGGGAACGCCGTCCCCGGCTCGGTCCTGCAGAACATCAACGACCCGATGTCGTTCAACCGGTCGCACCCGAAGAAGCAGTACCCGGCGACCGGCACGCTGCCCATGATGCCCGACCGGGTCAGCCTGAAGGTCCATCTGAAGGCGATCGGCGACGATGTCCTGAAAGATCTGGTCGACTCGGGCGATCTGGACGCGTCCATCCCGCAGCTGATCGCGGAATACGAGCTGGGCGGCGCGGCGTCGTTCGACTGGACGCCGGCGACGTCGGTGCCCAAGAACGATCCGGAGACCAGCGCGGCGCTGCTGTGCGTGGTCAAGCCGATCGCGTACCGCACCAACACGGTTCCGGCGGTCAGCAACGCGCACTGCGTGCCGTAGCCGTCATCCACGTCGCACCGGCGCCGTCATCCGTATTTCCACGCGCGGGTGCCCGTGCGATCCTCGTGGTCGATGACGGCAGGCCGGTTCGCGTCGGTGGTGCTGCTCGCCGCGGTCGGCTGCGGCGGCGCGCCCGCCACGGTGTTCGTGGGCGAGTCGGCGCATTTTCGCCTGTACGTCGATCCCGCGCTGATGCCCCTGCCCGCCGCGTTCGCGGGGGAGAACGCGCTCGCCGCCCTGGAGACCGAATGGGCGGACGTCGCGACGATGTTGAAGATGCCGGACGCCAAGATCTCCTACTACTGGTATTCGACGGCGCACGTCAGCGCCGCCTGCGATGACGACCAGGAGGGCGGCTGCACCAAGGAAGAGGAGATGGAGATCGACGCCGCGATGCTGCCCGACGCGCACGAGCTGAATCACGCGTACACGTACCTGAGGGCGCCGCGCCGGCCCATCCCGTTTCTGGCCGAGGGGATCGCGGAGGCGATCGGATGCGGCTACGAGTCGCCGATCGCGGCGCCGCCCGAGGGCGACTGGCGGAGCGCCGTCGCCGGGGTGCGGTCGGACGCCGTCTACGGCCTGGGCGGGCTGTTCGTGCGGCAGATGATCCGGCGGCAAGGAATCGACGAGTTCCTCCGCTACTACGAGCAGGCGCCGGAGCGGCGCGATCCCGCCCTGTTCGCCGCGAACTTCCAGAGCTTCTGGGGCGAGGCCGTCGACGACGTCTGGACGGAGATCACCACCGTCGTACCGGCGGTCCCGTACATCGACCAGAAGATCTGTCCGTGCTCACTGCCCGCGATCACGCCCGGGGACGATCCGGTCGACGATCCGGCGCGCGTCCCGTACTGGACGCTGCCCGACGTGGGCGACCAGACGATCGCTCTCACGGCCAGTCCCGCCGCGCAGGTCAACGTGCGCAGCTGCGCCGGCAACGAGCACGTCCTGCAGGGCAAGGGCGCGCTCGTGCGCCGGAGCTCGAGCGCCCGCTGGTACGCGCTGGCGCCGCTGGGCGCCGCGGCCATCGACGCGTTCCTCGCGGACTCCTGCGCGGGTGCGGCGCACTACGCGCTGCCGGAGGACGTGCTGGTCGGTAACCCGTATCTGTCGATCTCCATCCCGGCCACCGCGTCGTCCGTTCTCTTCCTCGCGATCGACGTCCCGTTTCCGATCGACGGCATGCAGGTGCGGGGCGTCGACGCGTTCTGCGCGAGCTGCGCGTTCGACGACGGGAGCTGCACACCGATCGCCAGCGCGGTCGCGACGCCCGTGACCGGCGGCTTCTACGGGCGCATGCGGTTCCAGTCCAGCGACATCCAGCTGCGCGACGGCGCGAACAACGACCGGTCGCTGAGATTCTTCCGGTGACGCGAAGCAGATCGCGGTGGACGCCGGCGGGCGTGGCGGTGGCGCTGGCGCTGGCGCTGTCGGCGGCGCCCGCGGCGCGCGCGGACGGCGAGCGCATTCACCAGGGCCGGCTGATCCGCGTCGCCGCCGGACCGGCGTACCTGCACGAGAGCTGGCACCCGTCGGGCGGCACGGGCGACGCGGTCCATACCGGCTGGGGCCCGGCGCTCGACGTCACCGTCGGCAAGTTCGTGCGGCCGCGGCTGGTGCTGGCGGGCAGCCTCCGGCTCGCCGGCATCATCAACCGCGACGAGACCACGCTGGGGATGACGTACGCGCTCGACGACACCGTTCACTTCGTCGACACGCTGGCGGCGCTGATCGACTTCTATCCCGACCCGCGGCGCGGGTTGCACGCGGGCGGTTCACTGGGCGTCGCCGCGATCACCGAGCTCGACACGCACATGGGCGGAACACAGACGAGCTGGGGCCCCGACGTCGCGCTCCACGTCGGCTGGGAGCGCTTCATCTCCCGTCGCTGGTCCGCGGGCGGCCTGTTCCGTCTGGCTTACTTCCACCACGCCACGGACACGCCGCCTCCGGACGCGTCGTCGAACGGCCTGCTCGCAACCCTGCTGCTGGCGTTCACGTACGACTAGCGGCTAGAGGCGCACGCCGGGCGGGATCAGCTCGCACGGTAGGCGGCCGTTGGGCGGGCGATCGAGCGAACCGGGTTGATCGAGGCAGCCCATCAGGCCGCCGTCCGTCGAGCCGCCCGCGCCGCCGATCCCGACCGAGCCGCCGCCGCCGCCCTGCCCGCCCATCGCGCCCTTGCCCTTCCCGCCGCCGCACGCGCCGATCGCGAGCACGGCGGCGACCAGCAACGCGACGCCCGCGCGCATCAATACTTCACCCAGATCTCGTCGTTCGCCGCCAGCGAGGTCAACGCGGTCACGCCCGGCGTCGAGCCGATGAGCGACGCGGTCGTCGGGTTCGCGCTGAACGCCGCGGTCCCCTTCCACACGATCTGAGCGTCGGCGAAGATCGCCGCGACGTCGGGCACGGCCTGGGCGACCGTGTACTTGTTCCAGCCCGGACTCCGCGCCGGAAGGACCAGCAGCGCGGGCGCCGGCTCATCGGCCCCGCCGTCGACGACCGGGTCCGTCGGCAGCATCGTCCAGCCGACCGTCGACGTCGTCCCGTCCATCGCGCGGCACGTCTGCTGCGACTTGAAGAAGTACGTCGTGAACGGTTTGTTCGGAACCTTCAGGCGGATGACGAGCTTGTAGTACGCGAGGTCGGCGTCCAGCGCGTCCGCGTCGGCCTTCTGCCAGCTGACGGCCGTGATCGTTCCCGCGGCGTCCTTCTCGACGGACACCTTGCCGAAGTCGCTGCGCATCGGCCGAACGGACAGCACGTCGGTCGGGATCTCGACGCGGACCTTGTATGTATCCGATCCGGCGCAGCCGTGGCCGACGCCGAACGTGATCTCCTGCGTGGTGTTGGCGAAGCCGGGGCCCGATGCGATCGAGACGTGCGCGCGCGCGACGCCGGTCAGCGCGGCGATCGTGGCAAGAGGCAACAACGAGACGATGAGCTTTCGCATGCGCACCAGTTAACCGGCCACCCGAGATCCAGCAATGCGTCGTTTTTTCGCAGCGTAATTTTTTCGCACCCCGTGCGGATCGACCCGCGCGGCGATAACTTCGTCCGGATGTTTCTCCCCCGCCGGGCATGGCTACCGTCGCTCGCCGCCCTCGCCGTCACCGCCACCGGCTGCACCCAGCGGACGTGGGACCCGTCGGACGGCGGAACGTCCGCCGACACGGGCGCGCTGGTGTGCACGATCCAGGCGCCGACCGTCTGTCCCGCTCCGGTGCCCCACTGGCCCGACGTGCAGCCGATCTTCGAGCGTCGCTGCGTCCTGTGCCACAACGGCATCCCGGGCGGTCCCTGGCCGCTGCTGCAGTACAGCCACGTCGCCGACTGGAACGACGTCGTGCGCGCCATGCTGCTCGACTGCTCGATGCCGCCGCCCGACGCGGGCGTCCCGATGCCCGACGAGGAACGAACCGCGATCCTGACCTGGATCCTCTGCGGCTTCCCCGAGTAGAACGCCGTCAGCGACGCGGCTTCAAGTAGTCCGGCAGCAGCTCCGGATGCGCGCAGTTGCCGATGGGTTTCGGCTCCTCCTCGACGATGTCGACCGGGATGCCGCCGCCGACGAAGTCTACGTTGAAGCCCTTCAGCTTCGCCGTCGCGCAAAGCAGAGCGGCGCGGCCCGATCCGGGCGGGAGGCGGAGAGCGCTTCGCTTGTGGCTCTCCAGCAAGTCGCCGACCTTCTGCGTGTCGCCGATGCAGCCACTCAGCGTGTCGACGGTGCGGGCGCCGTACCGCTCGCGCACGCGCCGGAGCAGCGCCGGGAAGTCGTCCGGGCGAAGGTACCAGAACGCCGTCAGCGCGTAGAGCGCCGCCACGGGCGTGCCGTTGTCGTAGAGCGCCTGGAACGCGGCCGGCGCCTCGCGTTCGCGAATCAACGTTCGCACCGACGCGGCGTTTTTCGACAACTCGCCGCCTTCGTGCACGTGCGAGGTCTCGAACGTCCCGGCCCGCATCAGAGTATCGAACGCCGCCCGCGCCTTCGGTGACAGCGCCGCGCGCGCGTCGGACCCGACGGCCGCGGGCGGTGCGCCGGGCGCCGCGGCGAAGAGCAGGCCAACCACCACCGCCGCCGTCATATGCGCGGCGGGTACTTCTTCAGCTTGAGCTGCAGCGTGCGCCGCGTGATGCCCAGCCGGCGCGCCGTCTCCGAGACGTTGCCGCCCGTGTCGCCCAGGATGCGCTGGATGTGCTCCCACTCGGCGCGCGCCAGCGTCGGCGGCGGCGCCGCGTCGCCCGCGCCGTTGTCGACGGCGCGCGCGTCACCCATGACCGCCGCCAGCACGTCGTCCGCGTCGGCGGGCTTGCTGACGTAGTTGTGCGCGCCGAGCCGCATCGCCTCGACGGCCGACGCGATGCTGCCGTAACCGGTCAGCACGACCACGCGCAACTCCGGTTGCACGCGCAGCAGCTTGGGCAAAAGCTCGGTCCCCGTCATACCCGGCATCCGCAGATCGACGACCGCCGCCTGCAGCCGTCCCTTCTCGGCCGCGCGCAGCGCCTCGTCGCCGTCCGCCGCCGTGACGACGTCCTGCCCGCGCTGCCGCAACGCCCGCGCCAGGCGCTCGCGAAACACCTCGTCGTCGTCGACGAGCAGCAATGGGTGCGGCGCGGTCATCGCGTCTCCGCCGCCGCGGCCGGCGACTCCAGCGGCAGCGCGAACACCACCGACGTCCCCGTTCCCGGCGCCGAGGTGATCGTCACCTCGCCGCCCAGCCGATCCGCAACCGCGCGCGCCAGGAACACGCCCAGGCCCATTCCCCGCCCCGCCGGCTTGGTCGTGAAGAACGGCTCGCCGACCCGCGCGAGGACGTCCGCGGGCATCCCCGACCCGTGGTCCCTGATCTCGAAGCGGATGTGACGGCCCGCGGACGCGACGCGCAGCACGACGTCGCCGCCCTGAGGCGACGCTTGCTGCGCGTTCTCGATCAGCGCCGACAGCGCCTGACCCACCGCGCGCGGCGGTACCGTCAGCGTCCGATCGGCCAGCGCGGCGGCGATCTCCGGGCGCACGGCGACGCGCGAATCCGCGACGCCCCCGACGACGTCCTCGACCAGCGCCGCCACCGGAACCGCCGCGAACCCTTCGCCGGCGGTGTCACCCGCGTCGGCGCGCATGCGTTCGATGATGGCGCGGCAGCGTTCCACCTCGGCGCGCACGAGACGCGCGTCCTCGACCGCGCGGGCCGGCGCCCCGGGCTGCGCGAGATCGCGCTGCAGGTCGCCGGCGATCACGGCGATCGTCGACAGCGGCGTCAGCAGCTCGTGCGCGGCGCCCGCCGCCAGCGTCGCCAGCGACGCCAGCCGCTCCTGCCGCTGGGCAGCCGCCCGCGCCGCGTCCAGCTCGCGCTCGTGGCGCTCCAGCGCGCGCTGCACGCGCAGCAGGAAGTAGACGATGAACGACGCGGCGACGCCGAACGCCACCCACATGCCGCGCAGGTGCAGGCTCATGTGGCGGCTGTGATCGCCCAGCGCCAGCGGCTGGTGTGTCGCGAACAGAAACGCCGAGCAAGCCAGCGACAGCCCCACCAGCGCCCAGGTCCACGCCGCGCGCATCGTGATCGACGCCAGCGCGATCGGGATCAGGTATAGGAAGCTGAACGGGTTGTTGGGGCCGCCGGTCAGGTACAGCAGGCCCGAGAACAGCAGCACGTCCAGCGCCATCACCGCCGCCAGCCACGCTTGCCGCGGCCGCCAGCGGCGCGCCGCCAGCGCGCACGCCAGGTTGCTGGCCACCTCGAGGCCGACCAGTACCAGCAGCGGCACGATCGGGATGGCGAGCTGCATCGCGAACTGCACCGCCGCGATTGTGATCAGCTGTCCGCCGA
>Ga0207651_10001255_pt1 | contig 11421 bp, 13 predicted proteins | sample KBSM23metaG_FD_184328 | JGI IMG/M metagenome (GOLD analysis project Ga0207651, IMG submission 184328) | Miscanthus rhizosphere microbial communities from Kellogg Biological Station, Michigan, USA - KBS M2-3 metaG (SPAdes) (version 2) | ecosystem: Host-associated > Plants > Roots > Rhizosphere >... | reverse complement strand
TGCGCTTGTCGACGTAGATCACGCTGTCGACGAACGGCGCTTTCACATTCAGGCCCGGCTCGGTGATCACCCGCACCGGCTTGCCGAGCCGCACCACCAGGGCCTGCTTGGTCTGGTTGACGGTGAACAGGGTACTGTAGCCGACCACGACGACGATCAGCAGCAGGACGGCGAGGGCGCCTCCGGCAAGGCTGAGCTTCATTGGCTGCCTCCGGAAGACGACGGGCTGCCGGCCGGGGCCGACGAACGCGGACGCTGCAGCTCGGTGAGCGGCAGATAGGGAACCACGCCGGGGCTTGCCTGATGCGGCCCGGTATCGATGATCGTCTTGTCGCTGCCGCCGAGAACGCGCTCCATGGTTTCCAGATACATGCGCTCGCGGGTCACGTCGGGCGCCTTCTTGTATTGGTCGTAGATCTGCAGGAAGCGCGAGGTCTGGCCCTTGGCTTCGGCGACGGCCTGCTCGCGATAAGCTTCAGCGTCCTGGATGAACTTGGCGGCACGGCCGCGCGCCTCCGGCACCACGCGATTGGCGTAGGTCTGCGCCTCATTCTGCGCGCGTTCGAGGTCGGAGCGCGCCGCCTGCACGTCGCGGAAGGAATCGATGACCTGCGTCGGCGGATCGACTTTCTGCAGCTGCACCTGCTGCACCAGAATGCCGGCGCCGTATTGGTCGAGCGTCTTCTGCATCAGCTCCTGCACCCCGGTCTCGATGTTCTGCCGCGCACCGGTGAGAATCGGCTGGATGGTCGAGCGTCCGATCACTTCGCGCATTGCGCTTTCGGCGACCGCCTTCACGGTCCCTTCGGGACTCTGGATGTTGAACAGATAGTCGCCGACGCCGTTCGGCTTGACCCGCCACAACACCGAGAAGTCGACGTCGACGATGTTCTCGTCGCCGGTCAGCATCAGGCTTTCCTCCGGCACCTCGCGCACCGGCGCGCCGCGCGGGCGCACGTTCTCCACAGGCAGCGTGCCGACGTCGATCTTGTTGACGCGCAACGCCGGCGGAGTCAGCGCCGACTCGATCGGGTAGGGCAGGTGATAGTTGAGGCCGGGCTGCACCTCGCGCACGAATTTGCCGAACCGCAGCACCACGCCGAGTTCGTCAGGCTCGACGCGGAAGAAGCCGGAGAAGCCCCAGAGCACGACCGCCGCCAGCACGATCAACGCCACGCCCCGGCCGCCGAGATTGCCTGGCAGAAAGCCGCGCAAGCGGTCCTGGCTGCGGCGCAGGAATTCCTCGAGGTCGGGCGGCCGCGGCCCTTGCTGCTGCGGACCCGAGCCCCAGGGTCCGCGCGGCCCCGAACCCCAGGGGCCACCGGATTGGTTGCTCCACGGCATCGGGTAAAGGTCTCCTCACCGCCGGGCCTATCCAGCCGGCATGGTTGCGGGGATATAGGGGAGTGCATTCTGCCTTGCAACGCGCAGCGATGCCGCGCGCGCCGGGGCTTTGGACCTCTCTTGGCGATTAGACCGAGGCCCGAACCTCCATTTCGGCTTTGGGCGCCACCGCGGAAGATCGGCGCTCGTAGGTTACGAACGCAAAAGCGCCGTCGTCCCCTTCGGCAGGCGCATGCTCTTCGCGCGCAGTCTCGCGCCAGATGCCGGGATCGATCGCGGGGAAGAGCGTATCGCCGTCAACGCGGCGATGGACCCTGGTGATGACGAGGCGCGAGGCGAACGGGAGCGCCTGGGCGTAGATCTCGGCGCCGCCCGCGACGACGATCGCGTCCGCCTGTCGGCGCAGGGCATCGCCACGCGCTGCAGAAAGGGCGGCGTCGAGGCTTGGCGCGACCACGGCACCCGCCGCCATGAAGGCGCGCTTGCGAGTCACCACGATCGTGGTGCGTCCTTTGAGCGGCTTGCCGATCGAAAGAAAGGTCTTGCGGCCCATGATGACCGGCTTGCCCATGGTAAGCGCGCGCAAGTGCTGCATGTCGGACTTGAGCCGCCACGGCAGCGCGTTGCCGCGGCCGATCACGCCGTTCTCGGCGACGGCGGCGATGAGGATGACGTCAGGTCCAGCGGGCATGCATTGCTCTGAGAAGGTGTCACCGCGTTGGACAGCGGTTGCTCGGCAGCAACGTGAAGACGTTGGCAGCTGACTACACTGCCACCGCCGCCTTGATGTGTGGAAGCGGGTCGTAGCCTTCGAGGGCAAAATCCTCGTAGCGGAAGGAAAATAGATCCGTTGCCGCCGGGTTAAGCCGCAGCGTCGGTAGCGGCCGCGGGCTGCGCGTCAGCTGCAGCCGCGCCTGTTCCAGGTGATTGAGGTAGAGGTGGGCGTCGCCGAAGCTGTGGACGAACACGCCCGGCTTGAGGTCGGTCACCTGGGCGACCATTAACGTCAGGAGCGCGTAAGAGGCGATATTGAACGGCACGCCGAGGAAGACATCGGCCGAGCGTTGATAGAGCTGGCAGGAGAGCGCGCCGTCGGCGACGTTGAACTGGAACAGGCAGTGGCAGGGCGACAACGCCATGCGGTCATTCTCCGCCGGATTCCAGGCGGTGACGACGAGCCGGCGCGATGAGGGATTGCGGCGGATCTCGGCGACAATGTCGGCCATCTGATCGATGACCCGCCCATCCGCAGCCGGCCACGAGCGCCATTGCCGGCCGTAGATCGGGCCGAGGTCGCCGTTGGTATCGGCCCATTCATTCCAGATGGTGACGCCATGCTCGTTGAGATACTTGACGTTGGTATCGCCGCGCAGGAACCACAGCAGCTCGTAGACGATGGACTTCAGATGCAGCTTCTTGGTAGTAAGAAGGGGAAATCCGCGCGCGAGGTCGAACCGCATCTGGTGGCCGAAAATCGAGCGCGTGCCGACGCCGGTGCGGTCGCGTTTCTCGGCGCCTTCGGTCAGCACGCGCTCCATCAGATCGAGGTATTGGCGCATGGGGTCGTGAGTTCCGCCGTCTGCGGCTGAGTCGCCGACGAAGCTTAGCGGCAAATGCGGTACGCACGAAGCACATGCAAGGTCCGCGGTGGATAGGATGGGGAAAGCCCCGGCAGGCGGGGCGCGGGGATCAAAATGGGCGGCATCAAGCTTGGAACGATAGTGTTGGCGCTGGCGATCGGCGGTATGCCTTTCGCCGCGAGCGCAACCGAGTGGCCGGTCAGTGCTCACGAATACCGCACAGTGCATCACTGGCGTGGGCACCATTCGCCGCGGGTGCACTACGGCTACTACTGGTATCGCTGGGGTTGGCGGTGGGGCGGTACCCGGTATTCCTGGTACGGATCCTCGTTCGCGTGGCAGTGAAATTCCAGGGCGTGGATTAACCATCGTAAAAGTCAGGGTTGCTGACTCTTTCCATGCTCCTTGCGTTGTGCCACAAACGTCGTATGGTTGTACTTTCCACTATGTCTTCTACGTAACCTTGGCCGTCGATCGGGCGCTAAAGGAGCGCCGATCCATGGCTATTATTTTGGAGTAATGCGAATGGCTCGCAGAGGACCCGACGCGGTCGACAAACTGGTAGGTCGCAACATCCGCGTCCTTCGTCTGGCGAAAGGGCTTTCGCAGACGGAGCTTGCGGACGAGCTGGGAGTGACCTTCCAGCAGGTGCAGAAATACGAGAAGGGCACCAACCGCGTGGGCAGCGGACGGTTGTTGAAGATCTCGGGAATCCTCGGTGTGAAGATCACCGATTTCTTCGAAGGGACCGACCGCGTGCACGACACGACGCGGCGCTCAGTGTTCGATCAGCTGGCGCAGCCCGAATCGTTCCGGCTCGTCCAGGCGTTTTCCGGCATCAACCGCCCGAACATCCGCCGCACGCTGGTGCGGCTGATCGAGCAGATCGCCTCCGAGCGGTAACGCGCGGCGGCGCCGCAAAGTCGGCGCCGAACGCCTGCTCCGGTCGAGCGCGGCTCAAGTCAGGCCGGGCTCGTCTCCTTGAGTTGTTCGATGCAGAGCTTGAGGTGCTCGGCGCAGCGGCGGTCGCGCAGCGTGCCGGTCAACTCGCTGTGCGCGTATTCGAGCAGGCGCAGCAGAGCCGGGATGCTTGTCTCTTCCCACATGATGCCTTCGTTCGCTTCCCCGTCGCTGACATTGTGCTGCAGTCGAAACGAAGAGACGCAGTCTTCCATCGTCCTCAGGCACTCCTCGCCGGCGCCGTGGCGCAGCAGCGAGGCTCTCACCGACAGCAGCATGAAAAGCACGCCCTGGGCGCTGCTTTGCTGTTCGCTGGCGTAGGCATAAGGTCGATCATCGGCGTCGCGTTGCCTCATGGCAATGTCCAATCGAGCCCCAGGTGTCGTGAAGAACATTGGCCGGCGGAAGGGCCGACGGCATCCGTTACGCTCTTTGAAGTACGCCATTGGAGTCGCTCCCTACGCTAAGCACGCACACGCCACCTGAAGCCTGCCTTGGTGTCAGCCGGCCTCATGACTTTCCGCTCCGCAGCCGAGGCCGCTCGCGATCGGCCATTGGTTGGTCGCCTCGATCCATTCGGCGGTTGTCGCCACGGTCGCGTACAGGCCGAGCACCTTGGACAGGAGGCTGTGCACGTTCGAGGCGGTGACCGTCTCGACGGCGTGGCTCGCCGACGCATCTGCAAGGAAGGTGACCCGGTGGCCGCGGTGATAGGCATCGATCACCGTCGACAGGCAGGCCGATTCACCGGCAAACCCGGCAAGAACGATATTGACGCCCGCGCCCTCGTTCATGAAGCAGGCAAAGTCGCTGTTGGCGTAGCAGGACGGCAGTTCGCGCTCGAACACCATCTCGGTCGGCAGCGGCGAGAACCCGTCGATCCAATGCGAGAACCGCGTCGCCGCGTTGAAGAAGGGCGCGTGGGTCACCCGCTTCATGAACGCGACCGGGAAGCCCATGGCGCGCGCATGCTCGAGCAGCAGGCTGCACTGGGCGAGCGCCGCGCTCGCGTCGGGCACTGCCATGCGCCGCGGCGCGGCCACGTATTCCTGCTGCAGGTCGACCAGCACGACAGTCGGAACGGTGAGCGGATCGACGAAGGGACGAAGCCGGACCACATTGTTCGTCGTTCTGGCCGTCAACCGGCGGTCTTTCACGTCTGCAACTCCCTGTATTTCCCTCACTCTGCGCGGCACCAACGACGGCGTCAGGCCGCGCGGACATAGCGGTTTGGCGAGGTCACCGGGCGCGCAGCGGAACGCTCCAGCGGACCGGGCTCGTCCCACGATCCCTCCGGCCGGATGAGCACGTAGGGATCGGAGTCGAGTGACAGCGCGTCCGGGTCGCGCTCGGTGACCATCATCATTTCGGTGTAGGAATAGTCGGAGAATGTCAGCGGCCGCCGCCCCTTCATCGCCTGTCCGCCAAAGCGGCTCCAGAACGGCACGAGCCGGTCCTGGGCGTGGCCGTAAAGGCGCGTGTAGCCCTTGCGCCGGCTCAGCTTGATGGCGGCGTGGACGATGTCGAACGCCAGCCGCGACCGGCGATATTCGCGCCGCACCGCGAGCCGCTCCAGCTTGGCGAAATCGGCAAAGAAACGGACCCGAAGGCAGGCGGCCGGCTCGTCGTTGACCGCGCCGATCATGTGCAGCGCGCAGAAATCGTTGCCTTCGAATTCCTCGGCGTAGGGGCAGTTCTGCTCGGCGAGAAAAGCGGCGGCGCGGATGGCGACGACCTGCATCAAGTCGGTCATCGAGGCCGCCACGCGTATTGAAACGTTGTTAGAACGCGATGTCGCGCTGTCGTCCGCTTCGTCACGGGCCGCTCGTTCATTCCATGAAGCGCTCATCAACCCCCCCAGTCATCCTTACGGTTGGCAACGCGGACGTAACGGTGCAACGCGCGTGGATGCTGCGCCACGGGCCGGAAGCCAAGTCCGCGCATGAAGCGCAGGCCATCGGGCGTGGCCGGCAGGGCGAAGAGATCCGAGCGCTCATAGGGAAATTGTTGAAGCCGGACGATGACGCGGGCGATGCCCTCGGCGGCGACCGCGGATGACCGCAACAATGCCCAGACATAGATTCCCGCCGGCCGGTCGCCCGCAGCCGCAAGCACGGAAGCAGGCGGATCGCTGAGATCGATCGTATCGTCGAGCAATGCTTCGACGCCGCGGCGGTTCAACATCAGGAAGGCGAAGCCGCCGACGAAGCGTTCGTGGCGCCAGAAGCCCCATAGCGAGTCCGGATGGGCGCGTGCTACGCGCGCGACGGTGATGGCCGGCGCCAAGGCGACGCCCATTCCGGCTTCGCCCCGACCCAAGAGCAGAGGAATATCGGCTATTCGAACCCGCCTTGCCTCGACCCGCTGCCCCCGGGAAGCGTCACGTCGTCAAACTCTTTCAGGCGTCGAGGCCTATTCTGGGTTGTGGGGTCCGCCTCCGCGGCGGCGGAATACGCCAGATTTACGGCCATATTCTTCCCTGGGCAGCAAAAAGTGTTATTAGTGTAGGCCGGAACGGGAGCGGTACTATGAGCAAGATTTCGCAGCGGCCTGTTGCAAAAATGGAGCAGCCCATCGGGCCGGCCCTGGTCGATCGCATCTCCTGGGACGACCTTAAGTTGTTCATGGCGGTCGCATACACTTTGAGCTTCCGCAAGGCCGCGACGTCCGCCAAGGCAAGCTCCTCGACCATCGTGCGCCGCATTGAGCGGCTCGAAGACGAGCTCGGGCTGCGCCTGTTCGATCGGCTGCCGGATGGCGTGGCACTGACCGCCGAGGGCCAGCGGATTTTCTCGGTGGCCCGCGACATGGAACGCGCGAGCAACTCGCTGCGCGCGTTTCTCGATCAGGACCCGAACAATCGCGGCGTCGTTCGCTGCGCGATCACCGAAGGGCTGGGGACATTCTGGATCCTGCCCCACCTCGCGGAATTCAACCGCGCCAATCCCTTCACCATCGTCGATCTTATCTGCTCGATGCAAGGGACCGACGTGCTGCGGATGAAGGCCGATCTCGCCATCCAACTCGTTCGGCCGGATCGCCCCGATCTGAAAATGGTCCGCCTGGGCCGCCTGCACATCTATCCGTTTGCCTCGAAGCGCTACGCGGAGACGTACGGACTGCCCAAGACTATCGAGGACATGAAACGGCACCGATTGATCGACCAGACGGCGGCGCAACTCGACGAAGGCGTGTGGCCGCGACTGCTCGGTGTCGACAATGTCGAAGGTATCGTCGCCTTGCGCACCAATATGAGCACGTCGCATTTCTATGCTGTCGAGCAGGGCTTGGGGATCGGCGGTCTGCCGACTTATGCGCTGCCGCTCGGCGCGGAGGTCGAGCCGGTCGATATCGGCATCAAGCACCAGCTTGATATCTGGCTCACCTATCATGAGGATGTCAGGAACGTGAAACGCATCGCGCTGTTCATCGACTGGGTGCGTTCGCTGTTCGATCCGAAGAAATATCCCTGGTTCCGCGACGAGTTCATTCATCCGAACGATCTGCTCGCGCCGGCGACGCCGCCGCCGGCAAGCCGCAGGAGCCAGCAGTCGGTCGTCGCCGGCCCCCCACGGCCCGTCAGGATCGTCTAGCGCCAAACTCTGGCAGCGCTGCCCTCGGGCCGCGGCGGAACATCGATTCGGCGCCGCGGACCGGCTTCGAGCCGCCATAGCCGGCAAGCCACGGGAGCTCCCGTTCGCGCAGGTGATGCTCGCCGGTCAGTCCTTACATGATCTGCACGCGCGCCGGATCTGGCCGTAACTCAAAGCCTTCAAGGTGACCAGCGACCGGTTCACCGCCTCGGACGCCCCGGGGCTTGCTCAGCGTCGTAGCGTCGTAGCCCGGATTGGGCGCAGCGAAATCCGGGATTGCCGTTCAAGCTCGGGACCGCCCCAGATTTCACGGAGCTTGTCATTGGGCCGGCCGCTTTGGGCCGGACCCGTTGGTTCAACCCGGGCTACAAGGTTGTCAGGCGGCGTGCTCCTTGTGGGCGCCCGCAAAGGCCGGCGCGACCTCGGCCATGAACCGCGCCATCTCGTCCTTGACCTGGTTGTGCGGCTTTAACCCGACATTGAAGTAGAGGATGACTTCGGAGAATCCGGCCGCTTCGACCTTCTTCAAGGTGGCGACGATGTTCGCTGGCGTGCCGAGCAGGACGGAATTTTCCATCAGGTCTTCCGGCCGCACGTTCTGCAGCCGCGCGACCATGTCGACAAAATAGCGGTAGCTCGGCGGCGCCGATTTCGGATCGCCGGGGAAAGCGGGGATGACGCACTCGCGGTAATAGCGGATCTGCCGGGCGCGCTGGGCGTCTTCCTGCACCTTGTTGTCGGCGAAATGAATGAAGTAGCTGCACATCAGCCGGCGCGGCTGCTGGCCATAGCGGGCGCAGCTTTCGTGATAGAGGTCGGCAACCTGCTTGAGGCCGCCGTAGCTCATCGCCGCCGCGAACGGCGCCACGATCAGCCCGCAGCCGAGCCGCGCTGCGAGTTCGATCGAGGGCTTCGAGAACGATGCCACATACATTGGGATCGGCCGCTGCACCGGCTTCGGCGTGATGCGCACGTCGTCGAACGAATAGTGGCGGCCGTGATGTGAGATGCGGCCCTCGGCGGCGCACAGCTCGCGCACGAGCTCCATCCCCTCCTCGAAAATTCCCTGGTTGTCCTCGAACGACACATGGAACGGCAGATATTCGCGGCGGTCGTAGCCGCGGCCGGCGGCAAAATCGACGCGGCCGCCGGAGAGTAGATCGAGCGTCGCCCACTGCTCGGCGACGCGGATGGGGTGATGCAGCGGCAGCACGGTCACCGCCGGCGCCAGGCGGATGCGCTTGCTGCGGGCGGCGAGATAGGCAAGCACGAGGTCCGGGCAGGAGAGCACGCCGAGCGAATTGAAATGATGCTCGCCGATCCAGGCCGAGTGCATGCCGAGCTCTTCGGCGTAGAGCGCCTCGGCGGTGATGTCGGCGACGAACTGATTCGAGGTGCGTTCGTTGTTGTCGTAGTGATTGTCGCTGAGCGTGAAGTAGCCGAAATCCATTGTCTCCTCCCTATGAGGCCGGTGAGCGACTGCCGCCTTTCAATCGCCGAACGCGGCGGCTATGATAATTGCAAGTGCAATACTTGAAAATGCATCAGTTGTCAATGCATTGGTCTTGAGCTAAGCTGCTGCTGGGATGTCTTTTCCGTGAAGCAACGCACCAAGCTCGACCTCGGTGAATTCCTGCCGTACCTCGTGAACCGGGCCGGTATGATCATTGCCGAGCAATTCGGCATTGAGACGCTCGCTCGCCACCAGCTGAGTATCGTTATGTGGCGGGTAATGGCGGTACTGGCGAGCAACGGCAGTCAAAGCCAGATCAATCTTGCCGAATTGACCAGCATTGATGCATCGACCTTGTCGCGGATCGTGACTCGCCTTGTGCGTACGGGCTTGCTCACGCGGACGCGCTCCACAACCAGCAGCCGCGAAGTTGTCGTGATGCTTTCGGCGAAGGGCAACGCGTTGGTGGCGCGTCTTATTCCGCAGGCGTATGAGATCGAGGCTGCAGCGGCGGCTGGCCTGTCGGCGGACGAGTTGGCGGTAGTGAAACGCTGCTTGCGCCGCATCTATGGCAACATGAAAGGCAGGCCAGCTGCGGTCCGTAAGTCGCACCAAAAACGTGTCGCAATCTGACAAGTGTCGACGCTGGATCGAGCAATCTGGGCTACATTTCATCTTACCTCTCCGCGTACGGGGAGAGGCGGCTCGCGGCGTAGCGAAGCTATTTCCGCCCGGGCTTTTTCTTTGGAAAGCGGTGGACCGTGGCGTGCTCGCCAGCGCTTTGCCGCAGCGCGGATTTGAGGTCGGCCGGCCGATTGTGCTTGCGCAAGAGATCGCGGAATGCTTCGTCGGCGAGCTCCTGAAACTCCATCATGCGGTCGCGCGCCAAGAGGTCGAGCGCCGCCCAGGTCTCGTCGTCGAACTGCACCCGCTTGCCAGGCATCCGCTCCGTCTCTTTCTGGCGCAAGTCTCTCGTCGAGATTGACCCGTTACTCTCGCCCGCTCGTCCCCACTTGCGCGGGAATGAGCGGAAGCCGACTCAACTCGAGCGGAATTTGCTCTCAGTGCAAGTATCGCTGAAATACGGGACGAACGCGAGCGGCGCGGCGGCGATGCTACGCTTCCAAAATATGCTCGATCCGGATCGGCAGCTTGCGAATGCGAATGCCGGTCGCGTGATAGACCGCGTTCGACACCGCCGCCGCGGTCCCGACGTTGGCGAGTTCGCCCAGGCCCTTGATTCCCACCGGGTTCACGTCGTGATCCTCTTCCGGCACAAGGATGATCTTGACCTCTTCTACGTCGGCGTTGACCGGGACCATGTAGTCGGCGAGGTTGTCGTTGACATAGCGCGCGTTGCGTTTGTCGATCTCGGTCGCCTCGTGCAGCGCCGAGCCTATGCCCCAGATCATTCCGCCCATCAGCTGGCTGTGCACGGTGCGGGTGTTCATCAATCGGCCGGCCGCAAAGGCGCCGACCATGCGCGGCACGCGGATCTCCCGCGTCGTGGCGTTGATGCGCACTTCGACAAACTCGGCGCCCATGGCGTACATCAGCTTCTTACCCTTGGGGCCGCCGGTCATGGCGCCCTTGCCGGCGTACAGCGACTTGACGGCGTCAGGCTTGACGCCTTCCGGCGCGAATTCCGCGTATTCCTCGATGACGCTGACACCAAGTCGTTTGAACACGTCGTCGAGCTTTTCAGTTGCATCATCGGCCGCGGCCAGGCCGCCGTCCTTGAGCGTGACCTCGCCCGGATTGCGCCCGGCCAGCGGCCCGTCATTGGCCGTGGTCGCGGCGCGCGCCAGCTTCTCGCGGATGGCGGTGCAGGCCTTGAGCACTGCCGAGCAGGTGCTGGCCGTCGTGTTTGAGCCGCCGGCAACCATCGCCGGCGGCAGATCGGAATCGCCGAGTTCGACGCTCGCTGCAGCAAGCGGGACGCCAAGTTGCTCGGCCGCCATCTGGCCGATGACCGTATAGGCGCCGTTGCCGATTTCGTGCGCGGCGGTCTGCACCCGCACCTTGCCGTCGGAAGTCAGGCGCACGCGCGCCGTCGCGGTGGCGACATGGGTCGGATAGAGCGCGGTGGCGCAGCCCCAGCCGATGAGCCAGTCGCCGTCGCGCATCGAGCCCGGCTGCGCATTGCGTTGCTTCCAGCCGAAGGCGTCGCCGGCTTGCGCATAGCACTGCATCACCGCGCGGCTCGAATACGGCTTGCCCGAAACCGGGTCGGTCATGGTGTCGTTGATGCGGCGGAATTCCACCGGGTCCATGCGTAGCTTCACCGCAAGTTCGTCCATCGCGGTTTCGAGCGCGTAGATGTAGGGCACGACCGGCGGCGAGCGCATGAAGCCCGGCGTGTTGCGGTCGGCATGCACCAGCTGCACATGCGTCTTCACGGCGCCGAAGCTGTAAAGCCGCGCGCTGTCCTCGACGTCGGCGACCGAATAGGGATCCGGCCGCGAAGTGACCTCGGAGCCTTCGTGGATGA
>Ga0207651_10001253_pt1 | contig 11424 bp, 7 predicted proteins | sample KBSM23metaG_FD_184328 | JGI IMG/M metagenome (GOLD analysis project Ga0207651, IMG submission 184328) | Miscanthus rhizosphere microbial communities from Kellogg Biological Station, Michigan, USA - KBS M2-3 metaG (SPAdes) (version 2) | ecosystem: Host-associated > Plants > Roots > Rhizosphere >... | reverse complement strand
GGCGGCACGCAAGGGGAGTTCGATCGCGCGCTACGTTTTAGGACTCGTGGAGCCAGACCATGAGGGGCTCTTCCGCCGCCGAGATCGAATCGGCGGGACTCGTTCAAGTCCACGGTACTATCTGGTCTCGATGCCGGCGCGAACGCAGAGAGGTGCGGCGCGCGCGTTGCCGGCGCTGCTGCTGTTGTCGTCCTGTTTGGCGGCGACCCGGGCGGCGCCGCCGGGGTCGACATCACACGGCGCCGACGTCCAACAACTCGAAGCGGGGTGCGGAGGCGGCGACCCCGCCGCCTGCACGACGCTGGGCGCGATTTATCGAGACCGCGGCGACGCAAAAGCGCTCGAGCGGGCCGCGGAGGTTCTGACGCGAGCCTGCGATCTGAAGTCGGGGGAGGGCTGCGCGCTGCTGGGAGTCCTCAACGAAGCGTACGAACGGCACGACGCGCGCCCGGTGCTGGAGGCGTACCGGCGCTCGTGCGAGCTCGGTTACGCTAAAGGTTGCGAGCTCTACGGCTTCGCCCAACGTCGGCAGGCTCCGGGCGACCGGCACGCCGGCGAAGACTCATTCATCCGGGCGTGTGGTCTGGGCGACCTCCCGAGCTGTCATGGACTCGGGAGAGCACGCATCGACGACCCGGCGACTAGGGCCGACGGCATCACATACCTGCGTAAGGCGTGCCGGGGTGACTTCGCGCCGAGCTGCCTTGCAGGCGCGGAGCTGTTTGCACCGGTGGTCGGCAAGGCCGCGTCGTCGGTCCAGGCGCTTCCATTCGCCGAGGGCGCCTGCGCAAAGAAGGAAGAAGTTGCGTGCGCGATCGCCGACGCGTGCCGGATCGAGGCGGATCCAGAAGCGACCGGGGCGATGCAACGCCTGCGCGCCGCCTGCGACGACGGAATCTCACTGGCGTGCTTCTATTGGGCCAACGCCACGGAAGGATCCGCGGCCAACTCCGAGTCAGTGAATCGGGCCTACGCGCTCGCTTGCCAACGTAACTCCGCCGCCCAGCCACTCGCGTGCACGCGCGTCGCGGTCATGAAGCTCGCCTCTGCGACCACCGCCGCAGAGGCGGAGCCGCTGACGCAGTTCTTGCAGACCGCATGCGAGCGCTCCGTCGGCGAGGCCTGCTGCGCCGTTGCCGAAGTCTATGCGGCCGGCCGCTGGTCGGCTGCCGACGCGCCCAAGGCCCTCGCCATGCGCGAGAGAGCCTGCAGTCTTGGAGTGCAGAGATGCTGCCGGCCTTGAGCCGACACTCCGGACGGCGAAAAGCGGCCGCGACGCGCGCCAAAGCACGTTGCGGCCCCGTCTCCGACGGCATTTGCTGCCCCGCTTCTACTCGGCCCTCCGGAGCCTCGGAGCCGCGTTGGCGCCGAAGGCTGCTACGGAATTTTCGCGAACTTAAGTTGTCGGGGCGAGAGGATTTGAACCTCCGACCTTTCGGTCCCGAATTGACCGTCGCAGCGTCGCAGCCCGGCGCGCGAAGGTTGGCCGACGACGCCCGTCAGCCGAATAGGTTCAGGCGGCGCGCTTCTTCCGCCGGCCCGTCAGGCCGTGCGGCCGCGCCGCGGAGCGCCTAGGTGGCGCTTCGAAGCTGATGTTGAGGGTGAGACCGAGCGCCGATGCGGCGCGCTGGAGCGAATCGAGTGTCACTCCGGTGCGGGTCGGATCGAGCAGGCGGTACACAGCCTCGCGGCTCGTCCGCATTCGCCGTGCCATCTCGGCTGGCGAGATACCCTTGGCCTTCATGGCTTGCTTGATGTCGTGGGCGAGCACCTTCTTCTGCACGCTGGCGCGAAGCTCCTGAAGCTCCCCCAGCTCGTCGAAGAGCTCCTCGAGCTCGTCTCGTGGTGGTCCATTCGTCATGTGTTCTCCTTCATCCGACGCTGAGCGAGCGCGAGGTCCGCTGCGGGCGTCTTCTGCGTCTTCTTGTGAATCCCATGGACGAGCACCATGGTGCTGTGAACGACGACGACCTGCTCCCGCTCAATGTAGAAGAAGACGCGATACTCGTTCTTGTCGAAGGTCGTGCGCACCTCGCACAGCCCGCCGCCGAGCCTGCCCACCAGAGGCCTGCCCATGGGCCAGCGCTCTTGGACCAACCCGATGTCCCAGCCGATTTGTCTACGTGTCTCATCGGTAAGTCCTCGCAGCCAGTCTCGGACCGGCGCCGTCCCGCCCGGCGTTCGATAGAAACGAAGCCCCAGACGGCGTGGCGTCGGCCCGTCTTCACTCACTGGCGAAAAGTGTACTATTGGTAGGACGTCTGCGCTAGGGCGTCGGCGCCTTGGGATCCAACGCTGATCTTCGGATGACCGGCTCGACGGCCAGCGATTCTGCCGACTCAACCACCTGCCAGTTGTCGAGCACATCGTCGAGGGTGATCCGCTCGGTGTCCATCCGGTTAGTGTGAAGTGTTCCGGTCAGTTCGTACGCGGCGGCGCGTTCGCAACGGTGAGCGCGGTGATCGCTGCCGCCCTGGCCGGGATGAGGTCGAGGACGCGCTCATCGTGCGGCGCCTCGACGACGTAACGCACGCAGTGGCGCGGCTCACGCACGACCTAGAGACGCTCGCGGTCGGGTTCGGGCCCCCCCGCCGGAGCCCTCGGAGCGCCCTCGGCCCCGAATGGCTGCTACGGAATTTCGCGAACTTAAGCTTGTCGGGGCGAGAGGATTTGAACCTCCGACCTTTCGGTCCCGAACCGAACGCGCTACCAGGCTGCGCCACGCCCCGTGGCTGGAAAATGTGAGACGGGAAGGATACTTCGGGAACGCAGTGATCTGCCAAACTTACGCGCTTCAGTCAATGGCGCTCATCGAAGGTCAGTTTCGTGGCAGCCGGACCCGGCGTAGGAAGACGTCGGCCAGGAACAGCAGGGCGGTCGCGAGCAGGACCGGCGTGCGCAGCCGCTGCCGGGTCTCGCGCCGGTCGCGGCCGGCGTCGTAAAGCTCGCGCACGTCGCTGATCAGGCGGCCCCCCGTGCGCGCCGCCGTCGCGGCCAGCAGGGCCGGGCCTTCCGCCAGGGCGTTAGTCGCAGTGGGCGGGTGAGGGCGCAGCTCGGGCGCGAACGGCAGCGTCATCCGGCCGGCCGCCGCCGCCGCCGGGCTCTTCCCCGCCAGCAGCGTCGCCGAGAACAGCAGCGCGCCCGTGTCGATGTCGGGGTGGAAGCTCGCCTCGTAGCGTCCGGGCGCGGTCTCCGCCATCGGCAGCGCGCGCGGCGGCGACGCCGGGCGTCCCGGGCTGACCGCCGTCACCTGCACGGCGCCGTCGAGCCCGACCATGAAGCGGTCGTCCGCGCCCACGGCGTCGACGGTCAGGCGCACCAGGTCGCCGACCCGCGCGCTGCGGATCGGGAAGTGCGACGCCGCCCGCCGCCGCATGGTGGCGCGCGCCACCTGCGCCCACAGCTTCTCGTAGGGCGGCCAGCGGGACCACGCCGCCGCCCAGCGCGTGCCGAGGTCGCTGGTCCACGCGGCAACCTGGCCCAGGCCCAGCTGCCAGCGCGCGAACAGCGGCGCGCCGTCGGCGGTCGCCAGGATCAGCTCGGCCTGGGCGCGCGGCCGCGTCACCACGTAGCCGCCCAGCGCCGGCGCCGACTCCAGCGGCACGCCGGCCAGCGCCGCCACGCGCTTGGCGACGCGCACCGCGGTCGGCCGCTCGACGATCGATCGGTCGCCCAGCTCGGACGTCTCGCGCGAGAAGATGCGCGGGATGCTGGCCGGATCGCGCGTGTGATAGAAGCGGCCGCCGCCGCGGTTCGCGATCATCTTGAGCAGCGTCTGGTCGGCGCCGTCGCCGACGCCCACCGCCGACACGGTGATGCGCGCCGCCGTCGCCGCGTCCATCAGGTCGGGGATCTCGTCGTAGGGCGATTGCCCGTCGGACAGCAGGATGATGTGCTTCTTGCGGGCGCGGGCGGGCAGCAGCTCGTCGACCGCCTCGCGCAGGCCGGACAGGATGTTGGTGCCGCCGCTGGCGGTGATGCGCGCGATGTCGCCCAGGATGCGCTGCCGGTTGGCGGCGCGCTGCAGGCGCACGACCGGGTTCGACGCGCTGTCGAACACGATGACCGCGATCTGATCGGCGGGCGGCAGCGCCTCGGCGGTGGCGCGCGCGGCCTCCTTGGTGAGGTCCATCTTCGGCCCCGCCATCGACCCCGACTTGTCGATGACCAGCGCCAGCGCCAGCGTCGCTTCTTCGCGCCGCTCCGGGATGTCGAGCCGAACCGGCAGCATCTGTTCGAGGCGGGTCGCCATGTAACCGCCCGGGCCGAAGCTCTGCGTCCCGCCCGCCACCAGCAACCCGCCGCCCTGGCGCACGAAGCTGTCCAGCGCCGCCAGCGTCGGCTCGGGCAGCTGCGCGCGCGGCACGTCGGCGAGCGCGACGAGATCGTAGCGGCCGAAGTCGAAGTCGCGGGACAGGCCGCGGGCGGAGCGCACGTCGGCGGCGACGTGCTCGTCGGCGAGCGCGCGCGCGAACGATCCGGAGGCGCCACTGTTGCCTTCCAGGACCAGGATGCGCGGGTCGTGCTCGGTCGCGATCGCCAGCACGCCCTCGTCGTTCTCCGGGTGGCGATCGCCGCCCGTCGCGGTGGCATGGACATGCAGGGTCGCGGTGCCCGGTTCGTTGATGCGCACGGTGAACGACGCGGTGGTCGTCCCGGGCGCGAGCGGCAGCGTCTGTTCCGGCTCGTCGATGACGACGTGCGCGTCGCCCGTTCCGTCCAGGCGCACGCGCGCCTCGCCGGCGCGATCGGCGAGCAGGCGGACGTCGACGCGGAAGGGTGTGCGCGCCCGGACGTCGTCGGGCGCGGTCAGGCCGGCGACCGCGACGTCGCCGCGTTCGTCCGCGGGCAGCGGGATCGCGAACAGCGGCGTGCCGCGATCGCGCAGCCGCTCGCCGGTCGCGACCAGATCGCCGCGCGTCGGAACGCCGTCGGAGATCAGCAGCAGGCGCGGGATCGCGGCGGCGTCGACCAGGCCCGCGCCGAAGCCGACCGCCAGGGCCAGATCGGTGGCGGCCCCGTCGGGCGCCGGCAGCCGAGCGAGCGGACGATTCTTGGCGTCGATCTCCTCGGCGCGCGCGGCGAACTGGACCACGCGCGGCGGTGGATCGCCGCGCTCGGCGGCGGCCCGGGTCAGCGCGGCGACGGTCTGGCCGGCGAACGCGATGGCGGTGTCCGACACGCTGTCCGAGACGTCGACCAGCGCCACGGCCGAGACGGCGCGCGCCGGGCGGCGCGACGTCGGGCCCGCCAGCGCGACGACCACGCCCGCGAGCACCAGCGCCCGCACCAGCGCCTGCACGCGCAGCTGGCCGCGGGCGAAATCGGCGAGCGATCGCCGCACGATCAGCCAGACCAGCGGCGCCGCGGGCAGCACGAGCAACCACAGCGGGTGCTCGAACGACAAGTGGCCATCCGACATTGCACCGAACAGCGCGCTCACGTCGTCCACCGGCGGTGGTAGGTCACGCATTCCACGAGCAGCAGCGCGAGCGCGAGCCACAGCGCCGCTGTCGTGACGTTGATGCGGCCGCGCCACGCGGGCGGATCGGGCGGCGCCAGCTTCTGCCCGCCCAGTTCCAGCGCGGCGGCCGGCGTCGTGTCCGACTCGCGAGCGTCGCCCAGGTTCGCGGCGACAACCATGTCGCCGGCTTGATGGAAGCCGACGTGCGCGATCGCGATCTCGGGCAGATCCTCGCGGGGCCGCGCGCTGGCGCCGGTCAGCAGGGCAGGCGGCGCGTCGATCGCCGCGTCGGACGCTCGCCCCGGGGCCCAGGCCAGCGCGTTGGCGATCAGCAGGGGAAAAGCCGGCCGCATCGGCAAGTCGGACTTGGGCGGGTCGAAGCTGGTGGCGGCGACGCGCAGCCCGGGCCGCTCGCGCGCGATCAGCAGCGGGACGCCGAACGAGCCCGCCACCGCGACGTCGCCCGGCGCCAGCGCCAGCCGCCGCGCCGCGGAGATGTTCACGTCGGTCAGATCCAGCTGGCGCGCGAGCGGATGATCGCGGCGCACGTCGGCGATCACCGGATCGCGCACCAGGCCGCGCTCGGCGAACGGGCTGCCGGAGCCGTGCGCGTCGAAGAACAGCAAGCGCCCGCGCGTCGGCGGCGTGGCGGGCGCGACGCCGTCGAAGATGACCAGGTCGTAGTCGGACCAGCGCGCGCGTTGCGCCTCCGCGGCCGCGAGGGGCAGGCGCTCGACGGTGACCGTGTTCCCGAGGCTCAGCAGCGCGCCGTCGAGGTAAAGGTTCGGAGGCCCCACCCGCAGCACGCGCCGGCGGGGCAGGGGAGGGACGACCGCGAAGGCCGTGTCGTCGAGCGCCAGCTCGTCCTCGCCGCCGTCCGCCAGCGGCTTGCCGTCGGCGGTCAGCAGGCGCGCCTGCAGGCGCGCGTCGGCGGCGAACACGTTGGGCAGCTGGTGGCGGCGGCGCTCGCCGGGACCCAGGTCCAGGCGCACGCGCTCGACGGTGGTGGCGCCGGCGGAGATCTCGAGCGCGACCGCCGCCGCGCGGGCGCCGAAGTTCTGGACCACGACCGCCGCCTCGACGGCGCTCGGGTCGGCGGGCACGCGCCGCGCCGCGAACGAAGTGATGCCGACGTTGCCGCCGGCGCGCGGCCCCGTCTGTCCCACGCCCGCGTAGCGCACGTCGATGCCGGCCGGCATCGCGCGCCGCGCCTCCTCGGTGAACGCGCCGTCGCTGACCAGCACCACCGTCGGCCGCGGGCGTCCGCGCAGGACCGCCGACGCGAAGGTCAGCGCGCGCGGCAGATCACCCGGCTCCTCGCTGGACGCCACCGCCGCCACCGCGCGCCGCAGGCGGCCCGCGTCGGCCTCGAACCCGATCTCCGCCACCGTGTCGGCGGCGAACGACGCGACCAGCGCCCGGTCCGCGGGGCCCAGCCCGTCGACGATCGTGGTCGCGCGCGCCTTCGCCGCGTCCAGGCGCGACGTGGATCCGCCCTTGCCGACCGTGCCGACCTTGCCGACCTGGCGCGCATCGCCCGCCTGGCCGGCCCCGCCGTCGCGCGCCGACATCGACGCGGAGCGATCGATCAGCACGACCACGCTGCGCCCGTTCGCGTCGGAGGACGACGCGCGCGCGTCCATCGTCGCCACGACGATCAGCGCCAGCAGCGCCGCCGCCAGCAAGAACGACAGCACATCCCGCAGATATCGCGCCCAGCTGGTGGTGCGGCGCGGACCCGCGGCATCCAGCCACAGCGGCGCGAACGACACGACCACGCGGCGCCGCCGCAGGCGCACCAGATACAGCACGCCGATGACGGCCGCCCCGATCGCCGTCGCGATCAGGACCGCGTTCGCCGACAGGGGACCCGAGAGCAGCCTGCCCAGCCCCATCGCCGCTACCGCAGCAGGCCGCCGGCGCGGAACATGCGCAGCACCGCCGCGTCGAACGGCTGGTCCGACACGACGGTGAAGCAGGGGATGGCGCGCTCGCGGCAGTAGCCCTCGAGATCGCGCAGCAGCGTCTGGTGGCGCCGCCGGTACGCGGCCAGCACCGACGGCGAGATGGTCAGCTCGCGCGATTCCCCCGTCTCGATGTCGCGCAGCTCGACGTCGCCGTGCACGTCGGGCGCCAGCTCCTGCGGCGCGCTCACCTGGATGGCGACCACCTCCAGCCGGTGATGGCGCAGCAGATCCAGCGCCGCGCGATGGCCCGCCGGATCGTAGAAATCGGAGATCAGGATCGCCAGCCCGCGCCGCCGTCGGCGCCGCCGGGCCAGAAAAGCGCGCACCGCCGCCGCCAGCCCGACGCGGCCGCCCGCCCGAACGCCGTCGAGGAACCGCAGGATGGGCAGGATCGCCCCCTTGCCGCGCGCGGGGGGCAGCGGCGGGACGTCGTCGTCGCCCAGCGGGCTCAGCGCGACGCGATCCAGGTTCGCGAGGCCCACGTACGCCAGCGCCGCGCCGATCTGCAGCGCCAGATCCAGCTTGGCCGGGTTGCCCACGCCCATCGACGCGCTCGCGTCGACCAGCACCTCGACCAGCAGGTCTTCTTCCTCCTGGAACAGGCGCAGCGCGAGGCGGCCGAGCCGGCCGTACAGGTTCCAGTCGAGGTAGCGCAGATCGTCGCCCGCCGCGTAGTCGCGATGGTCGGCGAACTCCAGGCCGGCGCCGACGCGCTTCGACGCGCGGTTCGCGCGCAGCAGGCCCGCGGACATGCGCGCGCTGCGCCGGATGGTCAGCACCAGCGATTCCAGCCGGCGCAGAAAACGCTCGTCGAAACGGCCCGCGCGCGCCGGCGCGCCGTCGGGCGCGGGAGCGGTCTCGGCGGCGCGCCCGGCCGCCATCACGCCCTCTCGGAGACTTCCGCGATCTGCGCGAGCAACGCCGCGATGACGGCGTCGGAGGTCACGCCTTCGGCCTCGCCGTCGAAGTTGAGCAGCACGCGGTGGCGCAGCGCGGGCAGCGCCACGCGCCGGATGTCGGCGAACGACGGCGCGAAGCGGCCGTCGCGCAGCGCCTCGATCTTGGCCGCCAGCATCACCGACTGCGCGCCGCGCGGCGAGCTGCCGTAACGCACGAAGCGCTTCACCTCGGCGATCGGCGATCGCGCCGGGTGCGTCGCCTCCACCAGCCGGACCGCGTAGTCCTGCACCGGGCGCGCGACCGGAACCTGGCGGACCAGGGCGCGCATCTCCAGCAGGCGTTCGCGCCCGAGGACCCGGCGGACGGCCGGTTCCTCGCTGCCGGTGGTGCGCTCGAGGATGGCGTGCAGCTCGTCGCGCCCGGGCGGGTCAACGCGCAGCTTGAACGTGAAGCGATCCAGCTGCGCCTCGGGCAGCGGGTACGTCCCTTCCATCTCGATCGGGTTCTGCGTCGCCAGCACGAAGAACGGCGGCGGCAGCGGGTAGGTCTGCTTGCCGACCGTCACCGACTGCTCCTGCATCGCCTCCAGCAGCGCGGACTGCGTCTTCGGCGTGGCGCGGTTGATCTCGTCGGCCAGCACGATGTGCGCGAAGATCGGCCCGCGCTGGAACTCGAAGCGCCGCGACGTCTCGCCGGGCTGAGCGGACTCGACGATCAGGTTGGTCCCCAGCACGTCGGCGGGCATCAGGTCGGGCGTGAACTGGACGCGGGAGAACGACAGCTCCAGCGCCTCGGCCAGCGTCCGCACCAGCAGCGTCTTGCCCAGGCCGGGCACGCCCTCCAGCAGCACGTGCCCGCCCGCCAGCAGCGCGGACGCGACCGAACCGGCGATGTCGCTCTGCCCAACCATGCGCCGGGCGATCTCGGCGAGCAGCCGATCCAGGTCCGCGCGAAACGCCGCCACGGCCGCGGCGGCCACGTCATTCGATGCCACGCGATCGGCGGGAGCGGTCATCGAGGTGTCCCCGTGCTCTTGCCCGTGCGCGGGCGGATCAGATCGAAGTAACGCCGCACCACGTAGCGGCGCCCCTCGGGGACGGCGGTCGTCGCCAGCGCGTCCTCGACCGCCGCCTGGTAGTCGGCGAACACGCGCGCGTAGCCGTGCTGCGCGAAGCCGCGATCGGCGGCGCCGCCGATCACCTCGGCGCGGTTCGGTCCGGCGCCGTTCACGACGCGCGCCTCGGTCTCGTGGCCGCGCGTCTGCATGTCACCGCGCTTGCCCAGCGGCGGGCCGCCGGCGCCGTTGCCCTGGCCTTCGCCGGGCGCGCTGCTGCCGGTCGATTCGACGGAATTGCGCTCGCCCAGCATGGCCACGCCCTGGGCGGCTGCGGCGCCTTCGCCGTCCTTTCCCTTCCCGGACGCTTTGCCCTTGCCGTCGCGGCCCTTGCCACCCTTGCCGTCCTTTCCGTCCCGTCCGTCCTGTCCGTCCTTGCCGCCGCTTTCGCCGCTTTCGCCGCTTTCGCCGCCGCCGCTCTGCTCGCCCTCCGCGACGGAATCGCCCTGGCCTTCGCCGCTGCCCTCGCCGGTGCCGACGCCGTCGCCCTGCTGGCCGTCACGTTGCTGTCCTTCCTGCTGGCCCTGGCCGCCCTGTCCGGGCTGGCCGTTCTCACCGCGGGCCGCGCGCTCGAAGCTGCGCATCGCTTGCTGATCGCCGCTGCGCATCTCGCCGCGTCCCAGCCGGTCGCGCATCTGGCGCAGCGCACGTTCCAGCTGGCGCAGCGATTCGGCGCTGGCGCCGCGCCCGCCCATCTGGCCGAGGTCGCCGCCGCTCTTCTCCGCGCGCGACCTGCAGCTGGGATCGCCGTCGCGGCAGGCGCTGGCCGCGTCGCCGAGATCGCGTTGCAGGCGTTCCAGGCGGCGCTCGGCGTCGCCTTTCTTGTCCGCCGCGGACGCCTCATCGCTGCTATCGCTCTCCCGCTGCAGACGGCGCGGGTTCTTGTCGCCGCCCTCGGCGGGCGTCCCGAGCGCGCTGGCGACGCCGCGCGCGGCCGCCGACAACGCGCGGCCCGTCTCGGTGGGGTTCTCCGCGGCGGCGCTGCCCAGCGCCGCGCGCGCCCGGGCCGCGTCCGCATCCTCGGCGGCGAGCACCTCGCCGGCGCCGCGGGTCGCCGTTTCACCCTCGAGCGCCTTCTTCGCGGCTTCGAACGCGTTCGCGTCGCGCGCTGCCTGCGCGGCGGCCTCGGCCACTTCGCGTTGCAGCGCCGAGAGTTTTTCCAGCGCGTCCCCGTCGCTGAGCTGGCCGGCCGCCAGCCGGCGCAGCGTGCGCTGCAGCTCGCCCGCCAGCGCGGCCAGCTGGTCGTCGTGGAGCCGGGCGGCCGCCTCGGCGGCGCGCCGCGCCTCTTCCCGTTCCACGTCCAGGGCGCCCGTCGCCAGGGGCACACCGGCTGCGGGCGGCGTCACGACCGGCAGGCGCGCCGCGCGCGAGCGCACCGGCGCGATCGCCGCCGCGGCGAGCACCAGCGCGCCGATCGCCAGCGCCGGCAAACCTTTCGGGCGCCGGGCCGTCACCGCGCCACCCGGCGCCAGGGAGCGCGTGCGTTCCACCGCGTCCCGCACCAGCGCGCGCGCGAGCGGCGACTGATCGCCCTGCAGGCAGAAGGCGGACAGCACGCGATCCTGGCGATCGAGCGCGGCATCGGCGAAGCGCGCGCAGCTCGCGAGCGGGACGCGGCGCGCCCCACGGACCAGGGCGCCCACCGCCACGCTGCCCGCCAGCAGCGCCAGCGGACGCGCGAGCCCGACCGCGTGCCCCGCGACGTGCAACGCGATCACGGCCACCGCCAGCGCCACGGCGCCCGCCGCCGCGCCCGCGACCGCCCCTTCCACCGCCATCCACAAACGCAGCCGCCGCCGGATTCGCCGCAGCAGCGTCAGCAGAGGGGCGGCGTCGGACACGAAGGGCAATAGTAGCAGAGGGTTGCAGAGGAAAGCCGCATTCGCCGGCTATCCCGCTGGCACGGTCACGTGCACGCTGCCGCCCGCCGGCACGACCGCCGTCTGCGCCTCCACGACCGCTCCGGGCCGGAGCGGCTC
>Ga0207651_10001250_pt1 | contig 11435 bp, 5 predicted proteins | sample KBSM23metaG_FD_184328 | JGI IMG/M metagenome (GOLD analysis project Ga0207651, IMG submission 184328) | Miscanthus rhizosphere microbial communities from Kellogg Biological Station, Michigan, USA - KBS M2-3 metaG (SPAdes) (version 2) | ecosystem: Host-associated > Plants > Roots > Rhizosphere >... | reverse complement strand
GGCCGGTTTCAGCGCCGACGCCACGACCGACGGCCTCGACTCAGGCACGTCCGGCCGCTCCGCGCGCGCGTGGGTCGGCGAACGCGTGCGCGACGTCCGCCGCGAGCACGCCGGCCGCCAGGCAGATGGCGCCGGCGGCGGCGCAGCCGGCGACGAGATAGGTGTCGCGCATCATCAGCGCCTGCCGCATCAGCGCGCCCAGCCCGGGCCACGACGTGACCATTTCCACGGCGAACGATCCGCTGAAGAGCGATCCGACGATGACGCCGTAGATCGCGAGCAGCGGCCCGAGCGACTGCCGCCACGCGTGATGCCAGACCAGGCGCGCGCCCGGAATGCCGCGCGACGCGGCGGCCATCGCGGAGGGGCGCTGCAGCGCTTCGCGGATCGATTGCGATTGCAGGCGCTCGAGCGTGGCCGCGATCGGCAGCGCAAGGGCGAGCGTCGGCACGACGAAGCTCGCCGGCCCGGCCATGCCCGAGACCGGCAGCCACCCGGTGCGCGCCGCGATGGTGACGAGCACCAGCGATCCGATGAGCGGCGGCACCGACAGCAGGATCAGCGACAGGCCGCGCACCAGGCGCGGCAGCAGGCCGTGGCGCCGGCTGCCGGTCATCACGCCGGCGGGAATGCCGAGGAGCGTCGCGACGAGCAGCGCGCAGAGCGCGAGGAGCGCGGTGTTCGCCGCACGCTCCCGCACGAGACCCGAGACCGGTTGCTGATACTGGAACGACTCGCCGAAGTCGAAGGTGACGGCGCGCCGCAGCCAGCGCGCGTACTGCTGGCTCGCCGGCAGGTCGAGCCCGAGGCGGTGACGATCCTGCGCGATGTCCTCGGCGCGGCGTCCGATCTGCGAGGCGAAGTCTCCCGGCGACAGTCCCGCGAGCAGCACCGCGCCCGACGTCACGACGAAGACCAGCACCAGCGCCGCGATCGCGCGCCGGACCAGGAAGAACAGCATGCTCGAATTGTCGGCCCTCGCTGGCCGCGCGACTAGGGACGCACGTAGAGGCCGTCGGCGGCCCACAGGATCTTCGGGTCGAGCAGCACCGGCACCGCGCCGCCGACCCGACGGCTCATCGCGATCGTGATCTTCGGCGCGACGAAGTAGATCGCCGGCAGGTTCTCGCCGAAGATGCGCTGCGCGTCGGCGAAGAGCTGGTGGCGCTCGGCCAATGTCGGCGCGGCGATCTGCTTCTGCATCAGGTCGTCGATCTGCCTCTCCCACGGCGTCGACGGCGCCCGCTGGTTCGGGTTCCAGACGTGGAAGTCGCCGGAGCTGAGCCAGAAGTCGAGGTTCATCGCGGGATCGAAGGCGCTCATCTGGAAGGCGTAGCAGATGCTCTCCCAGTCGCCGGCGGCATAACGCCCGAAGAGCGACTGCGGATCGAGCTCGACGACATCCATCACGATGCCGGCCTTGCGGAGCTGTTCCTGCACGAAGGCGGCGGTGCGGCCGCGAATATGCTGCGTCTGCGTCAGCGTGGAGAAACGCACCGGCTGTCCCGCGCCGTCCTCCAGCATGCCGTCGCCGTTGCGATCGGCGAGGCCGAGCCCCGCCAGCAGCGCCTTGGCTCGCGCCGGGTCGAAGGGATATTTCGGCGCCGCGTCGGAATACCACGTGCGGTTGCCCGGTGTGACCGGGCCGTAGACCGGCACAGCGGCGCCCAGGTAGACCGTGTTGGTCATGGCGTTGCGATCGACCGCGTAGGAGATCGCCTGCCGGAACTCCGCCCGCTGCAGGTACGGCTTCGTCTTCGCGAGCTTCGCCGCACCCCCGGGCGTGAGGTTGAACCAGAGCATGATCGGATCGATGCCGACACCGGGCTCGGCCAGCTGCACCGATCCCTGGTCGCGCAGCCGCCGCAGCGACGCGATGTTCTCGGGGCTGACGTCGGCCTGCGTCATCACGTCGAGCGATCCCGACTGCATCCGCAGCATCTCGGCGTCCTGCGACTGCACGAACTGCATGTCGATGCGATCGAGGTACGGCAGCGGCACCCCGGCGGCGTCCTTCCGCCAGTAGTGCGGGTTGCGCGCGAAGGTCATGTGCTGCGCCGGCACGTACTCGCTGATCACGAACGGGCCCAATCCCGCCATCGACGCCGGCGGCGTCGTCACGCCCCACGCGGCGGCGAACGTCTTCGACCGCAGCGCCGGTTCGAGCAGGTGCTTCGGGTAGATCGGCAGGTTGTCGAGGAGCGCGACGCCGGGCGTGAACGGCGCCGGCAGCGTCACCACGACGGTTCGTGGATCGGGCGCGGAGACCTGCAGCGGCTTGTGCTGCACCATCACGCCCGAAGCGAGCACGCTCTTGACGTCGGGATCGTAGAGCGCCGCGAACGAGAACAGCACGTCGGCCGAGGTGAACGGGGCGCCGTCGGAGAACTGCACGCCGTCGCGCAGCGTGAGCGTGATGGTGCGGCCGTCGGGCGACACGGTCCACTTCTCGGCCAGCCAGGGCTCCGGCTCGCCGCTGACGCGGTTGATGCGCACGAGGGTCGCCTGGGTCAGGCGAGCGACGGCGTCAACGGCGGCCTGAGCGGCAGTCGGCGCGAAGCGGTTGAAGGTCGCCGGCTCGCTCCGCAGCGAGGCGATCAGCGTCCCGCCGCGAACGGGACCGGTGGCCGAAGCCCCCTTTTCCGGCGCGGGTTTGCCGCCGGAACAGGAGACCAGCACCAGTCCGACAAGAATGGCTGCGGCGTGACGAAAATATCGGCCCACTCTTGAACTTACCGGCCAATTACTTGGCCGGTCTCCAAACCCCGAATTCATTGGGTTTCTTGAGGGTAGCGCTTACCCCCACGGCTCCGTCGCGGCGGGTAGCCAATCCATTAGCTGAGTCTGGCGGTTGGCGCCGCGATCGATGGTTCCGGATAGTAGTTCACCCACGTCGCACAGGCAAACAGCGTGAGCGTGTTTGTCCCTTCCTGTCCTGCCACGATCGCGTCACGAAACCGGTTTCGTTGCATGAAAGCGAAATGGCACAAGCTGTGCCTTTAGAAGGGCATCCGGTGAATCTGATGCTCAAAGTTTTCAAGGCCATTCGTCCCCGTCGGCTGTCCACCGCCGTCCTCATCCTCGCCGCCCTCGTCGCGGCCCCAACCGATACCTTCGCACAGTCTCGCCATCGCGCGCGCCTGTCGGGAGATATCGCCGATCGCCTCGCGAAGCGCGTGGAGGCGTCGACGCCGATCATCGTGTCGGCCGATGACGCCCGCATCGATGCGCTGGTGGCGCGCTACGGCGTCCGCCTGAAGAAGCGGCTGGCCGGCGCGGCGGTGCTCGAGGCGACCGGCGGGCAGATCGACGCGCTGAGCCAGGACCCCGACGTGGCGCACATCGCCGGCGACGCCAAGGTGTTCCGGCAGATGGCGGTGACGACGGAGGCGACCGGCGCCGATCAGGTGTGGGATGGTCTGGGCGGGCTGCGCGGCCTGACCGGGCGGAACGTCGGCGTCGCGGTCATCGACTCGGGCGTCTCGACGCAGCACACGGCGCTGCGCAACCGCGTCGTCGCGTCGGTGGACTTCACCGAGTCGCGGAGCGGCAAGGACGACTACGGCCACGGCACGCATGTCGCGGGGATTATCGGCGAGACCGGCAAGGACGGCCTCACCGGAATGGCGCCGGGCAGCGGGCTGGTGAGCCTGAAGGTGCTGGGGGCGGACGGCTCGGGCAACACCAGCGACGTGATCGAGGCGATCGACTGGGCGATCGCCAACCGGGCGCGGTTCAACATCCGCGTCATCAACCTCTCGCTGGGGCGGCCGGTGCTGGAGTCGTACCTGGACGATCCGCTGTGCCAGGCGGCGCAGCGCGCGGTGGACGCGGGCATCGTGGTGGTGGCCGCGGCGGGCAATTTCGGCAAGACGGATGATGGGCGGGCGGTCGTCGGGGGGATCATCGCGCCGGGCAACACACCGTCCGTCCTGACGGTGGGCGCGATTAACACGAAGGGGACTGCGCGGCGCTCCGACGACATCATGGCGACCTACAGTTCGCGCGGTCCCACAGCTCTCGACGGCGTGCTCAAGCCTGACCTGGTGGCGCCTGGCAACCGCATCGTGGCGGCCTCGGCCGACGGCGATTACCTGGCGACGACGTATCCGGAGCGGGTGACCTCAGGGCGCGGCAACACGTCGTATATCGAACTGAGCGGGACGAGCATGGCGGCGGCGGTGGTTTCGGGGGCGGCGGCACTGCTGCTGGAGGCCCGTCCGGAGCTGACGCCAGCCCAGGTGAAGGCGGCCCTGCAGCTGACGAGCTCCCGGGTTCCGGGGGCCGGCCTGATCGAGGCCGGCGCGGGCAGCCTGAACGTCGCCTCGGCTGTCGAGTTGATCGCGCACCGCGATCTCACCAAGCTGCCGGTCGTTGAGATCGCGGGAGAGTCAGTCACGTCGGTTGGATTTGCATATGGGACGGCGGGAGTCGACGCGGGCAGTCCAGTGCATTCCGACATCCTGGTCTGGGGAAACAGCCAGATTCTGGTGTGGGGCAACGCTTCGCCTCAGCCCATCGTCACCTGGGACGGCGGAATCGCCGCAAACATCCTCGTTTGGGGAAACATTCTCGTCTGGGGGAATGAGGCAGTGAACGCCGACATCCTAGTCTGGGGAAACACCGTCAAGGCCGACATCCTGGTCTGGGGAAACATTCTGGTCTGGGGTAACGACACCGTTAAACCGGACATCCTCGTGTGGGGCAATCGTACCGAGGCCGACATCCTCGTTTGGGGCAATTAGTTTCGTCTTTATTCATTCACTATTCTTCGGAGAGGAACATGACGATAATCGCTTGGGGCAACTAGCGTTACAGGATCGCAGACGCGCAACCTCGGTTGCGCGGCAAGCGGAATATGCACCACGAGAAACCACTCTCAGCGTGGGGTCGGCTATACGTTAGCGTCGTCGTCGGACTGGGCGCAGCTACCATTGCGTACTCTGCCTACCAACTGCACGCGCGGCCGATCGGGTGGAACTGGTTCATACTCGCGCTGCTGACCCTCCTGTCGGGTTCCGCAACGGTCAAGCTTCCATCGGTACCGGCGACGATCTCGATCTCAGAGACGTTCGTCTTTACCTCGGTCCTGCTTTTTGGGCCTGCCGCCGGTACGCTGACCGTTACACTGGACGTCCTTGCCATCTCTCTCTGGCTGGCCCGGCGGGGCCACCCAATTTATCGGATCGCTTTTAATGTCTTCGCTCTTCCGGCCTCACTTTGGGTCGGTGCTCACGTCTTTTATCAGCTCGCCGGAGTCCAGCCTCTCGCGCTGAGCACTGAGTCGGTTCAAATATCGTCGCTGCTTCTCCCGCTGATTGTTTTTACCGTTACGTACTTTCTCCTCAATAGTTGGCTTATCGCGGTTGCAATCGCGTTCGAGACACGGCTACGGCCATTCCTAATCTGGAAAAACAACTTTGCCTGGCTGTCACTGAATTATTTCGGCGGCGCATCCGTGGCAGCTCTCCTGGTGACATACACCAGGAACCTTGACTATACGTATATCGCCTTTGTAATTCCGCTCCTCGCGGTTCTCTATTTCACGTTCTCAATGGCCATGGGTCGCGTCGAGGATGCAAATCGGCATCTCAGCCAACTGAACACTCTTTACATGTCAACCATCGAAACGCTCGCGATGGCAATCGACGCTAAAGATCAAATCACGCACGGACACATTCGGCGCGTCCAATCGTATGCTGTTGGCTTAGCAAAGACCCTTGGCGTTACCGACCCTGCGCAAATCAGCGCTATTGAGGCGGCCTCGCTCCTGCACGACATGGGGAAACTGGCGGTCCCCGAGTACATTCTCAACAAACCCGGCCCCTTGACCCCTGCCGAATTTGAAAAGATGAAAATGCACGCGAGTGTCGGGGCAGACATTCTATCAGCGATCGACTTTCCATACCCTGTAGTACCTATAGTGCGCCACCATCACGAAAGCTGGAATGGCACGGGGTACCCGGCCGGGCTGTCAGGGGCGGACATTCCGATTGGGGCGAGAATTCTATCGGTCGTCGACTGTTTCGACGCTCTGACGTCGGATCGACCCTACCGGCCACGTCTGACCGACAAAGAGGCCCTCAAGATCCTGCATGACCGGCGCGGGACGATGTACGACCCCCTCATAGTCGACACGTTTACGCGCGTCTACGCACAGATCGCCCCGACCGAGACTCTGGGATCCGCGACGACATCGCTGCGAGCAATCACTGAATCCGCTGCACCGGTCGCGGAGTCGTTCGTCCCAAGTGCACGACTTGAGGAGATTTCGGCGAGCACAGATGAGATGCTGACGTTGTTCGACCTGGCGCGAAGTCTTAGCCCGAGCATGAATGTCAGCGATATCGGCGACATCATTTCAAAACATGTTCGTCGCTTGGTCCCGTGCTCGTTGTGCGTGTTCTATCTGCTTGATTCGGCTACGGACGAATTGGCAGCAATTCACGTTTCAGGCGATCAGGCTGCCCTAATAACAGGATTACGGATTCCGCGCGGACAACGTCTCTCAGGCTGGGTAGCGGCGAACCGTCAAACCATTAGAAACTCTGACCCCGTCTTGGACTTTGGCGAGTCAGCCAGGGCTATGACGCCAAGGCCACGAAGCTGTCTGAGCACCCCCCTGATCGACAAGGCTGACTTGGTTGGCGTGTTGACTCTCTATTCGAGCAACCGAGACGGATTCACTGCCGACCATGAACGGATTGTCGAAATCGTCGCGGGGCAGGTCGCAACGGTGCTGCGCCATGCGACCGAGTTTCAGACTGAGAAGGCGCACTCCTTGCGCGATAAACTTACCGGTCTACCAAACGTCGAGCAATTCCAGCAGTTCTCGAAATCGGCGCAGCATGGCGGCGGACCGATTACGCCTGCAGCTTTGCTTCTCATCGACGTGGACAACCTGAAACAGATCAATGACAGCTTCGGCCACAGGACGGGTGACGCCGTCTTGAGCCACGTAGTTGATGCGACTCGTCGCCTGCTTCGGACTTCCGATGTTCTATTTCGTGATGAGGGCGATCAGTTTATTGCCGTACTACTGCACACCGCTGAGACGACTGCCAACGCGCTCGCTGAACGACTCTCAACAGCCGTGGCTGACTCTCGGAACGACTTCTCATTCGACGTCAACGTGACGACAGCGGTTGCAACAGCGCCAAGGGATGCCGGGACCTTTGAAGGCCTTCTTGACGTCGCAAGGCACCGTCTCACGAATCGGTTTCCACCAACTGAAGGAAACCGAAACAATGACCGCATTCACTAGGATCACAAAATGGATCCCCGCGAAAACATCGTCGCTCTCCTAAGGCAAGGTCAGTTTAGCGAGGCATCTGACCTGATCCGTACGCTACCCGTGGAAATGCGACGTCAGCCAGATTTGTCCGTAATTGAAGCAGAAGTACTTATCGAGACGGGTGATCTGACTAAGGGACTTCAGCTGGCTACCCAGGTGTTTGAGACTGTTCCGGAGGGTGAGCTTCGAGCGCTAACGCTGAGAATGATGGGGCAGGTTGCGTTCTATCGCGGTGACGCCGACGGCAGCAGGGCATCTCTGAGACAGGCGCGAGATCTGGCTTTGACGTTCCGCAAGACGAATGCGGATCTTTTTGCTTCGATCCTCCTTGTTCGTTGGCGGCTCTTCTCTCGAATGGCGAACTTTGGGATAGCGGACGCCGACTTTGACGAGTTGCGGCGTGCGGTGATTCGTTCTGGGTCGCCTCATCACATGGTTGAACTGCGCGTTTGTGTGGCTGAGGTCGAGGCCAGAAAATCGTCTCCCCATGAAGCGCTGCGGCACTTGAGTCATGCCCGGAACTTGCTCAAGTCGTATCCAAACGTGTGGCTCGAGGGGATGATAAACAATCACACTAGCAACGTGTTCGCTATCTTGGGTGACTTGGATAATGCGATCGAATTCGGGTTGCGCGCAGTTTCATGTACAGATGTTTCCGGTCATTTTAGAATTCGAATGGCTGCGCACATTAATCTCGCGGAGCTTCATATCACACGAGGCGATTATGACTCCGCGCAGCGTCTTCTGGCGTCTGTTCTTGCACAGACGGGCTCTCACCCGCATTTGGAGGCTGCTGCACTCGACGCCTTGGCTAAACTGCAGCTAGCCAAGGGTGAGATTCAGCTCGCAAAGGAGGCGTTTGGTCGAATTCTCGCCTTGAGACGTCGCAAGCTGAGGGGGATAACTACCCAGTGGGATGGATTGAGCGAACTGTTCTCCCGCGCGCGCATTTTGGAGGCCGACAACCGTCGCGAGCGAGCTCGCCACCTTTTGGCAATCGGAATAACGCGGGCAGTAGCTCTCCACGACCGAGTGTGGGAAACCCGAATGCGTTTGCGACTCGCCAGTTTGTCCGCACAAAGCGGTAACTCTGAGGGAGCGACCACTCAGATTCTTCCACTCTTGATTAAGGGTGTCGAAGGACCGGAGACGGTTGCCGAACTTGCGCTAGCACGGGCAGAAACGGAGGCGGTCTTGGGCGACTTGCACGGCGCTGAACTTCATCGAAACAGAGGCAGGCGAATTTCTGCCGGACTTGGGCGTGTCGTCAACGCTGATGACCAATCCGTAGGGTCGCCACTCAGCGCAACTGCAGAGCACGGGGTAAATCTTAGTGCTGCCCTGGACGACGCCGTGGCGCTCATCGAGCTGGCTGGCTACCCGCACGTCCTGGCGCGCGAGGCGTACGCACTCCTCGAGCTCACCGGCGCGGCGGACGCCATGGCCCTCGTCGCCCGGCGCGACCAGCGCGTGCGCTGCGTCGCCGCGCACGGCTGGACCCCCGAACAGGCCGAGGCCATCGCCGCCGACCCCGGCGAGCGGCTGCGCATGCCCTGCGGCACCCACCGCGACGAGCTGTGGGAGATCGTCGCCGAGCTCAAGCCGGCCCTCAACGACCGCTGCACCGGCGTCGCCATCCGCAAGCTGGTCGACACCGCCGTCACCCTCGACCGCTACCGCCGCGAGGAGAAGCAGCGCGCCGCGCTCTGGCCGGCCGACACGCTCGAGACCGACGGCGGGCTGTGGGTCTCCGAGCAGATGACCGAGCTGCTGTCGATCGCCCGGCGCATCGCCCCGGCCGACATCAGCGTGCTGCTGACCGGCGAGACCGGCACCGGCAAGGAAGTGCTGGCCCGCGCCATCCACCGCGCCTCGCCGCGCGCGGCCAGGCCCTTCGTCGCCTTCAACTGCACCGCCGTCCCGCGCGAGATGCTCGAGAGCCAGCTGTTCGGCTACCGCAAGGGGGCGTTCACCGGCGCCGAGGCCGCCTTCGACGGCGTCATCCGCGCCGCCGCCGGCGGCACGCTGTTCCTCGACGAGATCGCCGAGATCGGCCTCGACCTCCAGCCCAAGCTGCTCCGCTTCCTCGAGACCCACGAAGTGCACGGCCTCGGCGAGAGCCAGCCGGTGAAGGTGGACGTCCGCGTCATCGCCGCCACCAACGCCGACCTCGAGTCGCTGGTCGCCGAGGGGCGCTTCCGCGAGGACCTCTTCTACCGCCTCAACGTGGTGCGGCTGCGGCTGCCGCCGCTGCGCGAGCGCCGCGAGGAGATTCCGCCGCTCATCGACCACTACCTGCACCGCTTCGCGGAGGAGCAGAAGAAGGGGCGCCTCACGCTCGACGACGAGACGCTCGAGTATCTCGTCCTCTACCCGTGGCCGGGCAACGTGCGCCAGCTGGTCAACGAGATGAGCCGCGCCGTCGCCTACGCCGATCCCGACGGCACGGTGACGCCGGCGCTGCTGTCGCCCGAGATCCAGGCGTCGCGGCGCACGGTCAAGGTGCAGCCGGGCGACGAGCCGGAGATCCGCGTCCGCCTGGACCAGCCGCTCAACGACGCGGTCGAGGCCATCGAGCGGATGATGGTGGTGCGCGCGCTCGATCGCGCGCGCGGCAACTACGAGAACGCGGCGCGCCTGCTCGGCATCTCGCGCAAGGGGCTGTTCCTGAAGCGCCGCCGCTGGGGCATGCAGCGCGCGTCGTAGCCGAATCACGAGGCCAGGTCTGCGGATCGATCATCTCTGACGGGACGGGTCCCTCGCCCCGCGATCGACGGCGCGCACGGCGCCTTCGATCGCTCCTGGAGCCCGCGCCCGAGGCAGGCGGAGATGATCGATCCGCAGGCCAGGCCGGGCATTTCCCTGCAACCCTCGCCGGACCCCCGCCGTCTAAGCCTGCATGTATATCCCCCACAATGTGGTTTAAACTGGCTGCTTGCGCCGAGACATGCCCCAGCCACCTCGACTCGCGCTCCGCCTGCTGGCCTGGCGACTGGACCCCGAGTGGCGCGACTTCGTCGTCGGCGACCTCGACGAGGAGTTCCGCGCCCGCGCCGCCACCTCGCTGCCGAGCGCGCGGTGGTGGTTCTGGCGCCAGGCCCTTCGCTGCCTCGCCGCGCCGCCGCCCAGCGCCCGCCGCCGCGGCGGCCTAGTTCCGGGAGACTCCTTCATGCGCACCCTCGCCGCCGACGTCCGTTACGCGATTCGCGTCCTCCTCCGCACCCCGTCCTTTGCGCTCGCCGTGATCGGCGTGCTGGCGCTCGGCATCGGCGCCAACACCGCCATCTTCAGCATCGTCAACACGGTGCTGCTGCGGCCGCTGCCGTTCGAAGACGCCGACCGGCTGGTGCGCCTCTTCCACGTGCCGCCGCAGGACGCGTTCCCCGGCATCAAGACCTTCTCGGTCTCGCCGGCGAACTTCTACGACTGGAAAGCCGCGGCGCGGCAATTCGACGCGATGGCGATCTACCGCTTCCGTCCCTTCGTGCTGACCGGCACCGGGCAGGCCGACGAGGTGACGGCGGTGGCGGCGGGCAGCGACTTCTTCGAGATCATCGGCATCCCGCCGGCGCTGGGACGGACCTTTCTGCGCGAGGAGGACTCGCCGGCACGCGGCCACGTAGTCATCCTGAGCGATCGCTTCTGGAAGCGGCAATTCGCCGCCGCTCCAGATGTCGTCGGCCGCACGCTCAGGCTCGACGGCGAGCCGTACACGATCGTGGGCGTGATGCCGCCCCGCTTCAGCGTGCGGGCGTGGGGGGCGACCAGCCAGGAGCTGTGGGTGCCGCTGGCCTACACCGATCAGCAGCGCGCCGTGCGCGAGAACCACAACGCGCAGGTGATGGCCCGCCTGAAGCCTGGCGTCACCGTCACGCAGGCGATCGCCGAGATGCAGCAGATCTCGCGCACGCTCGAGGCCGGGCACCCGAAAGAGAACGCCGGCTGGAGCGCGACGGTGATTCCGCTGCAGGAGCTGATCGTCGGCGACATCCGCCTGTCGCTGATCATGCTGCTCGCCGCCGTCGGCCTGGTCCTGCTCATCGCCTGCGCCAACGTCGGCAACCTGCTGTTCGCCCGCGCGCTGGCGCGGCGAAAGGAGATCGCGATCCGATCGGCGCTGGGCGCAGCGCGCAGCCGCGTC
>Ga0207651_10001249_pt1 | contig 11442 bp, 11 predicted proteins | sample KBSM23metaG_FD_184328 | JGI IMG/M metagenome (GOLD analysis project Ga0207651, IMG submission 184328) | Miscanthus rhizosphere microbial communities from Kellogg Biological Station, Michigan, USA - KBS M2-3 metaG (SPAdes) (version 2) | ecosystem: Host-associated > Plants > Roots > Rhizosphere >... | reverse complement strand
TAGCGACGGCGGCGGTGGCGGCAGTGATGAACCAAAGCCCAAGCGCGACTGGCTCAGGCACGTTTATCGAGTACTGAGTCTGATTGATAACCAGGTGAGGAGTCTCCGCAAGCGACAGGTGGTTGCTTCATATCAGATGAAACTGCGAAAGGGCGCGTACTGGGGCATTCGCAGCAACATTCTCGATTATCAGTTGCCAGACGCGATGAATTGTCCGTTTGCGCAAACGCTCGTGCTCGCGAATACGGCGACTCGTCTCAAGAAGATGAATGACACGTTGCAGGAGCGGCTCATCAATTGGGGCTACGCAGTTTCCGATGCTGGACTGAGAAGGCATTTATATCCGCTGGATGTGCCCCCGCTCGGCGGTCAGCCTCTACCACCTGCACCCCCGCCACCGAAGGGATTTCCATATCCCGATGTGGGTATTGGGTGAGTGCACGAGGTATCAGCAGATTACGCCGTGCAAGATAGACGTGCGTCACTCTTCCTCGCCGACCTCGGCGAGAAGATTGCGACGGACTTCTTCTTTCACATAAAAACCGGTTCTTCGGAGTTTGTCGTAGTACGGCCTCACGGCGGCGATTGCACCCGCGGTTTTAAGCTGGTTTAGTACGTTCAGAGTTCTACAAACCGTCAACTGCATCGACTGAGCACGCTTGAAACCTTTGCTTTCATCCAACAATAACACCGCTTGCTTATAATCAGCTTGTGCAATGGCCGCTGCTTCACCATCGTCGAGATCGGCTCGCAGGAAGGCCTTCGTAAATTGATCCGCCTCATAGCAATCAACAAAAAAGCCGGCGCTTTCATTAACTAGATTCCGAAGGCGTCGCTTTCCTGGGGCTTTATAGGCCTCCCGTTTGACCTCGGGTGGGATCAAGATGAGCTTGAACACAAGCGGTAAGAATTGTGCGACGTCAAGTTCAACGAGACGCGACAGAAGTGTCGTATCAATGACGGCGACTTGAAGGCCACGTGCCTTCGAATGTTGAGGCATTTACTTCTTGTCGCTGACCAAGGTACCAAGCGCGATCAATCCCAGAGCGATGCCTGCAAGCCAGCCAAGGGCATTCAAATTCTGAGTAGACCTTTGCTGGCGAATATGCGAGAGAGCATCCATTAGGTTGGTTTCGTGAGCGGTGGGATTAGCACGATCGAAATACACTAGTTGGGTGTCCGGCGTAGAAACAAACGGGACACCCCCGAGTTCAACTAAGCCAATGATTGGCTTGCGAGCTAGTGATGCGGCTTCTAATTCAATATTGACCAGATGTATGGCTTCATCAGTGGCGGTGTTTGTGACTAGTGCGATAACGGCATCACTCTGTCGAATCTTTTCCTGCGTATCGGCCGCAAGACCATTATTAGTAAACTGCGTTCGGTCAGGAAGCAGAATGGCGATCTCATAAGCTGCCGCCACCGCACGCAACCGCGCAGCGATTGGTGTATCCCATGGCCCGACTGCATAACTTAGGAATACGTTCATATGCGGAGTTTATTCGGTGGTGAGTTTAAAGGGAAGTATTCAGATCGCGCCGACTTTAATGTGAGCTATCGTGATCAGGGTTCAACCTGAAGCTGAAATTGGGCTTAACTTTGCACCGCAATATAGTGAACAACAACTTCATTAACGAACCATGAAACTCTTAATACTGGGCGGCACAAAGTTTCTCGGGCGCCATCTGGTTGAAGCTGCACGTGCACGCCATCACGAAGTCACTCTGTTCAATCGTGGGCAAAGCAATCCGAACGTATTTCCTGATGTCGAAAAACTAATCGGCGACAGAGATGGAAATCTTGAGGCGCTTAAAGGGCGGCGCTGGGATGCAGTGATCGACACCTCGGGGCGGCTGCCTCGGTTGGTCAAGGATTCAATAGCGGTCCTCGCCAACGCAGTGGACCATTACACGTTTTTCTCCACCATCTCGGCCTATGATGATCGCAGCGTTCTTGGAATCGACGAGAGCGCTGCGCTCGCGCAACTGTCCGACGAAAAGTCTGAAGACGTTGTTGCTGATTATCGACCACTCAAGGCCCGTTGCGAGCGAGAACTCAACGAGAGAATGCCAGGACGAGCACTCATCGTTCGAGCCGGACTGATCGTTGGTCCTTATGATGACACTGGACGTTTTGCTTATTGGCCTCGCCGAATATTGCAAGGTGGGGAAGTGCTCGCGCCCGGTGAACCTGACCGGCCGGTCCAGTTCATTCATGGCCGCGACCTGGCTGACTGGACCATTAAGATGATTGAGAACAAAGGCGTGGGGACTTACAACGTGACGGGACCCGAAGGAAGCCTGACCATGGGCCAATTCCTTGAAATCTGTCGTCATGTCACTGGCAGTAATGCCCGCTTTACTTGGGTAGCGGAGTCTTTCCTGCTCGAACATGAAGTGATCGCGTTTTCGGAATTACCTCTGTGGTTGAGAAAGGTCAGCGAAGGAATGCTCGCAGTGAGTATTCAGAAAGCTTTAGCTTCAGGTCTCATCCTTCGTTCGTTGGAATCGATAATCGAAGAGACAATCGCCTGGGATCGAAGTCGATTGCAGGAGGATGATGAGTACTCGCGACGACTCTACGACGTCGAACACAAGGCTGGCATGGCACCGGAGCGCGAAAAGAAGCTATTAGCAGAATGGCATGCTCGGGTTGATCGTGCCGCTTAAGATTTTCACTTAGGTTTGAGGTGCTCGCCCAGCCAACGAAATATCTGGTCCCACTGATCCCGAATGTTTGCCGGCGAATCGATGTTGTGGCCCTCGCCCCAATATCGCACGAAGCGCGCGGGCTTCCCTTGCCTGTAAAGCGCCATGAAGAATTCTTCGCCTTGTCCGATTGAGACATAGTCGATGTCGCCCTGGATGATCATCACCGGTGTTTGGACTTTGTCTGCAGCGAAAATAGGACTGTTCTGAATGTAACGACTTGGTTCGGACCACGGCGGTGCTTTCATCTGCACTTGTCCGATTTCGATTTCGTAGAAGTAGCTCAAGTCCTCGTGCGCAAACGTTGAGTAACGGTAGAACATTGCGAAACTTCCGTAGAGGCTGGTCCAATCAGAGCCGGGAGCCAACGCGATTGCTGCTTTGAAACGATTCGTCTGAGTAATCAAACTCAACGTTGCATAACCACCATAGCTTCCGCCCATGACCGCCAGGCGGTCGGGATCGGCAACTCCCATCTCGACTACTTGGTCGATGGCCGGCATCACACCATTCAACATTCCATTCATTGGCGCGCTCGGATTATCGCCCGGGTATAACGGCATACTCGGGACGAGCACAGCGTAGCCTCGACTAATGAGCGGATATAGTTCTCGACTCCAAAGTGGGAAATCTTCCTCCATGCCCGGGTAAACCAGGACGACGAGAGGATACTGTTGGCCCTCCTTATAACCATGCGGGTAGACCAGCAATCCCTTCAACTGTTCATCTTTGAGACTACGGTAGCTGAACGTCTGTCGCTTCTGTTCGGCAATCTCTTCTAAAAATGCATTCAGCCTCGTCACTTGGTGGTAATTTGCGCTGTCGGATGTCCATAGGTATGTGCCGTTACGCGTCTCGCCGGTGAAAGCTGCGATGGAACTTTTATTCGACCAGTCGGCAAGAACGGCATTTTCCGATGGTTTAGAAATTGGTTGTAACGCTGCACCGTTCCGCAACGAAAGAAGATAAAAGTGTTCTTGGGCTCCCACGATGATCTGTTCATTCGTTTGGGCGCGCTGTGGATTGTCCCGTGCAGGCCAAGCGATCCACTGTATCTTCTGGTCCACGGTTGCAGTCAGATTTTTTGGTCGCTCACCGTCTGTTGAAAGCTGCCAGAGATCGCCATCGGCCACGCCAATAAAATGGTTTGCGTCTGGACCAGTTACCAGTCCGCTGGGAACTCGTTTTAGATCGCTGGTGATGTTTCGTGGGCTAACAGCGCCATCTAACAGCCACCAATCCCGGCGTGTCTTGCGACGTTCCGCTTTGTCGTTTCCAGGTTGGGCCAGCATGAGCATCTTTCCGGACTGGTCCACTACGACCTCTTGCGGGAGAAAACGATTCTGCGAGAGACTCCGCGTTTCTCCGGGTGCCGTAGAGAGAAGAAAAAGTTCATCCTCAGGTTCGACGTCGGCGGGTTGATAACCTTTCTTGGCTATCGCCAAGAGCGCGTGACCGTCTGGTCTCCAGCGTAAATATTGTCCACGGATATCATCGAACCGGCCGAGCACGTTCACGGTCGGATGAGCTTCTAAAGTAACGATGGCGATCTCGGATCGAATGCGCAGCGCAAGCGCACCCGCATATGTGACGGGCCAACGTCCGAGCGAACGAGCCACGGCGACTTTGCTCGCATCCGGCGACAGGCGCATGTACTGCACTGGACCATCAGCTAGTTTCTGCACCCATCCATCCTTCGTGCTAACCCGCAAGAGATAGCCCTTGGGCTGCCACGGTTCGCGTCCGCTTTCGAGCACACTGGCTGTCGAATGCTTGCCCTTCACAGCTTCGGGCCATTGACGTGCTGCAACTTCCTGCGCTTGTGTCAGGAGCGAAAGGTATCTGGGTTTCTCACCCTCAGCCAATGCAGCACACAGCAGTTGATCATTGGAGACCCAAAGCATCGGTGGATCCGCCAGCACATCTACCGCGAGGTCGGTTAGTTTTTGAAGACGGCTGGTGGCCACATCAAGTAGCCAAAGCCGAACGTTGCCGCCGCGATTCGACAGCAGCGCGAGTCGTTTGCTATCGGGCGACCACACTGGCTGCCAGAAACCGCTGCCATCTGAAATGCCTTGAGTGAGATTGCGCGGCGACCCTCCCTCAGTTGCCACCAACCAGATGTCTCCACGGTCTTTACCGAAGAGAAATGGTTTCTGGTACGTTTCCGCGGCTGACTTTGATCGAATCTGAACGTAGGCCAACCAACGACCATCAGGAGAAATCTTCACCTGCCCGATTGATTCCTGGCGCAGCAAGTCATCAACCGTGAAAGCACGCTGGGCCATCAACCGTTCAGCAGGCGCCAGCAGAACCAGGATAAAGCATGTCAGCTTAACCATTTGATACAAGACGCTCTTCTCCTTTTGAAGCCTTGGCTGGTTGGAACTTGCTACGAACTAATGCGCGATGAAGTAGATCGGATAATCTATACAAGAAGATTCGGACTGTGAAGATTTATCTGTAAAGGCAGATTAATGCCAAACCGCCCAACCGTTCCGTTAAGAATTTGGAGCGCTAGCTAATCCAGAGTCGTTGAGATATTTTGGGAATCTGAATGGATTCAACTCGTGATGCAACTCACTCGGATAAAGCGATGAAGAAAGCAATAGCGGTGATCTTACGGCCGGGTGCGCAGTGGGATTCGAGCAAAGGTGTGCGCGAGCAAGCGTACTGGGATGAGCATGCACGCTTCGTCGACGATCTGTTTGCGCGTGGTGTAGTAATGTTAGCAGGACCATTCGCACCGGAAGGAAGCGGTGCGTTAGTGATCCTGAATGTCGAAACACCCGACGAAGCTCGAGCGATCTACGCTAACGATCCCTGGGAGCATCACGACATTTTGCATGTCGCCGATGCGAAGGAATGGATCATCTTCCTCGATGCGCGTGAGTAAATCGTCCTCTTACCGGAAGTAGCATAAGGCCGGTTATTCTCAGTGCAGCCACTCAGTCGGAACCATCCTCACCCCGCAGGGGTGACATGTTTATAGAATCAAACACCCTCCGCTTGGAGTCTCCGTTCGGAGGCGCGAACTCAATAGATATTTACTACTCGATCCTGTTCCGCGCCTCCGAACGGAGAAAGATCATATTGATGATGCGAAGCTATATACATCTCACCCCTACGGGGTGAAGACTCGCCAAGGGTCCAAACAATTTTTAAGGACCGCCGCTCCTCAGTCTATTTCTTCTCTTTTGAGGCCGCGGCATTTTTTCGACCATCACTGTAGACGTACTTATCGCGCGCCCGCACCACAACGTCGTTGCGGTTCACGCGCACCTTGATCTGCCGCGCTTCTCGTGTTTGTCCGATTCGTTTTGGGTAATAACCAATGCTGTACTGCCGTCCCAGTTCATCAGCGATGTGAGTGAACGCGTCGCGCAAATAGCTTAAGTCACGACTTGCTTCGTAGACTCGCCCGCCCGTCAACTCTGCCAGTTCGTGTAAATAGCGCTCTCCGCGATCATAATCCGCCCGACTCGATCCAGCCCCGCCACCACTACTGCTGCCGCCAATCGACGGTATCGGCAAAGGCAGAGGCAGCTTTGAAAGAATAGAGATCACACGGGAATTTGATTGTGGCGTAGTTGGACCACCCGTATCAATCGACGGATCATAAGTGTCGTAAAGGATTGGATAGATCAGCGCATCGAGTTCCGCGGCCATATTCAGCGTGCCTTTGTACGTTGAATGGTTGCTGGTCGCATCAACGCCATCGGTAAACAGGACCAGCGCTTTGCGTCCCTGGATCCGGCTCAGATGTTTTTTCATGACGTTGTCGATCGCGTCGTAAAGGTGAGTGCTGAGACCCTTGCCTGTCCCTTCGATTGCCTTACGGATTTTCTGGCGGTCAATCGTCGGCTTACATTGAACCTTAACGCCCATCCCGAACGATATGACCATCACCTGATCGTCGGGCCGTAACTGCAAGACAAAAGTTTTCGCTGCGTCTTTTATTTCTCCTAGCTTGGACCAGGTGGAAGCGCTGGTGTCCAACATCAGAACAACAGTGAAAGGTTTTTCAATCGTGTCAAAGTACGCAAGCTGTTGCTCGATGCCATCTTCAAAAATATGAAAGTCTGCCTGCTGCAAATCAGAAATGGAGTGACCATAGCGATCGACTACGCTGACCGGTATGGTCACCAGATTTGTTTCGACGCGCACAACATCGCCCTCCTGTTGGCTTTCAATGTTGGTAGGACTCGATGTTGTCTCACCAGTGCGGCGCGCACGTGTTTGCGGTAATGCTGCTGGCGCTGCGATCGTCAACAGCAACAAGAGAACTAGGAGCTTTGATCTGTTCATGGCAGTCACCCTTAATTTAACAAACCTGCTTCGCTCACAAGTACTTCTGCTCGCGGTCCGCGAAGCGGACTGAATGAGACTAGCCCGGCGCTTCAGCGCTGGGTTGCGTCGAATCCGAGTGAGAAGTCCGTGAAGCGGACGGCTGAAGAACGAAGGGCCCCCAGGCTTTAACTCAGCCGTCCGCTCAGCGGACTTACTTTGAAACTTCATTTCCGACCCCCACCGATTAATCGGTGGGCTATTGTCATACGTAGGCTTCGCCGACTTGAAACAAAGCGCTCGTGGACTATCAATGTTTGAAGACGACGCCGACTGAGATTCGGAAATTGTTTTGTCTTCCAGATCCGAAAAACGTGGGCGTGTAATCAGCCTGGATCAATCTCAAGTCAACTCTGCTACTGAGACGCAAGTCGAGGCCACCGCCCAATGCCATGGCAAACGAACTCGCGTCATCGAAGGTAAACACATTTCCCGAAGTACGCCTGTCAGCTGTGAACCCGTGAAAAAGAGAAACTCCAAACAGAGCATGAGCGAAAGGCCGCAAGCTACGTTCGTTGCCGGCCTGGAATCGCGGACCACCAAGAACAAAGTATTGATCCCTCTGGCTGCTGAAGGTGCTTACGCTGGTACTACGCGTATTCCGGTGAAAGTGAGCTGAGGCATCCGCAACTAACCCGACGTGCGGGGTAATGTTTCTCGTGTACGCGAGATTGAAGCCATTCTGTGCGGTGCGATGCGGATCGACCGTGAGCGTGTTGATGTCCGCACTGTGAAAAGAATATCCGGCAAAGAACTCATTTCTTGGTTGCTGATTACTATTGGTTTGCGCCGTCAGAATCGAAGCACTGAAAGCGATCAGACCGATCGCGACAATTAGGTTTCGCATTGAAGTCTCTCCAGTCGTTGAATTGTTTGGGATCTCTAGTAACGGCTCGTGTGAACGGAGGAGAGTTGGCTTAACAATGCGTGGCAAGGTCATTCCGTCCCTCGAACTTGCCACATCAAAGCGAGCGCGTTACTCGGGACATATGACGCTTTTTGCTTAGCAAAATCGTCCGAAGACGCAGAACTAGACGACCAGACTTGTAATTCTGGACGCTCGCTCGTGAGATTCAACAGACTGCGCGTGAATTTCAGGACGCGGTGCCGTTGAGGTTGTTGCTGCTTCGGAATTCGGACGGAGTCATGTTGGTGTGTTTCTTGAAGACTGAGTTAAAAGAAGACTTGGAGTTAAAGCCAACATCCTCGGCAATACCCAGGATGGATAAATGCTTTGAAGCGGGATCCAGTAGCCTGCGTTTCGCTTCTTCGATGCGATAGGAATTAATGAAGTCGGAGAAAGTCTGGTTTAACCTTTCATTGATTACCTGCGAAAGATGGTGGGAGGGAACGGATAACTTCGCCGCCAGTTTCTGAATTGTGAGTTCGCCATCGGTGAACGGACGCTCTTGCTCCATCAATTTGAGCAGTCTTTCAACATACCTTTCAGATCTTTCCGGCGTCAGTGTCGATTTCTCATACTTCTTGCCGGACGATTCATCCCTCGCGGTCTCAACCTCAGGCGTTTTCATCTTTAGATATCCCAACGCGTAAATAAGCACGGATGCGCCGAGCGGTACCAATAGATTGGGAATCGTTGGGACTGCATACCGAATGACTGTAGCTATCCAAAGTACTGTTGTGGCGACGACGAAGAATCGCAACTCAAACCGTATGATCCGATCGCGTCTTGAGGTTCGCTCTTTAACTCGCCGGGAATACTGAACGATGATCAGAGCGATTAGAATTAGATACACCAACGCCTGAGTAATGAAGAGCGCCGATCGCACGTAATACCATTGTTGGAATGATTCCTGAAGATACTCGAGAGACAAGACTCTGAGCTTTTCCGTTCTGCTTTGAAAGTAGTAAGGAAGCAGATAGATCAAGCACACCGCGAATGGAATAAAGTGCAGTAGATCTTTTTGCTGCCATCTCTTTTCACGGGCGGTGAGCTCTCGAATGTAAAGAAACAAAAGTGGTGCTGCCAAAAAAGCAAACGGGTGATGTATGCGGCTCAGATGCGGGAAGACAAACACATAGTTCGAAGTGATGAGTACTGCACCACTCACTACGATGGAAATTGTCAGAGTCAGCGCCGCCAGTAACCGATTCGCCGTCTGATTTCCACTCTTCGTCGTCAACAGCGCGAGAGCCAGAAGCAAACCTTGCGCTGCCCCGAGCAGATTAAGAATTGCGAGTAGCCCAAGGGACGGAGATATGGTGATATCGGTGCTTTGCATTTCAAGAGAGCGTGACTTAAGTGTTCGAAGCAACCGGAAGGATAAAGCCTTGCGTGAGGGAAGCGCTAGCCGATTGTGGATTGTCGAACGATGAGATGAATCCGTGACTCGGCCTCACCCCCATTCCAATCCGCAATCCGCAATCCGCAATCAATAATCAGTAAACCCACCCGCTGCCGCAGGTGCTTCTGACAGGGCCCTTTGCCGCTTTGACTGCAACCTTTTCTCGCTTCTGGTCACTAACCCAGCAAGAAAGATCTTTCGTCACAGATTAAGCGACGGCGGTGTTAATTCTTCGTGAAGGAATTAGTTTGGAAACTTTTTATCGCTGAGACCGTTTGTAGTTTGTAGTAGGGATTAGAAAGAGTAAGAGCCTCACGGCTACTTGCGATAGCCACGAGGCCCTCGCTGACAATACGAGTTCGGCCGCCTTTCGTTGTCCGAAGGTGCATCGTCGACGCCTGCATCTTAGCGCAATTGGTGACCGCGCTTCAATTCAAGAGCCTGAGAGACAAGTTTGTCTGTAGTTCAACTTCAAGTAGTTGAGCATGAGTCGCAGTGTCTCTTGGTTCAGGAGGTGGTCACGTGCGTTCGTTACGTTTTGCTCTCCTACTCGCCGTTTTCGTTTTCAGTAGTATTTCATTTCAAGCTCAAACGAGCCGTTCCGCTCTCCGGTATTACGAAGCTGGAAGCGAGAAGCTTCGGCACAATGATTTTGAAGGCGCCATCGCGGACTTCACTAAAGCCATCGACGTCAGTTTGCGTGCGGAGAAGGGAACAGCGGTCGAGAAGCGGTCCCCTGGTTTCCCGACTGCCTTCGCGGATTCTCAGGCGGATGCGACGGAAGTTTACGTGGTCGATCCTCTGACTGCCGATGCTTTTACTAGTCGTGGTTTTGCTCGTTCTAAGAGCGGCGATCTTGACGGAGCGCTGCAGGATTTTGAGCGAGCTATCAGAATCAATCCGCGTAACGCAGTCGCTTATATGGATCGAGGTGGGGCTCGATATAACAAAGGCGACACGCAGGGAGCTTTGGCTGATTGGGATAAAGCTCTGCAGCTAGATTCTCGGTTGGCCGAAGCTTATGTGAATCGCGGCGGGGCGAAACAGAAACTTAACGATCTTGATGGCGCGCTCGCGGACCTTAATAAAGGACTCGAGCTGAATCCAGGTAGCGCGGTCGCGTTTTGCAGTCGCGGCTTTGTGTGGGTTGCGAAACGCGATGCCAAGCCAGCGATTCAGGATTTTGATCAGGCACTCAAACTCAATTCGAGGCTGGCAGCGGCCTACGAGGGTCGCGGCGTTGCGAATATGATGCAAGGCGTTTTGAATGCAGCCATCGGAGATTTCAATCGGGCTATTGAAGTCGATCCCGACATGGCATACGCCTATATGAATCGCGGATTGACTCTCATGGTGCAGCAAAAAGATGAGGCGGCCCAAGCTGACTTCTCTCGCACGTTAACCCTCAACCCCGCTTTGAAAAAAGAAGTCGAAGACCGCATCAAGACCGCAAAGGAACTGCGTGCTGCAAAGCAATGAGTGCACCGTTAATTTTGGAGTGCGTCGGCAACGGCGGCGCTTTGGGTTCGTTCGGTATCGCAGTCAGAAGATCCGAACGGGCACTAGCCACGTCTGCTGACGCACTGCAATTAAGTTCAACAGCCTACCTGCGCTGCCCTGTCGTTTATAACTCACACTAACGTTGTAGCAGTCCCAATCTTCTGATTAACTCTTAGCGTCAGCGAGGCGCCTCAACCGTCACTGACTTTTGATCGCCAAGGCTTCCAAGATCAACCAGTCTCCAGAATTGTCCGTTAAAATTGCCGGTGGGCGCCATCTTGACCCGCCGGCTTTCGTCATTGTTAACGTCTGAAGATTGATTGGGTCCCGGAATTTATTGGGTCAGGTTCGCGCCTCACGCGGTGGAAAAGATCTAAAGCAACCGGAGAAAAGCTACATTAGGAAAAGAGCGAGGGTGCCGGTGGTTGGCGAATCCTCCCAACGTTAGAGATCGTAAGTTCGTTGGAATGTATTTTACGTGATGTTACGAAAAATGAGATGAAACAATATTTAAGATGGACCAGCGATGCGCGTGAGGTAATGAAGTAGTGATTAGTCATCCAGAGAAAGTCCTCTTTCCG
>Ga0207651_10001247_pt1 | contig 11446 bp, 9 predicted proteins | sample KBSM23metaG_FD_184328 | JGI IMG/M metagenome (GOLD analysis project Ga0207651, IMG submission 184328) | Miscanthus rhizosphere microbial communities from Kellogg Biological Station, Michigan, USA - KBS M2-3 metaG (SPAdes) (version 2) | ecosystem: Host-associated > Plants > Roots > Rhizosphere >... | reverse complement strand
ACTCTATGCAGAAGCACCACGACGCCTATTTTGTGAGCATGGTTCCATGCGTGTCTGCCGGCCGATCATTACGCCGCTGCCCGAGTTCCCGCTGGTCCGACCAGCGGACTGCCGCCGTGGGAGCATGGAGTCGCGGAGGCGCCATGCGGGCTGAGCCCTTGCTGACCGCGACGCCCGCAGACGCGGTGCTCAACGCGCTGCCCCATCCGGTCATCGTCGTGTCGGCAGACGGCAAGGTCGCCGACGCCAACGTGGCGGCGGAAGCGTTTTTTGAAGTTTCCGTCCCGCTGCTCCGGCGCCATCTGCTGCACGATCTCGTGCCATTCGGCAGTCCGCTCCTGACCCTGGTCGATCAGGTGCGCACCCGCGGCGCCGCGGTCAACGAATACAAGGTCGATCTCGGCACGCCGCGCAATCCCGGCGACCGCGTCGTCGATCTGCATGTGGCGCCGCTGCCCGAGCGGCCGGACTACGTCGTGGTGATGCTCCAGGAGCGCACCATCGCTGACAAGATGGACCGCCAGCTCACGCATCGCGGGGCCGCGCGCTCGGTGATCGCGCTTGCCGCGATGCTCGCCCACGAGATCAAGAACCCGCTGTCGGGCATTCGCGGCGCCGCGCAGCTTCTGGAGCAGTCCGTCGAGGACGACGATAGGACGCTCACGCGCCTCATCTGCGACGAGACCGACCGCATCGTGAAGCTCGTCGACCGCATGGAGGTGTTCACCGACGAGCGGCCGGTCGAGCGAGAGCCGATCAACATTCACGTCGTGCTCGACTACGTGAAGCGGTTGGCGCAATCGGGCGTCGCCCGCAACGTCAAATTCGTTGAGGAATACGATCCGTCGCTGCCGCCAGTGTTCGCCAACCGCGACCAGCTCGTCCAGGTTTTCCTCAACCTCGTCAAGAATGCGGCCGAGGCGATCGGCGAGAACGCGAACGGCGGCGAGATCGTGCTGTCGACCGCCTTCCGCCCGGGCGTGCGCCTGTCGATCCCCGGCGCCAAAGCGCGCATCTCGTTGCCGCTCGAATTCTGCGTCAAGGACAATGGCCCCGGCGTGCCCGACGAGCTGTTGCCGCACCTGTTCGATCCGTTCGTCACCACCAAGTCGACCGGATCCGGTCTCGGACTCGCGCTCGTCGCCAAGATAGTCGGCGATCACGGCGGCATCATCGAATGCGAGTCGCAGCCGCGGCGGACCATCTTTCGCGTGCTGATGCAGATGTACACGCGCGACGGTGCCGCCGGGAATGGCAGCAAAGAACCGCGGGGAGAATAGGCAATGCCGGCGGGAAACATTCTCGTTGCCGATGACGATGCGGCGATCCGCACTGTGCTCAACCAGGCGCTGTCGCGTGCCGGATACGAAGTGCGCTCGACCGGCAACGCCGCCACGCTCTGGCGCTGGGTCAGCCAAGGCGACGGCGAACTCGTCATCACCGACGTGGTGCTGCCGGATGAAAGCGCCTTCGACCTGCTGCCGCGGATCAAGAAAGTGCGGCCGGACTTGCCGATCGTGATCATGAGCGCGCAGAATACCTTCATGACCGCGATCCGCGCTTCCGAGCGCGGCGCCTACGAGTATCTGCCGAAGCCGTTCGATCTGAAAGAACTGATCGCCATCGTCGGCCGAGCGCTGTCGGAGCCGAAGGAGCGGCCGCGGCAGACGGCCAAGGCCGAGGATTTCGAATCGATCCCGCTGGTCGGCCGCTCGCCGGCGATGCAGGAGATCTATCGCGTGCTGGCGCGGCTGATGCAGACCGACCTCACGGTGATGATCAGCGGGGAATCCGGCACCGGCAAGGAACTGGTGGCGCGCGCGCTGCACGACTACGGCAAGCGGCGCGCCGGACCCTTCGTCGCCATCAACATGGCGGCCATTCCGCGCGACCTCATCGAATCGGAATTGTTTGGTCACGAGAAGGGGGCGTTCACCGGCGCCAACACCCGCAGCGCCGGCCGCTTCGAACAAGCTGAAGGCGGCACGCTCTTTCTCGACGAGATCGGCGACATGCCGATGGAGGCGCAGACGCGGCTTCTACGCGTGCTGCAGCAGGGCGAATACACCACGGTCGGCGGGCGCACGCCGATCAAGGCCGACGTGCGCATCATTGCCGCGACCAACAAGGATCTCCGCCAGCTCATCCAGCAGGGCCTGTTCCGCGAGGACTTGTTCTTCCGCCTCAACGTCGTGCCGCTGCGGCTGCCGCCGCTGCGCGAGCGCACCGAGGACATTCCCGACCTGATCCGGCACTTCTTCGACCTGGTCGAGCGCGAGGGCCTGCCGCTCAAGCAGATCGATCAGGCCGCGCTCGAGCGCCTCAAGCGCCATCGCTGGCCCGGCAATGTGCGCGAGCTGGAAAACCTCGCCCGGCGCCTCGCCGCGCTCTATCCGCAGGAGACGATTTCCGCTGCTGTGATCGACGCCGAATTGGCACAGCCGGCGCTGGTCACGCCCGGCGAAACCCAGCGCGGCGAGGAGAACCTGTCGAGCTCGGTTGAGCGCTATCTCACGCACTATTTTTCCGAATTCGACGAAGGCCTGCCGCCGCCCGGCCTCTATCACCGCATCTTGCGCGAGGTGGAAGGGCCGCTCCTCTCCGCCGCGCTCACCGCCACGCGCGGCAACCAGATCCGCGCCGCCGACCTCTTGGGCGTCAACCGCAATACGCTGCGCAAGAAGATCCGCGACCTCGACATCCAGGTGTATCGGAGCGGCGGGGCCTAGCGTCGGACGAGCCTAGAGGGCCCGGGGCGGCAGCTCACCCGGCGCCTCCAACGGGATAGGCACGCCTACGAATTGTCGCAATCTAGCAACATTGTTGTATAAAAGCATCATCTGGCGCGAATGGTCGGGGCCTACATTCGCTCGGTGCCGCCGAAGTCCCGCGTATTCATAGCGTTTTATGACGACTGTCGATCAGGTCGCCCCGCTCGACCCGGCTGCCGCGGCAGCGGTGCCCGCGAGCCCGCTTGACCCGGCTGCCTCTGCCCCGATGCCCGTGGCGTCGCGGCTGATCGGAGCGCTTGCGGTCGGCATTGCGCTCCTCTCCGCCACCGCGACCTTCCTGGTGCTTTCCGGCCTGACCCCGATCGCGCCGGTGCACGAGGTCGTGGTCAAGCTCCTCCTCGGCAACGCCGCGACCGGGCTGCTCCTCCTCGCCATCATCGGCCGGGAAGTGTGGGTGGTGGTGCTGGCGCGCCGGCGCGGTTATGCGGGCTCGCGGCTCCACGTGCAGATCGTCGGCTTGTTCGCGGTCATTGCCGCCGTTCCGACCGTCCTTGTCGCCGTGGTCGCCTCGACCACGCTTGACCGCGGCCTCGACCGTTTCTTCTCGACCCGCACCCGCGCCATGATCGAGCAGTCTCTGATCGTGGCCGACGCCTATGTGAGCGAGCACGCCCAGGCGATCCGCGGCGAGATTTTGGCCATGGCGTTCGATCTCGGCCGCGCCAGGCAGATGTTCGACCAGGACCGCGACAAATTCCAAAAATTCTTCACTGCGCAGGCGACTGCGCGCGGGCTTTCCGCCGCCATCATCATCCGGCCTGACGGTTCGACGGTGGAACGCGCCGACGTGACAATGGACAAGAAGATCGTGCTCCCGTCGGCTGAGCTCCTTGCCAAGATCAGCGAAACCGAGCCGCAGGTGGCGCTCATTCCCGAGGGCGATCACGTCGCCGCCGCGCTCAAGCTCCACGGCTACGACGACATGTATCTCTACGCCGCTCGCGTGCTCGATCCGCGCGTGGTCGAGCAATTGCGCGCGACGCAGGAGAGCGTCGGCGAATTCGCCAATCTGGAAGCGCGCCGCCTCGGCATCCAGATCGCTTTCGCGCTGATGTTCGCCGTGATCGCGCTGATCGTGCTCTTGTCTTCGGCGTGGATCGGGCTCGATTTCGCCAATCGGCTGGTCGCGCCGATCCGCCGGCTGATCGGCGCCGCCAAGGTGGTCTCGACCGGCAACCTGCACATCCAGGTTCCGGTGCGCCGCTCGGAAGGCGATCTCGCCCAGCTCGGCGACACCTTCAACAAGATGACCCAGGAGCTGCGTTCGCAGCATGACGACATCGTGCGCGCGCGCGATCTGATCGACAGCCGGCGGCGTTTCACCGAGGCGGTGCTCGCGGGCGCCAGCGCCGGTGTCATCGGCCTCAATGCTGACGGGCGCATCACCATCCTCAACCGGTCGGCCGAGCGGCTGATCGCTTGCGCCGAAAGCGAGGCGCTCGGGCGCCCGCTCGCCGAGGTCGCGCCCGAGCTTGCCGATATCTTTCAGGCGGCGCGCAATGGCAATCAGCGGCTGGTCCAGCGCCAGGTGGCGGTGAGTCGCAACGGCCAGGAGCGCAATTTCTCGGTCCGCGTCACCAGCGAGCAGGCGGCGCAATCCGAACACGGCTACGTCATCACCATCGACGACGTGACCGAACTCGTGCTGGCGCAACGTTCTTCGGCCTGGGCCGACATCGCCCGACGCATCGCCCACGAGATCAAGAACCCGCTGACCCCGATCCAGTTGTCGGCCGAGCGGCTGCGTCGCAAATACGGCAAGGCGATCACCGAGGACCCGGCGGTGTTCGAGCAGTGCACCGAGACGATCGTGCGCCAGGTCGACGACATCAAGCGCATGGTCGACGAGTTCTCCCGCTTCGCGCGCATGCCGAAGCCGGTCATCGCCGCCGAGGATCTCGCCGACACGGTGCGCCAGGTCGTCTTCCTCATGCGCGTCGGTCATGCCGACATCGACTTCGAGGTCGAACTGCCGGCGGAATCGATGCCGGCGCGTTTCGACCGACGGCTGATCTCGCAGGCGCTCACCAACATCATCAAGAACGCGACCGAGGCGATCGGCGCAGTGCCGCCTGCCGAGCTCGGGCGCGGCCGCATCGCCGTCTCGGTCCGCTGCGACGGCAAGGAGGTCGCGATCGACGTGATCGACAATGGCATCGGGCTCCCCAAAGAAAACCGCGCGCGCCTGCTCGAGCCTTACGTGACCACGCGGGAGAAGGGCACGGGCCTGGGGCTCGCCATCGTCGGGCGCATTCTCGAAGAGCACGGCGGCCGCATCGAGCTGCATGACGCGGCGGAGAAGAATCCGGGCGCGCGTGGCGCCTGGATGGAACTGCGCTTTATCGCGGACCTGATCGATCCGGCGGCACCCGCCGGGCCGGCGGCACCCGCGGAAAGCAAGACAATGGCGGTTTGATCATGGCATCCGACATCCTGATCGTCGACGATGAGGCGGATATCCGCGAGTTGGTCGCCGGCATCCTGCAGGACGAGGGCTACGGCACCCGCTCGGCCGGCGACAGCGACGAAGCGTTCGCGGCTGTGGTCGCGCGGAGGCCGAACCTCGTCTTCCTCGACATCTGGTTGCAGGGGAGCCGCCTGGACGGGCTGCAGCTTCTCGACGCGATCAAGCAGGATCATCCCGAGCTGCCGATCGTGATGATTTCCGGGCACGGCAACATCGAGACCGCGGTCTCGGCGATCAAGCGCGGCGCCTACGACTTCATCGAGAAGCCGTTCAAGGCCGACCGGCTGCTGCTCGTCGCCGAGCGGGCGCTGGAGAATTCGCGGCTCAAGCGCGAGGTGCGCGAGCTCAAGCAGCTCGCGCCGATCGCGGCCAGCGTGGTTGGCCGCTCGCCGGCCGCCAATCAGCTGCGGCAGACGATCGAGAAGGTCGGCCCGACCAACAGCCGCGTCCTGATCGTCGGGCCTTCGGGCAGCGGCAAGGAGCTTGCCGCCCGCACCATTCATGCGCTTTCGGCGCGCACCAACGGACCGTTCGTGGTGATCAACGCGGCGGCAATCACGCCGGAGCACATGGAGGTTGAGCTGTTCGGCGTCGAGGCCGGCAACGGCACGCAGGGCCGCAAGGTCGGGGCGCTCGAGGAGGCCCATGGCGGCACCCTGTTCATCGACGAGATCGCCGAGATGCCCCGCGAAACGCAGAACAAGATTCTGCGCGTGCTCGTCGAACAGACTTTCCAGCGTGTCGGCGGCAGTACCAAGGTCACCGTCGACGTCCGCATCATCTCCTCGACCAGCCGCAACATCGAATCCGACATCGCCGCCGGCAAATTCCGCGAGGATCTCTATCACCGGCTCTCCGTGGTGCCGATCCGCGTGCCGGGCCTCGCCGAGCGGCGCGAGGACGTTCCCGAGCTGGTCGAATATTTCATGTCGCAGATTTCGCAGACCACCGGTCTGCCCAAGCGCACGATCGGCGCCGATGCGCTGGCCGTGCTGCAATCGCACGACTGGCCGGGGAATGTGCGCCAGCTGCGCAACAACGTAGAGCGGGTCATGATCCTCGCCGGCGGCGATCCCGAGGCGGTGATCACCGCGGCCATGCTGCCGCAGGACGTCGGCTCCATGATCCCATCGATGCCCAACGGCAACGGCGGCGAACACCTCATGAGCCTCGCTCTGCGCGAGGCGCGCGAAGTGTTCGAACGCGAATACCTCCTGGCGCAGATCAACCGCTTCGGCGGCAATATTTCACGCACCGCCGAATTCGTCGGCATGGAGCGCTCGGCGCTCCACCGGAAGCTCAAAGCGCTCGGGATCGACTGAGATCCGACGACAGAGGACGGACTGATAGGATGAGTTGTCTGCACCTTTTGTACGTATTCCGTCTTCTGTTGTCCGTCGTCTGACCTCCGATGAGCCGCATCGCCTACGTCAACGGCCGTTACCTGCCGCTGCGCGACGCCACGGTGCACGTCGAGGACCGCGGCTATCAGTTCGCCGACGGCGTCTACGAAGTCTGCGAGGTGAGGGGAGGGCGGCTGATCGACGAGCGGCGTCACATGGCGCGGCTTCAGCGGTCGCTCGCGGAGCTGCGCATCCGCATGCCGATGTCGCTTGCGGCGCTCGGCGTCGTGCTGCGCGAGGTGGTCTCGCGCAATCGCATCGGCTACGGCATCGTCTACCTGCAGATCACCCGCGGCGTGGCGCGGCGCGACCACGCTTTCCCGGTGCCCGAGGTGGCGCCGAGCGTGGTGGTGACGGCGAGGTCGCTCAGCAAGACGCGCAACGAAGCGCTCGCCGCCAAGGGCATTGCGGTCGTCAGCGTGCCCGACAATCGCTGGGCCCGCGTCGACATCAAGACCGTCGGTCTCCTTCCCAACGTGCTCGCGCGCCAGGCGGCGGTCGAGCAGGGCGCGCGCGACGCCTGGTTCGTCGATAGGGACGGCCGCGTCACCGAGGGGGCTTCGACCAATGCCTGGATCGTCACCCAGGCCGGCACAGTGGTGACGCGCCCGGCGACCGACCACGCAATCCTGCGCGGCATCACCCGCATGGTCCTCTTCGATGCCATCAAGGCGCAGGGGCTTGCGGTCGAGGAGCGCGCCTTCGCGCTCGAGGAAGCCTATGCGGCGCGCGAAGCCTTCGTCACCGCCGCAAGCCAGATCGTGCTGCCCGTCGTGGCGATCGACGGCCGACCCATCGGCGACGGCAAGCCCGGCCCGATTGCCACCGCCCTGCGGCGGGAATTTCACCGCTACGCGGAAGCGGGATGAACCAAACGGTGAAGTTTTGTTGCGCTGCGCGAGTATCCAAGCAATTTCTTCCATGTTCCAAGCGTGTCCCAGGCGCGCTTGCCGGTTCAAAAGGTTTTTGAAACCGGGGCTTGCATCGCTCCCCGCCGTGGCCTCTAATAATCGGCTCCGCTCAGCCGCCGGGATCGGCAGGGCGAAGAGAGGCTGTGGGATGGGACGTTGCGCGGCGAACCCCGTCGAACGGCAATGCGGTTTCAGTTGAGTTGCTGGCTCAGCCCGCGCTGCGAAAGAACTGCGAAGGAACTCAAGAAAAGACCCGCGGAGCAAAAGCCTGCGGTACAAGAACGGAACAACGGCCATGGCAGCCGACCGCTCGCAAAACCTGCAAGACACATTTCTCAATTACGTCCGCAAGAACAAGATACCGCTCACCATCTTCCTGGTGAACGGCGTCAAGCTGCAAGGCGTGGTGACCTGGTTCGATAATTTCTGCGTGCTGCTGCGTCGCGACGGGCATTCGCAGCTCGTCTACAAGCACGCAATATCGACCATCATGCCCGGTCATCCGGTGCAGCTGTTCGAAGGTGCCGAAGACGCGCCGGCCGGGGAAAAGGTCTGATTGGAGCCGCGCCGCCGCGACACGCGCGTTCGTTCGCTTGGGTCTTCGCCGCGCACCGGCGGGGGCGGGGCGGCGCCGTCGACGACCGGCCGCGCGCTGGTCATCGAGCCGGCGCAGCGGCGCCAGGCGGCACGCACAGCGGCCGCGGAACGCACGCCTGCGGCACGTCTTGACGAGGCGGTCGGCCTCGCCCGCGCCATCGATCTCGACGTCACCCAGTCCGGCATCGTGATGCTCAATGGGGTGCGGCCTGCGACCTACCTGGGCAAGGGCAAGGTCGAAGAGTTTGCCGGGATCATCAAGACGCTTGAGGCCGACATCGTGGTGATGGACGGCGCGCTGTCGCCGGTACAGCAGCGCAATCTGGAGAAGGCCTGGAACGCCAAGGTGCTCGATCGCACCGGGCTCATTCTCGAGATTTTCGGACGCCGCGCGCGAACGCGGGAAGGCGCGCTGCAGGTCGAGCATGCGCACCTGACCTACCAGAAGGGCCGGCTGGTGCGTTCCTGGACCCATCTCGAGCGCCAGCGCGGCGGTTTCGGCTTCCTCGGCGGCCCCGGCGAGACGCAGCTGGAAGCCGACCGGCGCATGATCGAAGAGCGGCTGGCCAAGATCGAGGCTGAGCTCACCAAGGTGAAGCGCACGCGCGAACTCCATCGCGAGAGCCGCCGGCGTGTCCCGTATCCGATCGTCGCCCTCGTCGGCTACACCAACGCCGGCAAATCGACGCTGTTCAACCGCATGACGCGGGCGAGCGTGCTGTCCGCCGACATGCTGTTCTCGACGCTTGATCCGACCCTGCGCGCCGTCGACCTGCCGCACGGCGCGCGCGCGATCCTCTCCGATACGGTCGGCTTTATCTCCGACCTGCCGACCATGCTGATCGCCGCTTTCCGCGCCACGCTCGAAGAAGTAATCGAGGCCGACGTGATCCTGCACGTACGCGACGTCTCGCACGAGGACGCCGAGGCGCAACTTCATGACGTCGAGAAGATTCTGGGCGAGCTTGGCATCGACGCGCGCAACGGAGCGGAGACCAAACGGGTGCTGATCGAGGTGTGGAACAAGATCGATCGCCTCGATGCCGCCGCGCGTTCGCGGCTCGAAAACCTCGCCGAGCGCCGCCCGGCAGAAGAGCGGCCGGTGCTCGTTTCGGCGGCGACCGGGGAGGGGCTAGACGTGCTCGGCGCAGCCATCGAGACGCGGCTAGCCGCCGGCCGCGCCGTCATCGAGCTTGTACTCGATGCCGCCGACGGCGCCGGCGTGAGCTGGCTCCACCGCCACACCGAAGTCATGCGCAAGGTGGTCGACACGGAGACCGGCCGCATCGCCATGACCGTGCGTGCCGACCCCGACAAGGCAAAGGCGGTGCGGGAAAAGTTTGCCGGCGAGCTGTAGTTTCCCCTCCCCCTCGTAGGGAGGGAGCCGCTACTCAACATTTCATCTCTCTTTCGCCTTCGCCTCGTCCCACAGCGCATCCATTTCCGCGAGCGTCGCGTCCTGCGGCGCTTTTCCGCGTGTAGCGAGCGCCCGTTCGATATCGGCGAAGCGGCGCTCGAATTTCCGATTGGTCTGGCGCAGCAGCGCTTCGGGATCGGCGTTGAGGTGGCGCGCGAGATTGACCGCGGCGAACAGAAGATCGCCGACCTCGGCCGCTGCGTCCGTCTTGTCCGCTTCGGCGTCCGCAAGTGCCGTCTCGATCTCGTCGGCTTCCTCGCGGATCTTCTTGAGCGCGGCGTGCGGGTCGTTCCAATCGAAGCCGACGCGGCCGGCCTTGTCCTGCAGCTTCAGCGCACGGGTGAGAGCGGGCAGGGTGACCGGCACGCCGGCGAGCGTGCCTTCGCTGCGCGTGCTTTGGCGTCCGGCCTTTTCCGCTTTTTCCTGCGCCTTGATGCGCTCCCAGAGACCCTCGACGGCTTGCGGCGTCGATGAACGATCGTCGCCGAAGACGTGCGGATGCCGCCGGATCAGCTTCGCGGTGATCGCCTCGACCACGCCGCCGAAATCAAATGCGCCCTGTTCCTGCGCCATGCGCGCGTGAAACACGACCTGGAGCAGAAGGTCGCCCAGCTCTTCCTTGAGATCGGCGAGGTCATCGCGGACGATCGCGTCCGCGACCTCGTAGGCTTCTTCGAGCGTATAGGGCGCGATGGTCGCAAAATTCTGCGCCAGGTCCCACGGGCAGCCGGTCTTGGGCGTGCGCAGCGCCGCCATGATCGCGATGAGGCGGTTGATGTCGCGCGAAGGGGTCATGTCTCTTTCCCGTCAAGGCGGGAAAGCTCTATCAGACCCCGGAAGCGGCGGCGACCGCGGCCGGCGCCCCGATCAACTGCCGTCGGCAGAGGAGGCTGCTAGCCCTTATGCTCGGCGCGGCTTGCCTCGAACAGGAACCAGGTGCGCCGCTCGGCTTGGTCGATGAAAGTCTCGAGCAAGCCCGCCGTCGCTGCGTCGTCGTGCTTGTCAGCGAGTTCGTGCGCCTCACGCATCGACGCGGCGACGAACTTGTTGTCGTTCATGAGTTCGCGCAGCATCTCGTGCGCGGGCACGAAGTCGGCATTGTTGTCCTTGATGTTCTGCAACTCGCCGATCTGGCTGATGGAGCGCAGGGTGGTGCCGCCGATCTTGCGCACGCGCTCGGCGATGTCGTCCGTGCTCGCGAATATCTGCTCGCCCTGCTCGTCGAGCAACAGATGATAGTCGCGGAAATGCGGGCCGCTGACGTGCCAGTGAAAGTTCTTGGTCTTGAGGTAGAGCGCAAAGCTGTCGGCCAGGATCGCGTTGAGCTTGGCGGAAAGCTCACGCACGGCCGCCTCCGAGAGATCGGTCGGGGTGTCGAGGGCAGGGGCGGTCTTATGGCGCATATCGAGTGCTCTGACTTTGCTCACGGAGGTCACCCTGGGTTGGAGGCGGGAAACAAAGAAAGTTCGGCCGCCCAAACTCCACAGCCGGGCCGGCTTGCCATTGAACGTTGGCGCAACATCTTTGGTTCCAGACGCCCTTCGCGGCGGACCCGTATTCGCAACCGGAAATGCCAATGCCCGTCTCCGCTTACGTCCAGTCGGCGATCTTCCTCGTTCTGACGGCGGTCGCATTGTTTGCCTCCGCCGGCACTTTCGCGATCATCGGCTTCTGGCTCTATCTCGCGATTCTGGCCGCCATCATCGTGGCCTCGCTTTTGGCGCTCGATCCCGGCCTGCTGCAGGAGCGCATGCGCCCGGGGGGAGAGCGGCCGCCGCTAGGCCTGCAGCTGTTCACGGTTGTCATGTTTCTACACTGGATCGTCGCCGGGCTCGATCGCGGGCGCTTTCACTGGAGCG
>Ga0207651_10001224_pt1 | contig 11514 bp, 17 predicted proteins | sample KBSM23metaG_FD_184328 | JGI IMG/M metagenome (GOLD analysis project Ga0207651, IMG submission 184328) | Miscanthus rhizosphere microbial communities from Kellogg Biological Station, Michigan, USA - KBS M2-3 metaG (SPAdes) (version 2) | ecosystem: Host-associated > Plants > Roots > Rhizosphere >... | reverse complement strand
CCTTTGGCCGTTGCCGGGACAAAGGAGCTGGCGCCTCCAAGGGAGAGGTCTGGGCGCTGTATGTCGCGCCCCAGGATTGGTCCTCCGGAGTCGGCTGGGCACTCTGGGAGGCAGGCCGCGTGCTCATGCTTCACCAAGGCTTCACCGAAGTGAGCCTGTGGGTGTTGTCAGGCAATGCGCGGGGTCTGCGCTTCTACGAATCAGTTGGCTTTCGGCGTGAGCCCAATTCAGAGCAGTTCTTCGAGCGGGGCGGTGCGAAACTCCCAGAAGTCAGGCTCGTCTTCTCCGGCATGTCGGCTAACCCCTCTATCGAGCGGACATCCTCCGGCAGGCTTCGCCTGCCTACGGCTGCCGCTCATGTCGAACGTTAGGCCCCCGCACAACGAGCCCCTCCTCCCGCTTCGGAACGATGACCATGCAGAAGCATCTCGACTTCTTCCTGTTTCTTGGGAGCACGTACACGTACTTGGCGGTGAACCGTGCTGAGCAAGTTGCCGCCCGTGGGGGTGTCGCGCTGCGCTGGCGTCCCTTCAGTGTGCGCAGCATCATGATCGAACAGAACAATCGGCCGTTTGTGGGTAAGCCAGTCAAGCTTTCGTATATGTGGCGCGACCTGGAACGTCGCGCTCAGCGCCACGGCATACCTTTCGGCTCGATTCCAGACTATCCGAATGACCCCGACGAGCTGGCCAGTCGCGTCGCAACCTTGGCAGCCATCGAGGGATGGTGTCCTCAGTTCGCAAGAGCTGCGTACGCGCTCTGGTTCATGGAGGACAAAGACCCCGGCGACATCGAACACCTTGCCCCCGTGATCGAAAGCCTGGGAAAGAACGCGCGCGACGTCGTTTCACGCGCCGACGGTCAGGAAGTCCGCGACAAGTACGCTGCCGAAACGGAACTGGCTCGGTCCTTGGGAATCTTTGGCTCACCTACATTCGTGTACGAGGACGAGATCTTTTGGGGTGATGATCGCCTCGAAGACGCCGTCGACTGGTGCATGTCACATTGAACAAGCGAACGCTTGCCTGTCGCAGGGGCCTAACCCCTCCATCGAGCGGACGTCCCAAAGGCCGTTGCGCGCCCTTTGCGCCGCTGCTCATGTCGAACGTTAGGCCCCGAAATGCGAACCTTTCGTGGTGCCCGGAAGCCTTCGCGCATCCGGCCGAGATCTATACAGCCGTTGGTGCCTGAATTCGATCTGCCAACGGCATTCAGCGAGGCCGCATTCCAACCACTTGGTCCCCAGTGCCGTCGATCTCATCATGGGCGAGCGATTTCAAGTCATCGACAAATCAAGTCGTAGGTCTGGATCAGCCGAGCATCTCAAAACATTCACAAGAAGGGTTCGGTATGGATCAAAGTAGCAACGACATCAGCACTCCAGTTGCTGGTCAGTTTGCACTGCCATTGCGCGCCACGTTCGGCCTGGGAGATCGTGTACGCAAGAAGTCTGGCGCCGCTTGGCAGGGTCAAGTTGTCGGCTGGTACTGCACAACACTGACCCCTGAGGGCTACGCCGTCGAGTCTGAATTTCACCCGGGCTCAGTACAAATCTATCCTGTGGCTGCGCTTGAACGCGTGGCCTAACCTTTGCGCCGCGCCTCATGTCAAATCCTAGACCCCACACTCGCTCCACGACCGATATCAATCTCCAAAGGAAATAGGACCGTGGCCAAGTACCTGATCTCCTTTCCCAGCGCCGCGATGGTCGTGCTCGAAGGCGAGTGGGAGGCCGTGGGTCGCAACGCGCACGCGGTGATCGACGAGGCGAAAGCTGCCGGCGTCTACGTCTTCGGTGGCGGCATCGACGAAGGCGTGCCGCCCGTTCTCGTCGCAGCAGACGGAGCAGTCGCCGAGGGCGGCTACCCATGGGCGCCCCCGCTTGACGGCGGCTTCACTGTGCTCGAACTACCCTCACGCGAGGAGGCCGTCGCGTGGGCCGCGCGCATCGCGAAGGCCTGTCGTTGTGACCAAGAGCTACGCGTCTTCGGGTTCGACCCGCAGTCCTAAGGAAGGTCTGAACAACGTGAAAGCGCGATCGCGTTCAGGCTTTCAAGCTGCATCGAGCCGCCAGAGCATTCGACGTTTCGTGTGGGTCAGGCGCATTGCGCCTCGTTCTTCGCGCCTCATGATGCTTTTGGATGGACTACTCCGACCATCGCCATCAACTTCTTTCGCGCCATCCACAGGTTCGACAACGCGAACAGCGTGACCACGTGCGCGGTGTTCTTCGCCAGCCCCCGGAATCTGACCTTCGCCAGTCCGAACTGGCGCTTGATGACCCGGAACGGGTGCTCGACCGTCGCGCGCACGCTGGCCTTGCTGTGCTCCTGCTTCTTGATCCGTTGCTTGGCCCGGCCTTCCGGCAGCTTGGCAATGTCACTGGGCCTTGCTGCGATGTGCCACTGCAGACCCTTTCGGGCCACGCGACTTTGGGCACCCCGGTAGCCCGAGTCAGCCCACGTGCTGTTCCTTGCCATGCAGCAAGTCGGCAACCTGCTCGACGTCCGCCTCGTTGGCCGCCGTGGTGGTGACCGTGTGCACCAGGCCGCTGTCGGCATCGACTGCAATATGCGCCTTCATCCCGAAATGCCACTGGTTGCCCTTCTTGGCCTGATGCATCTCGGGGTCACGTTCGCCTTCGGCGTTCTTGGTCGAGCTGGGCGCCGCGATGATGGTGGCATCGACGATGCTGCCTCGCTTGAGCAACAGGCCCTTGCGCGCGAGGTGCGTGTTGACCGCCTTGAGGATGTCGTCGGCCAAGTCGTTGGCCTCCAGCAGGTGGCGAAAGTTCAGGATGGTCGTCTCATCGGGAATCGGCTCGCCCAGGCTCAGGTGAGCGAAGGCGCGAAGCGAGGCAATCTCGTACAGCGCCTCTTCCATCGCCGGGTCGCTCAACGCAAACCAGTTCTGCATCAGGTGCACGCGCAACATCGACTCCAGCGGGTACGGCCTGCGTCCGCGGCCAGCGTCCGGGTAGTGCGGTTCGATCAGCCCAAGCAGCGCCTTCCAAGGCACCACCAGTTCCATCTCCTCAAGGAACACCTCGCGCCGGGTCTTCTTGCGCTTGCCGGCATACTCCGCGTCCGAGAAACTGATCTGGCCCATCGCTCTTGCTCCTTCGTCAACTCAACGAGTTTGCGGCATGGTCGGTGGACTTGTTCAGACCTTCCCTAAGGGCGGCATAGAAATGGCGCAGAAGGTGCGGCCTAACCATTCATTCAAGCCGACGCGGCTTCGCGGCGCGGCTTGATTCAAGCGTTAGTCCCACAGGCCCACACCATCCGCACGAGATTCAGCACACTGGAAGGCGGTCATGGCACACCGGTTCGATCCTGAAGCTTTTGCGCAGCGTCAACTCGACGCCTATAACGCCCGCGATTTGGAGCGTTTCGTGCAGGAGTACACCGAGGATGTCGCGGTCTATCGGATGCCCGATCCGAATCCAGTCATCGTCGGTCGTTCGGCGTTGGCCGCCCACTACCGAGACAACCGTTTCAACCTGCCGGATCTTCACGCGAAGCTCGTCAACCGCATGGTCTTCGGCAACAAGGTCATAGACCAGGAAGTCGTGCTCGGAGTGCCTGGCGCACCGATGGATGGCGCGGCCATCTATGAGGTGACCGAACGGGGCATCTCCAAGGTATGGTTCGTCAGCGCCAAGTAGTGCAAGACTTTGCGCCGCCGCTCATGTCAAACGTTAGCAACTGTGTTGCGTGTCAAGTCTGTTTGACCAAGCGGAGTGATGCTTGAGCATGGCGTTCATGGTCACGAGCAGCTTGCGCATGCATGCGGTGAGAGCCACCTTGGCCGGTTTTCCCTGGCTGCGCAGATGCTGGTAGAAGCTGCGGATCACCGGGTTGCAACGCATGGCAGCGACCGCGGCCATGTACAGCGTGCGGCGCACCTGCGCGCGGCCGCCCCAGATGACGCGTCCGCCCTGGTGCTGGCCGCTGTCGCGATTGAACGGTGCAACGCCGACCAGCGCAGCGATCTGCCTGCGGCTGAGCGTCCCAAGCTCCGGCAGCAGCGCCAGCATCGTCGCGCGAGTCAGCGAGCCCACGCCTGGTATCGGCTTGAGCAGATCGTCCTTGTCTCGCCATGCCGGCGAGCTGCGCAGCGCATGGGTCAGGTCGATGTCGAGTCGGCCGATGCGCTCGTCCAGCCAGACGATGTGCTCGCGCAGGCTGGCACGCTGCACGTTGGAAGCACGCTGCAGCCGCAGCTTCTCCTGAACGCGCATCTCGACGAGCTGGCGCCGCCGCGCCAGCAGATCGCCCAGCGCCCGCGTGTGCTCGTCGGGCAGCTCGCGAACCTGAGGGCGGATGGCAGCAGCGAAGGCAGCCAGGATCAGCGCATCGATGCGGTCGGTCTTGGCCAGGCGGCCGCAGGCCTTGGCGTAGTCGCGCACCTGCCGCGGGTTGACCACTGCCACCGCCAGGCCGGCGGCGGCCAAGGCGCTGGCCACGCCGGTCTCCAGCCCACCGGTGGCTTCCATGACCACCAGCGCCGGCGGCTGCGAACGCAATCGCTCTACCAGGACAGCAATAGCCTTCTCGGCGTGGTCGATGCGAAGCGTCTCTCCAGTCAGCCACGCCACGTCCAGCCAGCCCTTGGCCACGTCGATGCCGACGAACGATTCTGGGTTGCTCATTCCGGTACCCTGCCTTGCAAGAATCCGGGCTCGATGGCGCCCGATCAACTGTTCGGGTTACGAGAACATCCGACCCAGCGCCCCGCGCTAACGTACGGGCTCCTGCGCCCAAGGCTTCAACGGGCTGCCGGGTCGGCAACCACAGGCGTCCTCAGCGCCTGCTCAACTGCCGATTCTTCTGCGGAACCGGCAGACTGAACATACAAGGCAACTGAACCGAGGCAACATGCATCCCGACCCTCTAACCAAATTGCCTGAGCTCGAACGCGACTGGATGAACGCATGGATCGCCAAGGACCGAGTTACTTGCGAGGAGATTCTTGATGCCGAGTTCCTTCTCTCCAGCGCCCGAGGGGTGCTCATTCGCAAGGCGGAATGGCTGGCTGGGGCAATGAGTGCCTTTAGCTGCGAGGAGTTCGAATGGAAGGAGGTCCTTGTTCGGCCGTTCGAAAGCGTCGCGTTGGTTCACTCCACAATCCGACAGGTAGCCTCGGTCGGAGGTCAAGACTGGAGCGGTGTTTTCATGCTCACCGATGCCTGGGTGCTCCGCGGCAATCATTGGAAGGTCGTTAGCCGTCATGGAACAGGCCCATTGCCGAGCGCGGTCGCCTAACCCCGCCATCGAGCGGACGTCCCAAAGGCCGCTTCGCGCCCTTTGCGCCGCCGCTCATGTCGAACGTTAGGCGTCGTAAAGCCGTCGCCTCGCCCCTGCACATTTCGGGAGTAGCAAATGAGTTCGCTTCGCGCTGGAGGTTGCCTCTGCGGCTCGGTTCGCTTTGAAGCTCGTGGCGAGCCACTTCGTACGTTTGTCTGCCACTGCAGGTTCTGCCAGCGAATGACAGGTACAACGAGCTACGCCGAGTCGATGTATCCAATCGATGCTGTATCGTTCTCAGGTACAAGCCCGGCTAAGTACCAGCATCGATCGGAGAACAGCTCAAAGATCGTCTACGTCCACTTTTGCCCCCAATGCGGGTCAACGATCTCGTTAACGTTTGAACGCTGGCCAGAGTACCGCGCAGTCTCACGTGGCGCCTTCGACAATCCGGACTCGGTTGCAATCTCGTCGCACATCTGGACAAGCTCAGCACAGTCCGGCGTCGTCTTGCCGGCTGACATAGACTGCTTTCAGCATGCCCGCGCGGCATTGGACGGCACTCCGCAGGTTCCTGAGCGTTATGCCTCTCCCACACCGGCACAGGCGAACGACGGCTAACCCCTCGGTCGAGCCGAGGCCCAACAGCAAAGCACCGGGCCCGCGAGGCGCCAAGGTACATGTTCCACCTCGCAGGCCCGGCGCTTCCCTATCGGTCCCGCCTCACCTCGAACGTTAAGCTGCCGAAGCCTTCGTCGCTTTAAATTGCCATGCAGATCGATGCAACGCTCGTCCCGCCAGCCATCTCGCTTGTCGTGCCGGCCGTGGCCGGTCTCGTCGGCGTTCTCATCGGGGCATGGCTCTCGTCCCGCCGCGACCAAAGCCAGCGTCGCCTGGCGTTCGTTGAGAAGCAACTCGCTGCCTTCTACTCACCGATGCAGGGCCTGCGTGAAGAGGTAGCGTCAACTTCTACCATTCGATCGCGGATCCAAGAGAACGCCGAACGTGCGTGGCGCGAAGTCTGCGCACAGATTCCGAAGAGCGACACAGCTGCGCTGGCGCGACTGACCCAAGAACGAGCACAAGAGTTCAACAAGATCATCGAGTTCGACAACGACAAGTTGCACAAGGAGCTCCTTCCGACATACCGCCGAATGGCAAACCTATTTCGCGAGAACTATTGGCTTGCGGACAGGGATACTCGTTTGTACTACCCCGCCGTGCTCGAGTTCGTCGAAATCTGGGAGCGTTGGGTCGCTGGAACTCTACCGGCGGAAGTCTGGCGCAAGCTGGACCATACCGAAGACAATCTGGCGGGCTTCTACCGGCATATTTCGGAATCACACGACAGACTACGGGCGAAGTTGGAGCGTGGAGCGGCATGAATTCGACACCTAACTCCTCCATCGAGCGTTAGACCCCCCGTGACAGCGCTCTGCCGGATACGTAGGGGCCGAATCTCTGGCGAATCTATGGCAAGTCCTGCTTGAGTCGAGGAACCGACCGTGGAAGTATTTGTCTTTGCCCGCCTTCATGCGCGCCCGGGGAAGAGAGACGAGGTGCATCGAGCCATGTTCGAAGTCCAGGCGCCCACACGCAACGAACCAGGCTGCCTAGCCTACGGGGCGTTCCAGTCTGTCCGAGACCTCGACGAGTTCTACATCCACAGTCGTTGGCAGGATACGGTCGCTTTCGATCTCCATGCGGAGTTGCCGCACACGATCCGCTTCATCCGAACGGTCGAGCCACTCCTGGATCATCCGTTCAAGGCCACTCTATCGGAGCAGCTTTGGTAGGAAAGGCTTTCGCGGTTCGCTGCGGCGCGAGGCCTAACCCCTCGATCGAGCGGACGTCCTCCAGCAGGCTTCGCCTGCCTGCGGCCGCCGCTCATGTCGAACGTTAGCGGCACAAACGCGACGCTCCATGCACGTTAGATGGCAACCATCCAGACGTTCATTCCCACGCACCTTGAGGAGTCCACCATGCCCATCGAAGCGTTCAAGTCGGCCGTTGCGCCACTGCTCGCCGAGTTGCAGGCGTCGGCGAATGCGCACGACACTGATCGTCATATGGCCGCGTACGCCAAAGTGCCGTCACTGACCTTTGTCTTCAACGGTGAGATTGTTAGTGGTTGGGACGAACTTCGAGAGTTGCAGCTTCAGTGGTGGAACGATGGCAAGGTTCGGGGCACCTACACTTACCTCGACGGCCCGATCTTCGAAGCCTTGGGAGACGACGCCGGCCTGACCACGCTTCTGATCGCCGCCCGAAAGGAAACAGATGACGGAAGCGTGGTTGAGAAGATGCTTGCTTACTCCGCGCTGTGGCGCAGGTTCCAGGACGGCTGGCGCATCACCTTCGCGCACGAGTCCAGCAACAAATGAGCCTCGAGCCAAACCTGCTTCTGCGGACGATGGTGCCACCTAACCCCTCCATCGAGCGGACGTCCCAAAGGCTGCTTCGCAACCTTTGGCCCATCGCGCATGTCGAACGTTTTAGGCGCCATGGATGCATTTGCCGCCATTGAGCTCTTGCCGTATTCGGCGGCGATGCAGTCAGCCGTGCTGGAACTCATTGTGTCGATCCAGCGCGAAGAGTTTGGGTTCGATATCGGCGTCGACGATCAGCCTGACCTGACCACCATTCCCAGTTTCTATCAGGTTGGGGCGGGAGGTTTTTGGGTCGCTCAGTCCAATGGCGAAGTCGTAGGAACCATAGGCCTACGTGACATCGGCAACAACCAAGGTGCGCTTCGCAAAATGTTCGTAAAGGCATCGCATCGGGGAGCTCAATACGCGGTGGCGTCGAGTCTTCTTCAGCATCTCGTTCGATCAGCCGTAAGTGAGAGCACGCGTGAGATCTATCTCGGCACGACCGAGCGGTTCGTTGCGGCTCATCGCTTCTATGAGAAGAATGGGTTCAGCCGAGTTCCGGCCGAGAGTCTCCCCGGGGCGTTTCCCCGCATGTCCCGGGACACGCGCTTCTATCTGCGAAAGCTCGGCCAAAATGACGCCTAACCCCTCCATCGAGCGGACGCTCCAAAGGCCGCTTCGCGCCGCTTGGCCTGCCGCTCATGTCGGACGTTAGGCGCCATGAGCACCGACACGCCACCTTCTGGATCTCGCGCTCTGGCCGGCGCATGCCTTTGCGGCGCCGTCCATTACGTCGTTGAGGACCAGTTTCGCTACGCGCTCAACTGCCATTGCTCAAAATGCCGCCGAGCAACGGGCGCCGCCTTCAAGCCGTTCGCGGGAATTGAGCGAAGCAAGGTCAGGGTGACTGCAGGCACCGAACACCTCCTTGTATTCGGTGAAGAGTCGTCCGCTCACGACGTTCATTGCGCTAAGTGCGGGTCGTTTCTCTACTCAATCGTCCGAGAAGGCGCGTTTGCGCACGTCACCTTGGGCACGCTCATCGGCAGCCCCTCCATTCGGCCCACCGCTCACATCTTCGTTGGCTCCAAGGCACCGTGGTTCACGATCACCGACGACCTGCCTCAACACCAGGAATTTGGGTAGCCTAAGACCGTGTGCAGTACCACCCTCCGCATGACGCCTAACCCCTCCATCGTGCAGACGTCCCAAAGCCTGCTTCGCAGCCTTGGCCCGCCGCTCGGGTCGAACGTTAGGCCCCAGCGGGATACTCGCTTCCATGCGCAGCTACTGGATTGGAGTCGTCTCCCGCGCGCACGTGCAGATCGGTGTGAGCGGCGGGTTCATTCAGCTCAACCACGGGAAGAAGACGCCTCTCCAGCGTCTCAAGACTGGCGACATGCTGGCTATGTATTCGCCGCGGGAGTCGTATCCAGACGGTCCCATCCTTCAGGCATTCACCGCCATCGGTACCATCAAGTCCGGCAAGGTCTACCAGTTCGAGATGTCACCGGAGTTCAAGCCCTACCGTGTTGACGTTGAATTTTCGACCTGCAAGGAAGCTCCAATCAAGCCACTTATCGAAGGGCTTTCCTTCATACGGAGCAAGACCCACTGGGGCGGAGCATTCAGATTCGGCTACGTCAAGGTACCGGAGGCGGACTTCGCACTCATTGCTGACGCCATGAAACCTACTTCTCCTTCGCAGAATGGGGCCTAACCCTTCCATCGAGCGGACGTGCTCCAGCAGGCTGCGCCTGCTTCCGGCCGCCGCTCATGTCGAACGTTAGGCCCCATACCGTCTGATGGTTCCTGCCGCGTTCACTCTGCAGTCCGCCAATGGCTTTCCAACACGGGTAGTGCGCATCGGTGGTGTGCCGAGGGCGGAGTTGCTGTCAAGGCTACAAGGAGCCGGCGTCCTGCTCAATGATGCGGCTCGAGCGCTGTTCGCAGACGCTCGATTCACCACATCTGCGGTCAGTGCGCTTGTCGAAACCGTCCAGGTGTCGGTCGCAGCCCTTGGCTTTCCAAGCGGTGCAACCTTCGCAAAGGTCGTCGAAAGAGCGGTAACCAACGGGCTGCTCCTGTGTCCTCTCGAACTTGGCCCACATCTCAGGCTCCAGCTCACTGAACAACCGGAAGGCTCCCTCGGGCAGCCAGCCTCAAAGAACTGCGCTCCACCCGGCTCTGTAACAGTCGCCTCCGCACCTCTGGCGGAAGACGATCAAGTCCCAAAGGGCTTCTACTTGCGCCGGATCGAAGGCGATCTTTGGCTACGAGGCTACCAGTCATGGCCGGGCCACCATTGGAGCCCGCAAGACGTGTTCGTATTCGTCCGCCGCCACAATGTGGCCTGACCCTTCCATCGAGCGGACGTCCCAAAGGCCGCTTCGCGCCCTTTGCGCCGCCGCTCATGTCGAACGTTGGGCCCCACGAGAACCTCACCCAAGTGGCGACCGAAGGCTCGCGCCGTACCATGGCGTATGAATCCCACGCTCACCGCCCTTGTTGGCTTCATCGCCTGTTCGTTGTTCCTCTTGGTGCTCATGGAGGCCATTCGCTCCAAGCTCGTCCTCACCAAGGCCGTTGCGGCAAATGGGTTTACGCCGGACAACTCCAACCTCTCGCCATTCATGCAGCGCCTGGCGCGTGCTCACGCGAACTGTGTCGAAAGCCTTCCTGTCTTCGGCGGCCTCATGCTCGTTGCCGTGCTGGCTGGCAAGTCCTCCATCACCGACCCGCTGGCGTACGCGTTTCTTGGCGCACGCATCCTGCAATCGGTCATTCATCTCAGCTCGCTGTCTGCGCTGGCGGTCACGCTTCGGTTCTCCGCGTTTGCCGTACAGATGGGCATGGGTGTGTATTGGACCGTCCGTCTACTTCTCGGGTAGGTGCGCGTGAGGCCTAACCCCTCTGGTGGGACTTCCCTGGTTAGTCAAGTCATAGCGTGTTGTGTTTCGCGGTGGCGGTTGAAGTCGGCAGGTCGAGGCGATGCGATCAACGAGGAACAGACTGCTTCTCTGGTGTCGGCCTTGTTGCACGTCCAGCCGTGAGGTTGTGTGTGCGGGCCCAGATACGAACCGCTCGGCGGGGCTCCATTCATCGACCGTGCGTTGCCCGTGGGGCATCGGCACCTGGGGTTAGTCGAGCTTGCCCGCCGCCGGTCTGACCTGTCACTGCATCTTGCTGGTTTGCCTGCTGCGATGAAGAGGGTTCGATCGAGCGATCAAGTTTGCTGAGAGCTCATGCCGGGCTTGATGCTGAGATGGTTGGCGTCGAAGGCCTCGCCCTTGGTCATGAGCGCCCAGAGGATGCGGGCGTTCTTGTTGGCCAACGCCACGGCGGCGATCTGCCAGCCGGAGCGCTCACGCAACGTGCACAGCCAGTTCGAGATCCTGTCCGAGCGTCGGTGCGCGGTCAGCACTGCCGACTTGGCGGCCTGGATGAGCAGCGTGCGCAGATAGGTGTCGCCTCGCTTGGTGATCTTGCCCAGCCTGGTCTTGCCACCGCTGGAATGCTGTTTGGGCGTCAGCCCGATCCACGCTCCGAACTGCGCTGCGTTCCTGAACTGCCTGAAGTCACCGACGGTGGCCACCACCGCCGAGGCGGTGAGCGGACCCACGCCGAGGAGCGTGGTGGCCGTCTTGACCTGCTCGTTCGTGCGCGTGTGCTCAGCGATACGCTCGTCGCACCAGGCCAGGTGTTCGTCGAGCTCGCGCCACTGTGCATGGGCTCGCTGCAGCGTCAGTCGCGCCAGTGTGCCCATCTCGTTGCTGGCGTCCTCGATCGTGTCGGCCAGCGCCAGGCGCAGCACCTTAGGGCTTTGCGCGAAGACGAGGCCGAACTCCGCCAAGAGCCCTCGGACGCGGTTGATACAGGCCGTGCGTTCTTCC
>Ga0207651_10001223_pt1 | contig 11524 bp, 11 predicted proteins | sample KBSM23metaG_FD_184328 | JGI IMG/M metagenome (GOLD analysis project Ga0207651, IMG submission 184328) | Miscanthus rhizosphere microbial communities from Kellogg Biological Station, Michigan, USA - KBS M2-3 metaG (SPAdes) (version 2) | ecosystem: Host-associated > Plants > Roots > Rhizosphere >... | reverse complement strand
GCGAAATGCTCAAGACGAAGAATTTCGGACGCAAGAGTCTGAATGAGATCAAGGAAATCCTGCACACGATGGGCCTCAGCCTCGGCATGAAGATCGATCAGCCGGCGACGGCTTCGCAGGAATGAACAGATAGTCCCCGATGAGATAACAGATATGAGACACCGAGTCGCACACAGAAAGCTGGGCCGGGTCACCGAGCATCGCATCGCGATGCTGCGGAACCAGGCGACGGACCTGCTGCGCCACGAGCACCTGACGACGACGGTGCCGAAGGCGAAGGAGCTGAGGCCGTTCGTCGAGCGGATCATTACCGTGGCCAAGCGCGGTCTCGCCGGCGGCGAAGCCAATGGCCGTGTCCTGACCGCCCGGCGCCTCGTCATGCAGGACCTGCAGGACCGCGAGGTGGTCACGAAGCTGTTCGACGCCATCGCGCCGCGGTTCGCGGCGCGCGCCGGCGGGTACACGCGGCTGCTGCGCATCGGGTTCCGCAAGGGCGACAGCGCGGAGATGGCGCAGGTGGAGCTCGTCGGCAGCGAGTACGATCCCAAAGCCAAGACCGAAGGGGAACCCTCCGAAGCCGCCAAGCCGAAGGCCAAGGGCGTGGGCGGACGTCTGCGCGCGGCGGCCGAGCGGCTCCGCAGCAAGAAGGACGACACGGACAAGGAAGCGACGCCCAAGGTGTCGGCCAAGCCTTCAAAAGGCGTCGCGCGCAAGTCGACGACGCCGCGGAAGGCCGGTGGCAGCTAGAGCGCAGGCTGTCACCGAGATGGTCTGGGCGTTCCAGATCCTGGCCGCCGCCCAGTTTTTCGTGACCGGGCTCGACAAGATCGGCGACGCGCCACCGATGGTGCAGCTGTTCGCCGCCGTGGGATTCGGTCAGTGGTTCCGGTATTTCACCGGAGCGGTGGAAATCGTCAGCGCCGTACTCTTGCTGATGCCGTCAAGGGCGGCGCTCGGCGCGGTGCTCCTGATCCTGACGATGGTCGGCGCCTTCGTCGCGCACCTGACGGTTCTTCCCTTCTCGCCGGCCAAGGCGATCGTCCTGTTCCTGATGGTAAGCATCGTGTTCCTCGTACGGCGCAGGGAACTGTTCAACGCTTCAACGACCTGACCAGCCGGTCCAGCGCGACGCGCCGCGCGATCCAACAGATCTCCTACGTCGATGCGCGGTCGATCCACTTTTCGGCTGGCAGTGGCGCGCGGTATCGATCGAGCTGTTCGAGCATTCCATCCACGGACGTCGCGACGAGCACCAGGGCGCCATTCTCGCGCCTCACGAACCGCTGGTCGATCGAGTGCTCCAGGAAGGACAGCAGCCCGTCGAAGTACCCCGCGATGTTCAGGAGCCCGCACGGTTTCTGGTGGAGCCCGAGCTGCGCCCAGGTGAGGACCTCGAAGAATTCCTCCAGCGTGCCCCAGCCTCCCGGCAGCGCCACGAACGCGTCGGCGAGGTCGGCCATCATGGCCTTGCGCTCGTGCATCGAGGAGACGATTCGGAGATCCGACAGGCCCGTATGGGCGATCTCACGCGCGACCAGTGATTCCGGAATCACGCCGGTGACATGTCCGTGGCCGGCGAGCACGGCATCGGCGAGGGCGCCCATCAGGCCGACATGCCCGCCGCCGAACACGACGCTCACCTGGCGCTTCGCCAGCGTGCGGCCAAGCTCTTCGGCGGCGGCGCGATACTCCGGGCGCGCACCCGCGCTCGATCCGGCAAAAACGCAGATGCGCTTCAGCTGACGAACGCCTTCCACGCTTCGAACCCGGGCATCTCCTCGGCCACTCAGACCTCTTCGACTTCGACGCCGGCCCTTTCCGCCTTCGCAGCCGCGATGATCTTCGTCTGCAGGTGCGCCGGGACTTCGTCGTAGTGCGAGTACTCCATGTGGTAGGAGCCGCGGCCGCCGGTGGCGGACGTGAGGTGCTGTTCGTAGGTCAGCATCTCGGACATCGGCACCTGCGCCTTGATGATCGTCGAGACGCCGCGCGTGTCCATGCCGCCGATGCGGCCGCGCCGGCTGTTCAGGTCGCCCATCAGATCGCCCGCGAAATCCGACGGCGCGTAGACCTCGACGTTCATGATCGGCTCGAGGATCGTCGGCCGCGCGCGCGTCATCGCGTCCTTGAAGGCGAGCGAGCCGGCGAGCTTGAACGAGAGCTCGTTCGAGTCGACGTCGTGGTACGAGCCGTCGAACACGGTGACGCGGAAATCGACCATCGGATAGCCGGCCAGGTATCCGCGTGTCCGCGCATCCTGGATGCCTTTCTCGACGGCCGGGACGAACTGGCGCGGGATGGAGCCGCCGAAGATGTCGTCCACGAACTCGAAGTCGCTGCCGCGCGCGAGCGGCTCGACCCTGATCTTGCAGTCGCCGAACTGGCCGTGGCCGCCGGTCTGCTTCTTGTGCCGCCCGTGCGCTTCGGTCGATCCCTTGATCGTCTCGCGATACGGAATGCGCGGCGGCTTCAGCAGGACGTCGACGCCGAACCGCCGCTTCAGCTTCGCGACCGTCACCTCGATGTGCAGCTGCCCCTGTCCGGAGAGCAGCAGTTCCTTGGTCTGCGGATCGCGGCTGTAGCGGATCGCGGGGTCCTCTTCCTCGAGACGATGCATCGCCGAGCTGATCTTGTCCTCGTCGCCGCGGGTCTTGGGCTCGATCGCGTACGAGAGCACGGGCTCGGGAAACTTGATGGGCGGATACGTGGCCTGATCCGCCTTGTCGCCGAGCGTGTCGTTCGTGAGGGTGTCCTTGAGCTTGGCGACCGATCCGAGATCGCCGGCCTTCAGCTCGGGCACGGTCGCCTGCGTCTTGCCCTGGAGCAGCACGAGATGGCCGAGCCGCTCGGGGACATCCCGTGTTTTGTTGTGCACGGTCGAATCGGCCTTGACCGTTCCCGCCACGACCCGGAACATCGTGATGCGGCCGGCAAACGGGTCGGCGATGGTCTTCCAGACGAACGCCGACGCCGGCGCTTTTTCGTCGGCCGTGCGCGTCACTTCGGTCCCGGATTTATCGAGACCCTTGAACGGGCGCTCGGCCGGCGACGGCAGGTACGCGAGGATCGCGTCGAGCAGCTGCGGGATGCCGACGTTCAGCGTGGCCGACGTGCAGACCAGCGGGAAAATCTTCGCCCCGATCGTCGCGCTCCGGAGGCCCGCCACCAGCTCTTCGTCGGTGAGCGTGCCGGCCTCGAAGAACTTCTCCATCAGCTTCTCGTCGACTTCGGCGACCATCTCGATGAGCGCTTCGCGCGCCTCGGCGACGGCGCCGGCCATGCTCGCGGGAACCTCGCTCTCGCTGAACTTTCCGCTGCCGTCGGTCTGAAAGGTAAAGGCCTTCTTCGTCACGAGATCGACGATGCCCTTGAAAGCCCGCTCGTCGCCGATCGGCAGTTGAATCGGGATGATCGTGCGGTTGCAGACCTCGCGCAGCGCCTCGAGCGAGCGCGACAGGCTCGAGCGCTCGCGATCGAGCCGGTTGAGCACGACGAGCCGGGGCAAGCCGAGCTCCTCGGCTGATTCCCAGACTTTTTCCGTCTGGACCATCGGCCCGGACACGGCATCGACCACGACGGCGGCCGTGTCGGCCACGTGCAGCGCGGCGCGCGCGTCGGCGAGAAAATTGCCCACGCCGGGCGTGTCGATGAGGTTGATCTTGTTCTTGTTCCACTCGGCATAGGCGAGGCTGGCCGACAGCGTGTGCTTGCGCGCGATCTCCTCTTCGTCGAAATCGGTGACGGTCGTTCCGTCATCGACCTGTCCGAAGCGGTTGACCATGCCGGTATCGGAGAGGATGGCGGAGGCGAGCTGGGTTTTTCCGGAGCCGCTATGACCGACGATCGCGACATTCCTGATGCTGGTGGCGTCGTAGACCTTCATAAAAGGGACTCCCGTGCGTTATTACGCGCATCATATGCGGCACAACCGACAGCCTGCAAGACTCGGGTTTATTCGTAGCGCAGAGCTTCGATGGGGTCGAGGCGGGAGGCTTTGACGGCGGGGTACATCCCGAAAAAGATGCCGACGGCCGCGGAGAACCCGAGGCCGATCGCAAAGGACCACCAGGGGAGGGAAATGGGGAAGCCGGATACGAGATGCACGGCCCAGCCGATGGATGCGCCGAGCGCGATGCCGAGAAGGCCGCCGGCGGAGGTGAGAAACGCCGCTTCCATCAGGAACTGGAAAAGAATCTCCGCGCGGCGCGCGCCGAGCGCCTTGCGGATGCCGATTTCCCTGGTCCGCTCGGTCACCGCGATCGACATGATCGCCATGACGCCGATCCCGCCGACCATCAGGGCGATCGACGAGATGACGATGAGCGCGAAGAATGTCCCCTGGCTGATGCGATCCCAGAGCTGAAGGAACGCATCCTGCGTGCTGATGTCGAAATCGTCGGGTTCGTCCAGGCGCAGCCCGTGGCGGATCCGCATGATGCGCTGGACCTCGGCGATCGCGTCCTTGGGGTCGACGTCATCACGAGCCACCACCGAAATCTGCACGTTCGAGATGGTGCCTGCGGTGCCGTTGATGCGGACGTTGCCGACGCGCAGCCCGAAGACGCGCTGGTAGGCGGTGTACGGGATGACGACGAAGTCGTCCTGGCCGAGGCTGAAGCCGCCGGCGGCCGGCCGCTTGTCGAACACGCCGACGACCTCGAACCGCTGCGTGCCGACGCGCACGAGCTTGCCGATCGGATCGACGCCGCCCGGCTCGAACAGGATCTTGAACGCCGTGTTGCCAAGCACGACCACGTTCCGGCGGTATTGCAGTTCGGTGCCATTGAAGTACCGGCCGGCGAGGATCGGAATGCGCGTGCCGGCGGCGAAGTTCTCGGACGTGCCGAAGACGAGGAGCGGCTTGGTCTTGAGATCGCGATAGAAGATTCGCTGCTGCGTAACCGGTCCGGGTCCTGCGCCGAGCTCGAGATCGACGTATTCGAGCGTCGTCGCTTCCTGCTCGAGCGCGCGCGCGTCGGACAGCGACAGGTTGGGCCGTTTGAGGAGCTGGCTGATCTCCGCGCCGCTCGCGAAGCTCGTGACGCCGAAGCGCTGGATGAAGATCGTGTTCGGGCCGATCGCCCTGATCATGTCGCGCAGCGACTGATCGAAGCCGCGGATGATCGCCGTCATCCCCACGATCGACGTGATGCCGATGACGACGCCGAGGACGGTCAACCCGGAGCGCATCTTGTTCGTGCGCACCGTGTCGAACGCCATCGAGATGACTTCCTTGAAGAGTCCGGTTCTGATTGGCATGCTAAAAACCGGTAAGACTTGGCGCGTTGGTGAATCGGCGCGTTGGTGAATTCACATCACCAAGTCCCACAATCGCCAGTTCGCCGAATCCTCTATTCACGTCGTAGTGCCTCGATGGGATCGAGCCGCGCGGCCTGCATCGCCGGGTACAGGCCGAAAAAGAGCCCGACGAGCGCCGTGATGCCGATGCCGAGCGCAATCGACCACAACTCCAGGTTCGCCGGAATCGGCGTGAACCTGGCGATGACCTGCGCGATCGTCGCGCCGAAGATCGTGCCGATGATGCCGCCGAAGATCGACAGCACGACCGATTCGGTGAGCATCTGCGCCATGATGTCCGTCCGCCGCGCGCCGAGCGCCTTCCGCAGGCCGATTTCACGCGTCCGCTCGGTCACGACCATCAGCATGATGTTCATGATGACGATGCCGCCGACGACGAGCGAGAGGGCGACGACACCCACCAGCACCGCGAAGATGCCGTTGGTGGCCGAGTGATAGATATCCAGGATCGTGTCGGAGGTGAACATGCCGAAGTTGTCGGGCTGCTTCGGCTTGAGGCCGCGCGCGCTCCGCAGCGCGATCGTCGCATCGTCCATGGCTTCGGGAATCCGCAGGAGATCGCGCGGCTTCACCGTGACGTTGAGCGGCCGGCGCGAGCCGAACATCATCTGGAACTGGGTGAGCGGGATGAGGGCGAATTCGTCCTGCGAGCGGCCGAGGATCGATCCTTTTTTCTCGCTGACGCCGACGACGCGGAAGTGCGTGCCTTCGATCTGGATGATCTTGTCCAGCGGATCGATCGTCGTCCCGAACAGCCGGTCCGCGGTCTGCCAGCCGATCACGGTGACCGGCCGAGCCGTGTCGACCTCCGTCGGGGTCATGAGCCGGCCGCGTTCGGCGTTGAATCCCGAGAAGCCGACGTAGTCCGCGGTCACGCCCTGAACGTTCGTCCCGGCAATCGAGCGATCGCGATAGGTGATGCGGCCCTGTCCGGTGGCGCCGGCCATCACCGCCGCGATCAGCGGACTGTCGTAGCGGCGAATCGCGCGCACGTCCTGCAGGGAGATCCGCGGGTTGGACCGCACTTTATCGAAGTCCTCATCGCTTCGCGTCACCGGATACTGCTGGATGTTGAACGAGTCGGCGCCCGCCTGGCTGACGATCGCGTCCTTGACCGAAGCGTTCAATCCCTGAATGAGCGACACGACGGCGATGATCGACGTGACCGCCACGATGTTGCCGAGGACGGTCATGAACGAGCGAAGCTTCGCCGACCAGATGGCCTCGATCGCGATCCACGCCGAGTCCAGGAATTTGTTCACGGTTTCTTGGTGTCGACCTTCACCTGATCGCCGTCGGCCATGCCGCGAACGGAGTTGTACGGGCCGGTGATGACCTGGTCGCCTTCCTTGAGCCCCGACAGCACTTCGAAGTACTTGTCGCCGGCGATGCCGACCTTGATCGGGACGAACTCGGCGCGGCCGCCCTTGAGCACGAAGACACCCTCGGTTTCCTTCCGGGTCTGGCCAGGCTTGAGCTCCGCCGCCGCGGCCGTCGGATCGAGGACGGTCGTCTTGCGCTTGTCGGTGCGCGGCTCTCTGACGATCTGCTCATTGGCGTCGTAGACGAGCTCCCGAACGGCCACGGCCGGAATGGGCGCCGCGACGACGCCGGTTCGGGTCGCCGTCACGATGTCGGCCGTGGCGGTGAATCCCGGCCGGACGTCGGGCACCGCTTCGTCGAGCACGACCACGACCTTGAAATTCGTCGCCTGCGTGGTGTTGCCCGCTCCCGCCGCCGCCTGGATCGGGCTGTTCCCGATTTCCGTGACGTGTCCCTTGAACGTCCGGTCGGGGATGGCGTCGATCGAAATCTTCGCCAGCTGTCCGAACTGAACGCTCGGAATGTTGGTTTCGTCGACTTCGACCTCCGCCTGGATCACCGACATGTCGGCGAGCGTGAGGAGGACCGTTCCGGCGTTGTTCATCGTGCCCACGACGGCCGTTTCGCCTTCCTGAATGTTGCGGCGCGTGACGATGCCGTCGATCGGCGATTCGATCCGGACCTTACTGAGATCGTAGCGGGCGTTCTCGAGACCGGCGAGCTCCTGCTTGATGCGGCTGCCCTGCGCGTCGGCGGCGTGCTCGCGTTCCTGCAGCGTCGACTCCCCACTCCTCACGTCGTTGGTGGCCTTTTCGAGCGCTTCGCGCGTGGTGAGCTGCTTGGCCCAGAGATCCTGCTGACGCTTCAGCGTCTGCCGCGCCTGCTCGAGCTGCACGCGGGCGGTCTCGACCGCCTGCCTCATTTGATCGAGCGACATCTGCGCGGCCTGCATCGATGCCGCGCCGCTGTCGACGCGCGTGCGAAGAGACCGCGGATCGATCTGCAGAAGGAACTGCCCCTTCTTGATGCGATCGCCTTCGTTCACCGCGAGATCGACGACGCGGCCGGGCGTGTCGGCGCTGATGTTGACGAGGCGCTTCGGTTGAATTTTTCCCGACGCCGATACGACGGCCTCGAGGTCCCGTGTCTTGATGACGTCGGTCGTCACCGTGAGGCCCTTGTCCCGCCGGTAGTACAGGTTGGCGGCGACGACGCCCGCGGCGACGATCACGACGGCCAGAATGATGAAAATGTTCTTGCGAGTCATCTATGCTCCTGCCAGGACCGATCTGACGGCGGCGATCGTCAGCGCGATCGCTCCGTACACAAGAAGAAAGCCGGTCGCGATGGGCGCGGTGCGGCGCTTGTAAAGGACGCCGAGTCCGATCGCGAGGCTCACCATCCACCAGATGAGAAACAAATCAATCGACCCCAATAGTCTCGCCGCGAACGTGTTGTCCTCGAAGAACGGCAGGACGGCGGTGAGCGTCGTCGGGCTCGAGAGCGATTCCCGCGCGTAGTTGAGCGGCGTCGAAAACAGCGCGCGCACGGCCGAGACGACGGTCGAAAACGACGCGACGGCGAACACCTGCTTGAAGGTGGCGTCGGCCCCGAGGGCGCCGTTGAAGATCGCGATCGCAAGGCCGGAGACGACCAGCGTGACGAGCGGCAGGAAGATGATTTGACCGGCGGCCGCAAAGTAGATCGAGTACGGCGCCATCCGCTCCATCTGCTGGTATTGGGCGTCGCTGACGGTCCGGCCGAACCCCTCGAGCGTCTGCAGTTGCTGATCGATAACCGCCCGCTGACCGACCGACGTCGAGAGCAACCAGCTGGACGAGGCGATCGTCGTGGCCAACACCACGAGGAGGACGCCGAGCCAGCGCGGATGGGCCGCCACATCGGCGTACGTGGCGCGTGGCGAGGTCAGCACACCAAAGATGCGGGCCGCGAGCCCCCGTGCGGGCGGGGATACCGGTTTTGATGAAACTGTATCGACCATAGCGGCATGATCCTCGTAATAGACGCGGTTTGGACTGCGAAGTTCCCGCCGGATCCCACAATTACCGGCTAAAGCCGGATCCCACAGTTACATGTCACATTTACACGTTCTAATCCTGCCGCCCGAACTGCCAGACCGCAGGAACGACGAACGCGACGGACAACAACGCCATCACGACGACGTTGGTAACCATCGGGTGGACCGTCAGAGCCCCCAGCATCTCCGCGGAAAGGCTGCGCCTCAGCACGACCTGCCGGAGCGAGTCGACCCCGTAAGTGACTGGATCGACGGTCGCGAGCACGGCCATCCACGGCGGCACGCCGCGCAGCGGAAAAAACGCACCGGACAAGAAGAACATCGGCATCAACAGGAAGTTCATCATCATCTGGAACCCCTCCATCGATTTCTGGCGCGCGGCGATGAGGATGCCAAACGACGTCATCACGGTGGCGAGCAGCAGCATCAGGCCGACGATCGACGCGATCTGGTCGATCGACAGCTTGACGCCGACGACCGGAGCCAGCAAGAGCGCGACGACGCCCTGGAACATGGCCACCGTGGCGCCCCCCGCCACTTTCCCGAGCGCGACGGCGGTGCGCGAGACCGGCGCCACCATGACTTCCTTGAGGAACCCGAACTCGCGGTCCCAGACGATCGAGATCGCCGAGAAGATCGCGGTGAAGAGCACCGTCATCGCGAGGGTGCCGGGGAACATGAACTGCCGGAAATCGACGGCGCCCGCCGGCGAGCCCGACATCGCCGATCCCAGGCCGGTGCCGAACACGAAGAGGTAGAGCATCGGCTGCGCGAGCGCCGCGATGATGCGCGGCCGGTCGCGACTGAACCGGATCACATCGCGGTACCAGATCGTGTACGCGCCTTTGAGATTCCGTCTCATCGCCGGCCACCCGTCCACATGCGGGCCATTTGCCGCAGCGGCTGCGTGGCGTCGGCTTCGGAGGCGCGAATCGCATGCCCTGTCAGCTTGATGAACACATCCTCGAGCGTCGGCCGGCTCAGACCGATGCTCTCCACCGCGATCGGAGGATCGTCGTTGGCGAGCGCCTCGATCAGCACGGGGATGAACCGATCGCCGTTCGTCGTTTCGACGATCAACTGCCCGTCCGGGCCGGGCCGCGTGTCGGCCCCTTTGGCGGCTTTCAGCCTTGCCGCGGCGCGCACGTCGTCCGACGTGCGCACCGTGATGATGTCGCCGCCGACGAGCCCTTTCAGGTTCTCCGGCGTGTCGAGCGCGACGATCGTTCCATGGTCGATGACGGCGATGCGATCGCAGTGCTCCGCCTCCTCCATGTAATGCGTCGTCATGAACATCGTCACGCCTTCCTGCTGGCGGAGCTTCATGAGGTATTGCCAGATGTGGCGGCGCGTCTGCGGATCGAGGCCGATGGTCGGTTCGTCGAGAAAGAGAACCTTGGGGTGATGAAGCAGGCCGCGGGCGATCTCGAGACGCCTCTTCATGCCGCCCGAATAGGTGCGGACCTGCTCGCCGGCCTTGTCGGTGAGGTCCACCATCGCCAGCAGTTCCTTGGACCTGGCGGCGAAGGTTTCGCGCGGGATGTCGTAAAGCATCGCGTGGAACCGCAGGTTCTCGAGGCCGGTCAGCCGATCGTCGAGGCTCGCGTCCTGAAAGATGATGCCAATCGACTGGCGGACCAGATCGGGGCGCGCGACGACGTCGTGGCCGTTGATGACGGCGGTCCCCGACGTCGGCCGCATCATGGTGCAGAGCATGTTGATGGTCGTCGACTTGCCCGCGCCGTTCGGCCCGAGAAAGCCAAAGACCTCGCCCTGCCGGACCTCGAATTCGACGCCGGCGACGGCAACGAAGTCGCCGAACTTCCGGACGAGCTGTCGCGCCTCAATCGCGTGCACGGACACTCCTCGATCGGCGGCCCACGGCGGGGGGCGACTTGGCAAACACGTTTCGAAGGACAGCCAGGCCGGCGCGCAGGCGGCGCTGCGACGGGCGGTCGAGTGGCGCGAGCGCTTCCGCCAGGTGTGTTTCCGCCGCGCGTCCCACGCGCTCGAGCGCCGCGCGCCCGGCCGGGGTGACTTCAATGACCGCGATCCGTCGATCCTTCCCCGGTGCGTTCCGGCGGACCCAGCCCCGCTGCGCGAGGGCCGAAATCGAATTCGACGTCGTCGGCAGGCTGACGCCCCAGTGGGCGGCGAGCTCCGTCAGCGTGCGCGGCTGCTCCCGGAGCTTCATCAGCAGGCCGAAGTGCGCCGGGGCCGGCATTTCGCCGCCGGCGCGCAGCTCGGCGGCGACCGCCCGCATCACGAGAGGCATGATTTCCAGGAGCTCGCGCGCGGTTTCGCGCGCATGCATGTTTGCAGTCATTTAATAGGGCTAATGGTTAGGACGGCTAAGCATACCATAGCGTTCGAACGGTTCAAAAGGTTCGAGCGGTACGAACGGTTCGGTGGTACAGCACCTCTCGAACCTCTCGCACCTCTCGAACCTCTTGAACCCCTCGAACCTTTTGTTTACCATTCAAGCTCGATCCCCGCGACAAGGAGCGTGACGTGCTCGGATTCGTTCCCAAGGAGATGTTCTTAACCAAGGGTGTCGGCAAGCACCGCGAGAAGCTGACCTCGTTCGAGCTGGCGCTGAGGTCCGCCGGCATCGCGGCCTGCAACCTCGTCCGGGTCTCGAGCATCTTTCCGCCGAATTGCCGGATTCTGTCGCGCGGCGCCGGCATGAAACGCCTCGAGCCGGGGCAGGTCACCTTCGTCGTCATGTCGGAAGCCGCGACGCGCGAGCCGCACCGGCTCATCGCGGCCACGGTCGGCGTGGCGATCCCGCGGGATCGCGACGTCTACGGCTATCTGTCGGAGCATCACAGCTTCGGCGAAAGC
>Ga0207651_10001218_pt1 | contig 11538 bp, 7 predicted proteins | sample KBSM23metaG_FD_184328 | JGI IMG/M metagenome (GOLD analysis project Ga0207651, IMG submission 184328) | Miscanthus rhizosphere microbial communities from Kellogg Biological Station, Michigan, USA - KBS M2-3 metaG (SPAdes) (version 2) | ecosystem: Host-associated > Plants > Roots > Rhizosphere >... | reverse complement strand
CCTTTGCTCCACACCGCAGCCTAAGCGAGCCAGTATCGATTCAATCAGCGTCTGTACGGCTGATTCACTGGCAAGACCGCCGCGCACCAGACAGCGGTCGACGAGCACGCGACGGAACGCACCGTAGAGCCCTTGCTCCGGCGGCGTCGGGTCCGACCAGAATTCGTCCAAATGCCTGGCAAAAGTCAGTCCAGGGACATTGTAAATGGCGTCGCCGAGCGCGCATACCGGACTGCCTGCAGCAAGAGCGAGAGTCGCTGACGTGCTGTTGACGCAAACCATCCCACTGGTGTCGGCTGCGAGTTGCTCAAGGTCCCCGCCGTCGATGAAATGGACACGCCCGAGTATTCCGAGGCGGCTGGCTCGACCCAAGATGTATCCCCGCCAGTTGAAAATGGCGGTGTCGAAAGGATGCTTCTTGATCAGCAGATGTGCGTCTTCCGGGGCATGCCTGCCGAAGCTCTCAATCACATAGGCGGCCGCAGCCCGCATGTCCGGAAAGGGCGAGTGGCTGCGGATTTGATAATCCCCTGAAAGCTGCAGCGGAAACAGGAAGAATGGGCGCCCCTCCACTGCGTCCAAAGCTTGTTTCGCCTGCCGCGCCCGCAACCTTCGGACGAGGTACTTCCAACCCCAGCCTGCCGCCTCCATGAGGGCCGACCCAGGGCGATGAGTGCGATAGAAAGGATAAGCGGGCCGGCCAGCGTGTACGGCGATGTAATGACGCGCAGTGTCGCCGATCCTGCGCCTGAAATCGGCGGTTATCGGAGGAAGGAAGGGCTCTGGCGGAAGCGCCCTCGCTTGCTCGATCAGCCATTCCTTGTTCCGCGCGAGCTTCGAATAACCATTCACGCCGTCGAGCTCGAGGGTCATCCAGTGGGGCCGCAGGTAGCCCTCTTCAAGCACATAGGTTCGCACACCGCGAAGGGCCGCGATGCGACGCGCAGAAACATGGTACGGTCGACAGTCCCCAAAGAGGAGAATGTCGGTGATTTCGTGCTCGCGCAGGAAATTGTCGAAGAAAACTGGCCAATCGCGGAAACGACCACGAAAATCCGTCGCGTTCTCCGGCCAATCAATGCGATCGCCGGCGCAAATGTTGATTCGTTCAACTTTCAAACCGCGCTGACGCATCGCCGACGCGAGTTGATACATCATGGGACCAGGGGGGCCCTGCAGGAAAAGGAATGCGCGCTCCTTGGGCCTCGGTTTCGGCGGGCCGGGACGACGGAAGTCCCGAGGTCGAGACTGACTTGCCGTCAGGAGCAAGTGAAGGTTGCCAACCGGACGATTCACTGGAGGAAACTCCTCAAACGACGCACAAACCTGCCTTGTAACCGCCGCAGGATGACGATCGGCCCGGGATCGTCCCCGTTAGGTTCGCTAAGGCGGGAAACGATAACTTCGGCTGGGCAAGGAAGACCCGTGATGGGGTCGAGATATCGAGGATATAGGAGCAGGACGGCAGCGGCCAGTTCATCGACCGTGCGGGTCCTGGTTCGACGCGCCGGGACTGGCCCGAGGTCGCGAGTTAGCCCCCATCCAGCGTAAAAAGGAACGCCGTAGGTGGTTACGGACTTGGTCCGCAACAAAGCCTCGAAGCCGGCCAATGACGTGTTCGTGTGAATTTCGTCGACCATATCAATCAGCGAGCTGATCGGTACGTCGCCAACAATCTCGTCTGCAAACTGCAGACAGTCTGACTGTGGAATAGATCCGCGCCGGTGACCTGCAACGACGTCGGGGTGCGGCTTGTAAAGAATGTAGGCGTCGGGGGCTTGTTGGCGGACCCTCCTCAAGAGCTCGAGGTTGGAGGCGAGCCCGCAGCCCCCCTCAATCACTGCGCGGTCATCTTCGACTTGCCCGGGGACGAGGACATGACGCCGCGCTCCCGCCGGCCGCTCGACATGAGAACGGCCTTGGCCATATTTCCCAAGCCCTGCCTCGACGATCAGGCGACGAAGCTCGCGTGCGCGCTCCAGTAACTGCCCATCAAAGTTGCCGTCCTGCAAAAGTCGCTCGATTTCGCTGGGCCGGGCGGGGTCGAAATAGGCCGCCAGCCGATCGACGGTGAGCGACAAGGGCGGAATGCAATCGGCACCAAGGCCGCGAGAGCGAAGAAATCCATCCTCGACTTCAACCAAACGCACCTCAGCGCTCTCAAGCTCAGCGATCGCTTCACTCGACGCCTTGGAGCGCCACACGGCGATAGCATCACCACGGTCGACGCCGGACGCGCTTCGGATGAAGTTGAAGTCGCCTGAGCCATTCCACAGGAGCGGCGCCACGTGACCCTGCTTCCAGAACGCGAAGCCGATCCCGCCGGAAATGTCCCGGTTGGAATCAATCAGATCGCGCCAAAACCCACACAAGGCGATGGCTTCGAGCGGGCCCATCGGCTCGCCGGTGAACGGATTCTCGAATGCGGTATCGGCCAGTTGCTCTGCAAGAAGCTGGGCGGGCTCCACATCGGCCGGCACCAGCGTGCCGCATGCTCCGTCCGTATCGAAGCACGGGACTTCAAGCAGGCCGGCAATTATGCGCAGCTCATCGCGAACCTGGCTTACGAAGGCCGAAGCGTTCTGCAGCATGTGCCAAGGGTCGCACTCACCGCGGACAACCAGATCAACAGGCCAAGATGAACCATCGGCGTGGCGGTCCCAGAGAACGACAGGCCGGTCCCCGGCAATTTTCCTGGCCATACGAACAGCAGACGCGGAGGCGACCAATACGTATTTCGCTGGGAGTGCCGGCCGGGCAGCCCAATAGGTTCCTCCGACTCGCGCTCCCCTTATTGCCCCGGCAACATCGTCACTTCGCGCGTCGACAGATGTCATTTTGGAGAAATACTTCAGCTTGGCACCCGGGAAGGGAGGAATCCGAAGAAACGGTTCGTGCCCTGCACTTCTAACGCGAATTTGAGACGAAGCCGCCGCGACCAGACCGCCACCGGCGTCGCCGCCCGTGCATTTATGTAATTTTCGGTTGTCTGTCAGAAGGATAGTCACCGCGCCCGAAACCACACATTGCCCCCTCCGAGCAACCGACTTCACTATCGTTCGTTATGATACAGTCAAGCTTTGATCGCTCCACCCCGACCAAGACAACCACGAAAACAGCAATTAATTCTTAGTAAATAAGAAGTGTGACTTGATTATCACATGATGATTGCAGCTAGGCCTGGCTACAACTGTAATGTTCAACAATTCACTGATTTGCGGCAGCCGACAGAGTTCCGACACGATGTGCGCTTTCAGCCTTCGTAATAAGGATGTCGCCTCCATCGACGATGATGATGAGATCTTGGACGCCGATGGCGGACACCCGAGGGCCATCGCTCTCAATTAGAATGTTGCGGCATTCGATTAACTCTGCAGCACCGCGCACCGTGTTGCCATGAATGTCGCGTTGTCTTGCCGCGTGCAGCGCCTGCCAATTACCGATGTCCGACCATGCCATATCGGCAGGGACCATGGCCGCCTTAAGCGTGTTTTCCATGATCGCGTAATCGACCGATTCGGCTTCAACGTCGCGAAACGAAGCAGCCTCGGGATGAAAGCAGCGACCGTTTAGGCTCCCGTTTGCGACGGATTTCCGCACGGCCGCCATCAAGCGTGGCCGGAAGCGGTTCAACTCCTCTAAGAAGGTGCTGACGCGAAACGCAAATATTCCCCCATTCCAGGCATAATCCCCGGAGGCGATGTAGGCTCGCGCTCGCGACAGGTCAGGTTTCTCGACGAATTGAGCGACCTGGAAACCATGGGCTCCGATCGGGTCGCCCCGGCGAAGATATCCGAAGCCGGTATCCGGCGACCTGGCTTGGATCCCGAATGAGACCAACCAGCCCTCGCGAGCGAGCTCCGCTGCCGCTTGAGCAGCCGTCGTGAAAGCCGCTGGATCTCCGATGTGGTGGTCGCTTGGGCAGATCAGCATTACCGTGTCTTCGGGAAGGCGTAGGGCGGCCAGGGCAATGGCGGCAGCCGTATTTTTCGGCTGCGGTTCAATTACTATTTCCGCGTCGGCGACGATGCTGAGCTGCGATTCGACGTGATCGACGTGAGCCGCACCGGTGACGACGACAGGTGGAGCAAAATGCGCTGCATCGGCACAGCGCAAAAGAGCCTGCTCAAACAGTGTCTGCTCTCCGACCAATGCCAGGAACGGCTTGGGTTTGGACACGCGGCTACGGGGCCAAAGCCGGGTACCGCTTCCCCCACACAGAATGACAGGAGCGATTTTCTCCGAACGCATCACATTTTCCCAAAAGCTAAGTTATCGAACGACTGTGCCGGCCGTTAGAACAGAATAGTAAAGCGGACTTACAATGGCGACGAATTTTGCCAAGTCGGCAAGCGGCGCATTAGCAACGTAGAGCACATCCTTATTCTTGATCGGGAAGTTTTGAGCGACAAGAAAAGTCGCAGGATCCCTTAAATCTACGCGATATATGACTGGAATCTTTCCATCACTGGTGGTCCGCGCGCCCGCACGCAGCGACGGGTCGATGGCCCGCGGATCCTCGAATCGGAAAATGAAGACACCGCGGATGTTGGCGCGATTATCCTGCAGCCCACCCACGCGTCCTAGCGCTTGCGATAGACTGACCGGAGTGCCTTCAAGTGGCACTTCAGCGTTCGTTCCGGTCGCCCCCAGAACAGTGAACGTGTAGGGCTGATAATAAACCGTCACGACGTCATTTGGCTGCAGGACGATATTTTGCCGGCCGTCGCTGACAACCTGCGACAAAGGCAAGGTCAAGCTTCGATCGCCACGGGTTATCTGTACGACACTTTTTGCTATTGCTTGCTTCGAGCCACCGGCACTCGCCAGCACATCGAGCACTCGCTCGCCCTTTGCCGAAAGGGAAATTCGACCGCTCTGCGCGACATCGCCAAGTACCGTCACCGTTGCGGTAGCGTTGCTCACTCGCCTCACCACGACCTGGGGGTCGTGAGCCTTTCCGCGCAGGCGACCGGCAATCTCGCGCTCAACCTGTTGCGGCGTGCGTCCGGCGGCCTGGATTGAACCCGCGAACGGGACGCTGATGCGCCCATTGAGATCAACCATCTGCTGGGGCAGTTCCAGGCCGCTCGAAACCGTGTTCGGGCGAACGGCGCCCGCAGCATTTAATGCCGAATTCGCAAGCGTGCCCGAAAAGAGAACGGCAGGCGGAGCCTCGACGATCGTGATGTCCACGACATCCCCGGGGCCGATCGTCGTTGGCTCTGCGAATCCGGGACCGAGCTCCTGAGAGAAAAGCGCGGGCTTCGCAGCGTCGGTGACCTGTCGAGCCACCGAGTCAGTGACGTTGATGATCTTAATCCCGGATGCTTCGATATATTGCTTGCTGGCCTCTTCCACATGGCCGGCCGTCGGACCAGACGCGCCTGCGGAAGCGCAGCTGGCCAACATCGGCCCACTTGCGGCGACGATCAGTGACAGGGCGCCCCTGCTCAATTCTTTAAACCACTTGCTCAACGCTCGCCCCGCTCGATTAATTTAAGCTAACACGTTGATATATAGCTACAGTTTGATCAACGCACTGATCCCACGTGTAGCCGGTCGCGACCTGAATGCCAGCTGAAATCGCTTCATTCCGCCACTGATCGTCTTCCAATGCGCGCAGAAGGTCTTCAGTGAAGCCGGCAATGTCATCCGGTTCGGCGACCATCGCCGCCCCTTTCGCAATTTCGACCAAACATGAGCCCTCGGCCACGATTGTCGGCACGCCGCAGGCCATCGCTTCGAGCGGCGGCAAGCCAAAGCCTTCGTAGATCGAGGGATAAGCAAACAGGGTCGCGCCTGAATAGATTGCAGGCAGATCGGTTTCGGCAACGAACCCCAATGGAATAACCCATCCCTCGACAGCTGCACGCTCAATTTGCGAGTGCAGCGACGTGTTTTTCCAGCCTGCGGCCCCAGCAATGACCAGTGGATATCGATCTCTAGTCTCGCCTGGCAGCTCGCGCCATGCCGACAACAGTCGGTCAATCCGTTTGCGTGGCTCGAGTGTGGAGAGCGTCAACCCGTAGCCGCTGTGTGGCAGTCCGTATTGCCGCAACACGGGTGCTTTATCCGCCAGGGCTACCGGCCTGAATTCAGTCGAAATACCGAGCGGCACGACAGAAACTCTATCGGCGGGAACACCCGAGAAATCGACGAGCTCGCTGCGAATGGTCTCGCAATCGGTGATGAGTTGGCAACTTTGGCGGATCGACCGCTCCAGATTGCGCTCAAAATCTGCGACACGCTTCGCGGGATGAAGCTCAGGGAAGTGAAGGACCGAAAGGTCGTGAACGGTAACGACACCATATCGCGCCGGCCCCGGCAGAAAGTAATTGGGGCCATGGACAATTGTGGAGTGAAGCGCGGAGCGAGCGCCGGGCGATCCGATCGCGCGCACCAAGCGCCTCTCCAGGCCCCACAGGCGACTAGTTTCCGCAAGCAATTTCGATGGATCACGAATTATCTGCCCGCGCGCATAATAACGCAGCGAGATATCTTCGCGGCGCGCCAGGCCGTTGCATAATTCCCAAGTGTATCGGCCGATGCCGCCGGGCCGCGGCTCAAGCGCATCAACGCACAGCGTTACGTCCAGCACCTCAGGCCTTCAGCATCCAGCTGAGAGTCTCGTCCAGGGGAATTCGAGTGATGGGACCGACCAGCCTGTCCAGGAATGAAGAGTCGCCCCACAATTTACGCACTTCGTTTTGGCGCACCAATGCCGGATCCACTTCAACATCCATCATCCGGCCACTGATTTCCGCAACCATCCCGAGAATCTCATCGAGACGGTAAGCCCTGCCCGAGCTGACATTCACGGTCTGATTTAAGGAATCCGGGCTTTGCAAGAGCCGGCAATAGGCTTCGGCGATGAACCTGACGTCCGAATAGTCCCGCGCCACATCCAGGTTACCGAGGCGGATCTTGCTGGCGCCAGCACGGGCATGGTCAACGATCTTCGGGATGAGGAACGAAGATGACTGTCCGACCCCCGTGTAATTGAACGGACGGACGATGCAGATCGGCAGTCGCGCCCGATAGAGGCCGGCAACCATCTCCGCGGCCACCTTGCTGACTGAATAGTCATTCACCGGGTCCGGCGCCATGCTCTCCCGCATGATGCCTTCATTACGGTTTCCGTAAACGTTGGAACTGCTTGCAATCAGAACGCTGCGTGGCGGTGCCCCGAGCGACGTGAGCGCTTCCATGAGATTACGCGTGCCTAGGAGGTTAGTCCGATAGATCTCGTTCACGTCTTCGTGGACGACCAGAGAGATGGCCGCGAGGTGGACGACGAAATCAGGTTTTTCCTCGAGGACGACGTCTCGGAGCGCAGCTACGTCGGCAATGTCCGCAACATGGATGCGGTCCACGTTTTCGACCGATTCCGGAGCCTGCGAAACGCCGGCAACCGCGATCCCACGTTTGACCAGCGCCTCAGCGAGGTAGCTGCCGGTAAACCCGCCGATCCCTGTCACCAATGCCTTCAACGCTTCGCTCCTGGCGATCAGATTTTAGGAAGGTCCGTTGAAAGCGCTTCAATTGCCAGCTTAGAACATCCAGCCTTGGTCGACACGGCGCAAGTCAGCTTCGACCATGTTCTGGCACAATTGCTCAAGCGTCATGGTGGGCTTCCAGCCGAGAATCGTTTCAGCTTTCGACGGGTCGCCGATCAACAGATCGACCTCCGCGGGTCGATAGAAGGCCGGATCGACCTTCGCGATGATCTTGCCAGACGTCTTGTCGGCCGCAACCTCCTTCTCCGCAGCGCCTTCAAACACCAGGTCGAAGCCCGCCGCTACTCCCGCGATCCGCAAGAAATCACGTACGGTCTCAGTCCGGTTCGTTGCCAGGACAAAGGTATCTGGTTCATCAGCCTGAAGCATCCGCCACATGCCGTCGACATAGTCCCCGGCGAACCCCCAGTCGCGCTTGGCGTCCAGGTTGCCAAGTTTCAAAACGTCAAGTTTGCCGCGGCTGATCTTGGCGAGGCTGGACGTGATCTTGCGGGTCACGAACTCAAGGCCACGGAGAGGGCTTTCGTGGTTGAAGAGGATGCCGCTGCTGCCGAAAATTCCGTAGCTCTCACGATAATTGACCGTCATCCAATGCGCATAAAGCTTCGCAACGCCGTACGGGCTGCGGGGATAGAAAGGCGTGGATTCGTCTTGTGGAATCGCCTGAACCTTGCCGAACATCTCTGACGTGCTGGCTTGGTAGAACCGAATCTTCGGATCGATGATCCGGACGGCTTCGAGGAGATGAAGGGCGCCTATTCCCGTGATCGCTGCGGTTGCCGCCGGCTGCTCAAACGACATTCCGACAAAGCTCTGCGCCGCGAGATTGTAGATCTCATCGGGCTTGGTGGTTTCGACCAGCCTGAGACATGAGCCGAGATCAGTGAGGTCGAAATCGACGAGACGAAGCTTGGGATGGCCGGTGATCCCGAGCTCGTCACTGCGCCAGAAATTTGTCGAAGCGGCCCTCCGGTACGCCCCGTAGACCAAATAGCCTTTCTCGAGGAGCAGCTCAGCAATGTAAGCGCCGTCCTGCCCAGTAATGCCGGTTATGAGAGCGGTTTTCATCGCTAAATGATCTCAATCTCGGGGAACGGGAAGATGAACTTTCCGCCAGAACTCAGATATTCCTTTTCACGGCGAAGAATCCCTTCCTTGAAGTGCCAGGGAAGGACCAGATAATAGTCTGGGTTCATTTTCTTCGCGTCCGCTTCGCTGATGATAGGAATATGCGTTCCAGGCGTGACGCGCCCGAATTTTTCGGGGTTCACATCGGCAATGGCAGGAATATCGTCCGTGCCAAAGCCACAGAACTGTAGCACGACATTACCTTTGGTCGACGCCCCGTAGCCCAAGACCGTCTTACCGTCGTCGCGTAGCGCCCGTATGAGCCGAATCAAATCGTCGCGGTGGCGAAACACGCGTTCCTCGAAATCCCTGTAGGGCCTGGGCGTGTTGATGCCCATCCGGTCTTCCTGCTCGAGAAGCCAGTCGATCACGGCATTATTGGGTCTAACTGAGGAGTTGCGCTTCTTCGTCGCCGTAACCGCGAAGCTGCCGCCGTTGACGTTATTCATGATCACGTCGACGACCTTCATGCCGGCCGCCTCGACGATCGTTTGAACTACTCTTAGTGAATAATATTCCAAATGCTCGTGACAAATGGTGTCGTAAGAGTTCAGTCGAAGCATCGAGGGCATGTAGCTCTGCTCGAAATGCCAGATGCCGTCTTCTGCCAACGACTGTTCGATCTGCCGAGCAAAGGCGACAGGGTCGTCCAGATCGTAAAACATCGCGATTGAGGTGATTATTTTGGCCGGCTTCGAATTCGTCGCGTTATAGGCATCAGCGGAGAAAAAGTCGGGAACGAGCTTAACGTCTTCGGGATAATATTCCGCGAACTTCTTGCCCGTAGGATCGATACCCACTCGGTTAATACCCAGGACCTTATAAGCCTTCAGCAATGTGCAATCGTTGGACCCAATATCGAGAACGGTATCGCCCGACTTTAGGGCGACGAGTTTCTCAAGGTACGCAACCTTGGATGTCAGGTGGTCGACCATCGATTGGTTGAGCCCGGACCGGTAGCCGTAATTGTCGCCGTACATTTCGGATGACTCATAAGTATGCCTCAGCTGCAGGAGGCCACTCTCCGGGCACCAGACGAGCTCGAGCGGCCCGCGCGTAACGGGATCATGATCGGTCCTGGGAAAAACGCCTGTCAGCTCCTGATTTCCAAGGTTCAAAACGGAAACCAGGTTATCGGACCCACTGACCCGACACTTTTCGATTTGACTATAGGACGACACGTATATCTCCGGTCGATGAGCTTCTGGGCCGCAGTTTTAGGCCCATCATCGTGGATGCCAGTTGCAGTTGGGCACGCGAGCGATTCGCTCACCGCGCCGGCTCCTGTTGCCGTTGCGGCGGCACCTGTCAATCTATGGCATGCACCCCCGGGAGTTCACTAAATGAGGAGCGCGCTTTACGTCATGCTACCCTTGCGATATTGACCCGCCCTGCGCCTTGGTCGTTCCCGGGCAACCCCCGAAACGACCTGAAATTTAGCGAATTCCTCCATGTACAGTTTCAGCCAGAATTTCGAAGACGTTTATATTTACAGAGCGTTTCGAGATGTAAACAACGGCTTTTATATTGACGCGGGCGCCTTCGATCCGATTGTCGATTCTGTTACCAAGATGTTGTACGACTTAGGTTGGTCTGGCATCAATCTAGAGCCGGGACCGTCGTTTACTGCATTTTCATCTCGGACTCGCGACATAAATCTTTCATTTGCTTTGAGTTCGACCAACGGTGAAATAGAGTTTTATTATAATCCCGCCGATCCTGGAACGTCGACGGTGGCCGCAACGAACGTGCCCCGGCAGGCCGGTGCGGTTCAATCTTACAAGGTGCCGACGGCTACTCTTGAGGCAATCGTAAAGACCCATGCGCCGGACCGGCACATTCATTTCCTGAAATTGGATATCGAAGGCGCTGAGTGGGACGTTCTATCGAATACCAACTGGCATGCCATTCGGCCTGAGCTGATAATTGCTGAGGCTTGCATTCCTTATACGAATGAGCGGCGTGACGTTGGGTGGGCCGACCATATGAGGGCGTTTGGATACGAAGAGGTCTTCTTCGACGGCATCAATGTTTATTATCTCCGAAATGAAAGCCTTCATCGTCGGGACGCGTTTCGATTTCCGGTCAATGTTCTCGACAACGTCAGGAAATTCGACCCCCAGCAACACCACAGTCTGACCGATGCCGACAGCTTCGGTCTGATTGAAAGAATCTCTCAAGAAGTCGGACGAGTGGTCGACGAAGAAGGTGCGGCGGTTCGCGGGTACCTTGAGACTGATCTGCGGCCCAGGTTGAAAGCTCAACAGGATTTGATCGAGAAGCTGACCGCGGACCAGTCAGAGCATTTTTCGCGGCTACGAGAAATAGCCGCTAAGCTCTCCGACTTTGGATCCAACACGGAAAGGTCGTCGAGCTCGAGCCGCGGCGGCAACAGTATCGAAGCCGTTATCGAGGACTTGGCCCAAGGCGTTGCCGATCTCGCAGAACAAGGTCGCCGACAGTCGGCAGAACTTGCCCACGCCCTGGAAGCCGCGGACGAAGCTCGAGCAGCTCAAAAGGACCGGGAAAAGCTCGCAGACGAGGCTCGATCCGAAGCACGGCGGCTCGCGAAGCGACTCAAAGTCGCCCGCCACTCGCGGATGGCGATGCTGGAACTTACCGAGCGAGTTGCGGGAGCTCTGCACAATGCTGGGACTATGGCCGACCCGGTCAATCTTTCGAATGGAGCCCCGGTTCAGAAGGCGCAGCCGTTCGAGTCATCAGATAACACTGCGGATCTCGTTCAACGGGTCGGTCCACCGCACCAGATACGGGGCTGGCGAAAGGCGCTCCGTTTCCGAAGCCGGGGTATTGTCCGGCTCGCTGACACCTACCGGGACAGCGGTCGTTATGCGGAAGCTGCGGACGAATACGCCCGCGCTTATGCACT
>Ga0207651_10001208_pt1 | contig 11568 bp, 14 predicted proteins | sample KBSM23metaG_FD_184328 | JGI IMG/M metagenome (GOLD analysis project Ga0207651, IMG submission 184328) | Miscanthus rhizosphere microbial communities from Kellogg Biological Station, Michigan, USA - KBS M2-3 metaG (SPAdes) (version 2) | ecosystem: Host-associated > Plants > Roots > Rhizosphere >... | reverse complement strand
CCATGGCGCAGAACGGCCAGACGGTTTACCTGCCGCTAGCCTTCCACGCCGAGGCGGACGTAATCCGCACCACAGCGTGTCTGCAGGTGGTGGAGCACGCATATCCGGCGACTACCGGGATCTGGCAGAGCTTCGGCGTCGCGACCGGCGCAGCCGAGAAGGCATTTGAAGCCACGATCGCGGCAATCCGTAAGAAGGACCGCGCGGCGTTGTTTGCGCTCTTGAAGTTTCCGCGCTTCTCACCATTTGTCGCGTCTGGCATTCCGGAATATTTTCAAAGCGAAGACGAATATTATTACCTTGAGGATGCGTGGTGGTGTCCGCTTAATACCACCGAGTACGTTGAAGAGAAGCAAGTTGCGAAAGTTGTACGCGCACCTTCATTCCTTTCGCCACAGGATCTCGAGATCGCAAAGCACGAACTAGAGCAACTTCAGAAAATTGCGGATGGGAAGAGCTATCTTGCGCGGCGCGTATTGGAGTGGGCCAAGGCTGCACCGAAGGATGAACGCATTCCTGAAGCTTTGTACATTGCTGCGAAGGCTACTGCGACTTACAAGTATGGCTGTTCAGGCTGGGACCATGACGAAGAAGCAGAACAGGCTGCAACAAAGCTGTTGACCGAAAAGTACTGTTCCAGCCCGTGGGCGGCGAAGCTCGAAGCCGAGCTGCAGGAAAAATAATCAGGCGGCTTCGGCGCCGCATAATGCATCAGACAGTCATTACCACGGCAACTGGGAGGTGACGTCTCATGAAACAAACGAATAGGACGTTCGCAGCGCTGGTGATTGTGTCTGTCTTAGGCGTGGCTCTCGGCGCCAAACCGGACAACACCCTTCATGAGCTCAAATCATACCGTGAATGGACCAAGGTCTCGTCCTCACCGATTCCGGTAAGTTTCCCTTCTATTGCGGGTTGAGCGTCCTTTGAGCCGGTCGGCGACCGGCAATACAACCTAACCCATTCAACTTTGACCACAACTCTGTCGATCAAAAGCGACAACGTGTTTCTAGGCTCACCGCCGCCTGATCCTCCGCGAAAACCTAAAGATAATCACGCATCCAGTTTTGGAGTAGTTTGGGTGAATGACATTGCTCGTCCGAATGTAGGTTCAGGTCAAGCATATCCGGTTGGCTCCATCATTGTTCGCGAGAAGTTGAAGCAGCAGAACGATGTTGTTCCCGAGTTGCTGGCCGTGATGATCAAGCGGCCAGCCGGCTTCAGCAAGGCCACGAATGATTGGGAATACGTGACCGTGAATGGCAAGCTCAATAAGATTCGTCAACGCCAAACAACGGGCCAGTGTCACGATTGCCATTTGGCGCAAAAGGAAACCGACTTTGTTTTTCCAATTGCCAGGTAGCCGATCCGGATAGATGGGCCATCCAGCAGTTTCGACTTCATCGAGTACAATCCTTCGCATGAAGGCGATCATCTTTAACCGACACGGCGGGCCCGAAGTGCTTGAGGCCGCCGAAGTTCCTGCTCCGCAAATCAAAGCCAATGAAGTTCTGGTGGAAGTGCGCGCGTGTGCACTGAATCATCTCGACATCTGGGTGCGGAATGGCTTGCCGAACGTCAAGATTCCGCTGCCGCACATTCTTGGTGACGACATTGCTGGCGTGGTGCGTGAAGTCGGCGACTTGGTTTCATGGGTGAAGCCAGCCGACGAAGTCATGTTGCACCCGGGCGTTTCATGCGGGCATTGCGAAGCGTGCTTGCGAGGCGAGGATAATTTTTGTCCGGAATACGACATCATTGGCTATGTACGTGATGGTGGCTACGCAGAACTGGTCGCGGTTCCGGGTGTCAACGTAATTCCGAAACCAAAGAATATTAGTTGGGAAGAAGCGGCAGCGCTGCCGTTAGTAACTGTAACGGCGTGGCACATGCTGGTTACGCGCGCGAAGCTGAAAGCCGGAGAAGACGTTCTCATCCACGCGGCTGGCAGCGGCGTGGGTTCACTTGGTATTCAAATCGCGAGGCTGCTTGGCGCGCGAGTGATTGCGACCGCAGGGTCGGATGACAAACTAGCCAAGGCGAAGGAACTCGGTGCGCACGAGCTCATCAACTACACGCGCGACGATTGGCCACGTGAAGTGAAACGTCTGACGGGCCGCCAGGGCGTTGATGTGGTCTTCGAACATACCGGAGCTGAGACCTGGCCGGGATCAATCTTATCGATGAAGTCAGGCGGCCGGTTGGTGACTTGCGGCGCAACCAGTGGCTTTGACGCACGGACGGACTTGCGTCAAGTGTTTTACCGGCAGCTATCGATTCTCGGATCGTTTATGGGCAGCAAGGCAGAGTTGCTGGCGGCGATGAAGTTTATTGAATCAGGAGCGATTCGAGCAGTGATCGATCAATCAATGCCGTTGAGCGAGGCGCGTCGCGCTCATGAGTTGATCGAAGACCGCGCGCAATTTGGAAAGATAGTGCTCAAGCAGGAAAGTAATCAGTAATCAGCAATCAGCCAATCCGCTCTCGATGTATAAACTCGACGGAGCGAACACTCCAATCGACAATCAACAATCTGCAATCAACAATGCTTCATTTCCCCGTCCAATCTTCAACAACAAACCGCTTCTTCAACAAGCTCAGGCCGCCGAGCTCAAGATCAAAATTCGTACCTGCGATCACACGCTTGCCCTCATCCGTCGTTACCCAATCAATTACCTGCGGAGCATTCGTGCGCAGATAAGCGGCGTCATCTTTATCGAGCGGCTTGCCATCCTTGCGAGCAAAAACCCAAACGTGTCCGAATTGACTATTGCGCACGTACTGCATGTCGCGTTCGAAGGCTGTGGCCGGCGTTGGTTCAGGTTTGCGCGGAGAAGAAGCGGCGACGGTATTTGAGTTTTCAGTCGCCGTAGTCGTTGGAGTCTTATTGCACGCGCTTAAATTCAGAAGCAGCACCAGTGATAAAGCAGTGATTACTTTCTCTTTCATGGTTGGCCACATTTTAATTGAGCGTCCCCGAATAGTAACGCTAATTTTGGAGTGCGCCGGCAGAGCGAAGCGGCGACCGCGCTTTGGATTTTTCACGTTTGATTTCAAGCGTCACTAACTCAAAGCGGTCTCGCGCTGCGCTTGGCACCGCACTTCAAAATAGGTCGCCCTAAGATCAATTGCCGTTGTCGTTGGTATCCTCTTCGTCGCTTTCATCGCTGTTGTCTTCGTTATTTTCTTCGGACGGCGTAGTCTTCTCATCGCGAATGTGCAGCACGGTGCATTCAGCGTCTTCATAAACTATATCGAACCAGCCGCTGGACGTCGCATTTGAGAAGAAGCGAGTGTGATCGTCTGTGTTGTCGGTGAAAACGTAGCGAGAAGAAAAACGATCACGAATCAAAGGACCAGGATCCTTTTCTTTTCCAAGTGTGATTCGTTCGTACAGCTTCGAAAGTTCAGGATTTTTGTCGTAGAGATAGGTTGGGTCCAGACCAGTTACGTAACGATGCGTCGGATCGAAATAGAACATCCGCGGGAAATCATCCCAGTCGGTATTGAAAATGATCTCGTCCTTAGGCACGTGAGTTTTAATCCACTGCATGCCTTTCTTGTAAAAGCCCGCCTTCTCACTGCCGGCAATATCAACTCGCGTCACTTTTAGATTCCAGAACAACACGAGCGCGAGCAAAACCGCAGCTACCGACGCGCCGATCAGATGTAACAATTCCCTCGTGTCGGTTCGCTGGTGATCGAAGAACGGTAGTAACTCTTCAACCACGTTGCTCGGCAACCGGCTCAGCCCTGAGCGCGCTCCGTGCAGCCATGGCTGTAATGAAAAGGCGGCGAAGAGAATTGCGAATGGCGGCCAGTACTCTGCGATCCGCCGCCAACGCAAATTCATCAACAACAGCATAGTTGAGAAGAGCAGAAAAAAAAGGCTGTGATTGGATTGTTTGCGATCGGTGAGATCAAAAGCAATGTATCCGATGACCATCGCGACGCACGCTACCGCCGAGTTTCCGAGGAATTCCCATGACGAATATGGGTACCACTCGTGGCCCACCTTGGTCGAGAAATCGCCCAAAGTAAGTTTGATTTTCAGGTGCTCATACAGCAACACGAAGTTGTGAGGGAAGTATGGATTGATGACTAGCCCTGCTGCGGTTCCTGCCAATACGAACGCCACCGGGCGCCATTCAAAACGCCGTTCAGTCCACGCAACTACGATGGTCCAAAACATCGCCGCAGCGATTAGTAGTACGAACATGTCATACGTGAGCGTGAACACGAACGACAATGGCAACAGCAGCCAATACCTTTTTTGAAAGAGTAAGAAGATTCCGATAATCGTGTAGATGATGGCGAAGGGCGGCGCCTTAGCCATGTTCAGCCGAAACAAGAACGGAGTAGAACAGGCAAGCAAGGCTACTAGCCAAACTAACGAATAGCGGATGCGATAACGCACCACCAGCCAGTAACACGAGAAGACCGCGAGCACTGCAAAGATCAGCGAGGCGATCTTCGCGCCCTTGCGCAAATCTTTAAACCAGGTAAACGGAATTTGAAAGACGTGGAATAAGAAGTGATGATCGACGTAGTCTTTCGGATTAAGCGTCGTCAGTGGCAGTGCCGTAAACTGCGGGAAGTGACGGGCCTTGAGTCCCTGCCACAGCAATCGACTCCACATGATGTGGTAATAACCATCAAAGTCGCCGCAACATATGCTACCCGTGGAGAATTGCAGGACATAGAAAACAGCCGTTATTACCGCGAGCCCAAACAACAACTGTAAAGTGAGAATTACAGAATCAGACTCGAGAAACGCGTTCAGCTGGCGACCGCCGCTCATTAGTTGATGCAGATTAGCCGCGTAATCTTTCGATCAGTTGGAAGAGGACATTGGGATCAATAGGTTTGGTCAGGTGAGCATTAAAACCCGAGACCAGAGATTTTTCACGGTCATCGTACATTGAGAATCCAGTCACTGCGACCAGCGGTACAGTTTCATAACCAGGAATCTTACGAACGGCTTGAGCCAATTCATAACCATTCATCTGCGGCATGCCGATGTCGGAAATCACAACGTCGAAGTGATGCGTTCGTGCGGCCTCAATTGCCTCTGCAGCGGAATGTGCTGTGACTGATTCGTACCCAGCCAGTCCGAGGAACACGGAAAGCATTTCAGTGACGTCTGCCACGTCATCAACAATCAGTGCCAAGGGCTTCTCTTGAAAAGTACCGGGCAGTGTTCGCGGCGCCAACTCACTTAAAGGCGTATGATCATTCTCGTCACCAAAAGTACTTCGGACCTGGTTGAATAAGAATTCGGGAAAGGAGTGAAAAGGAAAAAAGTCGGAAACGTGTCTTAACTGACCGTGCATGCTGGGGCCTCTAAAATATTCGTAACGAAGACGGTAACTGGGACAATAGCGTCGAATCAATTTAGCTGAAAGGTTCGTTTCTGTCTATGAAAAGGGGAGCCAATTTTGGAATGGGCCGGCAGAGCGAGCCGCGAATGCGCTTTGGATTATGGGGGGTTGCGTGCCCGGGTTGTTAAAGCGGTGTCTCCCGATGAATCGGGATTGCTACCCCACTCCAAAATAGGACTGTGCTACATTGCGAGTCGCATTCAGCGACATAAACGGCGATGTATCCAGTCGGCAATCTCTTCATACCGGCGCCTCACGGGCAACTCGAGGCAATCTTAAAAGAGCCGCGAATGAAGCCAGCGCGTGGCGTGGCGTTGGTGCTTCATCCCCATCCGCTCGGTGGCGGAACCATGCACAACAAGGTGGTTTTTCGCGCGGCGAGCGCGCTCAACGATGCGGGACTTACGACGTTGCGTATTAACTTTCGTGGAGTGGGCCAAAGCACAGGCACACATGATGAGGGACGCGGGGAAAAGGAAGATGCCCTGGGGGCGTTGGACTATCTGGGTACGAAATATCCAGGCGAGAAAGTGACGCTCTGCGGCTTCTCATTCGGCGCTCGTGTGGGAATGGAAGTAGGCATCGAAGACGGTCGTGTGAAGAACTTAATCAGCATCGGTACTCCCGTGGGCAAATATGATTTTAGTTTTTTGAAGAATTGTCAGAAGCCAATACTATTCGTTCATGGCGAGCTCGATGAGTTCGGCTCACCGTCAGCACTTGAACAGCTCACGCAGCAAATGTCAGCAGCGCAAGTTCAGCTAATCGTCATTCCCGGCGCGGACCATTTTTTTGAAGGGCATCTCGATGAGTTGAAGCAAGCGATCACCAACTGGGCACTTGAACGCCTCGCGACTTAATTCCTCGCCTCGCTTCGCTGTAATAAACCGCTTACGATGTGGCGATGAATTCCTACAACGATCCAGCGATACGCATCACGCTATTGCCGCGCGACACTAACTCTCAAGGGACAGTTTTCGGCGGCATCATCCTTAGTTACATCGACATGGCGGGTGCTATTGAAGCGCATCGTCGCACCGGGATGCCGCGCTTTGTTACCGTGGCGATGCGCGAAGTCATCTTTCATAAACCGGTGCTCGTCGGCGATCTAGTCAGTTTCTATGCGGAGACGCTACGCGTCGGCACGAGTTCAATCACAGTGCGTGTGGTGGTTGAAGCTGAACGAGTGGGAGTTTCGCGCGATCGAATTAAGGTGACGGACGCGGAAGTGGTTTACGTCGCCGTTGATGAGCACCGCAGGAAGACCAAAATCAAAACCAAGTCAGAACCACCTGCGGTAGCGGGTGGGTGATCCGAGCAAAGAGAAAAGGGCGAAGAGAGCGCCCGCGCCACTCATCAATTCAGCTTACCCTGTACTCTTCTCAATCCAGTAAGTGCCTGATTGAATCCTGGCTGTTGCTTCAGCGACATTCCATAGTGCCGCGCTGCGTCAAGATAGCGATGTCGAAGCTCGTAAACTTTGCCCAGATTGAAATGGGGATATGCGTAAGATTCATATCGCGGCGCGAGTAATGCACGTTTGAACCAACGCACGCAGCCATACGTGTCGCCCTTGCTCAAGAGATAACTGCCGATGTCATTGTAGGGATTGCCCAGCGTCTCATCGACGCGAATGGCTTCCAGGCATTCTGCGATCGCCTCGTCATAGCGCTCCTGAAAACTGTACACCCAACCTAGAAAAGTATGAGCCTCCGCCGTGGGGTAGACGGCAATTGATTGTTTGTACAAAGCGATAGCCGCATCGTAGTTCTTTTCCTGCTGCGCCTCGTAGGCTTCCTGAAACAATTCTTTGGCCCTATATTTTGCGGGCGGCGAGCTCTCTTCTTCGTACTCCATCTAACGATCTCCTGTGCACAATCGTATCTTGAAAATAGGTGATGCCGCCATGGGTTTAAGGTTTGCCTTTTACGATAAAACCGACACACAGCTTACGCCAATTTCACGGATATTTTTGCGTGGGAACGTGAAGTGCATTATAAAAACTACGTGGACTAGCTACGCGTACAGTTGAATCGAATATGGCTTTTGAAGAAACAGTTTTCGTCACGGGTTTTCCGGGTTTCATCGCCGCCCGCTTGATCGACCGATTGGCCGCGGATGGCGCGCGGCTGATTCTGTTGGTACAGCCGGATTTTGTCGAACGCGCAAAACAAGATCTATCTCGCCTGTCGCGTGATTACGATCAGTTTCGAATTGTAGTCGGCGATATCACTCAGAAAGATCTAGGCCTTTCTCTTGAAGATCAAACGCTCGTTCGATCTGAAGCGACGGTCGTGTTCCACCTTGCGGCGGTTTATGACCTCGCAGTCAAACGCGATCTCGCGATGCATGTAAATCTTCAAGGCACGAAAAACGTCAATGACTTCGTGCGCTCACTGCCGCACCTCAAACGCTATCACTACGTCTCAACTTGTTACGTCGCGGGTAAGCGAAAGGGTGTGATTCGAGAAAATGAGCTCCGCGCTGATACAGAGTTCCGCAACTACTACGAAGAGTCAAAATGCCTGGCTGAGCTCGAAGTCCAAGCGTTGAAGTCGAGTTTGCCGGTAACGATTCACCGGCCTGCCGTGGTGGTTGGTGACTCTCGCACCGGCGAAACGGCGAAGTTCGACGGCATCTATTACTTAATCAATTACCTGCTGCGGATGCCGCGCTTCGTTTCGCTGCTCAACATTGGAAACCAGAAAGTCAGTCTCAATCTTGTACCCGTTGACTTCGTCGTAGATGCGATGGTGGCGCTGGCTCATGACGAAAGATCCATTGGTGAGACAGTTCAAATTGCGGACCCGGCGCCGTTATCGACTCACGATTTATTCAACGCGCTTGCTATGCAAATCAATGGCAGCGGTTCCCGAATCTCGCTTCCGAAGTCATGGATTAACCTCGGCCTTGTGTTGCCACTTGCGCCGGTGCTAACGCGGCTGCCTCGCAATGCAGTGCCTTATTTCTTTCTGCGTCAGACTTACGACACCTCGCGATTGACTGCGTTACTCGCGCCGCACGGTGTGCGCTGCCCTCCCTTTCCAAGCTATGTAGGTGCGATTGTCAATTACGCTGCTAAGAAAATGTTTCCAGAGAAGCCTGGCTTGATGCTGTCGCCGCCGCGCTCGAGAAGCCTCGGGGCGTAATAATAATTTTGGAGTGCGCCGGCAGAGCGAAGCGGCGACGGCGCTTTGGATCTTTAATTCAAAGCGGTGTCGCGCTCCGCTTGCCACCGCACTCCAAAACGGCGGGCGCTCTTCGTTCCGCTTGACAGCCTCCTCAATTTAGAATTATTCTAATTCCACTTCAACGATGACCAGAACGAAGGAACATATGGACGAGCAGGGATTGACGCGACAGCGGCAAGCAGTGCTGCAGGAAGTTCGCGCGCGTGAAGATCACCCGACGGCTGGCGAAGTTTTCGCAGGCGCCCGCAAACGGCTTCCTTCGATCAGCTTTGCTACCGTCTATAACTCTCTGCGTTATCTCAAGGAAGCCGGATTAATTCATGAGATCAGGTTTGGCGATGGCGCCAGTCGTTATGATCGTGAGACTGATAGGCATGACCATGCTATCTGCACCTGCTGCGGAAAGCTGGTGGATTTCGATCTGCCTCAGTGCTCAGATCTCTTGCGCGTAGCAGCGCGAAAGTCTCGTTTTAAACCGGAATCAGTGCATTTGACGCTGCGGGGCGTGTGCCCCGACTGTCGTGTGGAAGGATCGTAGTTCAGCATTTCTAACAATCGGCGGAATTAATCCGCATACAAACTAGGAGGAGTCGATGTCAGCAACAGCAACTGGGATGGAGAAGGCGATGGTGGGCCAGCCGGCGCCGGATTTCAATATGGCCTCAACGAAGAATCTCGAGACCTTGGGCGAGAATGTGAAGCTGTCGGATTATCGCGGCAAGTGGTTGGTACTCGTTTTTTATCCATTAGATTTCACTTTTGTTTGCCCAACGGAGTTGACGGCGTTCAGTGATCGCTATGAAGACTTCCAGGGTATCGGAGCCGAAGTTATCGGTGTCTCGACCGACTCGGCGTTTTCGCATCGCGCGTGGATCAATACTCCGCGTGACAAGGGCGGCGTCGCAGATTTGAAGTACCCGCTCGCGGCCGATTCAACGAAAACTGTGGCGCGAGATTACGGCGTCTTGATCGAAGGCAAGGGCATCGCACTGCGCGGTCTGTTCGTGATCGATCCGGAAGGCATCCTGCGCTACAAGGTTGTGCACGATCTCAACATCGGACGCTCGGTTGAAGAGACCTTGCGCGTCATTCAGGCGCTACAAACTGGCGGTCTCTGCCAGGCGGAGTGGAAGCCCGGTCAGGAAACTTTGAAAGTTTGATCAGTGAGTTGATAGAAGTGTCAGGACGGACCGGCTGCTTTGGTTGCGGGTCCGTCCGTTACACTGTTTGATGAGGTATTAACATGGCAATGAGAATTGGCACGGAAATGCCGTCGCTGGATGGAGCCACGGAATGGTTTGGCGGCACCCAAGCGCATGCGGAAGCCATGGTCCATGAAGGACCAACATTGGTGCATTTTTGGTCAGTCAGCTGCGGCATGTGCAAGCAGAATTTGCCGCGCGTTGCGTCGTGGCGAGAAGAAAGAAAAGCGGAAGGTCTGCGCGTGATTGCGGTCCACATGCCGCGGTACGAAGCTGACACCGATGTCGAAGCGGTGCGCGAAGCAATCGCCAAGTATGGCATCACCGAACCGTGCGCTATCGATAACCAGCACAAGTTGAAAGAAGCGTTTAAGAATGATCAGGGGTTTGTACCCGCTTACTACCTGTTCGATGCAGAAGGGAAACTGCGGAGCTTTGCCGCGGGTGAGCGAGGCCTCGACATGTTATCCGCCGCCGTCGATCGCGTGCTTGCACAACAGAAAGCTGAAAACGTAACGGTGTAGAACGGAAAGCAGAAGGCAGAAGGCAGTAGGCAGTAGGCAGAAAGCAGAAGGCAGTAAGCAGAAGGCAGTAAGCAGAAGGCAGTAAGCAGAAGGCAGTAAGCAGAAGGCAGTAAGCAGAAGGCAGTAAGCAGAAAGCGGAAAGCAGAAAGCGGAAGGCAGAAAGCGGAAGGCAGAGGGCAGTAACGACATAAGATCAAGCATCACATCAAAGACCAAAGACCAAAGACCAAAGACCAAAGACCAAAAATCTAAGATCTAAATACTAAGTACAAACCACACCGCCTTCCATGCCTGCTAATCCATCTTTCAAGGAAGAGATTGAAGCGAGTTTCGCCAAGCAAGCGGTGATGACTCTCATCGGCGCTCGTCTTTCCAACGTCGAAGCCGGCAGCGTTGAAATCCAACTTCCTTATCGGAAGGACCTCACTCAGCAAAACGGCTATCTTCACGCCGGCATCGTTACTACAATTGTCGATTCAGCCTGCGGCTACGCCGTGTACACGTTGATGCCGGCAGGTTCGAGCGTCTTAAGCGTTGAGTTCAAAGTCAATCTGTTGCGGCCCGCCGCAGGAGACTCTTTCGTGGCTCACGGGGAAGTAATGAAGGGTGGCCGAACGCTGACTGTGGTCCGCGGCGACGTGTTCAGTATTAAGGATGATGAGCGGGTGCTAATCGCAACCATGCTCGCAACGATGATGTGTTTGCTAAAGTAGCCTTCGCTTGGCCTACACATGTGCCTTCTCCATTTCATTGCCGGGGCGTTCAATCATCAACCTGAAGAATTGCACTCGAACCTTTCGCCGTCAGCGAAGGATTTGATCAAACGCGCCTTTGGCGACTTAGAACCTGCCGAACTAATTGACTATCACACTCACGTCGCCGGCATCGGCACCAGCAACACAGGGATCTTCATCAATCCTCGTTTAAAGAGCTGGACTCATCCGCTCAGTTACTTACGCTTCAAAGTCTATCTAAGCGCCGCGGCTGTGACCGATGTGGAGCACGCGGACTCACAGATCATCGATCGGTTGGTCCAACTTGTTAGCAACATCGAGCATCACGGCAAGTACCGGTTGCTCGCTTTCGACAAGCACTACAGGCGTGATGGCACAGTCAATCTTGAGAAGACTGAATTCTATGTGCCGAACGAGTATGTCTTCTCGTTGGCGACCAAGTTTCCGGATCTGTTTGAGCCCGTGATTTCGGTGCATCCTTATCGCCCCGATGCGCTGACGGAATTGGAAGAAGGTGCACGCCGAGGCGCCCGTAT
>Ga0207651_10001204_pt1 | contig 11588 bp, 8 predicted proteins | sample KBSM23metaG_FD_184328 | JGI IMG/M metagenome (GOLD analysis project Ga0207651, IMG submission 184328) | Miscanthus rhizosphere microbial communities from Kellogg Biological Station, Michigan, USA - KBS M2-3 metaG (SPAdes) (version 2) | ecosystem: Host-associated > Plants > Roots > Rhizosphere >... | reverse complement strand
GGAAAAGAAGGAGGCGCCGTCGCGCGCGGCGGCGAAGTGGCTGCCCGTGCTCGGCGCAATCGCGGCCCTGGGCCTGCTGTCCGTGGGTGCGCTCTGGTGGCAGAGGTCCCGAACCGCAGCCCCGTCAGCGGGGGCATTCGACATTGATGCGACGTTTTTCCGCATGGCGCCCGACGGCCGCAAGCCGCTGGCCATGGGCGAGCGCGTGAGCGTGCGCGACGAGATCGGGCTGTCGGTCCGAACGAGCGCGCCGACCTACCTGTATGTGGTCAACGAGGACGACCACGGCGAGTCGTTTCTGCTCTACCCGCTTCCGGGCGACCGCCCCAGCAACCGCATCCCCGCCGATCGCGACGTTCGCGTGCCCGAGGGCTACAACTGGGTCGTCGACAGCGTCGGAGGCAAGGAGCACTTTCTCGTATTCGCGAGCGATACGCGGCTGGCGGCGTTCGAAGACGCCTTTCGCAGTCTTCTTTCGCCGCAGGTCGGCGGCGCGCCTCGCGCCGTGCGCCTGCCGGCGTCGGTCAAGCAGCAGTTCCGCGGGGTTGGCGAGGTGAAGCGGCTGCCTGACGGGCCGGCCATGCCGTCCCTCAACCTGCGCGAGGTGTTTCAGGAGCCGCTGCGGGGGCGCGAGAGCGCGAGCGGCCTGTGGGTGAGACAGCTGACGCTGGTCAACGGCGACTAGCGGGCCGCGAACGCGCCCGTCCACGTGAAGTTCCTCGATGGAGATCCCCTCATGGCCAAAAAAGCGAAGAAGCCTTCGCCCAAGAAACGACAGCCGCGGACCGAATTCTGGAAAAAGGGCGAGCGCAAGCTGTGGACCGTCGCAATCTACATGGCGGCCGATGGGCGCAGCGGCAGCAGCGACCTCGACCAGGTGGCGATTCGCGAGCTCGGTTCGATCGTCGAGGCAGCACGTACGCAGAGCAACGTCAACGTGGCGGTCCAGCTGGATCTGCACGGCGTCGCCGGTTCCCTGCGCTTGCTGGCGGGACCTGAACCGAAGGTCCAGGGGAAGTTTGGTCCTGAGCTCAACGCAGCCAAGAAGGACACTCTTCGCAACTTCCTGAAGTGGGTGACCACGTACAGTGAATCCGAACACTACCTGCTGCTCTTCTGGGGGCACAGCTCCGGACCGGTCGTGTTCGTCGGCGATTTCGAACTTGCCCGCCCTGGATCCCCGAACGGGCCGCTCGCGTCCTCCGGTGCCAGCGCAGACGTGCTCAGTGTGATTAGCGCCCTCCTGAAAGGGCCTCAGCCCGATGCGAGCGACGCCTCGCGGCCGGCCCTCGTGAAGACGGTCGGTGCGGCCCTCAAGGACCAGTCAACGCTCTTCGCGCAGGCGAAGTACCAGTCGAAACGCGGCCGCGCCAAAACTCCCGTGGTCGACATCGTGCTGTTCAAAGAGTGCTTCATGAGCACGCTCGAGACAGCGTTCGAGCTCGACCACGCACGCTTCATGATCGCGTCGCAGGGCAAGGTGCCGCGTCTCAACTGGCCCTACAAGGAGATCTTCCGTTGTCTCGCGGAGAACAAGGAGCCTGAGAGCGCCGCCGACTGGATCCTGGACGCGCTGGGCGCGCACTACGAGATCGGGCGCAACCGCCGCGGCAAAGATCATGTGCCGGTGGCGCTCGTCGACATCCCCCGTGCACGGGCGCTGGCCGAGCGGTACGTGCCCAAGCTCGTGACCGGGCTCGAGGCAGCACGCCGCGATCCCGATCGGCGCAAGAAAATTGCATCGGCCTTCAACCGCTCGGCGCTGGGCGACCCGGCGCTGGTAGACGTGAAGCTGCTGTGCCGGAATCTCGCGGCGCTCGAAGGCGTACCGTACCAGCGCGTTCGAGCGGCTGCAGCGGGTTTGTTGGAGCTGTTCTCGGGGGCTCCCGGCGGGAAAGACGGCCCCGCGGCCGTGCGGCTGGCGCGCGGCGATTCGATGTTCGGCGGCGTGAGCGTGCTCTTCTTCCCGGACCCGATCGACGCACTCGGACCGGCCCACGTCGGCGGCTCATTCATCGCCCCCGTGGTGGCGCGACACCCGGAACGTTACGAGACGCTCGATTTCGCGGAGAAGACCCGTTGGAAGGAGATCGCGCTCGAGCGACTTGCGGGCTGGAGAGTCAACATCCTGGAGAGCTTCCGGGGCGGCCAGAGGCTCGACTTCAACCAGCTGGAAGAGATCAGCAAGGCGATCGCGCTGGGAGACATCCTGGGACGACCGACCGATCTCGACATCGACAAGCCCTTCGACTTAGACAAGGGCTTCGATTTCAACAAGGGTTTCGATTTCAACAAGGGCTTCGACTTCAGCAAGGGCTTCGATTTCAGCAAGGGTTTCGACTTCGCCAAGGGGTTTGATTTCGTGAAAGCCTTCGACTTCGGGGCGGACCCATCGAGCTGAGCCCTTCCAGGAGAGCATGGCGTCAAGTGGCCGGGTTCTCGCGATCGGCTACGCCGGCGTGGCCGCCGGCGTCCTCCTCCTGGTGTGGCATGCCGCGCTCGGGTTCGACTTCGAACGGCCCGAAGTAGAAGGCGCGCGCGGCCGGATCGAAGCCACCCTGACCGCGGGAGACTACGCCGGTGCCGAGCGAGCCAGCCGCGAGCTGATCGCCCGACTCGAGCGCGACCAGCGGTCGCTTTCCGAGCGGGCTCGGATCGGCGACCTCCTCGTCGATGCGCTTCTCGGCGGCGGCAAAGCGGCGGAGTCCTCCACGCTGGAGATCGCCCGGCGCGTCGTGCAGGAACGGCGCCGGCGCGACCCCCTCGACCGGGACGGCCTTGCGCGCTCCACCCACAATCTCGCCGACGTCCATTTTCAACGGGGCGAGTACGCCGATGCGCTGAGGCTGCATCAGGCGGGACTCGAGCTTCGTTCCGGGAGCACGCCGGAGAACGAGCGCGAGATCGCCGACAGCCTCGAGCGGCTGGCGGCGACGCAGATGCGCATGGAACGCTACGATGGCGCGCGCGCGAGCCTCGACCGTGCGTACGCGATTCGCGTGACCTACGCGGAGTCTCAACCTCTCGAGCTGGCACGCGCGCGTGAACTGACGGCGTGGCTGCATCGCTACGCTGGTGACTACCGCGCCGCATGGGCGCCGCTCGAGTCCGCGCTCGACACCCGGCGCCGCCTGCAGCCGAACCATCCCGACCTCGTCGGCACGATCGAGCTCCGTGGGGACCTGATGATGCTCGATGGAGACGTGGCTGCCGGCGTCGCCTCGTGGCAGGAGGCATTGGCGCTGGCGGAGCGTACGCTCGGCGGCGACCACCCGATCGTCTCCGCGCTCGAGCGGCGTATCGTCCTGGGTGAGGACGCGCGTGGCAACCGCGTCGAAGCGCGGCGGCGGCTGGATCGCGCGCTCGCGGTCGCCGAACGCCGCCGCGCGCCGTGCGACCCCGAGCTCATTGGCGTGCTCGACTACTCGGCCGGCGCGCTCGTGTTCGACGGCGAGTACGTCGAGGCGCGGAAGCGCTACGAACGGGCTCTCCGGCTCAGCGAAGACTGCTTCGGCTTCAACAACTCGAACACCGCGACGGTCGTCTTCAATCTCGGATCGCTTGCGGGTCAGATGGGAGACGTTGCCGACGCTGAGCAGCTGCTCGAGCGTGCGATCACCGCATGGTCGGCCCGCGGCACATTCGACCCGTTCGTCGCCAAAGGTCTCGATGCGCTCGCCGAGGTGTTCGAGTCGAGCGGGCGCCTGCCTCGGGCCCGCGAGCTGCTCGAGCGGGCCTTGGAGATCCGGCAGCGGGTGCGTGCCGATCATCCGGACGTGGGCTGGACGCTCACGAACCTGGCGCGAGTGGTCGCCAGCCAGGGCGACTTGCCAGGGGCGCTGCGCCACCTGGCGCGCGCCACCGACATTCTCAAGCGCAGCGGCACGTCGGTCGAACCCGATCACCTGGCACGGACGGTCACCCAGCGCGGAGAAATTCAGGCCCGCCTCGGCCACTACGCGCTCGCGCGAGCCGATTTCGCCGAAGCCTTGGCGCTGCGCGAACGGGTGTTCGGGCGTGAGCATCCGCTGTCGGCGGAGTCGCGGCTCAAGACGGCCGAGGCCGATTTCTCGCTGGGGCGCGTCGATCAGGCGCTCTCGGCGGCGCAGCAGGCGCGCCACGACGCGCTCGACCACATCAGGTTCACGGTTCGCTACCTTCCCGAACGGCGCGCGCTCGCGTATGCGTCGAGGCTCGCGAGCAGCGTGAGCCTCGAACTGTCGCTGGCGCTGGCGAAGCCCTCGGGGCCGGTGTCGCCATTCCTCGACGCCGTCATCCAGTCGCGCAGCCTGGTGCTCGACGAGATCGGCGCGCGCGCCCACGTCGTGAGCGACCAGCAGGCCGACCTGCTGCCGGCACAGGCGCGGCTGAACGCCACGCGTCAGCGCTACGCCAACCTGATGCTGCGGAGCATGAGCGGCACCAGCGCGCCAAGCGACGTGGCCGCACAGCTGAGCGCGGCTCGACGAGAGCGGGAAGACGCGGAGCAGGCGCTCGCCGAGCGCAGCGCCGCGTTTCGGGTCCAGATGGCGCGTGCCGGCGTTGGCGTCGCAGAGGTCCGAACCAGCCTGCCCGCCGGGTCCGCGCTCGTGTCGTTCGTGCGCTACGACCGCACCATCGCGCCGGCCGCCGCCGCCGTTCCCGGTGCCGGCGCACGACGCGTCAGCGTCGAACCGTCGTATCTCGCCTTCGTGTTGAAGTCCGGCGAAGCCGACCCGATCCTCGTGCCGCTCGGCCCGGCCGCCACGATCGACCGCCTGGTGGCAGGCTGGCGGCGGCAGATGATGCAAGACGCAGGCGCGCCTGCGCAACACGACCCGACGCGTGTGCTGACGGCTCGCGGCCGCGAGCTGCGGGCGCTCATCTGGGATCCGGTCGCCTCGCACCTCGACGGCGCCCGCCGCGCATTCGTCGTCCCCGATGGGGCGCTGAATCTCGTCCCGCTCGACGCCCTGCCCGGAACCGGCGACGAATACCTCGTCGAGCGGCCGCTCGTGATTCACTACGTGTCTGCCGAGCGCGACCTCGCTCGCGAGGTCCGGCCGTCGCCGGCGTCCGAGGGATTGCTCGCGATCGGTGGACCGGCGTTCTCCGACACGTCGCCCTTCGCGGCGTTTCGAGTCGCTGGCGCCCGGCGCCCTCCCGCCGAGGCCGACACGGTCGTCGCGGGGGAGCAGCAGGATCGAGCCGCGCCGCGCGGTCTCGTCCCGTGCGCGCTCTCGCCGTCGGTGCCTTTCGGTGCACTCCCCGGATCGAAGATGGAGGCCGAGAGAATCGGCCGGCTGTGGGACCAGGCCGAGGCTGGATCGTCTCCAGCGGCGGCGATGGCACGGGTGCTTACCGGCCCGCAGGCCACGGAGCGCGCGGTGAAGCAAGGCGGGCCTGGCCGCCGAATTCTGCACCTTGCGACGCACGGCTTTTTCCTGGGTGACGACTGCGAAACCGCCGTGGCCGGGACGAGGGCTGTGGGAGGGTTGACACCAGTAGCTGGTGGGAAAGCTCCAAGCGCCGAGAGTGAGAAGCCGCCCACCCAAGCGCCTGAGAATCCTCTGCTGCTGTCGGGTCTTGCGTTCGCGGGAGCGAACTGGCGCGCGTCGGCCGCGCTGGATGAAGACGACGGCATCCTGACCGCTGAAGAGGTGGCGGCGATGAACCTCGAGGGCGTCGAGTGGGCGGTGCTCTCCGCCTGCAACACGGGGCTTGGCACCGTCGCTCCGGGAGAGGGGATCTTCGGGCTTCGGCGCGCGTTCCAGGCGGCGGGGGTTCGCACCGTCATCATGAGCTTGTGGGCCGTCGATGACCGCGCCTCGCTCGAATGGATGGAAGCTCTTTACCGCGCGCGGCTGATCGATCGGCTGGACACCGCGGATGCCGTGCGCGCAGCCAGTCTGGCGGTGATTCGCGAGCGGCGCGCCAGTGGGCGCAGCACGCACCCGTTTTATTGGGCCGCGTTCGTGTCCGCTGGCGACTGGAGATAGCCGGGCTGCTGCTATTTCACCGAACAGTTCTCGCCCAGCTGCCGCCAGCCTTCCACGTCGATCACCGGCTGTTCGTAGCTGGGCAGAGTGCGTGACGGATCGCCGGTGGGCGACTGCGGGACGCCGGCACCGATCCGCACGCGGCCGCCGGCGACCCCGATGCCACCGGGACCTTTCAGCGCGTTCTTGCGAATGAGGCCGGTGACCTCGATGAGGCGCCCTTCGTGCTTCTTGATGTCGTTGACCATGTCCTTCGGCCCGCTCAAGCGGAAGCGTCGGCCGGGGGCGATATCTCCCTGCGTCGGTTGGTCCTCAGGCGCCTTCGTCACGATGAACGCGCTCCCTTTGACGCAGCCAGGAATCGCCACGCGCGCCGAGTCGCTCGGCACCGGACGCTCCTGCGCGCACAGAATCCCGGTGACGCAGCTGAACACCGCCGCGAACAGGATGGCGCGTCCGAGCGTCCGTGGGGTCATGACGGCTTCTGATCGGGGTACCAGTACTGCTTGTGGCAGTTCTCGCACGCGGTGTCGATGCCTTCGCCCGCGTCCATCAGCCCCTTCACGTCCTTGGCGTCGATCGCCTTGAGCGCCACCATCGCTGCGTCGTGCAGCCCGTGCGCGTTCTTCACCCAGGCCGCGCGGTCGGCGTCCATCAGCTTCTGCATCTGTTCGGGCGCCAGCTCGATGTCCGGGTTCTCCGACTTCTCGCCGGCGGGCGCCATCTTGCGTCCGTCGATGACGAGCAGGTTGGTGGCCTCGACCAGCGCCACGGCGCTGCGCCGCACCATCTTCCAGTCGTCGTCGGTACGCGGCTGCTTTTCGGTGGTGCCCTGGCGGTTGATGGTCGTGGATACCGAGTCCCACAGCACGTCGGCATTGGGGTCGACCACCGAGTCCATGATCTCCTTGATGGTCCCGGTCAGGCGGAAGGGCGTCTCGGTCTGCGCCGCCGGCGCGGGCTTCGACGACGAGCAGGCCGCCACCACGAACAGTGCGGCCGCCGCGGCTACGGCATAGGTTCCTCGCATCCCTCCGACCCCTCCTCGTGCGGCGGCGTGCCGCTCAGACGCCATGCTAGCGACGCCGCCAGCTGGGCTGGTCTGAAGAATTCCTGACTTTCTCTTCAGAGATTCTAGCGCCGCTTCAGGACGACCAGGCTGATGTCGTCGGCCGGCGGGCTGAAGGCGAGCACGTCGGTCTTGACGGCCTCGAAAATCTCGCGGGCCGAGCCCAGCTTGGTTTCGCGGATGACCGCTTCGAGCCGTCCGGGGAAATATTCCTCGGTTCCGCTGACGTGTTCGGCGAGCCCGTCGGTATGGAGCAGCAGGATGTCGCCTTCGCCCATGAGCAGCCACTTGTTCATCTCGTAGTGGTCCTTGAACCCGAGACTGCTCGTGGTGGTGCTGCGATCGATGACGTCCCACGACGGCATCATGCCGAGCGGGGGAAACGAGATACGCAGGTCGGCCCCCACCTCCATGAAGCGGTCGTGGCGCGACGAAAAGACGGCCGGAAACGGCATCGCCGCCGACAGGAACCGGAACGTGGCGTCCTCGGCGATCTCGCCGTAAATCAGCGACACGAATTTGTGCGCGCCCGACGACTGGTAGAACCGTGTGTTCAAGTTCTCGAACAGGCGCCGGGTGATGCGGCCGTGGATGTCGAGCTCGTAGATGGCGCCGAGCAGGAACGCCTGGTGCAGCATGGCGGCCAGGAGTGCGTCCGTCATACGGTGGCCCGACACGTCGATCAACGCGATGCCGGCCTTGCGGCGGCACCATTCGAGGTTGTCCACCGCGTCGTAGCGGCCCTGCTGACGCGCCAGCGCGATCCGCGCGTCGAGATCGAACCGCTGCTTGAAGTCCACGTAGATGAGGTGATCGCCGCCCACCGAGCCGCTGAGCGGCAGCACGCCGCCGAAGATGTCCACGCCGTGGAGCCGTGGCATCTCGCCGGGCGTCGGCAGGATGTAGCGGGCGATGTCGCGGAAGTTGTCGATCTCGCGCGTCAGCTGCTTGAGCTGACGGAGCTGCGCCGACACGTCTTCTGTTTCGTCGATAGGGGACACCTGACTCACCAGCGCGCCGATCAGCGTGCGGCTGTTCGGGGCTGCGGGAACTCGTCGGCCGCGACGCTGACCACGAGCGATGGCGCAGCGGGCTGCCGAGGTACGAGATACAGCGGCGAGGGCTCCTGCTCCAGCGTTCCGTCCATGACACCCGCAGGGTGCACCTTCAGGATGCTGCGCAGGTGCGCCGACGAGAGCACACGGCCCGTGAGGACCGTTGCCAGCGGGTAGTAGACCAGCGCCGCCGCGCCGCACGCGGTGAGCAGCGGCCACCCGCTGACCAGCGACGCGATGCCGCCGGTTATCGCGACGATGCCGAGCTCCGCCACGACGGAGGCGGCGCGTGCCGTGAGATGCCGCACGCGTGTGTCGGGCTCGACCGCGAACGTGAGGCGCATCGGCTCCTGCGCCGCGGCGATCACCTCGTCGCTGGCAGGGGCGCCGTCTTCGGGAAACAGTTTGACGAACTCCGCCACCAGCGGTTCGGCCGGCAGACCGATCGCTCCGGCGTAGTCGCGGATGTAGGCGCGGCGGAAGAGCCCACGCGGCCATTGGGACGCATCGCCGCGTTCGAGCGCCACCAGGAGCGAGAGCTTGATCTTGGTGGAGTCGACGATCGACTCGAGCGTGACACCCCGGCGCTCGCGCTGCGTGCGGAGGCGGGACCCGAAAGCATGATGGCTGATCAACAGCCCTCCCGTCCGAGGAAACAGAGACCAGGGGGGGCGCTCACACGACGCTGACTGGCGCTCAACACGCCAACAGGTAGTGTGATGCGAACGAGCATGGCACAAGGTAAACCTTGCGACCGGAGATCGCAAGAACGAATTCACGGCAGAGCAGATCTTTTTTGCGCTCGCGGGCGCTTACATCTCGCGCGCGAGTACCGGCAGCGTGAGGGTGAAGCGCGTGCCGGACTCGATCGACGCGGCGAGCACCGAGCCCGAGTGCAGTTCGGCGATGCGACGAGCCGACTGCATCAGCGCCAGCGTGCCGGTGGCGGCGTTGGCGATGGGCCACGCGGCCTCGAACGTCCGTTCCACCCAGCTTTCGGGCACCGACAGCGATTCCTGCGACACCGCAAGCGTCACGCGGCCGTCTTTCACGGAGGCGCTGAGCGTCGTGCGGCCGCCTTTTTCTCCGATCAGCCCGACAGTGGCCATGACCAGGCCGGCCAGCGCGCTCGCCAGGAGCTCCTCGTCGCCTCGCACGGCGGCGTCACGCACGCCGTCGGCGAGCACATGCACGTCGGTGGCGCGCAGCCGTCGTTCGGCGAGCGTAATTTGCATTGCGCGGTCGATCAGGCCGCGAACCGGGACCTTCAGCCGCGAGACCGGCACCTCGTCGCGTAGAACGCGGCTGGCGAGCAGGAGTTGTAGTGCGCGCGCGGCCTCGGCGCGTACCAGGTCGGCCGCCACCGCGACGGTGAGCGGCGACCCGCCCGACAGCAGGTTAGCCGACGAGGCCAGCGCCAGCAGCGACTGGGCCAGGTGGTCGGTGGCACCGGCGCCGCGTTCGGCGGCCAGCGGCAGGCGCGCCGGGGTGGCGGCCGCGGTGGCTGCGTCCTGGGCCGGTAGATTGGTGGCTTCAGCGAGCTGGCCCGCCTGCTCTTCGTCCACGCGCTGGATCAGGCAGGGCACTTCCCGCAGACCGGCGGAAATGGCCGCGGCCAGCCGCTTGCGGCCGGCGATGAGGCGATAACGCCCGCCGCGCGTCTCCACCAGGATCGGCTGCAGCACGCCGTGCCGCTTGATCGACTCGACGAACGACGCCGCCGGCCGTGGGTCCTCGCCGCGCACTTCGATCGTGCGCGCGTCGATCAGGCGGACCGACGGGCTCGTGGGAGCGTCGAGCTCTTCCACGTAGTGCGCGTCGGCGCGCATGCGATACGCCGCCGGGAGACCTTCACGAATGGCGACGGGGGGACGTTCGGGGGGCGGGACGCTCTCGAGACCGGGTTCGATTTCAGCCATGGTTACCGCGAGGGACTAGCGAGGCTGCGCCTCGGACCGACGAGCAGGTAGGCTCCGCCTCGCTAGAGCAGCGCCTAATTGCCCGCACTCCGTGCGGGCGAGAGTCTCGAAGGGCCATTTCGAAAACTTGACTCATGTGCGATGGATTCCGTCCCCTTCGAGACTCTGCATGAAGGGGGCATGTCACGTCGCGCTAAGTGGATCCGATTCTCTGCCGAACGGTCGAGCCGGTTCCAGCAAAAAGTAGAGCTGACGATCGAAAAAAATCGAGGGCGGTCTCGAGACCGCCCTCGACATCGGGCGACTGCCCTTACGGGCGGTCCAAAAGACCGCCCGCTACTTCAAGGCTTCTTGCGTGGCCGGGAACGTGGCCGTGATCGGCACACCCATCGGGCCCACGGGGATGTAGACCACGGTGTGGTTGGGCGAATTCACCATGCTCTTCTGCGATTCGATCGCCTCGTGCTGGATGTACATCGAGCTCAGTTGGCCACGGATGATGCGCATGGCGTTGGCGATGCCCTGCGCCTGCACCTCACGCTTGGTCCGTTCTTTCTGCTCGATCTCGATTTCGGTGTCCTTGCGCTGCAGCTCCTGCGTCGCGGCCAGCTTACGTGACACCGCCGACGACACTTCCTCCGGATACTGCACGTTGCCGACGACCACGCTGCTGATCACGAAGGGGCTCCCCGCGGTGTAGTTGCGGATGCGCGACAGCACGGCGTCGCCGATCGGCACGAGCGCTTCCTTGACGTCGAGCCCGTTGCGTCGCTGCACCTCGTCGCGCGCGAACGTGCGGAGCGGTTCGCGCACGAAGTTCTGGTACGCCACCTTGACGATGGCGTCGGGCGACGACTCGTTGCCGCGCTCGGTGATGGTGGTGCTGAAGCGCTCCATGAAGAGCGGGATGCGCTGGTCGTCCACGCGCCACACAGTGTGAACCTTGAAGCCGATCATCAGGTTGTCGCGGCTCAGCACCGCGTCGTCGCCCACGAAGTCGTCGGTGTAGGTGTAAGGCGTGACGCTGACATTGGTGACGCGCAGCAGCCAGCTGCGGCCGGTGGACGTAGGCCCGCGCTGGATGCCGTAGAACGAGGAGCGGCCGAACACCGCGCCCCTCGTGAGGTAGCCGACGTAGCCCGCCGGCGTGTACGGGTTCGACGAACCGGCCAGCCAGATGACGCCGGTGGCGAAGACCGCCAGGAATCCGAGGAGCGCCAGCGGAAACGCACCGCGAGACACACGAAGACCAGACACCGACGAGGGAGTGAGCGCAAACACGGCAAGCCTCCAATCGCGCCGCCGGGGTTAGCTGACGGGCTCGAGGTTGGAAGTCCTCTACCAGCGGAGTGCTGGATTCGCCCCAGTAACTGGGTCCCCCGTGCCGCCGGTTGCCGGCGGCCTAGGCGTACTTCGACACTACTCCTGTCCCGGGTGGCAATCAACCACCGGCGTTCGATATCGGACGTCCCCGTCCCGGCACTGACCACCATCGCCGCCTGCCGCTCAGGATTCAACGACTTACGGGGGTCTCGCGGTGGCAAGCGACTTGATCCGGAACCGCATT
>Ga0207651_10001200_pt1 | contig 11594 bp, 7 predicted proteins | sample KBSM23metaG_FD_184328 | JGI IMG/M metagenome (GOLD analysis project Ga0207651, IMG submission 184328) | Miscanthus rhizosphere microbial communities from Kellogg Biological Station, Michigan, USA - KBS M2-3 metaG (SPAdes) (version 2) | ecosystem: Host-associated > Plants > Roots > Rhizosphere >... | reverse complement strand
GTCGGACTAAGCAGAGGACGTTCCTGTTGAATCTCCGGCCAGGCTTCTCGATATGTCACCCAGGAACGTCCTCTGCTTAGTCCGACGGTCTGTATCACACCTTCATCTCCATTCGGATAGTGAGGAGATGAGTAGCCGAGAAAGCGATGGCCTGCGCCCGTGACGTCGAAGCTGTCCCACAAACGATCCCGAATGAATTGAAACAAAAGGTCGTCGCGCGAAACTGGAGATTTATCCTGTTCCGGAGGCAGCAGATGAAAGGCGTAGTAATCCATCAGCGTGTAAACCATCCCACCACACAACCCAGCGTTAGCGTGAGTAATCGGCAGAAAGTTTTTATCGATTACGGGACCGATACCGAGAGCACCTAAAGGGCCGGGCAACGACTCGAACCATTTGTTCCACAGAAAGCCGAGGGAGATAACCGGCAGATCGGCATCCCATGAGTTTTTAAAGGCGAATCCCCTACCTTCGGCTCGAAAGTTTGGGACGTTGCGGCGAGCGGTGCGGCGCAAGCGAATCTCAAGAGTAGCATTGTGACCTTGTCCTCCTGCGTGCGTCACTTCCCAGCCCGCCGGCGCGAAGACGTGAAACGTGTTACCAAATTGAGATTCAATCAAGGGACTGTCCCAATGTATGTAAAGTTCGCCGCCGCTGCGGTCTGGACCAGCGATGTTGTACTTCACGTGGCCTTCCGTGCCAGTGGTTGCCACGATCGTCAAGTCACCTTCAGCTTGAAACCCGCCCGTTTGACCGGGCTTGATTGTCGCTGGTGGTGACAATTGCGGAGTGAAATCACCGGATGCTATCTCTTGTTCCGTGAACGTGAGGGTCGCGTCCGATTCATTTTTGATGAAGATATGCATTCTGATCCGGCTCATAACGTCCTCCAGGTCCTACTGCAGAGCGATCAGTATCGGTATCAAAGACTGCCCTTCCCTAAGCGGCCGTAACGCTTTACCGATGACTGCGCCGAATGCTTTTAATGGATCGCTCGTCTTCATCGCGTGACCCGGCGTTGGAGAGGTGGTGAGCAAGTCGCCAACTTCAATCGCGCCGAATTGTGCGTCAACCTTGCAGAAGACCTTTCCCATCAGTGCGACGGGTTGACGGTTACCTGAACTCTGTTTATCGAGCACGATGCCAGGCTTGTAGGAACCAGCACCGGAGATGACGCCAGCCACGCGCTTGTCGTAGGCCTGAACACTTTCGGAAAGCGCACCTTCGTTAACGAGGACCATTACTGTTCCCGGTTCCACTTTATTCGTCCCTGCGACATCAAAGTCTTCGGCACAGTCAGCATTCGACAACCGAATGTCACCGGTCACCTGCACGTCTCCTTCAAAGAAAGCTGCGAGCTTGCCGCCTTTTCCGTGCACGCCAATCCCACTGTCGCTTTCGCCGGAAACGCCGGTGTTCGTGTTGCTCCTGCCAATCACTCCCCAACCTCCGGCATCGTTCATTCCAATTACTCCACCATTGTTCGAACTATGACTGAGACCGAAGATGGCATGAAATTGTTTGCTCTCACCGGCTACGCCGGCGTTTAGAGTGCTGGTGCCCACGACCCCCTGAAAGTCTTTGCTTTCGCCAACGACGCCCCTTCTACCTCTGCCGATGACGCCGTCGCCTCCCTGATCATTAGTTCCCAGTACCCCTGCACCTTGAGCGTTATGAGAAATGCCCAACACACCCTGCATGTTGATGCCATCGCTTTCACCGGCCACGCCGACGTTTTCTTTACTTTTGCCGTAGACGCCATGAAATTTTTGGCTTGTGCCCACGACACCGCGCGACGATGTGCTATCACCATGAACACCATGTCCAGTTGCACAGATACCCCAAACTCCGAAGCCGCCACTACCTGTGTTCTCGCCTTTGACTGCTGCCAATGCTGCGTTTGCAGATCACCGCTTAATGGGTTGTCCATTCTAGTTTCCTCCAACGTGTTCTTACTGTTCTTGTGATTGTTGTACTTTAGGAACTGAGGCCACCGCCTGGTCCGAAATAAGGTGGCAGACTAAATGACTCGTTTATTCCGATCCGTTTCCTTGCCAGACTGCTGTTTCGACAAATGAGCCGAGGCGCTTGATGCTGGCGTTAAATGATTCGAGCTTGCGACTCGCTTCCGGAGAATCAACACTCACGACGCCGTTCGGTATACCGTTCCAACCGATATGCCAAAAGAATTCGCAGTTCTCACTTTCTTGCGCGAACTCTTGCTGCAGCAGTTCGAGACTTGTCACCTGCCCGGCGCGCGTTGCTTCCTTATGGATCGCCGGGAAGTACTCATCGCGCATGAACGTCACGAATGGCTCCGCATCCTCTTTCTTCGGCAGACTGATTTGGTAAATAATCATTTGTTATCCCTTTCGTGAGAAAGCAGCAAAGCGTTACTTGCGAAAGTCCGTCGCATGCTAATCGCCATGCCGCGTCTTATTGAATCCTTCACCTACTAACGCGAGAGCTGCGCCTCAAATCCAACATCTCTGACAAGTTATTTCTAAAACAAAATTGGCAGTGGAGCGCCAGGCAGCTACAATTGCCTGCGAACCTCAACTTCAAAGAGTCTCGTTAAGTGCAGGAGCACACCAAGTTATGTCGGCAACGACGCCGCAGGAAGTTACGAAACTGCTAGTTGCCTGGAGCGATGGTGATGCTTCGGCGCTCAATGAACTATTACCGTTAGTTGAGCTCGAACTGCACCAACTGGCTCATCGCTACATGAGCCGCGAGCGACCGGATCACACCTTGCAAACGACCGCGCTGGTTAATGAGGCTTATCTAAAACTGATCGATCAAAAGGTAGACTGGCAAAACCGAGCTCATTTCTTTGGCATCGCCGCGCGGATCATGCGACGGATTCTGATTGATCACGCACGCCAACATCTTGGTCCACAACACGGAGGCGGAAAGACCATCTCCCTCGAAGAGGTGGCGGTGGTTAGTGAAGAAAGAGCAGCGGAGTTAGTGGCGCTGGACGAGGCGTTAACGACGCTGGCTCGAGTAGACGAGCGCAAGAGTGCGGTAGTCGAGCTACGGTATTTCGGTGGTCTCAGCGTCGAGGAAATCGCCATGGTCATGGGAGTTTCCACTGAGACGGTCAGGCGTGAGTGGGTGCGCGCCAGAGCATTTCTACATCGCGAGCTCACTCGAGATTGAGACATGGAGCCGCAGCGCTGGCAACAAATTGACGGCATCTTCGCCGCTGCTCTTGAGCGCGACGGCGCGGAGCGCGCGGCCTTTCTCGTGGAGGCCTGCGGGGATGACCAACTGTTGCTTACAGAAGTTGAATCGCTGATCGCTCATGTCGCGCCGGATGATCTATCCGGCGTTGTTGCTGCTGAAGAAGCTGCGCACTTACTAGCGAATGAATGGCGGCGGCCCGAGATGACAAGTATCGGGCCTTACGAGGTTGAGCGACTTGTAGGCACTGGTGGGATGGGAGAGGTTTACCTCGCGCATGATCCACGGCTGAATCGCCCGGTTGCCATAAAACTGCTTTCTCACTATAGCGGCAGCGAAGAAGAACAAATCAGACGTTTTCGCCAGGAAGGTCTCGCCGTTTCGGCACTTAACCATCCAAACATTCTTACGATCTATGAGATTGGCGATTTCGAAGGCCAACCGTACATCGCCTCCGAGTTTATTTCGGGCGTGACTCTGCGCGCTCGCTTGGGCGCCGGCGGAATTCCGCTCGCCATGGCAATTGAGATTGCGATCCAAGTGGCAGGCGCCCTTGCTGCGGCCCATGAAGCAGCGATCGTTCATCGCGACATCAAGCCGGAAAATTTAATGATCCGGGCCGACGGCCTTGTGAAAACCCTCGACTTCGGAATCGCCAAGTCTACTTACGCTGACGAATTGCAGGCGCACGATCAGTTTGCCACCAAACCTGGAGCGGTGGTTGGCACCGCACCTTATATGTCGCCGGAGCAAGCGAACGGCTTAGCGGTGGATGTTCGTTCCGACATCTGGAGCTTGGGCGTTGTACTTTACGAAATGGTAACTGGACAGGTGCCGTTCTGGGGCAAGACTGCGATCGAGACGATCTCCTTAATTCTCCAAAGAGAGCCGGCGCCATTGGCAAGTTATGGGCTCGAAGTGCCCGACGAACTCGAAAGCATTATCGCCAAAGCGCTAACCAAGGATCGCGAGGAGCGCTATCAGACGCCCAAAGACATGTTGGCAGATCTGCGCAGGCTGAAACGCCAAATGGAGGTTGTGAATGCACGGATTTCAACTGAACTTCGGCGGCGCAAATTCACCGGCAGTCGCCAGCATTCGCAAGAAACCGATCCGGTGAGTACGACCACGACGACTTTCGCATCGCATTCTCGTTACCGGTTGAGGTCGCTGGCGGTGGCAGTGCTATTGCTCGTTGCGGCGGCGATGGTCGTTGCGGTTAGCTGGCTGATCACTCATCGCCCAAATAAACAGCCGCTCGCAGTCGTGCCATTCCATGAAATGAATATTTCGCGTCTAACCAGCTCAGGCAAGATCAAGCACGCGGCCATCTCCCCTAATGGCAACTATGTCGCTAACGTAATCCAAGACGCGAAAGGTAACAGTCTCTGGGTAAGGAACCTTTCGTCACCCACTAACGTGCTGGTCGCTGGACCATCCGCATCCGAATGCGTCTGGGTGACCTTCGCGCCGGACGGCGATTCCATTTATTACCTCGCGTTGGATCTAGACAAAGGTGACACGGAGCTATACCGCGTGCCCGCAGTGGGTGGTCAATCAATCAGGGCGGCGCACGACGTAGGTCCGGTTAGTTTCTCCTCGGACCGAAAGCAAATGACTTTCATCAGGATGCAGAGGGAGGAAAGCCGTCTGATTGTGTCTGACGCTGACAGTACGAATCAGAGGACGCTTACTACGCGCAACCAGCCCGACTTGTTACTTATGACCTGGAATGCGCCGGCATGGTCGCCGGACGGTAAAACGATCGCTTGTCCGATCAGGCTCAATGACGACCACGGCGGTTACGATTCGATCGTCAGCATCAGCGTCAACAACGGAGAGCAGAAGCCGCTCACTAACAAACATTGGCATCATGTGGGCCAACCTGTATGGCTCGCAAACGGAAGCGGATTGCTGGTGACTGCAACCGAGAGCGCGACCACGCCTGATCAAGTCTGGCACATCTCACTCAATAATGGAGAGACAACCCGCATTACGCATGATCTGAATGACTATCACGGTATTAGTCTTACCGGAGATTCGAGGCGATTAGCTGTCGTGCAGGATCAGTCGGTCTCAAGCATCTGGGTGGCGCCGGACGCTGACGCAGGCCGCGCTAAAGAGATTGCTTCAGATAAGACCGCGAGCGAAGAGTTGGCATGGAGTCCGGATGGGCAGATCGTCTATAGCTCGAACGTAGGCGACAGCGCGGAGATTTGGGTTATGAACTCTGATGGCTCGAGCCCCAGGCAAGTAACAAATGGCGCACGCGCCAGCGGAGGTCTGACCGTTTCGCCTGACGGCCGTTATATTTTCTTTACCTCTGACCGTAGCGGAAATTTCAACATTTGGCGCGTAGACGCGAACGGTAGCAACCTAAGGCAACTGACATCGGGTGAAGGCGAGTTTTATCCGCAGAGCACACCTAACGGGGAATGGATTATTTTTCAGCGGGGCGATGTTGAGCCCACTCTTTGGAAAGTGCCCTCAGCAGGCGGCAACGAAGTGCAGGTGACACGAACCCGCGCGTGGCGTCCGGCAGTGTCCGCGGATGGCCAGATGGTTGCTTACCATTATCTGGACTCGGATTTGAACAAGTGGGGTATTGGAATGGTGTCGTTTCCTGAAGGAGCGCGTGTAAAGCGATTCGACTTCCCTCCGACCGTCTCGTCGAGATTCGTCCGCTGGTCTCCGGACCGCCAAGCGATAGCTTACGTAAACAGCACCGGCGGCGTCTCCGACATCTGGCTCCAACCAATCAGCGGAGGACCAGCGAAGCCACTGACGAGCTTCAAAGCCGAACAAATTCTCGCCTTCGATTGGTCACGCGATGGCCACTCACTCGCACTCGTACGCGGAGTCGGAACCAGCGATGTGGTCCTTATCGAAGACGTGACAAAGTGAAGCTACAGTTCGGCCTCTAGGACGCGCCGCACTCCGCATTACTGTGAGTCACCACGGGACTGAAGCGTCGCTGATACTCGCTGGCAGTAAGAAACGCGCAGACCATTCCGCGATAATTTCCCGGTGCGCGATTGTTCAGCACATCAAGCCAGAATTGATAGCCAGCTTCATCTGGATCACGACGCAGGTATCCGAAGTATTCAGCCAGAACAAACGAGGAGTTGTACTGAATCTCCCTGAATATTGGACCGTCGGCGACGAGACCAAGTACCCGAGCGCGACTCTGAGTCCTAGAGGCACCGCTACTGTAAACGATGAGAAGAACTGGACGTTGAGCGCTGAGATCGACGGTAGACGATTGCTGAATGTTTCGGAGCAGAAGATCGACAAATGTCTCGCCTGAAAGATTTGTATCGTAGAGGCTGACAAAATCCGCGCGCTCGACAAACTCTTCCGCGAACGCTTGCTTTCGAGTCTCCAGATCTGGTCCACCAACGACCTGCCGACGATCGGATGAATATTCTTCAAACGTCGGCCGGCGCGCGAGTGCCGCTTTGTACGTGTCGCAGATAAACGAACCGGTCTGTTGAAATTCATGTTCCATGAAGAAGGCTGCTGAGACGTTAATGCGCCGGCGAAAAATACAGTCTGGGTCGCCAATGCACTGATTGAATTGGTCACTCCAATATCCGAAGCCTTCCTGATCCGGCTCGCGCCCGAGAAAATCGAGATACTGCTGACGGACGAAATACTCGTTCGTATCGATTGGGTTAAGGCTCTTAACAGCGTCGGGCACTCCGGTAAACATCGCATCGGTCTTGTTGCCCAGCAGCGAGAAAGAACGATTCATTGGCGAGAATTGGAAGTTCGCTAAAGCGGGAGTGACAGTATAGAACTCTCCGGTATCGACGCCAGTCAAGCCGTAGAAACCGTTGCTGTCAGTGATCGCGGTTGCCGAACTGGCCCCCGACATTCGCACGACCGCGCCCGCGATCGGGCTACCATCTTGAGAGGTAATCTTTCCGCCGATGTTCGCAGGCGCAGCCGACGGCGCAAGCAGCCCAATTTCCCACATGCCCTTACCGTGCGTCGCAATGCGCAGGATGCGATTGGAATTCTGAATCGCCATATCGAACACGGCGACCCTTGGCAAAGAGTGCCCATAGGGATTCCAGGACGCACCGCCATTAAAGGAAACATAGACACCGATGTCGCAACCTGCATAAAGATGGTTGGAATCAAGCGGGTCAATCGCCAGCGCATTGACCGGAATGTCAGGAATACCATTCGCGACCGAGGTCCACGTTGGCGTCGCACTGTTCAAGTTCGCAGTCTTCCAGACATGGCCATACGCGGGGCTAAAGCTGGAACCAAAGAAGGTATCAAAAGTCAGGTAGGCGACGTTCTGATGGTTCGGATCGATTACCGCTCGGGCGATGTACTTATCGGGAACCAGACTGCCCGGTCCTATGGGATCGAGTTCGGTAAGTGTGGAAGAACCGGTGGTCGTCGCTAAGATGCCGCCCGAAACGGTACCAACGAGACGAACGTCATCATTCTGCGGTGAGATTCCTATAGCGCTAATCGGATCGCCCAACACAGGAACCTGACTTACGACAGTGTTATTGTTCCCTTTGTCAGCTGATCGGTACAGGCGATCTGTACCCAGGTAAACGGTATTTGTTCCTCCTGAGTCGGCAGCATTGGGGCCCAGAGCCATGGGAGCATAAAACAATACCGAATCATTACAACTGATCCCATTCCCTGGGAGACCGCCGAAGCAACCTTTAGCCGACCAGAGACCAGCCAGCGCGTTTGCGGTAGTGTCGGCTCGGAAATAGCCAATACTATTTCTTCCCATTTGTATTGTGTGATACAGCGTCACATTCGTCGTATCGACAGCATTACGGTCAATCAACACAGCTCCGCCATCGCCGGCTTGACTCATGGTCCAGGAGCCGCTCGTGACTTGAATGACCGTCCCGTTGTCTTGCGTGCCACCAATGGTCTCGTTTGCGTCAGCCGGATGAACCGCAATGCTCTCGAACTGAGTAGCGCTAAACTCCGAATTATTTAGGTTAGACCACAAAACGGGATTGCTCAGGTCATTGGCATTCAAAGATCTCCAGATACCACCATCATTACCCGTGTAAACAATCGCGGAGTTACTCGGCGCGATTCTCAAAGCGTGAGAGTCCGGGTGCAGACCTGTGTGAGTGTTCGAAAAACTCGCACCACCGTCAGTTGAACGCTCAACGATGTTTGTTTGTCCACCAAGATAGATAATGTCGTCGGTCGTGGCCGTAGTCGCACCGGGATCCACAGCAAGAGCCATGTCGTAATAACATTGACCCCCACAGAATTCGTTTGCCGCGAAAAGTGTCGTTGGAAAAGTAGCGCCACCATCCGTGGATTGAATCAGTTGACCATGACCGGACGGTCGTTCTATGGCGGCCGATACAATGGCAGGATTTGCACCTTGCTTATAGATAGTCAGCTTACTGTTTGCTACGGTCTCTAAAGTTACCTCTCTTGTGAAGGTAGGCGCGGCCGCGGGCGCCACCGACGCATTCGTAGTGCGGTAGATGCCATCGAGCCCGAGACCTCCTGCGTCCCTCACGCCAAAAATCAGATTGTCTGAGCTGCCAGGTTCGAGAACTACATCGCTGATTCCTTGCTTCTCATTAAAGCCGGGCAAGCCTATCAATGAGAAAGTCGGTGAATTCGACATCGCATTGGAAGAGAAATAAAGTCCCAGTGCTCCGTTCGGTGGATTGCCGTTGCAGCAGTTGCTAGTAAGCGAGAGGCCGCTGGAAGCGTAGATATTGCCAAGAAAGATTCGGTTCTCATCGGCTGGATCGATAACGATCTTATTGATTGCAGTTCCCAGGAAAGCGTGTCCGTTTCCAGCACTGGTGCCGGTACCGGCGACTCTCGTTTCGAACGGTCCGTTTAGAATAGGAGTGGTGTCGGCGTTGTTAATACGATACAAGCCTAGTCCGAAGAGACTGTCACTAGAATTTCCTTCGCCAGTACCAACAAAGACAACGCTCGGATTCTGCGAATCAATTGTGACGGCTCCGATTGTAAGGATCTGCGCGTCGTCCATAAGAGGCGTCCACGTGTTGCCGCCGTCCAGCGTGCGGTACAGGCCACCATCGGCGGTGCCTACATAAGCTATGTCTGGATTTGTAGGGTGGACATCAATTGCCGTGACTCGACCACTGACAGGCGCCGGCACGCCAATCGTTAGCCCATTCGGGATTGGCGCCGGACCAATCGGCGTCCATGTGTTAGCGCTAATGTCTCTGCGTATGTTTCCAGTTTTAACGGCTAACGTCAGCGCTCTTTCTTGCCGCTCCATCTCTTGCAGCGCTCTTCCCCGCGCCCGCGCGTCGAATGGTTTTCCTGGCTCGTAACCGCGCATCCTGGCTATCTGCTCTTCTCGCAACCTGACGTCTTCGACAGCACCGATTCCGCCAGGCAGATCGAGATCTTCGAGAGTCTGCATGCTGTTGGCGGTAACGGCCGCGCTGTCTGTTCGATGGCCGGCGTACGACCTCTTACTTGCCGTCGTCCGAGTCGACATTATCAAAGCAGAAGCTACTAGGATGAAGGTGAGTCCGAAGATGCCGAATCTAGGGTTGTCCCGCATTGTAGTGTCCTCCTGGTGAACTGGTGGACGAGTAGCGAGGGCTGTGAGAAGACTTACGACGCTCTCTTCGCGGTCGGTTAGCTAACTTTGCAAATGGGGCTTTCCGACCAAGTCGATCGTGAGAATTAGCGATACTGCAGTAGGCGAACTCTAGTACTGGCTGACACAAGAGTCAAGATTTCGATCGGCTACTTCACAGAGCCTTTCAATATTGCTTGAGCCAGGAAAGAAGTCGGACTAACCTTAGGAGCGTGTTAGAAAGTTTACGACTGCGTGGTTCAGACCAAGGTTCGAGACTGGGCCACCTATTCAACGGACGGCGTAAAGCGATTCAATAGTTGCACTGAGCGCTTCAGTTCTGTTGCAGAAGTCCCGCACACTTCAGGGAGGAAGCCCATGATTCGTTCAAAAAAACTGCCGCTGATAATTGCAGCGTTCTGCTGTGGCTTGTTCTGTGAGATGACAGCAATGGCACAGGGCGGGTGGGACGTTTGGTCGGTTTACCTCCGCGATGGCACGCGCATAGATGCGGCGCCCGTTTGGTCGCTTGACCAAAACGTTTTGAAGTATGGCATGAGTGGAAAGGTGGGCGAGGGCAAAAGCTTGAAGCGTTCGCTGATTCGTTCTATGAGTAGAAATTTGGGCACGCGGGCGACGAACACGAATTTGCCTGAGAGTCCGGTGACTAGTGATGTGAAAAAAGACCTGGTTGTGATGGACGATGGCCGGAAAGTGTCCGGCACCGTGTTAATTCGGGCAAGTAAAGATAAGTCTGGCGAGATTCAATATTACGCTCCGGTGCTGGTCCAAAATGGAGTCGAGACCGATCTGAAAAAGGTGGACCACATCCAGCTTGCAAAGCCTAAGCGCCAAAACCGTTGATATTACTGCGAGTCACCACCGCTCTGGTCCAAAAACGAAATCGAGACCTACTTCAAAAAGCTGGACCACATCAAGATCGATTTCGTATTGCCGCTTCAAGAATTTCAATGTTTATATCTTTTAGAGTTTTGAACCTGATGCAATATCCGGTCACGCTTGCCTTGCCGAGTGCTTTTCCATATGTCTGGGCTAAGTATTTCTTATCTTCGATACCAAGGATATAGACAGAGATCCCGGTTTTGTTTGCGCTCAAACCGATTTGATAAAATTCCCTGGTTGTTCCATCGGCATATTTCATGGTTTGAAGTCCATATCCAATATTAGGATTAGAAACAGTTTTATTTTTACTGTCTTTACCATCCAGGAACCACAATTCACATGCCGGCATTACCTGCTGAATTAGGCGGTGCAACGCAGCCATGTCACTGCGTTTTGGTTCAGGTTGGCTATTAATATAGTTTTTGATTTGTGCTTGTACGTTCATACAGTTCTCTCAATGTTTGTGCCTCGCCGTGCTCGGCGCCGGCGTTCCATCGGAATAACGTTCGACGGCGATCACGAACTGCGTCAGGTGGAACAGTGGATCAGCAATGCCGATGACAGGAGAACCAGGTAGATTGGCTCCCCAGATCGCTGGGTCAGTGTCGGAGTAGAAGAACATGAGGTGAGGAGGCCAATGCGGAACTACGTCGCCACCATATCCTTGTTTCCCTGTCATGTAGCACATAGCGCCCTGCTCCATTGCCGGGAGCTCCTTTTTGGCGATGGCTTCGGCGATGGCCTCGTTCACCTGCGTCAGGTTCCGTCCCGCCAGAGCCAAGTCGGTTATTTTCGTGATAGCTGGAAGGTACGTACGCGCGGCCGGTGAATTCATACATATGGGAACCCGCACTTTCGGATTCCAGAAGTCGGGATCCGCGGCGGACGACCAACCACGCCCGACGATACACACGAAACCGGTTTTGCC
>Ga0207651_10001199_pt1 | contig 11611 bp, 8 predicted proteins | sample KBSM23metaG_FD_184328 | JGI IMG/M metagenome (GOLD analysis project Ga0207651, IMG submission 184328) | Miscanthus rhizosphere microbial communities from Kellogg Biological Station, Michigan, USA - KBS M2-3 metaG (SPAdes) (version 2) | ecosystem: Host-associated > Plants > Roots > Rhizosphere >... | reverse complement strand
ACGTATTGCCCCTTGCCGTTGCTCCAGAGCGTGAGCGTGCCGGCGGTCGTGTGGTTCACACCCGGCGTGTCCCGGTACCACTGCGAGAAGGTCGTGGCGGAGGCGACCAGGCTGTCCGCGACGTTGACGTAGACGGGCTTGCCGTCCGTGTCCAGCATCGCCTGCACCATCCCGGTGAGCGCAGCCATCCGCCCGCTCGCGCTCGGCTCGAAGTCCGTGGGCATCCGGGCGCGGAAGTCGCGAAACACCGCGGGGACCACCATCTTGTCGCCGATCGCCGGCTGCTTGCACATGTACCCCGGCTCGATCTTGCAGGCCGCCGAGCAGCCGTCGCCGTCGACGTTGTTGCCGTCGTCGCACGCTTCGTTGACGACGATGCCGTCACCGCAGCGGGACATGCACGCGCCGTTTGCCGCGGTCTTGCAGTCGGGCTCGTTCTGGCAGGTCGCCGAGCAGCCGTCGAACGGCAGCGCGTTGCCGTCGTCGCAGCCCTCGGCGCCCTCGACCTTCTTGTCGCCGCAGGTCGTGTGCGAGCACGTGCTGGGGCTGCCGCTGCACTTCCAGCCGATCTCGATCTTGCAGGTGTCGGAGCAGCCGTCGCCGGCCGTCGTGTTGTCGTCGTCGCACAGCTCGGGCAGCACGGCGACGCCGTCGCCGCAGCGGGCGATGCGGTGGCAGGGTTGCCCCGCCGGCGTGCAGGAAAACCCGGGGTCGACGGTGAGGCAGTTGGCGGCGCAACCATCGTCGGCCGTCGTGTTGTGGTCGTCGCACGCTTCGTCCTGGCTGCGCACGCCGTCGCCGCACTCCGAGTGCGGTGGGACGATCGTGAGATCCGCCGTGACGATGTCGAGCGCCGGCGAGCCGTCCTTGGGCCCGACCGCCGCGTCGTTGCCGCCGGTGCCGGCCGTGCCGGCGGGGGTGGACTGGGGTTTGACGCCAGCGCAGGCACCAAGCGAGGTGCAGCCCGCCACGATCAAGAGACGCAACACCGTCGATCGCATAAGAAACTCCCGAGTTTGCCCTGGATTCCCGCTGCCCAGGAAAGCGATCCCCGGGAATCGGGCGGTACTCGGGGAAGCCAACCACTAGACACGGCCGGCGTCAATGTCCCGAGCCGTTCGTACCGCACGGATCAACTTCCCTGATCAGTGGGGCCTCGCCGTGACATCGTGCGGATCGTGAAGCTCCGACGAGGTCTGGCCCTCATGGGCGCCGGCGCTCTGTCTCTGTTCCAGGCGTGCGCGGGTGACGCTCCGTCACATCCGGTCACGACCGGAAGCGCCGGCACGACCGGGGTTGCGGGCACGACCGGTGGCGCGGGCACGACCGGCGGTGCGGGCACGGCGGGCGGCGCGGGCACGACCGGAAGCGCGGGCACGACCGGCAGCGCGGGCACGACGGGCACCGCCGGCACGACCGGCGGCACGACGGGAAGCGCCGGATCCGGCGGACAGGCCGGCAGCGTGGGCGGCGGGGCCGGCAGCGGAGGCACCGGAGCCAGCGCAGGCACCGGGGGTCGCGGCGGCACGGGCGGCGGCACCGCGGGGCGCGGGGGCACCGGCGGCAGCGCGGGAACGAGCGGCTCGGGAGGCAGCGCCGCAGGCGGCGGGGGGCCCGGCGGCAGCACAGCCGGAGCCGGCGGCACCGCAGGAGCGGGCGGCGGCGCCGCGGGCACGGGTGGCGGCGCCGCTCCCCTGCTCGATCAGACGGGCAATCCGCTGACCGGCATCGTGAACACCTACCAGTCCTGGCTGAGCACTGCGGCCGGCGACGCGGCCAAGCTGGCGGCGGACAAGACGCTCGCCGACAACATGATCACCTGGCAGATGCCGCACGGCGGCTGGTACAAGAACGACAAGTCCGTCTACGCGGCGCCCTGGAACGGATCGGACGCGCGATCGGGATGGACCGGCGCGAACGGCGTCGAGCTCGGCACCATCGACAACGGCGGCACGGTGACCGAATTGATGTTCCTGGCCGACGTGTACCGGCGCGGCGGCGAGACCAAGTATCGCGACGCCGCCCGCAAGGGTCTCGAGTTCCTGCTCACCATGCAATATCCGTCGGGCGGCCTGCCGCAGGTCTATCCGGCGCGGGCCGGCACGCCCCCGGTCTACTCGAACTACGTCACGTTCAACGACGACGCGATGGTGCGCGCGCTCGGGATGATGGATCTCGCGCTGCAGAAGAAGTCACCGTTCACCGGGGACGTGTTCACCGCCGATCAGCTGACCCGGATCTCCGCCGCGATCGCCAAGGCGATCGACTTCATCGTGAAGGCGCAGATCGTTCAGGGCGGGGTCAAGACCGTCTGGTGCGCGCAGCACGACCAGACGACCTACGTGCCACGGGGCGCGCGTTCGTACGAGCTGCCCTCGAAGAGCGGCAAGGAATCCGTCGGTGTGATCGCGTTCCTGATGTCCCAGCCGCAGACGCCGGACGTGAAGGCGGCCGCGCAGGCTGCCATCGCCTGGTACAAGCGCGACACCGTGAAGGTCGCGAACACGGCGTACGTCAGCCGTCCCTCGAGCAGCAGCGACGACAACTACAATCCGATCCAGCCACGATCGGGCAGCACGATGTGGTACCGGTTCTACGACGTGGACCAGGACGTCGGCTTCTTCAGCGGCCGCCTGCCCACCGACAACCCGCCGGGCGAGGGCAAGCAGTACGACATCATGAAGATCGAGCCGGAGCGCCGCTACGGCTACCAGTGGGGCGGCAGCTACGGAACCGGACTGTTCGCGTACACCGATCGCGTCGGGTACTAGGTCCGAGCGGGCGCTACGTTTTTACTTCGGCCCGCCGCCGTTCAGCGCGTACAGGTCGTTGATGAGGACGTTGTTGCCGACCATCCTGTTGAAGAAGTCGTCGCCCGTCGTCACGTCCCACTTCACGTAGAAGACGGTCTTCTTGTCGGGCGTGATCTCGCGAATCACGCCGCCCGTGCCGTAGTTGGCCAGGTAGTTTCCGTTGGGCAGCAGGATGACCATCCCCTTGTACATCGCCCACTCGGCGCCGTCCGAGTAGATCCACTTCTGGAGCAGCTTCTTGTTGGTGCGATCGATGGTCCACTCCTGGAACGAGTGCTTGTTGGCGACGGGCATCATCGTCCCCGCCTCACCATCGCCGTAGCCCGGCAGGTGCGACGACACCATCAACGTGCCGCGCGACGAGATGTTGGCGAAGTGCTGGAACTCGAACTTCCAGTTCGCCTGGTCGAACGTGTAGCTTCCGGTGCGGGCGCCGTAGGTCGCGATCAGGTTGCCGGTCGTGCGGTCGATCTGCGCGACGGTATTCTCGTACGGATACGACATGATGATCGAGTCGCTGGCGGCGTCGTAGTTCACCGTGTTCGAGTAGCAGTCGAAGCCGCTGCCCATCTTCTGCGGGCAGTTGAAGATCGCGCGGGTGGTCCCCGCCTTGGTCAACTCGCGCAGCTCCCACTGCGGCTCGGTGTCGTAGAGCAGGCTGCCGTCGGGGGTGACGTCGATGCAGTCGGACAGGTTGGCGACCGAAACCATCTGCGAGAACTGGCGGTCCAGCGTCATCTTCAGGACGCCGTGCGTGCCGCTGCCGCCGAAGGGCCGCTTCTCGATCCAGATGTACTCCCCGTCCTTCGCGATGCGCTGGAACGACGAGGTGGGATTGCCGTTGGCCGCGTCGGCGTAGTACCAGACGATCCGGCCCTGGCGGTCCATGATGTAGAGCCAGAACGTCGCCGTGTAGTAGCAGGACGAGTTATTGCAGCCGCCGGGCGAGGCCTCGACCGCGCCGAACATCCAGCGATCCGGGCTGGCCAGCGTCGCGTCGTACATGCTGACGGTCGGCTTCGGCATGCCGCTGGGGATCGCGCCCGTCATGCCCATGTAGTCCTTCGTCTTGTAGTCGACGCCGCCCAGCTTGTTCACGATGCGGACGGTGATGGCCGTCGACGCCGGCACGCCGAGCACGACGTCTTTATGCGCGCCCGTGGTCCCGGCCACCTGACGCGACGTCATCACGGTGCCGCCCGCGAAGGTGAACTCGAGCGAAACCTGGTCAGACACCTTCGCCTGCGTCCAGGTGACATTGAGAATGGTGGTCGTCTGCGGATGAACCGTGATGGTGACGCCCGAGACGAAGTCGTCGCCGGAGGATGCGCCCCCCGTGCCCGTCGTCCCCGCCGTGCCACCCGTGCCGCCGCGTCCCGTCGTGCCGGCCGCGGAGCCGCCGCGTCCGGTGGTGCCGGCCGCCGAGCCGCCGCTGCCGCCCCGTCCTGCCGCCGACCCGGCGGCGCCCGTCGTTCCGCCGCGGCCCGCGACGCCGGTCGTGCCACCCGCGCCCGTGCCGATGCTTCCCGCGGTTCCGGTCGTGCCGCCGCCAGTCGTGGTCGATTGGCCGCCGGTGCCGCTCGTTGATGAGCCGCCGCCGCCGGACACGCCGGCGCTGCTGCCGCCGGACGCGCCGCTGCCGCCCGTCGCTCCCGTTCCCGCATTTCCTCCAACGATCGGATCGGTGTTCCCCGCGCACGCGCCCAGCGCGATCAGCGCCAATGCAGAAAGCTTGGTCATGGCGTTTGCCACGATGTCCTCCGTTTCGAGAGCGGCGTGGGACTCCACGATCCTGGTCCCCACGCACGGATGGGGTTCGGAGCCGACCGCTTCAGTCGGTGCATGTCCTACGCTAGCGCCATCTGTGGCCGCGCGGATGGACGATTCGCCGATTTCCCGCGGAAACACGGCGGGATCGAATTGTTTGATGACCCGGCTTCGGCCCGCGCACAAACAAAATTCCGCGCGGCGCGGCGCGGCGTTTATGAACCGGTCGGCGCGACGATCTGCAAGCCGTTCACCGGAGCGCGCGTCGCGCTGCCCGTCCCGGGCGTGGCGGTCAACGTGAACGTCGCCGTCGTCAGGTTGCGGAACACGATGTAGTTGCCGGCGCCGCCCGTGGGGGCGAGCGTGAACGACGTGAAGCTGGTCGGCACCGGGCCGGTCTGACTGACCGTGAACATCGCCGTGCCGATCGCGTAGTTGTAAACGCGCGTCCCGGTGCCCGTGCCGACGTCGCCGGTGACGTAGACGTAGACGTCGTAGCCGGCGGCGGTGATCGACGTTGGCAGGCCGCTGACCGTCACCACCGCGGGCATCGAGGCCGTCACGGGATCGAGGTAGCCGTTCATCATGCGCGTGTTGCCCGCCATGTCGGCGAAGCCCACCAGCCACTCGCCGGGATTGGTGCCCATGCTCGGCGAATTCCACATGACGCTGGCGGTGGTCGCGGTCCCGTCGGCGAGCAGCAGGCTGGGCAGCGTGCCCATGATGTTGGCGGCGCCGTTCCAGCGCGCGGCCGGCTTGACGCCCGCGACCTCCGTCGCCGCCATCATGGGCGCGGCCACCAGCACCGCGCCGCCGGTGCCGCCCATCGAGGTACGGCCGCCGATGAAGTCGATGCTCATCACCACCTGACCCGCCCCGCCGGTGCCGCCAGTGCCCGCCGCGCCGGTGGTGCCGGCCGTCCCGGTCGTTCCGGCGACGCCCGTCGTTCCCGCCGTGCCCGTCGTGCCCGCCGTTCCCATCGTTCCCGCCGTGCCGGTCGTTCCCGCGCTGCCTGTCGTTCCCGCGGTGCCCGTCGTGCCCGCTGTTCCGGTTGTCCCAGCGCTGCCCGTCGTTCCTGCGCTGCCCGCCGTTCCCGTCGTCCCGGCGGTGCCGGTCGTTCCTGCCGTCCCGCTCGTGCCCGCGCTGCCGGTGGTTCCGCCGCGGCCGGCCGATCCAGTCGTGCCCGCGCTGCCCGTCGTGCCCGCGATGCCCGTCGTCCCGCCGACGCCACCGGCCGCGCCGCCGTTCCCACCGGGCGCCGCGGCGCCCGTGCCACCGGAAACGCCGCCGGTTCCCGTCGTGCCCGCGTCGCCGCTGCCGCCGCCGGCGCCGCCCAGTCCCCCGCCGCCCGTCCCTCCCGCCGCGCTTCCTCCCTGCCCGGGCACGCCGCACGTGGTGCACTCCTCGCCGCCGCCCGTGCAGCCGAGCGCGAGACCCGCGAGCGCGAGCAGCACAATCCCGCACCCGCTTTTGGACAGCAGCATCCGCATCAATCATACGGCGGCTTGCGGCATCCACTTGAATGGCCTTGGTTTTCCGGGGGTTGCTTCGCGCTCGAGCGCGGTGGACAATTTCGCCCCGCTGAACACGGAGGCGAAGATGACCAAGACGACGATGACGAAAGTGAGGCTGGTTGGGGCGATCCTGCTGGTGGCCGCGGGCGGGTACGCCTGCGCGACCAAGGCGGGGACGGGCGCCCTGATCGGCGGCGGCGCGGGCGCCGTGGTGGGCGCCGGGGTCGGCGCGCTCGCGGGCGGCGGCAAGGGCGCCGCGGTCGGTGGCGCGGTCGGTGCCGGCGTGGGCGCCGGGACGGGCGCGCTCATCGGTCACTACATGGACAAGCAGGAGGCCGACCTCAAGAAGGTCAAGGGCGCCAACGTGCAGCGCGAGGGCGACAAGCTGATCGTCCGCTTCAACTCCGCGATCCTGTTCGACACCAACAAGGCGAAGCTGAAAGCCGCCTCCGAGAAGGACCTGGGCGAGTTCGCCGGCGTGCTCAAGCAGTACCCGGACACCAACATCGTCGTCGAGGGCCACACCGACAACAAAGGCAAGAAGGCCAAGAACAAGAAGCTGTCGGAGACGCGCGCCGAATCCGTCATCGGGTATCTCGATTCCCAGGGCGTCGTGCGCGCGCGCATGACCGGCGTCGGTTACGCCGACGATCGCCCGGTCGGCGACAACAAGACCGACGAAGGACGCCAGGCCAACCGGCGCGTCGAGATCCAGATCAGCGCGAACGAGAAGCTGCAACAGGAAGCGGCGCAGCAGCCGCAGCAAGGGACGCAGGCCTCCGCCACACCGGCCCGCCCCTAACGGGCTTTCACTAGATAGATCAGCGGCGCGCGATCTCGCGCGCCAGCTGCTGGGCGTGCTTCGCGATGTCGGGGACGGAGGTGGTCTCCCAGTCGCAGGCGCGCCGGACGGCGCCGATGCCGAAGATGCGGTGGGACGCTTCGCCGCGCGCGTCGACGACGCGGCCGTCGGTGGTGGTCTCGATGCCGAGGCCGCTGGCGGCCAGCGCGGCCAGCCCGCCGTCGATCAGCGACTGCAGCAGCGGCGTCGTCGCCTCGGCGACGTCCAGCGCGGGTCCGACGCACCGGACGACCGCGTCGAAGCGCTCGCGGCGTTCGCCCCCGGCGCGCTCGCGGATCGCCACCGTCACCGCCGAGGGGTCACCGCGGCCGTCGATCGTCACGCGGCCGGCGAGCCGGCGCAGCCGCCCCGTGCGCGCCCAGTCGTCGACGCGCCCCAGCGCGTCCGCGGGCGCGCGGTGGCGGAACACGTCCCAGTACGGGCGCACGTGGCGGACGAAGCTGGCGCGGTCCGCTTGCGGCAGCGCGCGATAGAGACGCACGACGTGCGGCCGCAGGCTGTCGACCGCGCGCTGCCAGGGCAAGCCGGCGGCCACCGCTGCCGCGATCGTCTGGCGGACCCAGCGCACCAGCGGGCGGATCGCCTGCGGCGCGCGGTCCGCGTCGGCGGCCGCCAGCGGCGTGGTCCCCTGGAACTCCGGCTCGTGCGGCAGCGGGAGAAGCCCGCGCGGCGAGACCAGCGTGACCTCGCCCGCGAACCCCTGCGCGTCGAGGAACGCGAGCACGTCCAGCGCCGACAGGCCCGAACCGAGCAGCAGCAGGCGTCCCTCCATGGGCAGCGTCGCGAGCGCGCACTCGTCCCACGCGTCGACGACGCGCGGGTGATACGACGCATGCTTGACGCGCGGGACGATGCCGGTCGCCAGCACCACCGCCTCCGCGGGCAGCGTCGCGCCGCCGCGGAGCACGACGGCGTTGCGCGTGATCGCAACCGCCTCGTCGCGCCACAGCCGCAGCTTGGCGGGGCTGCTCTTCACGAGCGCGGCCAGGCGCGACGTCACGTAACGGGCGTAGAGCGCCCGGCCCAGGAACGCATGCGGCGCCGCCTCGCTGCCCGAGAACTTCACGAAGTCGTCGGGCGTCTCCGGATCGATGCTCATGCGCGAGGCCGGGACGTTCAGGCGAAACACCTCGCTCTCGACGCCGTACGCGATGCCGCGCCCGAGCCACGGCCCCATCTCGACCAGGTGAATGCGCCCGGCGCCGTTCATCTCGCGCAGCAGGTGGTACGCGACCGCCGCGCCGGCGAAGCCGCCCCCGACGATCACGATCTGGCGCCCGCTGCGCGGCGAGGGCGCGTCGATCGGCAGCGGCGGGCTGTAGGCGTGCAGCGTGAGCAGCGGGTCGCGCCCCGCGTTCATCACCTGGTGGAAGCGCGGCGCGTTCTCGACCACGACGCTGCCGGGCGCCCACACCCGATCGCGATCGCCCAGCACCGACTCGGTGGCGGTGCCGCGCAGGATCTTGAACGCGCACGCCGACGCGCCGTGGCCGTGCAGCGACGTCGACTGGCCCGGGCGCCAGCAGTGCAGCCGCAGCTCGAGGCGATCGTCGCGATAGATCAGCGCGCGCGTGTAATTCTCGTCGTCGAAGCGGACGAAGCCACGCACGTCGTCGAAGGTGATGGGCGCCGCCAGCGCCGCGGCCAGCGCCGCGCCGTCGGGACGCGCGATCGCCCCGAGCTGGTCGAGCAATGCGGCGAGGGTCGGCGTGAGCTGCGGCTGAGTTGCCACGGGGGGAGCTCCCGGCTGGAGGGCCCTATTTTCGCACACGGCACCGCCGGATGGCTCCCGGAGTACACTGGCGGCGATGGCCTCCGCCCCGAGGACGCTCAACCTCAAAGCTGCCCCCTGGAAGATCGCCAACCTCGCCACGCTGAAGCGCGACGGGCGGCTGCACCTGCCCGATCTCCAGCGCGGGTTCGTGTGGTCGTCCGAACGCGTGCGCGCGCTGTACGACTCGCTCTATCGGTCGTATCCGGTGGGCGCGCTGCTGCTGTGGGAGCCGAAGTGGGAAGGCGAGGCGCCGTTCTCGACGCGCGCCTGGGACATCTGCCCCCCGGATGAGGTCACGTTCCGCGGCACGCCCGAGGCGCCCCGCCCGATCGTGCCGGGTTCTCTGTTCGTCCTCGACGGACAGCAGCGCCTGACGTCGATCTTCCGCCTGGTGTTTCGCAGCCGGCTCCGCAACAAGACCACGCCCGATCCGGACCTGCTGGTGGCGCTGTCGCCGCGCGACGAATGGCTGGAGAGCCCGTTCCACCTGCGGTCGAAGACGCTGCAGCGCCGCATGCGCGACGGCCTGCTGGTCCCGGCCGAGGTGCTGTTCGAGGGGATCCGCGGCGGCAACGAGAGCCTGGCCGTGCAGCGCGCGCTGGGCGAGTGGCTGACCGCGGGCGACGAGCTGTTCTTCGAGGCGCTGGATCGCGCCAACGCGATCCGCACCGCCGTCCTGCAGGCGGAGGTGATCGCCTACGAGATCGACGCCGACGCCGGCGACGACAACGTGATCGAGATCTTCGCGCGCCTGAACCAGCAGGGCGTGCGCCTGCGCCCCGGCGATCTGGCGGCGGCGCGCCTGACCGGGCAGATGGCGAACTTCCGGACGCGGGCGCGCGAGGTGCTGGTGATGAAGGAGCTGCGCGGCTTCTCGGCCCCCGAGGGTGTCGAGGAAGGAACCCGCACCGGCGCGTTCGTCGACACCGACCTGCTGATCCGCGCGGCATTGTTCCTGGGCGGGGGCGGCGTGCGCTACCGCGACGCGGAGAAGCGCAAGGTCCAGGCGCACTACCAGAACATCGAGGGCAGCTGGGACGCGGCGGTGGCCGGGTTCAAGAGCGCGGTGGCGCTGTTTCGCAACGCGGGCCTCCCCAGCGGCGACTGGCTGCCCTACCGGTATCTGCTGTTCCCGCCCGCGATCGCGGCGGCGCGCGGCCACGATCTGGACGAACGCTGGACCGGCTGGGCGCTGGCGGCCAGCCTGTGGCGTCACTACGCGGGCGAGGTCGACACCAAGCTGGCCAAGGACGCTTCGCTGGCCGAAGGCGGCGACATCGACGGCCTGATCGATCACGTCAAGCTGCGCGCGAAGCGGCCGGAGAGCGCGATCCCCGAGGACGACGATCTGCTGCACAACATCGTCGGCGAGAGCGCGATCCTGTTCGCGCTGCTCGCGTATTTCCAGCGCGTGAACGCCCGCTCGTTCCCCAGCGGCAAGCTGCTGAGCGGCGCGCACGAGCCGCTGGACGTCCACCAGATCTTTCCGCGCTCCAGCCTGGACCGCTTTCCCGATCGCGACAACGAATACGTCCCCGATCGCCTGGGCAACTTGACGCTGCTGGTCCGGTCCGACCGCGAGCACATCGGCGATACAGCGCCCGCGGTTTACCTGCGCATCATCGAACCGCTGGATCGGTCGGCGCACCTCATTCCGGACGACACCACCCTGTGGTCGATCGCGCGCTACAACGAATTCTGCGAGCAGCGCGAACGCGGGCTGGCCGCGATGCTGCGCGACCTGCTTTACAGCTACAAGGTGACCTGAGCGTTCGGCCCCGGTCGGGGCCCGGCGCTCACGGCGCGGTCACTTACGGCGCCGTCGTCGCGATGGGCGTGAACTTGAACTTCTGCCCGCCCACGCTCGCCTCGAGCATCAGGCCACCCTTGGTCGCGGTGAACACGGCGACGCCGTTCTTGAACCGCGCCTTGGCGGCGGCGCCGCTGCTGAGCGCCACCGCGCTGGCCTCGGCCGAGAGCGACGCCTTGCCCGCCTTGAGCTCATTCAGCGTCTTCGGCACCTCGAAGAAGACGATCTGCGAGAACTCCTGTCCGCCCGCCTGTGCCCCGACCGTCACCTGGTTCATGGTGACCTTGCCGACCGGCGCGCCGTGCTCGAAGAGCACGCCCGTGCCGTGAGCGCCGCCGATCCCCAGGCCGCCCTTGCCGATACCCGGGAACACGACGTACCCCACCGAGCGGCGGAAGAACTCGTTGATGCCCGGATCGGCCGTGCGATACACGTCGACCGTGTGGTTCGCCTCCCTGATCAGCTGAGCATCCTCGTCCGAAGTCGCCGCGTGGCCCAGCCGCGCGAACGCGACCACAGCCATCGCCAGCACACCCGCCACCGCAACCCTCGTACCCGAACCGCGCACCATCGGCATGGTGATCTCCCTTCTCCATACCGAACTTAATGCTCGCCGCGGGCGAGCGTGCGCGAGCGCCGAGCACAGCGGCAACGCGCACGAGCTTCGGGGCAAACGGATCAGGCGAGGCGCCACGACGAGGCGAAGCGGCCGACGTAGCGCGCGTCGACCGGCGGCGGCGCGCGGTGGATCGGGCCCAGCGCGTCGCGCAGCCGCCGGTCGTCGTACGTTCGATCGTGCTCGAAGCGAAGCTCCTGGGCGCCGGAGGTCGGATCGGATTGCGAGCGGCGCACCAGCGCGGCCAGCTTCGCCAGCGGCGGCGTCTTCGCCACCACGGCCGCTTCCCATTCGGGGAGCTCGACGACCCGCAGGCCGGCCGCGGTGGCCACGTCCACGAAGCGGACCGCGGCGCGGTTCACCAGGTGGTAGGTCGCGGGCAGAGCCGACGGCGCCGCGACGATGCGGGCGACGGTGGCGGCGACGTGGTCGACGGGCGCCGAGTTGATCTGCAG
>Ga0207651_10001193_pt1 | contig 11642 bp, 8 predicted proteins | sample KBSM23metaG_FD_184328 | JGI IMG/M metagenome (GOLD analysis project Ga0207651, IMG submission 184328) | Miscanthus rhizosphere microbial communities from Kellogg Biological Station, Michigan, USA - KBS M2-3 metaG (SPAdes) (version 2) | ecosystem: Host-associated > Plants > Roots > Rhizosphere >... | reverse complement strand
GTCGGGATCGCCGCCGACGCCAGCACCGAATCCACCGTGATCTCGTGCTTCGCCGAGGTGAAGATCTTGAAGTTGCCCTGGAGCACGTCGCCCGCCCCCACCAGCAACGCCGGGCTGTCAGGCCGGATCAGCGCCGGCAACTCCTGGAAGTCGATGTGCTTGAGCAGCAGCGCCCGCAGATCCGTGAACTCGGGCCGCCCCAGCATCGCCGCCGTCATCCGCGCCCAGAACTGAAACTGCGGCGACGACGGGCTCCGCGCCACGCTGGGCAGAAGACCGTGCTCGACCAGGCGCAGGACGTCGATGCAGACCTTGTCGAACATGATCTCCTGCGGCGTTTGCGCCGAGAGATCCTTCCAGCACGAGATGATTCGATCGCCGATCGGCGAGGTATCGCCCTGCGCGCGCTTCAGCAGGCCGACCCACGCCAGCGCCGCGGTGATGGCGCCGCCCGACGTTCCGCTCAGGCCGACGATGTCGACCTGATCCTGGATCCCGTGCACGAACAGCGCGTCCAGCGCGCCCGCGACGAACGCGCACTGACTTCCGCCGCCCTGGCAGGCGATCGCGATGCGTTTACGGCTCATCGGCGCGCGATTGGATGTGCGGATCGCGCGCGGCACTGTCAGCATCCGGCGATGCCTGATTGCGCCGCTGGCTGGCGACGGCTGACGATCAGGCAAGCAGGCCAGCGGTCGCGCCCTTGGCCGACAGGCTCAGCGTCCCGCCCGGATGCGTCGGCGAATCGGTCGTGTACTGCGAGACCGCCGTGGTGTTCGATCCGGTCGAGCCGGAAACCGGAAAGTGGTACAGTCGCAAGACGGCGCAGCGACGGGGGAGCGCGCCGCGGAAGCGTTGCGCCAGCAACCTGACGGTCGAGTCTGGCGCGCGAAAAACCGTTGGCCCGGCCACGCGATGGAAGTTGCAGGTTCCATGAAACCCGCTACAAAGTGAGACACCAGTGAGCAGCCCCCTCGCCCAACAATCCCCGTCGCTGGAATCCGACACCCCCGCCCCCGAACCCGTCGCCGTCAATACCCGCTGGCTGCGGAGCTTTCGGCCCTCCAGCGCGGCGTTCTGGGGCGTGCACGCGGTCGCGGTCGTCGGCGCTGTCGCCTACTTCTCGTGGACCGGTGTCCTGCTGGCGATCGCGAGCTACTTCGTGCGCATGGTCGTGGTGACCGCCGCGTACCATCGTTACTTCTCGCACCGTTCGTTCAAGACGTCGCGCGCGTTCCAGTTCCTGCTCGCGCTCGGCGCGCAGTCGTCCGCGCAGAAGGGCGTGGTGTGGTGGGCGAGCCACCACCGCCACCATCACAAGTTCTCCGACGCGCCCCAGGACATCCACTCGGTGCGGCGCAGCGGGTTCTGGCACTCGCACATCGGCTGGATCCTCGGCTCCGACTGGGACCACACCAACAGCGCGCTGGTCGCGGACCTGAACAAGTTCCCCGAGCTGCGCTTCCTCAACCACAAAGCGGTGATGCTGCTTCCCGCCGTCGCCCTCGCGCTCGCGTTCGTTTTGCTGGGCGGAGCGACCGGCCTGGTCTGGGGCTTCCTGGTCTCGACCGTCCTGCTGTGGCACGGATCGTTCTCGATCAATTCGCTGTCGCACATGTTCGGCAAGCGGCGCTACGCCACCACCGACGACTCACGCAATAACTGGGCGCTCGCGCTGCTGACGACCGGCGAGGGCTGGCACAACAACCATCATCATTATCAAAGCTCCGCCAACCAGGGCTTCCGGTGGTGGGAGATCGACGTGACCTTCTACGTGCTGCGCGTGCTCGCGTTCCTGGGTTTCATCTGGGACCTGCGGCGGCCCTCGCCCGCGGTAATCGCCGGCACGTCGGCCTGAGCCCGTAGCGCACCGGCGGCGATTCCTGAGCCGGGCCGCCGGTTTCCCGGAGCCTTATCGGGGCTCATGCATGTTTGCCGTGCCCTCGCCTGCGCCGCCGTCGCGCTGACCGCGGGCGGCTGCACGCGCGTGATCGACGCCGTGACGCCGCAGGACTGCGCCGCGGACGCGGGCGTCGCTGGGTGCGGGACCAGCCCATGGCCGACGACGTCGCACGGCGCCAACTCCGACCCGTGGCTGGTCAGCCACCGCACCGTCATCACCGAGATGCGGCCGCGCGTCCTGGTGCTCAACTTCCAGAACGGCGTTTCCGCCGACAGCGCGCGCCAGACCGCCGAGCGCCAGGTCGCCGCCGTCGCCGAGGGCTCGCGCTATCACGGGTACAGCGATCCGAACGCGCCGCCGTTTCTCCGCTACGAGATCGCGAAGGTCGTCAATCTGACCGACGCGCCGCCGCCGTCCGGCTGGCTCAACCCGTCGAGCACGAAGTTGCCCACGACGGCGACGGGCGATTTCGACGTTGCGGCCCTGTTCTCGGCGCAGTTCGCGGCCCTGTACGGGTTCACCGACCCGAAGGACGCGACGCGGACGCTGCTGCTGTGCGAGGCGTTCGAGCAGGGCCTCATCAACGAGGTCTGGATCCAGGACGGCGAGCTCGGCCCACCACGGCGCGCGCCGCTCAGCCTCGAGCGGAAGCAGAGCTACGACGGGACGGAGACGGCCGTCCCCGGCAGCTTCGCGCCCAACGCCGGCGGCGGCGGCAGCGGCGCCAACATCGCCTGCTCCGTCACCGTCCGCTTCGCGCACCTGGACGGTGTGCGCGGCCCCGGCTGTGACCTCGAGGTGCGCGGCTGGGAGATCGAATCGATGTGGGCGGCGCTCCCGGCGCTGCGTGCCGACGCGCTCGCGTTCCTGAACCGCGACTTCGACACGCGCTTCGGCCTGCCCTTCGACGGCTGGGACACGATCTGCGACGAGACGGGCAGCACCGCCTGCGTCTCGTACCCGTCGCCGACCGTCGCCCGCGCCACCGACCGCAACGGCACGCCCTGGACGATCTCGCCGTTCCTGCAGGGGTGCGGGAGCACGACGTTCCCGCCGAACGCGACCCGGCGCGGGGACAACAACAACGGATCGACGACCGTGAACTCGCGCTGCGAGCACTTCGGCCTGCGCGACGGCCCGGACGGGAACGACGCCTACGAACCGTACAACTTCACGACGAAGGCGATGGCGTTGGAAGCGCAGTTCCCGGACTGCGGCGGCGGCTGGCAGATCTACTGGCGCCAGAGCATCCCGGGGCTCGGCACCCACGCGAAGAGCGCGGACGGGTCACCGATGAAGAACTGGTGGCCCCTGCTTTTTTACTAGTCAGCGCGCTGCGGCTAGTTGATGGTGGACCGCGCCGCGCGCGTGTCCGATTCGCGCAAGCGCGACCTTGAACCCTGTGGCCCTGACAAAACGCTGCGCGTGCCGACAAACCGTTCGGTCAGCCCCCTACAGAATGCCGGGGACCCGGACATACACTTAGGGAGAGTAGGCATAACTACTGAATTTTGTTATTTTGTTCGAGTCTTTACTTTTTTGAGCTGCGTGTGGGATGTGTCGTCACTTATGCGTGTCGCCACTCCATGAACCGAGAAGCTGCCGGATAAACCGGCGTCCCAAACTGGTCCCTGCGGAGGGTTTCAAATGAAGCGTGTCGTCCTCGTATCCCTTGGGTTGGTCCTGGTTGCCGGGTACGTCGGCTGTTTGCCTGCCGATGACGGCGGCGTCGTCAACACCGGCAAAGGCGGTAGCAACGGCGGCAGCGGACCAGCCGGTACCACTGGCCAGGGCGGCGACACCAGCGGCGCGGCTGGCACCATGGGCGCGGGCGGCGACACCAGCGGCGACGCGGGCACCACTGGGATCGGCGGCTCGGTCGCCGGCACCACCGGCGCGGGCGGCAGCGCGGCCGGCACCACCGGCGCGGGCGGCAGCGCGGCCGGCACCACCGGTGCGGCTGGTCGCGGCGGCACCACCGGCGCGGGCGGCAGCGCGGCCGGCACCACCGGTACGGCTGGTCGCGGCGGCACCACCGGCGCAGGCGGCAGCGCGGCCGGCACCACCGGTACGGCTGGTCGCGGCGGCACCACGGGCACGGCCGGCGCCACCGGCACCGCGGGGCGCGGCGGGACGACCGGCTCGGCCGGCAGCGGCGTCGACCCGATGGCGGCGGCGGAGCCGCTCAACGGCATGATGCTGACCGGTCCGTGCATGCAGAACACCGAGGTCAACGTTTGCGCGACGGTCGCGGGTGCATGCCCCGATCAGAACAACAGCGACATCGCGCTTCGCGGCGTGAAGACCACGGACAAGACCATCACGATGGGTGGCACAGCCGGCGTGACGTACACGGCCGTCCTGCACGTCCAGGGCGTGGTCGAGTCGAAGAACTACACCGGCGGCACCGATCAGAACTCGGCGACCAGCCTCTCCTCGCCCAACATGGACGGCTGGCGCAACGGTGGTACGCCCGGCACGAACAACGCGTACAACGTCTACATGCTGCGCGTGACCAACCCCGGCTCGACGGCGCACACCGATTACTTCCTGAACTCGCTGGACCCGCCGGGCGTCGAGAACCACACGACCTACGGCATCAACTACATGACGCCGGCGTCGGGTAACCTCGCATTCACGTTCCAGGGCGGCGCTTCGATTCGCGTCGTCGCTGCGGACTCGAACTGCAGCATGATCAAGAACTGCGGTCCGAGCCCGACCGGCTGCTCGGCGCCGATCATCATCTCGGGCGTCGAGTCGGTGACGATGACGAAGAACGCGAGCTTCAACTTCACCACGGCCTACAACGGCCAGTGGGTGTCTGTCGCCGTCAAGAGCGTGACCCAGAACTAGCGCTACGTGCTACGTTCGCGCCACCGCGTGCCCGCCGGCGCCTCAGGCGGGCACGCAACCCTCCCCGTCCAAGCCGCGAGGTGACTCCGTGACAACCCCGAGCTCCGTCATTCGCCGCGGAGTCCTGATGTGGCTAACGCTGGGCGCGTCGCTGTTCTGGGCGCGCCCTGCCTCCGCAGATCTCGTGTTGTTCGACAAGGACGGTTGGACGTTCTTCACGGACGGGCGGATCAACTCGTTCTATTCGCTCGGATACGGCGACGCCTTCCCGACGCCGACGCCCAACCCCACCCCGCCGATCGTCGACCCGAACGGGGTGGAGATTCCCGCTCCGACCCACAGCATCGTCGGTGACGGCCAGCAGATCTTCAACGCCGGCTTCGCGAATGATCAGGGGCTCCAGGGGAAGTTCCTGGCCTCGCGCGTCCGCAGCGGCTTCCTGGGAAGCATCATCGCCTTCGGGATGAAGCGCGAGGTCACCGAGACGACGGCGATCAAGAGCTACGTCTCGCTGTGGCAGACCGCGCAGACCAACCTCCGCACGCGCGTCGCTGACACGATCGCCAGCGACCTGCCGGCGGGAAAGAACCAGTTCAAGAGCTTCGACGTCCGCGAAGGCTGGCTGGCGTTCGAGGGCCGGGCGGGGACGCTCATCGCCGGCCGTCAGAACGGCATCCTGGGCGGCATGTCGACCGAGATCGATTTCCTCTATGGCCACAACTTCGGCCTCGGTCTTCCCTGCGTCGAACCGTACTTTCCGGCCTGCGGGCACATCGGAAGCGGCGCGCTGGGCCCCGGCAACGGCTCCGCGTTCACCTACACCACACCGTCGCTCGGCGGCCTGCGGCTCAAGGCCGGCTTTTACGATCCGGTGCGTCTCCTCGGCGCCTGGGAGCGCACGCCCTATCCGCGCCCGGAAGGCGCGCTCATGTTCGAACGGCGACCATCCGCCAGCGTCATGTTCAAGCTGCAGGTCGAGGGCATGTACCAGTACATGGCCCAGATCGGTGAGAGGCGGACGGATCGGGTCTGGGGTGTCGCGGGCGGCGCTCGTCTCGAGGCGGGACCGCTTCGCCTCGGTGTCTCCGGTTTCCGCGGCAAGGGCCTGGGCGCGTACGTCGCGTTGCAGAACGCGGCCTCGACCTTCGAGCCGGCTTCGCGCAACTTTCGTTATTTCACCGGCATGTATGCGCAGCTGGCGCTGGTGTTCGGCCGCGAACAGCTCTCGGCGGGCGCCGGTCGTGTCATCGCCGATCAACTGGACGCGGACAAGGTCGACTTCGGGAAAAGCAATCTGAAGTCCCAGTCAGGAATTTCGGGCGCGTTCTACCACCGCGTGACCGACAACTTCGTGTTGGGGATCGACTACCTGCTCTTCCACACGGAATGGTGGGGCGCTCCGAACTCCACGAACATGATCGACCCGAGCACTAATAATCCCGTGGCGATAGCTCTTCCAGGATTCCTCAAGGGTGAGAAGCAAACGGTGCATTTCGTGAACGTGGGCGCGACCTTCCATTGGTAGGCAATGACGAACACCGAGGTGATCTCGTGAAAATCGTGAACAAACTCAGATACTCGAACGGTGCGCGCCTCGGGCTTTGCGTCGCGACCTGCCTGCTCGCCAGCCGCGTCGCGCACGCCGAGGTGGAGCTCGCCGACAAGGACGGCTGGACGTTCTCGTTCGATGGCCGCGTCAACTCGTTCGTGAGCGGCGGCTTCGGCGACGGCCTGCCCGAGGCGACGCGGGTCCCGGGCGCACTACCGACCGACCCGCCGCATCACACCGTCATGGGCGAAAGTTCGTCCGCGGGCCTCGGTGTCCCCAACGCGGGCTGGAACCCCAACTACGGCCAGACGGACGTCAACAACAACTTCGTCAACATCCGCGTTCGCAGCGGCATGTACGGCAACATTCTGGGTTTCGGCATCGCGCGCAAGGTCAACGACACCACGACCATCAAGGGTTACATCTCGATCTGGTCGACGGTCGAATCGCTCGCGCAGGATAAATGGGCGCCCGTCGTGCCCGAGGCCCGAGAGGGCCACCTGACCGTAACCGGCAACTGGGGCTCTGTCCGTGTCGGTCGCCAGCTTGGCTGGGTGGGACGGCAGTCGTACGAGATCGACACGGCCTACGGCCACGGCTTCGGCGTCGGTCTGCCCTGCACGGACGCGCTGGGGCCCGCTTGCGGTCACATTGGTACGGGCGCGATCTTCCCGGGCTACGGCGCCGCCGTGGTGTACTCGACCCCCAGCCTGGGTGGGTTGCGGATCCACGCGGGCGCCTACGACCCGTCCGTGTACGGCGCGGGAAGCTGGACGCACGCCGAATGGCTGCGCCCCGAGGGCTCGATCACCTTCGACCGACCGATCGGTGAGACGGCGCGAATCAAGTTCGGGGTGGAGGGCTTCTGGCAGCAGATGGCGCGGTCGGTCACCGATCCCACCACGATGTCTGATCTGAAGGAGACGACCTCGGTGTGGGGAGCGTCAGGTGGTTTGCGCGTCGAAGCCGGACCCATCCGGCTGGGCCTGTCGGGCTTCCGTGGTAAGGGCCTGGGCCTCTTCTACACTCTGCAGCGCTCCAATGCGGTCGCCGACCCGGTCGAGGATCAGACGCACGCGATCCGCATGTTCACCGGCTTTTACGCCCAGAGCGCGCTGGTGTTCGGCCGGCTGCGCCTCGCGGGTGGGTTCGGCATGAGCACCGTCGACCAGACCGCGAACGACAAGATCAACTCGATGCTCAGCGTGATTCGCTACCAGCGCGGCATCTCGGGCGGCATCTTCTACAACGCCACCGACAGCATCGTGCTCGGCTTCGACTACTTCAATTTCGCCGCCGGGTGGTGGGGCGCGCCGACCGTCGATCCGACCACGATGACGGTGAATGGGAAGCTCGCCGGCGAAAAGCAGCTCATCAACTTCGCCAGCGCCGGCGTGACTTATTATTGGTGAGTGAAGCCGGGTCCGCTCGCCGCCGCCGTCGCCGAACAGATCGCGTCGAACGATAGCGCGAGCGGCCACGAGGCCACGTTCGCGCAGCACCGCGCCCGCCTGACGCGCGAGATCGCCGAGCGGGCGCCCGCGTCGGGACGCGGGCGGCTGTGCCTGCTGGGCGCGGGCAACGCCAACGACGTCGACCTGGACGCGCTGGCCGCGCGCTACGGCGAGATCCACCTGGTGGACATCGACCCCGGCGCGATCGCGCGCGCGGTGGCGCGCGTGCCGGAGGCGCGGCGGGTCCAGCTCGTCGCGCACGTTCCCGTCGACGCGTCGGGGCTGTTCGATCGCCTGGAACGCTGGGTGGCCGATCCCCCGCGGCCCGACGCGCTCGGGGGCATCATCGGCGACGCCGTCGCGCGCGTCGTCGGTGCCCTGCCCGGCCCGTTCGACGTGGTCGTGTCGTGCAGCCTGCTCACGCAGCTTCAGCTGGTGCTGCTGCAGATCATCGGCGACACGAACCCCCGGTTCGGCGAGCTGCGCGAGGCGATCAACCGCGCCCATGTCCGCACGCTGGCGGCGCTGCTGGCGCCCGGCGGCGTCGCGCTGCTGGTCACCGACCTGACCGACACGTCGATCTATCCGCCCCTCGATCACGTCGCGGCGAACGCGGATCTGGCCCGGCTGATGAGCGACGTCATCGCGGGCGGCCACTTCATCTTCGTCGCGCACCCCGGTCAGCTCTCGTCCGAGATGCGTCGCGATCCGACGCTGAAGCAGCAGTTCACGGTGCGTTTCCCGATCGGACCGTGGCTGTGGCGCAACGGGCCCAACCAGGTGCTTCTGGTCTACGCGCTCGAGATCCGGCGCAACGCCGGCTAGTCGCTCCGCGCCGCAGGCGCGGTTTGCGACTATTGTTTTTTCTGGTAGCCGCGATCCCGCGCTCCGCGCGGGGGCGGCTAGTCCCTCGGCTAGAAGGTCGCGAGCACGCCGGCGGACGCGAGCAGCGACGGCCGCCCCAGCCGTCCCGCGTCGACGAAGTTCAACCGGATCAAGTTGTCCGGCCAGGTGACTCCGACCTGCGCGTCGGCGACCAGCGCGACGCGCGACAACACCGGCACGACGACGCCGGCGCCGATGACGGCCAGCGCCGACCACGTGTCGGACCGCGAGCCGTCGAAGTTGGGGGCGCCGACACCGGTGACGCGCGCGCGGTACACGCCGGCGCCGACGGAAACGATCGGCTGCACGTGGCTGCCGGCGCGAAAGCCCCGCAAGAGCTCGACCAGGCCGAACATCTGGCGGATCTGGGCGCTGCCTTCCGGCGCGCGCAGCGCGGCGTCGCTTCCCAGGCCCGCGACCGTGATGCGGCCGGCCCAGCCGCCCGCGCTGCCGTACGAGGCACGCACGATCGGCTGCCACACCGGGCTGACGGCGCCGGCGTTGTCGAGCACGCCGACGGCGGCCTCGACGCCCAGCCCGGCGGTGACGGCGGTGGCGGGCGCGCCGGCGCCGGCCGCCGGTGACGTCCGTCGTTGCGACGCCAGCCAGTACTGCGCGAGGCTGGCTTTCAGCAATTCCACGGCTTGCACCGCCAGCACCACCGACCGCGACGGCTCGCCGGGGATACCGGCGACGTCCAGCCGCACGCTCTGAATGACGGACTTCCCCGCGATGCGATCGCACACCCAGATCTCGGCGGTGTTCCCGGTCGCCGCCCGCACGATGGCGAACGCCGCGATCGGATCCAGCTCGCGCCCGACGGTCTCGAGCGCGCTGCGCACGTCCAGCGCCGTGTCTTGTGGCAGCATGCTCACCTCGAACCCCGCCGCGGTCAGCTCGCCGCGCACCCGCGCGACCGCGTCCGAGGTGACGTCGTCGGTGACCGGTGGCTTCAGCAGGACCACCCGGTAGCGCAGCTCGGCATGGGCCAGGGCGCCCGACGCCACCAGGGCGAGCAGCCCGGCGGCGACGGCGGCGCGCATCCGGCACATACCAGGGAATGGCCGGATGAGGCGCGCGGCGTGGTGAACGACGCGCTAGTCGTGCAGGAGCTTCTTGGCGGGCTCGGCGTAGGCGCCGGAGGGGAAGCGTTCCAGGTACTCGCTCGCGATCGGGCGGGCCGCCGCGCTGCCCCGCAGCTTGTGCACCAGGATCATCTGGCGGCCGAGCGCCTGGGCGGCGTAGGTGCCACCCGGGCTCTCCGCCAGGTAACGCTCGTACCACTCCAGCGCCGTCTTCGCGGCGCCGACGCCGGACTCGTCCTCGGACACGCCGCCCAGGAAGAATGCCGCCTCGCGCGCCCCCGCGGAACGAGAGAAGCGATCGCGTTCCGCCAGCAGCGCGCGCCGCGCGACATCGTTGCGCCGCACGTAGCGGGCGGCGTCGGCCAGCGCCGTCAGATCGGCCGCTGAAGCGCTCTCGAACGTGTGGGCCAGCCCGCGCTGCTCGGCGTCCGCCAGCACCGCCTGGAAGTTACCCTGCGCGATCAGCTTGCTCCAGCTGATATCCGCGGGAACCGCCGGCGACGGAGCGCCGCGAACCGCCAGTGCTCGTGCGCGCGCGGCGTGCGCCGGCGCCGTCGCTGGCGCGGCGATTGACGGCGCCAAGGCCGGATCTTCGACGAATTTCGGCTCGGGCGAATCTTCGCGTCTGCGGGGGAAGTCGACGGCATCCAGGAAGAGATCGCCGTCCTTCACGTTCGCGACCAGATGCTGGCCCGCCTCCATCGTCAGACCGCCGCCGCTGGCGAGCGGACCGCGCACGATGATCTTGCCCCGCTGCATCTGCACGTCGAGAACCTCTTCGGCACCCGACCAGCGGACGTCGAACTCGGTGCCGACGACCTGGACCGAGTAAGGCCCCGCGTCGATGGTCCACTTCGCGGCGGGCCGGTGCGTGACGCGCACGTGGGCGCGCCCGCTCTCGAGCAGCACGCGGCTGCCGTGCGCATCGATGTCGGTCACCCGCGTGCTGGTCCCAGGATCCAGCGCCAGCGACGACCCGTCCGAGAACTGCAGCTCGGTGCCGCCTTCCGCCTTGGCGCGGACGTAACCGCCGTCGCTGACGGTGCCGTTCACGACCGAGAAGGTCAGCGACGAATCGACGCGGTTGAACAGGACGACCGCCGCCGTGGCGCCCGCCGCGACCAGACCCAGCGACCACACGCCGAACCGCGACGTCGACCGCAAGGTGCGGCGCGCGACCGCCTGCTCGAAGCGGACCAGGCCCGCCTGTTCGCGCGCCGTCAGCCCGTCGTCAAAGGTGGTGCGCGCGGCGCCGATCAGCTGGTCCAGCGTGCGATGAGAATCGTTGACGTCGCGCATTCCGTCGAAAGTCCCTTCCCCAAGATTCCCGGATGAGCGCCTCATGATCGCTCCCCCTCCCCGTCCGGCGTTGTTTGCACAAGTTTCGGCCCGTAGTGGACCAGCACCGGATCCCGCTCGACCAGCAGTAGCACCCGGGCCCACACGCGGGCCAGGCGGCGCTTCGTCGTGGCGAGCGACAACTTGAGCGCCGCGGCGACCTCCGTCAACTCCAGCCCCTCCATGAACCGCAGCACGAATGCGGCGCGGTCCGTGGCATTGACGCGATCGAGGATCTTGTAGAAACGCGCAAGCGCCTCCCGCGCGTCAGTGTCCGGCGTGACGATTTCCAGCTCGGCGGCGTCGGTCTTTCCCGACAGCCGCACCCAGCGCCGCACCCAGCGCCGGCGCAGCTCGTGGCGCATTGTCAGCGACGTCACCGAGATGACGAACGCCTTCAGCGCCTTCGGCTCGCGCAGCGCGCGCACCTTTTCGAACACGCACAGGAAGACCTCCTGCGCGAGATCGTCCAGATCGTGATCGGAGCCGAGCGTCCGCCGCAGCATCCGGAACACCATCGGCGCGAACCGCTGCCACAGCACGCGCGGCGCGCGCGGATCGCGCGCGATGAGAGC
>Ga0207651_10001192_pt1 | contig 11647 bp, 10 predicted proteins | sample KBSM23metaG_FD_184328 | JGI IMG/M metagenome (GOLD analysis project Ga0207651, IMG submission 184328) | Miscanthus rhizosphere microbial communities from Kellogg Biological Station, Michigan, USA - KBS M2-3 metaG (SPAdes) (version 2) | ecosystem: Host-associated > Plants > Roots > Rhizosphere >... | reverse complement strand
GCCTGATTTTGGTTTAGATTCGGTTAGGCAAGGAATTCACTCGTCCTGCAACGGTGGCCGGAATGCAAAGCGGCAGCTCCGCTCACCCCGTGCCATACAGCGCAGGTGGTCGACCTTCTTGCCGGACAAGGACCGAAGCAGCGCCAGGTCGACCTCACAGATCGCGGGATCGGCAACGGCAAGGTCGTGGAACACGCAATTGTGAGCCTCGATCTCGGTTCCTTCTGCCCCTTCGATGGTCGCCGATTCATAGCCCAGCCCGCGCATCAGGCCGGCGATCTGTTCCAGGCGCTGATCGGAATCCCCATCGACATTGGCGCGGAGACTATCCGCCAGCGAATGACCGATCCGCTCCATCGCGCGCGGCAATTCGGCCGGTCCTAGATTACGCGAAAGCTCTTCAAGCATCTGCCGGGCGAGCAGCGCATATTGGCGGGGGAAGGTGGCACCGCCCGCTGCGCTCAGCCGAAATCCCTGCGACGGCCGCCCCTTGGTCCGGATCGCAGCATCCCGTTCGATCAGCCCTTCGCGCTCCAGCGCCATGACCTGCTGGTGCGCGGCATTGCGCGAAATGTTGAGCGACCTGGCCAGCGATTGAACGGACAGCGCCTCTTCAGACCTTAGCAGAAGGTCGAGGATTCGATCGCGGCTGCGGGTCGATTCAGGATCTGCGACTTGGCTCATCTTCTTCAAATCTAGACTGATTCCGATCTTTAGCAACTTTGTAATGGCATAAGTTGACAAAGTTGCTTTCGCGAGCGCATTACGAGCAGGCAAAAAAGGGAGAGTGCCATGCTGAAACTTGCCATCCTGATTTTCGCCATCGGCGCGGTCGGGGGACTGATCCTCGCCGGTTCCGTTCTTCGCGGGCGCCTCGCCCCATGGGCCCTGTCACTGCTCCATGCCGCGCTCGGCGCAACCGGCCTGATACTGACGGGGATCGTCGTTTTGCAGGGCGCCGAAGAAGGTGCGGGGATCGTCCCGATCGCTTTGCTGATCCTGGTCGTCGCGGCGCTCGGCGGCTTCTATCTCGCCTCCTATCATGCCCGGAAAGCGTCGCCGCCCCGGCCGGTCGTGTTCGTCCATGCCGGCGCGGCGGTTATCGGGTTCCTGCTGCTCTGTGGCGGCGTCTTCAACCTGATCTGATGTTTGGCCATCCGCTCCATCCGGCGATCGTCCACTTCCCGATCGCGCTCCTGCTTTCGGCGACGGTCGCCGACCTCGCCTGGCTGGCCGGAGTGAGCCACGACGCGCACTTCGGCACGGTGCTGATGGCCTCGGGACTGGTGATGGGCCTGGTCGCCATGGGCGCGGGCCTGGCTGATTTCGCCAAACTGGAAGATGCTGTCGTTCCGCACGCCCTGCGGCATATCGCCGCGGTTGGGCTGGCGTGGCTCGGTTATGCGATCGCGCTTTACCTGCGCCGCGACAGCCTGTTCGGCGCGGCCGATCTCGGCAGCGCAACGCTGGCCGCCAGTATCGTCAGCGCAATGCTTCTATCGGTCGGCGGCTGGCTCGGCGGCAGGTTGGTCTACAGCTTTGGGGCCGGGGTCTCGAAATAGCCCCCGTGAGACGCGTCCCGTCCCCCGGTCGAAGGGGGCCCGCCCCCGCGGGCCCCTTTTTCGTTCAGTCGTGAGAATTGGCTGCTGCTGGGCCAGCGACCGCGCCAGTGGCAGCGCTCGACGAACGGCAATGAGGCTTCCTTGACGGGAACGGAAGCCGGTTCCAAACATTCGCCGCTTTTGAATCTCTCACGGAGTTTTCCCCCTTGCGCATCACGCTCGCTCCCCTGTCCGTTGCCGCCCTGCTGCTTGCGGGCGCTGCCGCCGCGGCTCCCTTCACCTTCGACCCGGCCAGGCTCTCGGCGCATGACAAGACGCTCGGCTCGGACGCGTTCGAAGGGCGCGGCGTGGCCACCCCGGCCGAGACAAAGACGGTCGACTATCTGGTCGGCCAGTTCAAAGCCGCCGGCCTCCAACCGGGCGGCCAGCTAGTGAACGGACAGCGGCTGTGGACGCAGGACGTGCCGCTGCTCAAATCGGACCATGTCGCCGCGCCGCTGGTCACCGTCACCAGCGCCGGTCAGCCGCTGGCCCTCCGCCAGGGTGAGGAAATCGCGGTACGCTCGCCCACCAACGGCCAGCAGAAGTTCGCGATCGACAAGGCGCCGCTGGTGTTCGTCGGCTATGGCGTCGCGGCGCCGGAGCGCGGCTGGGACGACTTCAAGGGCCAGGACGTCCGCGGCAAGATCCTGGTCGTTCTGGTCAACGACCCGGACTTTGAAGGCGGCGAAGGCAATTTCGGCGGCAAGGCGATGACCTATTATGGCCGCTGGACCTATAAATATGAGGAGGCAGCCCGGCGCGGCGCGGCAGGCGTGATGATCGTCCATGAATCGCTTCCGGCCAGCTATGGCTGGGCAACGGTCAAGAACAGCAACACCAACACCATGTTCGATATCGTCCGCCAGAACCCGGCAACCGTGCACACGCCGTTCGAAAGCTGGATCCAGCGTGACGTCGCGGTGAAGCTGTTCGCCAATGCCGGCCTCAACTTCGACCAGCTGCGGGCCGCCGCCCGGCGCAAGGATTTCCAGCCTGTCGACCTCAAGGCGACGCTCGACGCGAAGATCGACGCAAGGGCCGAGACGATCGTTTCCAAGAATGTTGCCGGCCTGCTCCCTGGCAGCAAGCACCCGGACGAGACGGTGATCTATACCGCCCACTGGGACCATCTCGGCATCGGCCAGCCCGACGCCAACGGCGATCGCATTTACAATGGCGCGGTCGACAATGGCACCGGCCTGTCCCACCTGATCGAGCAGGCGCGAAGCTTCGCCGCCGGCCCGCGGCCAGAGCGTTCGATCCTGTTCCTGGCGGTGACAGCGGAGGAAAAAGGCCTGCTCGGCTCGACCTATTACGCCGCCAACCCGCTCTACCCGCTCGGCAAGACGGTCGGCGTCTTGAACACCGATTCCATGGGCGTGTTCGGCCCGGCGCGTGACTTCTCGATTTCCGGCACCGCCAAGCTCGGCCTGCTCGACGATTTGGTCCAGGAAGGCTCGAAAATGGGCCGCACCTTCACGCCCGATCCGCACCCCGAAAGCGGCGGCTTCTACCGTTCCGACCATTTCCCGATGGCCAAGGCCGGTGTTCCGGCCGTCTCGTTCAAGTCGGGGACCGACCTGGTCAACGGCGGTACCGCGCGCGGCGAAGCAATTTCGGCCGACTATACGGCCAAGCGCTACCACCAGCCCGACGACGAATGGTCGGCTGACTGGGACTTCACCGGCATGGTCAAGGATGCCGAGCTGCTGCACGCCGTCGGCTGGCGGCTTGCCAATTCGCGCGAGTGGCCGAATTGGAGCGAGGACAGCGAATTCCGGGCGGCCCGGGATGCTTCTGCAGCCGAGCGGCAGGATGCACCAAAGCCGGCCAGGCCCGGCGAGCGGGGGTGATCGCCGCAATATTGTAAGACGGGCGCGTTCTTCCCGGGAGGCGGGCGCGTCTGTTCTCTTTATGTTCTCGTTGTGCTAGGGGCGGAGTCGCAAAGGAGAGGCAGCCATGGCCGACATCATTTTCTACCATAACCCGATGAGCCGCGGGCAGATCATCCGCTGGATGCTGGAGGAGGTCGGCGCGCCCTACGACACCGAAATCCTCGACTATGCCTCGACCATGAAGGGCGACGATTATCGCTCGATCAACCCGATGATGAAGGTGCCGGCGATCGTCCACAACGGCCGCGTGGTGACCGAATGCGCCGCGATCTGCGCCTATCTCGCTGATGTCTTCCCCGAGGCCGGGCTGGGCCCGCGCGAAGATGAAAAGGCCGACTATTACCGCTGGCTGTTCTTCGCCGCCGGCCCGCTCGAGCAGGCGGTGACCAACAATGTTGCCGGCTTCAACGCCAAGGAAGAGCAGAAGCGGATGTTCGGCTACGGTAGCTACGACCTGGCCGTGAACACGCTGGCCGGCCATCTGAGCAGCCGCGACTATGTCTGCGGCTCGCGCTTTACCGCCGCCGATGTCTATGTCGGCAGCGCGGTGCTGTGGGGAACGCAGTTTGGAACGCTGCCCAAGCTGGATGCCTTTACGGCCTATGGCGAGCGGGTGGCGGAGCGCGAAGCCTACAAGCGCGGCAAGGATGAGGATAACCAGCTGATCGCGGAGATGCAGGCCGCGGGATAACAGGAGGATCGGCAATGGATGCAGGCAAGCTTCAACGCGCAATCGAGCTCTACGATCGTTTCACGCACGAGGGTATGGATCGCCGCGACTTCTTTGCCCGGATGACCCTCATTGCCGGCGGCGCCGCGGCGGCAACCAGCCTGATTGCCTCCATTGCCGCCTCCCCCGCCGCCGCGGCGATCGTTCCGCCCGACGACAAGCGCCTCACCACTCGCGACATGACCTTCGACCATCCGGCCGGTTACAAGGCCTATGTCGCCGAACAGCGGACCCGCTCCCTGAAACCGACCGTCCTGGTGATCCACGAGAACCGCGGACTCAACGACCATATCCGCGACGTGGCCCGGCGCATCGCGCTTGAGGGCTTCCGAGCCGTGGCGCCCGATATGCTGTCGCCCTCGGGCGGTACGCCGGCCAATGAAGATGCGGCGCGCGACGCAATCGACAAGCTTGATCTCGCCAGGTCGACCACGGACGCCGTGACGATGCTTGGTGAGCTCAAGAAATCGAGCCGTGGCGGCAAGGTCGGCATCGTCGGTTTCTGCTGGGGCGGCGCTTTCGTCGACCGGGTAGCGGTCGCGGCCGGCGACAAGCTCGACGCCGGCGTTTCCTATTACGGTCCGGCCCCCAACTCGTCGGAAGCAGCCAAGGTCCGGGCCCCGCTCCTGCTCCATCACGCCGGGCTGGACGACCGTGTCGCGCAAACGCTGTTTCCGTTCGTCACCGCGCTTCGCGAAGCGCACAAGACCGTCACCTTCCAAGTCTACGACGGCGCCAATCACGCCTTCAACAACGACACGTCGGCGGAGCGCTATAACAAGCAGGCGGCGGACCTAGCATGGGGCCGCACGATCCGCTTTTTTCACAAATATCTCGGCTAGCAAAAAGGCCCGGCGGATTACTCCACCGGGCCTTCTTGTTTGTTCGGCCGCTGGGCGCCTAGCGCCGATCGCCCATAAAGCTGAGCAGGAACTGGAACATGTTGATGAAGTCGAGATAGAGGCTGAGCGCCCCCATGATCGCCGTCTTCCCCATCATGTCGGTACCCGCGACATAGTCGTACATCGACTTGATCCGCTGGGTGTCATAGGCGGTGAGGCCCGCGAACAGCAGCACGCCGATCGCGCTGATCGCATAATACATCGCCGGTGAGCGCAGGAACATGTTGATGACCATCGCCACCAGCAGGCCGACTACGCCCATGATCAGGAAGGTGCCGAAGCCGGACAGGTCTTCCTTGGTCGTGTACCCCCACAGGCTGAGGCCCAGGAACGCCGCCGTCACCGCAAAGAAGGTCTGGGCAATCGACATGCCGGTGTAGACGATGAAGATCGTCGACATCGACAGGCCCATCACCGCGGCGAAGGCCCAGAACAGCAGCTGCAGCGTCGAGGTCTGCATACGGTTGACGCCAAAGCTCATCGCGAAGACGAAGCCCAGCGGTGCGAAGGTGATCAGCCAGCCGAGGCCGCTAAGCCCGGTGCCGTTGGCGTTGATCAGCACGTCCCGCGCATAGGGCGCGAACAGCAGGGCGACTGCGCCGGTAAGCGCAACGCCCGACGCCATATAATTATAGACTTTGAGCATGTAGGACCGAAGGCCCGCATCGCGTGCGGCGCGCGGGACGCCGACCGACACGGCAGGATCATAGCCGCCAGTCGTCGTGCGGGGTCAAATTGGTTCTGCATTTTCACTCCTTCGTGAAGGCAAAAGGCCCTCACCGCCATAATATCGGGCTTGTTCGCTTCCTGTTCAAGCGAAACTGGCGAAGGACCTAATCTGACTGGTGCCAACTTTTCGACCAACGGCTGGCTGCAGCCCGATCCTTGTGTTAGTTTCGGTTGCGCATCGATAAAAGGGGCCGCGATGCCTCATCAACCAGCCGCACAGCCCATTCGTCCCGAAGAGCGGATTATTGCGTTGGACGTGCTCCGCGGTTTCGCCATGGTCGGTGTGCTGATCGCCTATTGCATGTGGAACCTGGGCACCGCGCCGCCCGAAACCTACTCAAGCGCGGACAAGCTGCTCGATGCCGTGGCGAGCTTCGCTGTCGACGGGAAGATGTACACGATCCTCGCATTCCTGTTCGGCCTGGGCTTTTCGATCCAGCTCGGCCGCGCCGGCGACGACGCCACTGCCGTTCATTACTACCGGCGGCGGCTTGCTGCCCTTGCCGCTATCGGCCTTGCTCACGCGCTGCTGCTCAGGAATGGCGATATTCTCCTCCCCTACGCGCTGACCGGCTTTCTGCTGATCCCCTTTCGCCACGCCCGGGACGGTGTCCTGATTGGCGCCGCGGCCATCGCGCTGCTGATTCCGGATCTGGTGCGCTTCCTGTGGGAGGCCTCAGCCATACCGCTCCCGGAGCGTCCCGAGCCCGCCAACGCCCCCTATCTGATCGAGAATGCTGTCTGGGTGCGATATTGGTTTGAAATCGCTCCCTTCACCTGGCCGAACAACCTCGCCCTCTTCCTGCTCGGTTTCTTCGCGGGCCGGCGCGCGCTCCTGACAAAAGTTGCTCAAAACAGCCGAATGCTTTTCTCCCTCTTGATTGGCGGAGTGATCGCGGGATCGGCCTTTTACCTGCTCAGGCTCCATTTGCTGGCAAGCACCGATCTCCCGCTTCGACGGACATTCATCGGCCTGGCCTTCACCTTTCACTGCTGGGGCCTGGCGAGCGCTTATGTGGCGGGATTGCTACTGTTGTTGCGAGCTTCATCGGGCGCTCGCCGGCTGACCCCGCTCGCAGCCATCGGGCGGCTCGCCCTCACCAACTACCTGCTCCAGGCGGTCATAATCGTTCCATTGTGCCTGCTGTTCGGCTGGTTTGATCGGTTTACGCCGACGACCGCGTTCCTTCTGGCTGCTGCGATCGCCCTGTTCCAGCTCCTGTTCAGCCCGCTTTGGCTGCAGCGGTTCCAATATGGACCGGCCGAGTGGCTGTGGCGTTGGCTTACTTATGGACGCGCGCCTCCGCTCCGGGCGAAATCGGACTACGCGCCTGTTTAACCGCCGTCCAAGTGGCTAGAAACTGCTCATGCATCGCCTTTTCGTAGCGCTCCGCCCGCCCACGAAAATCCGCCGCCGCTGCCTGGCGGCGATGGCGGGCGGCCCGCCGGGCTGGGCCTGGCAGGACGAGGCGCAACTCCATGTGACGCTGCGCTTCGTCGGTGAGGTCGAGCGGCCGTTAGCGGAGGATATTGCCGTCGCGCTCGGTGCGATCCGCTCGCCGGCCGTCGAGTTTGGCCTGCACGGCGTTGGCTTCTTCGACCAGGGCCGGCAGGGCGTGCTGTTCGCCAGGGCAATTCCGCGCGAGCCGCTCGACGCGCTGCACAAGAAAGTCGATCGCGCCCTGACCACCGTCGGGCTGCGGCCGGAACGGCGCGCCTTCCTGCCGCACATCACGCTTGCCCGCCGCCGCAAATCCGGCGCCGATCCCAACGCATGGCTCGAAACGCATTCCGCGATCGCCGCAGATCCGGAGCCGGTCAGCGAATTCATCCTCTACGAAAGCCACCTCGGCCACGACGGCCCGCATTATGAGGCGGTGGCGGAGTACTCGCTCACCGCTTGACCTCCGCCCAAGTTTGGCGTCCATTTGTCCGGCCGAGTCTGGTCTGGAGGCTTCGCCTCCAAGCTGTGGGGGAGTCCATGGCACGCAAACCCAACACTCGGTCCGAGCCCAAGTCGATCATCCTGTTTTCCGACGGTACCGGCAACAGCAGCGCGAAGGTCTTCAAAACCAACGTCTGGCGCATGTACGAAGCTGTCGATTTGGGACCGAGTCCGGACGGCAATCGCGATCAGATCTCCTTTTATGACGACGGTGTCGGCACTTCGAACTTCAAATTTCTTGCCGCGCTCGGCGGCGCGTTTGGCTGGGGCCTGAAGCGCAACATACTCGACCTTTATCGCTACGCCTGCCGGAACTTTCGGGCTGGAGACCGCATCTACGCTTTCGGCTTTAGCCGCGGCGCATTCACGATACGCCTCGTCATCGATCTCATTGGTACACAGGGCTTAGTTCAGTCCAGAGACGATGGCGAATTGGAGCAGAAAAGCATTGCGGCTTACAGCGCGTGGCGGCGCAAATTCATACCACGCAAGCTTAGGTGGTTTTTCCAAAGAGAGAAGGACGTCCAGGTTGTCCCGACCCAGGATTCGAAGGATATTCTTTATCCGAATATCCACTTCGTCGGAGTGTGGGACACGGTTGCCGCTTATGGCGGACCGATCGCCGAGATCACGCGCGCAATCGACAACTGGATCTACCTGCTCAGCTTGCCCGACTATGCGCTCCACGAATGCGTTAAGCGCGCCCGTCATGCGCTTGCCATCGATGACGAGCGCGATGCGTTTCACCCACTTCTGTGGGATGAAATTGAAGAGGAGCGCCGGGCCAACCAAGCGCTTGCCGAAAGTAAGGCCGCACGGGCCAAAGCCGCACGGTCCAAAAGCGCCTCGGAGCGGAAGAAATACATTCGCGAGGCCGAGGTTTGCGACCAGCGAGCGCGTGATTTCGCTACACGCATGCAACAGGTCTGGTTTACCGGAATGCATGCGGACGTTGGAGGCGGCTACCCCGACGAGAGCCTAAGCTATGTCTCGCTACTGTGGATGATGGAAGAAGCCGAGAATGCCGGATTGCGGACCATTCCTGCAATCAAGGACCGCTTCTACGCGCTGGCGAACAGCTATGGTCCAATGCACAACAGCCGGTCCGGAGTTGGCTCCTATTACCGATATCAACCCCGCAAAATCGCTGCCTGGGTCGATTGGTCGGATGAAAAGGAGGGCGCGCGCTACTTGATGTTGCGCGATCCAAACGTTCGGGACGACCAGAAGCGGGTACGCGGGCTCTTACGCACCATCAAAGTCCATGAGAGCGTCATTGCCCGAATTAACAGCGGCACTGTTCGTTATGCGCCGATTGCTTTGCCACGGTCGTTCCATGTCGTGCCGCCGCAGCGCAAGGGGGAGACCATTGAGCAGACCGAAGATACCGCCCGCTTGAAGTGCCGGTATGACCGGCCTCCTTCCGAACCGCTAATTTCCCAGAAGACGCGCAGGCTGGTCGAGCAAGACGGCTCACATCGCTTCGATTGTCAGGAGACTCTCTGGGATCTCGTCTGGTGGCGGCGCATCACCTACTTCGCGACACTCGCAGTCACGCTCCTTCTCGTCGCTTTGCCGGTCTGGAACCCTTTACCCGCTGTCGACGCCTGGTGTTCAGATTCTCGCTGTTGGCTGCGCAGTTTGATCCGTCCCGCGAAAGCGCTCGTCCCGGGTTTTGCAGACCCATGGGTGGAGGCGATGGCGACCTATCCTCTGACTCCGCTGGTCCTCATCGCCGTAATAGTGCTGCTGCTACGATTGAGCGGAAAACTCGAGCGTGGACTTTCCGACGGATCCTACCGGCTCTGGCGCGATATTCTTGATGAGCAGCCGATTGCAAAGTGCGAAGAGACAGGATTGCGTTCGTTCCGGGAAGGAGCGCCTTACCAGAAGTTCTTCCGCTGGCTGAAATGGTCATTTCTGCCGTTACTTGCCTTCATTGCGATGCTCCTGGCCATCTTTTACGTCCCGCTTGTCGCGATAGCGCAGGGCGTCATTTGGGTGGACGAAGGCAATCACTACTTCTGCCCAACGGACGATCGACGAAAGCTTCGCCATGTCACCCGCGAAACCTTTATGTTCGATACTCGAAGCCCCTGCGTCGCTCCCAATCTCATCCTCGACAAGGGCCAGGTATATGACATGGTTTTCCAATTGCCGGTGCGGAGCACGGGAGAGCCGGTCGGCTGGAAGGATGGCAACATCGCCTCGAAAACCGGCTCATTAACCCGCGTTCGCGCCGAAACCTTGCCCCAGGTGCTGGGAGTCCCGCTGCGTCGAGTGATCGAAGCGAGCTATCTCCAGCCACTTGTTCAGACTGTCGATGTATCTAGCGGATCGAATTTCGGACGGGTGCGCATTTCGAAACTCGAACTCAGCCAGGACCAAGACTGGCCAGAGCTCTATCGAGTTCGGGTACGAGCCACCGACACCTCAATCCTGCATCTCTTTGCCAACGATGCATATCTGCCGTTCGTCGGCAGTTTCTACGACAATAATTGCGGTGTCGCCCGCGTCACCATCATCAAAGTGGTCCCGCGCCACGCAGGCGAAAAGCCAATGACGGAGCCTGATCCTGAACCGGTGCCAATGCCGAACTGTGCACTGCCAGCCACTCAGGTGAAAACGTCGGGCGTTGTTGAAATCGGCTCTTCCTAGGCACTAACCAAACGGGGAGCCGAATGGCCGGCTCCCCTTCCAATTCTGGGTCCTCAAAGCTTTACCAGATTCGGACGCGCTTCTCCGGCGGGAGGTAGAACTTCGAGCCCGGCTGGATCTTGAACGCCTCATACCAGGCATCGAGATTGCGGGTCGGGCCGATCACGCGGAACCGGCGCGGGCTGTGCGGGTCGGACGCGACCTGCGTCTTGATCGCTTCCGGCCGCTGCTCGCCGCGCCACGCCTGGGCGAAGGCGAGGAAGAAGCGCTGGTCGCCGGTCAGTCCGTCGATCACCGGCGCCGGCTTGCCGCCTAGCGAAATCTTGTAGGCCTCGTAAGCAACCTCGAGCCCCGACATGTCACCGATATTCTCGCCCATCGTCAGCGACCCGTTGATAAACACGCCTGGCGCCGCCTCGTAAGACGCATATTGCTTGCCGAGTTCGTCGGTCAGCTTCTTGAACCGCTCCGCATCGCCCGGGGTCCACCAGTCGCGCACCGCGCCGGTGGCGTCGATCTTGCGGCCCTGGTCGTCGAAGCCGTGCATGATTTCATGGCCGATGACCGCGCCGATCGCGCCATAATTGACGGCCGCGTCGGCCTGCGGGTCGAACAAGGGCGGCTGCAGGATGCCGGCCGGGAACACGATCTTGTTTTCGAGGCCGCCATTATAGGCGTTCACCGTCGCCGGGCTCATCGCCCATTTCTTGCGGTCGACCGGCTTGCCGAGGTCGCTCAGCTGGTAATCCCATTCGAAGGCCGAGCTGCGCTTGACGTTGCCGTAAAGGTCGTCCGCCTTCACCATCAGCTTCGAATAGTCGCGGAACTTGTCGGGATAGCCGACCATCACGTCCATCCTGGCGAGCTTGGCGATCGCCGCCTGCTTGGTCGCCGGCTCCATCCAGCTATTGGCCTGGATGCGCTTGGCCGCCGCCGTCTTCAGGTTGGCGACCAGCTGCTCCATCTGGGCCTTGGACTCCGCCGGGAAATAGCGCTGGACATAGGTTTCGCCGAGCACCTCGCCGAGCCGGCCGTCGACCTGGCCGATGCCGCGGCGCCAGCGCGGCCGGAGCTCCTTGGCGCCGGTCAGCTGCTTGGTGAACTCGAATTTGCTGTCGACGAACCGCTTGGAAAGATAATCCGACGCCTGGTCCGCGACCTTGAACCGCTGCCACTGCTTCAGC
>Ga0207651_10001184_pt1 | contig 11705 bp, 3 predicted proteins | sample KBSM23metaG_FD_184328 | JGI IMG/M metagenome (GOLD analysis project Ga0207651, IMG submission 184328) | Miscanthus rhizosphere microbial communities from Kellogg Biological Station, Michigan, USA - KBS M2-3 metaG (SPAdes) (version 2) | ecosystem: Host-associated > Plants > Roots > Rhizosphere >... | reverse complement strand
GTGCAATCGAAAGCATCACGTTGCGAACGCGCAGCGCGTCATGTGATCAGCTTGTCGAAGCCAAGTCCGCTTGAGCCTTCGCCCCTGCCGGTCTGACGGCGGACGCGCAACCAAGTATAGACACGTCCATCCGTCCCGCGGGTGCGCTCGAAAGCCTGCGTCAGGCGCGTTCCCGCACGTGGGACCTGCTCCTCGAACACGAAATAGGTCTGGGGCGGCGTCCGGTCGAGACCTTCACGAAGCAGGATCGAACGCGGTTGGATTTTCGCCGGCGGATTAGGATCGCCGTCGAATATGCGCGGCAGTGCCGCGCGTTGAAGCTGAATTTCCCTGTTGTTGTTGGGCATGTGAACCGGGATGAAAGGTATCCAGTTCTCGGGCACCGTGTTCATGACTTCATATCGAATCGGCGCCTTGGGTGGGACCGGCGCATGATAGGGCGGCGGCACCGGCGGCGGCCCGTTCAACACCGCATTGAGCTGCGCTTCAAGGAACGTCCGCATTTGACGCGCCGCCTCGATGCCGCGTTTGCCGTCGCCGGTGGCCGCCGGGATCGTGGTCTCCACGCCCCACACCATGTTGGCAACCTCGTCGCGGATCAACATGACGTCTTCGGTCGGCGGGCTTTCAAGGATCTTTCCCGAGGTCGGCAGCAGCAACAAGCCCGTGTCGGCGGCCGCGCCCGGCTTGCCAGCGACGTCGATCGTAAACATGCTCCAGCGCTGCCAATTGGCATCCGCACCGGAGCCTGAGGCATCGATGGAGAAGCGTTCGCCGAAGACGTTGCTCACCACGAAAGCTTGGATCGACGCGATGGCGCCCGCCGGCAACGTGTAGGGAATGACGAACCAGTCGTTGGCGTAAACCAGCGCAAATTCCATGAATAGGAGTTTGGCCAAATCCGTCGTGCTGGCGTCGATATCGCCAAAATTGGTCTTGCGATCTTCGAATGCCCACCAGCGCGTATTCGGCATACCGGAAAACGACACCGGAATCGGTATGAGGGTCTGCGGCGCATCCGGCGGCAAGCCAGTGACTTCAGACCCTGCGACGGGATCGAGCGCGGCGGTGCCGGCATCCACATCGCGGCTGTACCAATCGAGGCGGCCTTGCGCGTACTCGTCCGCCACATACACCTTCTCGGTCCCGCCGGGGAGCGGCGCTGACGCCGCGAACTGATACGTGAGTCTCGGCGGTATCCATGCATCGTCATTGTTCTGAGGCTGCAGCAGCAGTCGCTCAAACCACGCTACGAAACGCGTCGCGCAATGGTCGAGCGCCGGGTAGTCGGTGTGCGCAATGTTGGCAACGCCGTCATAGGCCTTGTTGGTCGCCGCTGCCTTGAGGTGAGAATAGAGCAGGCCGCCGTCCATCGCCCGGCCGGCGACCGCCGCCAAGGTTTGCCACACCTCGGGGTGAGCACAGATATAGGCGTCTTCCTTCTTGGTCGGATCCGGCGCGGCGATCGGATAGGCATTGATGAAGTCCTGGCGGTAGTCGGCGATGCCCTTGATGAGCGCCAGCCATTGCCGGCCCATGGCGAGACGAAGATCGAAGGCCATAGGCTGGCTGGCAACCGCGAACGCCACCGGCCGATGCTCGACTTTCGCCTCGAACGGCAGGCCGTTTTCGAACAATTGCGGCGCCTGCGCATCCGGCCGATATTTCGTCAGGCGCGTGGTTGCCATTTGCAGTTTGGCGAAGACCGGAGAGCCGGCGTCGCTGCCGCGGAATTCGCCCATCTGCCATTGTTTGGTCAGCATCCAGAGCGGATCGCGCACTTCGGCGCGAAGCGCCCGATCGAAATTCGTCATGCGCGGTCGCGCCTCGAGGCGATTCCATGTCGTCACGGAAGGAAACAGCCGGCGGGCCAGCGCCTGGCGGATGTCGGTGACAGGCAGCGAGCTAACCATTGCTTGCAGTCTCCAAATTCCGCAGCGCCCCGTTGGCGACGGCGAGACTCGTGGAGATCGAAATGCCGTAGAGCGTGACGGCCATGACGGTCGCCGGCACCAGCGCCGTATAGGGCGTCGCATCGAGCTGCGTCGGTTCGACCGATCGTTTCTTGGCGAGGTCAAGGGTCTCGTTGAGTGCCCCGACCAGATCGTCCCATTGCCAGGACCCGCTTGCCGCCGCGGGCGTGACCAGCAGGATCGACTGCGGCGGCTCGTTGTCGGGACGATTGAAGTTGAATGTGATTCCGGTTGTTCGCGTCGTCGCCGGAATCATTTCGCTCCACTCATCAAGCAGCAGTCCGCATTGGCGCGCTGATTTGTCGAACGGGGTCATGTATTGCGCCGTATAGAGAAGGCGGTCGCTGTCGAGCACGTAGTCGGGAGGAAACTGCATCGCGAGCCATGGCGCGCCAGCAACGAACGGGAATTGCGCCGGAAGAAGCACGGGCTCGGGTTGCCCCAACGCAGCCGCCAACATCGTGGCCGCCTCGAACGCATGCAGCATCGGGCGAACGCGGGCAGCTCCATAGAGCCATTCGTCGACCGGAAAATCGATGTTGAGCGTATTTATCAGATAAGACTGCAACGCTGTCGTAGCCGCGGGGGCGACCGCATTGGCCCATTCGTCGGCTTGCGCGGCCGACAGGCCGAATTCCGGAACGATGCCCAAGTCATCGCCGAACAGAGCCTGCCCGGCGCTCTGCAACACCTGCACCTGCGTCGCCGGAGAGCCCGCGGCATTGTACGCGGCGATCTGCGCCTGGGCGCCGTCGCGGCGGACGTTGACCGTCTTCTGCTGGTTAGCGAGATTGGCGGCAAGATCCTGAGCAAGCAGCACGGCGCGGTCGCCGAACGCGGCGAGATCGAAGGGCTGTGAATCGAACGCAGTAACCGGAAGGAGCGCGTTGACGGCGTTGAGAAGATCGACAAAGAGCGTACTCCCGGACGTCAGCAGTGCGGCGAACTGGCCTTGCTTTGCGACAAACGCATTTCTCTTGACGTCAAGAGTTGCCCGCAACGCGGCCGGGTTGGCGGGCGCGGGGTCGGGTTCGGTCGAGATCAGCAGTTCGGCGGCGCGCAGAGCCTTGAACCTGTCGGCATCAATGGTGGCCGCCGGCAATGCGTCGTAGGCGGCAATCCGGGCGTCGAAATCGGCGAGCGTAGCGGTCCAGCGCGTCAGGAGCGTCTGCACCTGACCGAGCAGGTCGGCGACCGCACGGCCGCGCCAGGCATAGGCAAAGCCCCAGCCCGATGATGGGGTGCCGAAGCGCGCCGAACGCTCCAAGAGTGCAACCGTTGCATCGATCAGGTTGTCGGTGCCGGCAACGATCACGTCGCGGTTTGCGACCGGGTCGGCAAGGAGCGGCGCTTGGGTCGCAAGAAGCGTCCCCATATCGTTGCTCAGCGTGGCGAGTGCGCCTGCAGGACCGATTACGCGCGCGGGATCGACGAACACCGCGGCGTTCTGGTCGGGCCGCGCGTCGTTGCTCAGCGTCACGTCGCTCGCCCGCAGCGGCCGGGCGCCTTGCACCGTCGCCTTGAGGCTGCGGACCAGTCCGGTCACCTCGAAAATGCTGAATGCGCCGGTGGGCGCCGTCATGTAGGCGATGCTCAGGCCAAGGTCTGGCCGCGGCGCTGCCGTGGCGTAGACGAGCCGGAGGATACGATCATCGAGCTCCGCCATGGTCTGCACTGCATCCGGCTTGATGAGCCAAAGCAGGTCGATCGGACTTATCGCAAGCAGATCGAGGGTCACCGGCTGCTGCTGCGCCGCGCCGGTTTGATCCGTCCACGTCACCGTGCAGCCGATTTTGTTGAGCGGCGGCAGCAGGCTCGCGACCCAATCGTTGAGCGCGGGCTCGGCTTGCGCGCGCGGCGTTGCGCCGGCCGGTGCCGCGAGTCCCGGCCTGAAATGGACGCCAACACGGTGGGTCAGGCCGATACCGGCGGGCGGAGTCTCGATGACTTGCGGCTCCGGCGGAAAATTGCCGCTCGAATAGGCGCTCAGGGTGGCGGCGATCCGATCGAAATTTCCTTGCGCCGCCTGGTGCACGCCTTCGGCCAGAGCAAGATCCGCGATCGCGTCGTACGCGTTCTGCAGATCGGAAACTTCGGCGTTGATCGCCGTGGCTTCGGCGGCGGTGGCGGCGGGCAAAGTTGAAAGCCCGAACGGATAGGTCGCGACGCCACTGGCGGCGATCTGGGCAATCAGCTTGCGCCCGTCGAGGACGTTGCGTGCCTCGATGGCTTCGATCGGAACGTCCGACGCCGTCTTCGTCGTAGCGAGCGAGTCGGCCACAAGCGGAAATGCCTTGCGCAGCGGATAGATGAACTTGTCCACCTCGGCGAGGCCGTAGTCGTCGTGCAGGGCAGTCTCGAAGCGGTAGCCGAGCAGCGCGCCGAGATTCTGCCCGTTGCGAATGCCTTCGAGCATCGAAAGGGCAAGACGAACCCGGTCGGACGAGAGGTTGACCGCCATGGTTCCCGGATTGCTGGGAGTTGCATTCGCAAGATAGCCGCTGCGCAGTACGGCCGCGGTCCGGGCCTGGGTGAGCGATGGCGCGTGGATATATCCGCCGTTCGATGGATCGTGCAGGATAGGGGACGTGCCAGCGAAATTCTTCGCGACGTCGCCTGGGAGCTGAACCGAAGCCAATCGGCTCGTCGACGGGCGGAGATCTTCAACCCAGGCGTAAGCTCCGAGATACGCGCCCGTCTGGACCGTCTTCCCGTCGCCGCCGTCGCTCCCGGCGCCGTAACGCATCCTTTGCAATTGGAAATTCACCAGTCCGAGCAGCCATGCGTCGTAGCGGTAGGTGCAGATGTCAACATGCTCGGCAAAGACACGCTCAAGCTCGGCCGTCGGTGCCTCGACAAGGACCTCCAGCGCATCGACCTGGTCTTTCAGGCCGCGCGCTTGCGACAGAAAACCGAGGTTAGAGGCAATGTAGTCGCCTATCAGCTGCGTGGAGCTCCCAGTGATGCTCGGCTCTGCTTTGTAGAGAGCTGCAAACCGGCTCTCGCTGCCCGCTGTCGTCGCGTCGGCGACGTGCACGAAGACGGGCTCGGGCTTCATGGCCGCGAGCGCCGCGTCCGTCAGCAAGCCGGCGCCTTTGTACAGGCCGTAGCTCGTATCGTAATAGCCGAGCATGAGGGCATGACGCAGGTAGAGATAAAGAAGCATTTCCGGCGTCGCGTTTTGACTGAACCCTTGCTCGGTCCGCAGCGCCTCCAGCGAAACCTTCGCGGCGTCGATCAGCCAGCGGATGTAGTTGCGTCCGTCGTCGGTATAGGCGCGGAGGGGGTCGGATTCCGACAGCGGCCGATCATCGATGATCTTGGTGATCTGATCGGCGTTGCGCAGAAAGTAGTGGTTCAGGATATCCGGCGGCGTGGTGCCGGAATAACCCTGCCGCGCGATCAGGCCGGCCGCGGCGGCGTGCAGCGCCAGCGCGTTCAATGCCTGGATGAAATCAGGACCAACACCCCACAGATTGGCGACGTTGAACAGCTCGCTCAGGCTCTCGGCAGAACGTGAGTAGTATTCCACCGAGGACGGGTGCAGGCCGACGATATCGAGCAATATTTGATGCGCGTCTCCGGTCTGGCCAATGTGAGCGTTGCCGGCGCTCATGTCGGTCCAATCCACATCGACGGCGCGCAGGATGGCGTAGAGCGCTCGCAGGTAGTCGAGCTGCGGATCGTTCCAGCCGGGCTGGCCCCGTCGTTTGGGATCGAGCCACCGGATGCGCGAAAATGCCGTGGTCGGCAGGATGCCGTAAGGCTGACCGCCGATGCGGATTGCCGGCGCCGCGCCGCGGCCGCTCACATATTGGGTAAAGAACCATCGCGTATTGGCGACGGCATCGTCGCTGAAAACCGGCGTCAGCAGCTTGTCCATCCAGTAGCCGACCGTGGCCGGCCAAAGCGCCCGCTGCATGGCGCGCGTGCGCATCTGATCCTGGCCGCCGCTGGCGTGGATGCCGGTGAATAGCGCGGGATCGACGCCCAAAAGCTCGGCGAACCACTGACCGTCGCGCTTCTGGTTCGGATCGGCATTGGCCGTGAACAGCGGCGCGTTCTTGCGATCATCAAAGCTTTGATCCGCGTTGTCGAGCTTGTAGCCGGTGCCATTGCCGCTCGTATTGTGCGTTGGGGTTCCCTGGGGGATGAGCGTGAGGCCAGAAGGGCCGCAGGCGTGATGCCGGAGCATTTGCTCGAGGGTCGCCTGACCGTCAGCTTCGCGGGCGCCCAATTGGAGACCAAGCACGATAAGCCGATCGAAGCCGTTGGTCGCCTGCTCCGGCGTGAGATCGATGGCGATCCCCATTCCGGCTGCGACAGCGCTGTCGAAGTCGACCATCCACTTCAATTGATCGGGGACATAGAGGTCACCGCCGGCAGGGTGGATTGCGGAAGTCGGGTCGACATTCGGATCGGCTGAAGGATCGGGACCGACATAGAGCGGAAGCGTGATCACATTGCCGATCGCTTCGAGGGTCTGCTGCGTTCCGGTGTAGCCAAGCACGACGAAACGTTCGGGAAACTGCCTGATCTGCGGCGCCTGCGACCATGCGCTTTGCTTGGTGGGCGGATCCGAGGGGAAAATCGCGAACACGGTGGAGACCGCGACCATGCTCTTTGTGAGCGGCGGCAGCGGCTGGTCGGCGCGATTGTAGGGCTGATAGCCGGCGATCAACTTGGTGGCGCGCGCCGCGCCGACCGCGGCAATGAACGCGGTTTGCGCGGCCTGCTGCTGTGCCAAGTTTCCGTCGGCAACCCAGATCGCGCACCAATAGGCCGCGACTGCCGAAGCCTCTGCCAGGGACAGCGCGGTCTGCGTGGCAATGACGAGGATCTCGTCAGTCGACGCCGCTTTGGTGGGGGCGGGCAGGTTGCTCGGCTGATAGGTGTCGACGATGTAGCTGGCGCGGCCCGATCCGTGCGCGGCGACCAGGTTGCTCCAGGCGGCACGCTGATCAGCCTCAATGCCGCCAGCCCGGAACATGGCCTGCCAGTACAGCTTTGCGTTGGCAAGCTCCGTGGCAGACAACAGGTCTTCGAAGGTGTCGATCGAGCAATCGTCTGGATAGATGCGCACCCAGAGCTGGCGCTTTGCGGCGTCGCGGCCGCCCGCCGATGCGAAGCGGGTCTCGATCCGGACCGGAAACAGAACAAATGGCGATGCATCGCTGAGCGAGCTGACGTTTCGCCGCGGGTCCGAGAATGCCGCAAACTGATTGACTGAAGCGGCGGCTGCGGCCGTCGCGCGGGCGAGCGCGCCTTTCGCCGCGGTAGCGTCGGCGGCGGCCTGATTTGCTGTTCTCTCGAGCTGCGCCAATTGCGCCGCGGCCGCGCGATCGTCCGGATTGAGCGATCGCAACAGGCGGTTGCGCGCGGCGGCGAGCGATTGCTGGCGCGCGATCGCCTTCGCGACGACGCCTTGCGCGGCGTCGCGCGCCTTGGCGGCGTCGGCGAGACCGGCTTGCGCGGCTGAGAAATCAACCATGGGGGATTTCCGGTTACGCGAGCATTTCGTCGGCGTGAACCGCCACCAGAACGGGCGCGCGGAACAGCAAATAGGCCCAGCGCGCCGAGCTCACTGCGGCGGCCGCGACGGTCCGATCGTCGGCGTTCTGTTGAAGCTCGGGATCATTGGGGTCGGTCACCGTTGCGAGCCCCACGGAGGAAAGGCTGCCGGCAGTCAGGAATTGCCCGGCCGCGCCGCCAGGGAGAGCATCTTCCCAGGTGAGCTGATCGAAGACTTTCAGGTCGCCAGAGCGGGACAGTTCGAGACCAAAGCGCGGCTCCCCGGGACGTTCCTTGATGACAAAGAACCAGCCGGCATCGTCATTGGGATTCTCACCCGTTTGGCCCTTGGCCTCTTCGATGGTGAGATCGAAACCGAAGAAGTAGATGTCGGGGTCGGCCTTCGCTTCGTAGAGAGGACTGCGAATCTTGCTGCGCGGCGGGTTTTGTTCTTCGGCGGCCGTGGGCTGGTCAAGCAGGCGTGCCTGCGAGAGGTCGATCGACCCGTCGGGCTTTCGCGCCCACAGCGCATGCTGGGCGAAGATGACGGCGGTGGGATATTTCTTGAGCAGTTCGCCGCGGATGACCAGCACGGCCTCCTCGCCGGTTTCGCCGGCGCTCTCCCGATTGTTGTGGTCGCCGAGGTTCGACGTCAGCGCCCAGCGGTGGATTTCGGGAATGTCGTAGAGCTTCTCCTTCAGCGGGTCTTCGCTCAATCCCTCGCTGTCGATGTAACTGCGCACGTCCCAGAACTGGCGGAAATAGGAGCCGCGCTGGTCGGTCGGATAGCCGCGCCACAATAATTTGCGGGCGAACTCGTGATTGAGACCGACCATGTAGGATTCGATGAACTTCTGATTGGTCTCGATCAGAGTGATGCTGTTTGGCGGAATCAGGCTGATGTTCGGAAGCAGGAGCTCGATGGAAATCGCCTTGAGCGGCTCGTACATCGGCAGGTCTATTTTTGGATAGGCCATGACCTCGTTGAAATCGTCTCCGATCAACGAGCGGATCCAGGACGGGATGCCGATGAAGGAGAGACCGCGCCGTGGAATGGCCACCCGTGGATCGACGGCGGTGACCAGCGCGCTCGTCGTACCGGCGAGATCGAGCGCGACCGGCGCGGGCCGCTGCGCCACTGCTTTGCCCGCGGTCCGCAGCGTGTACCAGTCGCGAAGCGCCGCCTTGAAGCGCACCGCCGTCGGACTATCGCTCACGCCCGGCAACGGCCGCAGCGTCGATCTCGGATCAGCAAGAACGAAATTCGGATTTTTCGGAAGACTGTCGATGGAGGAAGGAGCCTGGTTATCCTCCGCCAGGTTCGCGGCCGGCGCTCCGGCTGTCTGCCACTTTTGCAGCAGGAAGAAGACCGCAAGCAGCGCGCCGCCGACTATCACAGCGGCCAGAAGGGCCTTCGGCATCGGCAGCGCGATCAGCAGGATCACGGCGAGCAGTATGGCAAGGGCCAGCACCGCGTATGGCAGCCAGGGATATTTGGTGAGTAACCCGAGCAGCCAGGTCGGCACGCCAGAAGGATTCGCCGCGCCTGCCGCCTGATCGACTGTTGGCAGGTCCGGTGGGACGGTCTTGGGCGGCGCCGCGCTGACTTCCTCGGCATTGATGCGCGTGAGCAGGTTCGCGGGCGTGGCGACCGCGTCAAAGGGCAGCTGCCGCATCAACCGCGCGCGCGGGCGCAGCACCCGGCGCATTGCGGTTGACGTCAGCACCGGAGGAACAAAACTCGTGGTCTGGACGAATGCGATCGTCTTTTGGTTTGCAACGACACGGTTCGCAACCGGGGCAAGCAGCGAAATCGTGCGTTCGGCATTTGCGGCAGCAAGCGGCTGCACATGGCCATTGAACCAGACCGCCGAAGCCTCGGTCGCGAGCTGCAGCTGGCGTATTCTCTGGTTCGCGGCGAGCACATCTCCGATCTGCTCCCACGCATAGTTCATGTACGTTTCGGCGTTGGCCTCGACCACATCAGCAGCAAAGCTTGCAGCAACCCGGAATCGCGGGTCGAGATTGAGCTTGTGCACCCAATTCGTCGGGTTCGGCGCGGGCGTGCCGTCGCGGTTGGTCAGCAGGCGCTGCGTCAGCGCATGCCAGCAGGCATAGAGCGGCGATGTGATCAACGGGTCGGGATCGTCGCTGATGCCTGCTATCGCCGTCGCCGTGTTGGCGGCTGGCGCCGTGTCGGCGGAGTAGTCGTCCGGCAGATCGATGAATGCCGCGAGCGCTTTCTGGAACGGATGCGGATAGGGTTGATCCCAGTTCTCGAATTTTTGCCGTTCCTGCAGTTGCGCTGTGTTCAAATCCGCATCGGGCACGCGCAAAGCGCCGCCAAGCTTCAGCACGCCGCCGAGTTGCGCGTCGTTGATGCCCGGAATATTGGAGCCCGGATCCTGCACGTCCATGTCGCGCGTGCCGACCTGCGGATCGACCGGTCGCGGCTTGAGCAGCGAGATCAGGTACTCGAAGTCCCCCTTGGAGCCGGTGCGAAAATACCAGCGGTAGTAGATCGGCATGATGGTCGGGTCGGGCTGCCCGGCGTACGCAGGACCCCACGCCGAATAGGTCGCATGCGGAGCAAGGCCCGGGTCCTTGCCGATCCCGGCAAGCCGGCCGGTCTCGAAGGTCGGAACAACGAAGGCATGGTAGCCGGTGTTGTCGTCGAGCCGCCGTGGGCACAACAAGCGCGCATAGGCCAGATCCGGATTCTGCGCGATGGTCGTTTGCACGCGCGGCAGCACCGCTAGCATATCGGGCGAAACCAGCTCTGTCGGCGAACCGGCGATGCTCTGATTGAAGTGAACATGAGCCCACGCCCACAGTTCGTCGGCCGGCGGCAATACCTCGGGGTGCGGAATCGTGATGCACGGCAGCGGGCCGCCAATCGCTCCCTCGGTGAATTCCGATTCCTGCAGAACGATCAGCGCGAGCCAGGGACGCAGGTGCAAGCCGGTACCGTCCGCCGCCGCCGGCGTGTAGCGCCAGACAAAATCCTCATCATAAAATTCGACGGCGGCGAGGTAGTTCGATTCATAGTTGGTGATCCACGGCAGCGGATCGGTTCGGAAGATGGCGCGGGTGTCGATGCCGATGATGTCGCCCGGTCCGTAGAGCGCGATGTCCTGCGCCAAGGGCTGAACCAGTTCGGTGCCGCCGGCGACGGGATCGCCGGACAGTTGCAGGGCGACATGAACCGAAGCGCGGGTCTTGACGCTCGGGTCAAGGTCCTGCGCGGTGATGGTATTCGCCACCCCTTGGCGCAGCCACGGCAGGAACGAGTAGGAGGCGATGGGGTTCATGCAGCCATCTCGAATTGCGGCAGAACGTGCAGCGTGTCCGCGAGCGTCGTGTCTTTGGCGATCGCGCGCGCGATGTAGTCGTTTGCTGCCGCCTGGCTGGCGAAGGACGCGGCCTCCGAGCGGAACAGAGTATTGTCGGTCCTCAGCGCAACAGCGAATGTCTCAGGCGCGACTGTCACGAATTCGGTAAAAGGATTGGTCTGCGCCTTGCGGAACGCCGACAGCTGGCAGCGCGCGACGCTCGCGCCGCTGAGGAAATGATTGAACAGCGACCCGGCAAAGATGAAGAACTTGACGAAAGAGCGGCGCAGCTTGGTGTCTATGATGGTCACGTCGTAGCGCACGATCCGGGTAATCGCGGTGCCCGAGGCGTAGCTGACGCCCGAAACCGCAAGCTCGATGCCGCCGTCCATCGGCACGTACGCAGGCTGGGAAAGCTTGGTCGCGTCGTTGGCGTTCTGGAATTGCGACGGAGCGAACTGCTCCTGCAGGTTGCCGATATCACTCAGTCCGCCGGAAACGACGCTCAAGGCAAAGCGATTGGCGTCTGTCCGCGCCTGGGCGCCGATCTTGTCGATGGTGAGGTCGAGCGGAATGAGCCGCTGGCTTACGCGCAGCGTTCCCACGGGATGCAGCACGAACGCCGCCTCCGATGGATCGAGCTGCCGAAGGGAAACCAGCAGATTCGACCCGGCGGGCAGGAAGGTTCGCCAGTTGCTTTGCTTGGCGAATTCCGCGGTCAGCAGCGGCATCACCGCGACCGGCGGCAGACTGGTGTCGCGGTCGTCGCCCCAGGTGAAGTCGATGACGATGTCGATCGAGAAGAAGAAGAACGACAGTGATGCCGTACCGTGGGCGTGCCAGGGCGTCGGACCATCCAAGGTGAGATCGATATCGACGCCGAAGACTC